>Ga0181530_10002426_pt1 | contig 22120 bp, 15 predicted proteins | sample PEATcosm2014_Bin_42_FD_119769 | JGI IMG/M metagenome (GOLD analysis project Ga0181530, IMG submission 119769) | Peatland microbial communities from MTU Mesocosm Facility, Houghton, MI, USA - PEATcosm2014_Bin10_60_metaG | ecosystem: Environmental > Terrestrial > Soil > Wetlands > Peat | place... | reverse complement strand
TGGCCGGGACCATTTCAGGCGGCGGGAAGCGCCGGGCTGATGCAAAACTGATGCAAAAACCGGCGAAAGTGAGAAATAGCCCGTATTTATTGGAGCGGGTGAAGGGAATCGAACCCTCGTCTCGGGCTTGGGAAGCCCACATTCTACCATTGAACCACACCCGCTGATTTCTCCCGCATCATACCCCACTCCCCGGCCGTTTGGCAAGTTTGTTTTTCATTTCAGGCTTCGCTTGCGGGGTGGGAACGGTGTATATTGTCTGTGAGCATGAACGATATCACACTGGTGCTGCAAGCGGCCAACCGGGGCGAGAGCGGCGCGTCGGAGGAGCTGATGCCGCTGGTGTACGAGGAGCTTCGGCGCCTGGCGGCGGCCCGCATGGCCCGCGAGACGCCCGGTCAGACGATCCAGGCGACGGTTCTGGTTCATGAGGCCTGGCTTCAACTGGCCGGGAACGGCAGCCGGCATTGGGAGAACCGGGCGCACTTTTTTGGCGCGGCGGCGGACGCGATGCGGAGGATTCTCATTGACAACGCCCGGCGCAAAGCCCGGCTCAAGCACGGCGGCGGCCAGACGCGGGTGGACATTGACGAGGCGCCGGTGGCGGCAAAAACGCCGGACGACGAGGTGCTGCTGATCAATGACGCCCTGGAACGGCTGGAAGCGGAGGACCCGGAAAAGGCCCGGATTGTGGTGATGAAGTTTTTTGGCGGGCTGACCAACCAGGAGGTGGCGGAGAACCTGGGGATCAGCGAGCGGACGGTGGACCGCCAGTGGGCTTGCGCCAAGGCGCGGCTGTTCCGCTGGATACGGGAACAAAGATGATTTGAACCATGAAAGCCGCGTCGCAATGGGAAGATTTGGTCTATGAGGCCGCCCTGAAGGTGGAGGATCCCGCCAGACGCAAGATGTTCCTGGATCAAGCGTGCGTGGGCGATGCCGAGTTGCGCGCCGGGGTCGAGGCAATGCTGTCCGCCCATGCCGACGCGGAGCGGTTTTTCGCCGAGGGCAGTTTGGCGCTCAAGGTCTCCGCGGAGGCCTTCCAGTCGGGCAACGGCGGGCCGGCCCTGACCGGGGACAGCCGGGTGAAGTTGCCGGAGGACGAACAAATCGGAACGCGCATCGGGCGTTACACGCTTCTGGAGAAGATCGGGGAAGGCGGGTGCGGCAGTGTGTATCTGGCCGAGCAGGAGGAGCCGGTCCGGCGGACGGTGGCCTTCAAGATCATCAAGCTGGGCATGGACACCAAGAACTTGGTGGCGCGTTTTGCGGCGGAACGCCAGGCGCTGGCTTTGATGGACCACCCCAACATCGCGCGCGCGCTGGACATGGGCGCGACCGATTCGGGCCGGCCCTATTTCGTCATGGAACTGGTGCGGGGCGAGAAGATCACCGATTACTGCGACCAGGAGAATTTGGACATCCGCCACCGCCTGGCTTTGTTCCTCCAGATTTGCCACGCGGTGCAGCACGCGCATCAGAAGGGAATCATCCACCGGGACATCAAGCCGTCCAACATTCTGGTCACCACGGACAATGGGACGCCGACGCCCAAGGTGATAGATTTTGGCATTTCCAAGGCCATCACCGGGGAACGTTTGGCGGACAACACGGTTTTCACCGCGTGCGAACAATTCATCGGCACCCCCGCCTATATGAGCCCCGAACAGGCCCAGATGGAGCGGATGGACGTGGACACGCGCAGCGACATTTACAGCCTGGGTGTCTTGCTCTATGAACTGCTGACGGGCCATACGCCCTTCGACGGCAAGGAACTGATCAAGTCCGGCATGGAGGAGCTGCGGCGGACCTTGCGGGAAGTGGAGCCGCCCCGGCCGTCCGCGATGCTCGGCGCCCTGGCGAAGGAGGACCTTGTTGCGGCGGCCCGACACCGCGGGATTGAGCCGGACCGGCTCATCGCGCTGGCGCGCGGGGATCTGGATTGGATCGTCATGAAGGCGCTGGAGAAGGATCGCGCGCGACGGTATGAGTCTGCCAGCGAGATGGTGTTGGACCTCCAGCGGTACGTGGATGGCGAGGCGGTGCTGGCGTGCCCCCCGGGACGGATGTACCTGTTGAAGAAACTGATCCGGCGCAACAAGGTGATGTTCGCCGCCGCCGCGGCGGTTCTGGCGGCCTTGTTGCTGGGGTTGGGCATATCCACCTGGTTCTTCTTCCAGGAACGGGCCGCCCGCCAGGCAGCCGAAACGGAAAAGAATGAGGAAACCGTCTTGCTGACAAAGGTCGAGGCCGGGCAAAACATCGCCCGGGCGGCCTTGGATTGGGACGCCGGGAAGTTCCCCGACGCGGCGGCTCTGGTGCTAAAAATTTCGCCGGATTCCCTTTATCCTTCCCTGCAAGCCGCCGAGGTGTACCGCAACATCGTCTCTTGGTACGCCATGCATGAGCAATGGCAGGACGCTTCCAATTTTTTGGGAGGCCTTCTGCACGTTGACCAGTACCGGAATTACAACTCGCCCGCGGCGATCTGGGACTTGCTGGAGGCGGGCGCCACTCTGGTCGAAATTGGCAATCCGCAGGCCGCGGCGCAATACGAGCAACTTCGCCAGGAAGCGATCCGCCGCGCCGCCGGCACCGCGGATCCTCTGGCGGCGGAACGTCTCATCCGCACCAGCCTGCTCCTCCCGGCCAGCCAGGAAACCCTGCAAGCCCTGGACTTGCCCGCCCAGACGGTGGCGATATCCCTTTCCAACACGCAGTCGGGCGCCATTTCCGCCAGCGGCGAGGCGCCCTGGCGATGGGTTGCCCTGGCGCTGATGGAATATCGCCGGGGCCGTTGGGCCGAGGCGGTGCAACGCTGCCAGTCTCTTCCTTCCGCCGACGCCAATCCCGCCAGGCTCGCCGCTGTCCGGCTCATTCGGGCCATGTCCTGGCAAGCCCTCGGAAAATCCGGGGAGGCGGTTGCGGAACTCCAACAAGGCCGCGAATTGGTCGAAGCCAAATTCCACACCGGGCTGACTGCCGGACGCAACTCGGAGGGCTACTGGTTCGACTGGGCCATGGTCCAGATTCTCCTGCGCGAGGCGGAGCGGGCGATCCAAAGCGCCCCGGTCAATTGAACTGAGCCGGCCTATTCCAGACCGCACGCCAGGCGGGCGCGATGGAGGACCTTTCCAGCCAGATCGCCGGCTTTGAGCGCGCTGTCGCGCAGCACTTTTTCGACGTAATCCAGGTTGGCGGCCAGTTCGTCCCGCCGCGCCCGCGCGGAGGCGAAGTAATTCCAGTAGTGCTCGAAGAGCGCCTTTTTCAAATCGCCATAACCCAGGCCGCCGCCGCGGAGCCGCTCTTCAAAGTCAGCCGACACCGCCGGCGGCGCCACCAGTTTGAGCAATTGGATGGCGAGGTTCTTCTCCGCGTCCGGTTTGGGTTCCTGCGGGGAACGGCTGTCCATGACCAGGCTCATGATTTTTTTGCGTTGGGCCTTTTCGGGGCCAAAAATCTCGATGGTGTTGCCGTAGCTCTTGCTCATTTTCTGGCCGTCGCAGCCGGGCACCACGGCCGTCTCCTCGCGGATGCGGGGTTCGGGCAACACGAAAGTCGGGCCGTAGGCTTCGTTGAATTTGATGGCGATGTCGCGGGCGACTTCGACGTGCTGCTTCTGGTCGCGGCCCACGGGGACAAGGTTGGAATCGTAAATCAAAATATCGGCGGCCATGAGCACCGGATAGGCGAACAGGCCGTGGTTGGGGGAAACGCCGCGCGCCAATTTGTCCTTGTAGCTGTGGCACCGTTCCAGCAGGCCCATCGGGGTGACGGTGGTCAGCATCCAGGCCAGTTCGGCGACGGCCGGCACGTCGGATTGGCGGAACAAGAGCGTCTTGTCCGGGTCCAGTCCGCACGCCAGGAAATCCAGGGCCACGTCCAAAGTGTTTTGGCGGCGCTGGGCGGCGTCGAAGAGCGACGTCATGGAATGGTAGTTGGCGATGAAGTAAAAGGCCTCGCCCTGCTCCTGCAGTTCGATGGCGGGCTTCATCATGCCAAAATAGTTGCCCAAGTGGAGCGCCCCCGAGGGTTGAATGCCGGATAAGATTCGCATATTGGTTTGTTATTAGTCTCTTACTCTTAATCTTAATCTCAATCTCAATCTTAATCCTAATCCGCATGAGGAGATTAAGATTAGGATTAAGAGTAAGAGTAAGAGCAGGAAACTGCCATCCAAAACATTTTGGGGTGCCATTTACAGTTTGCCTTTACGCTGCTGCGGCGGTCATAGACCGCCGCTACAGCGTTGGTGTGCGCGCCCGGACAGGAGCCACGCGGCGAGGAGGAACATCCCGATGTTCTGCGGCAGTTTGGCGCAGATGAACTCCGGCCCGCCGCCGCAGCCGCAGTCAAATTTCACCTTGCAAAATGGAATGGCCTCCGCCGCCTGCACGCCCAGGGCGCGATGAAACACCACGACCGTAAATACCGCGAGCATCCCGGCCAGCCACAACGCCGTCCCGCGCACGGCGATCCCGGCGAGCAACAGCAGCCCGCAAAACACCTCGAACCAGGGCACTGCAATGGCGATGCAGTTCAACGCCAGCGGGTTTTGCACCATCTGATATTCCCGCAGCATTTTCAGGAACAGTTCCGGATGAATCGCCTTTCGCCATCCCATGTAAATGAAAAGCCCGCCCAGCAGCCAGCGCGCCAGCGCGTTGGCGGCGTCCAGGGCGGTGAAACCGGCGGGCGGAAGGAAGCGTTTCATGGGAAGTTATGAATTTGTGATTTGGTGGAGATGGCGGGAGGAAGAGGCGTTGGGACGGGGTTGCGGATGACGCCGCTGTTGCGCGGGCCGCTTTCCACCGGCAGCCCGGCGCCCTCCCATTCGGTCATGCCGCCCCCGTAAATAAGGAGCTTCCCGCCGGGGACGCCGCCGGCGTCGCGCAGGAACAGGGCGGCGGACTCGCTGTCCTCGCAATCGCCGCCGGTGCAGTACACAATAATTTGCTCCGCGATCTGGCAGGGAGTGACGACAGCCTCCAGGTACTTTTCGGGGTGGTAGGGATAAAATTCAAAGGCGCCCGGAATGTGGCCCTCCTGGTAATGGTCCTCGTCACGCGCGTCAATAAACATTATCAAGTTCTCCTGCCGGCGGGGGTCGTGGAAAAGTCTTTCCGCCCCGGCGCGGTCCAGGAGTTGCAGCCCGTTTTCCTTGAGCCGCGCCGCGAGCGCGTCGGCGGATGATGGCGCGGGCGGCGGCGGATTGGAGCCGCCCGAAGGCTGCGACGGCGGGACCGCGGGCGCGGGAACCGTTGAAAGCTTTGTGTCGCCGGGAAAGTAGTTCATGGCCGGATTGAGACCGCGCGGGGAGATCTGGTTGGCGAGAAAGGCGAAGGCGATACCGATCACGCCCACCCAGGCGGCTTGGCGCAGGAGCTTTCCGAGTTGGACTCGTCTCACGGGCGGGGAGGGTTGGCGCGCGCGGGCGGACCGGGCGGCGGGACCGGGGCGTTGGATGCGCCGGCGGGGGCGGACAACAGGGAGGCAACGCCCGTCCGCGCGGGCGGCGCGAGGGGACGCCGGATGTTGTTGACAACAGGCGCGGGCGCGACCGGCACGCTCAGGACCGGGAAATGCGGGTTGTCGGTCCGGACACTGAGGAGGATGTCCCGGCCGGGCGGGATTTCAAACCCCTTGGGAAAGACGGCGCAAAGATAGTATTGACGATTGGGCTGGATCACGTTGACGGACACCTCCACGCCGGGGACATTCGCGGCGGGGTTGGACAGCGTCAAATTGGTGCTGTTGCCGCGGATGACGATGTGGTTGGTGACGGCCTGGGCCAGCGGCCCGGCGGGCATCTGGATGTTGGTCGGGTAAAGCGTCAGCTCCGGGAAGAGGGTCTCGTAGGCGCCGATCACGAGGGGATTCAGGCTGGGGGCGGAAGATTTGAGCGAGATGGAGCCGTGGATGGAAGTCATGCCGAAAGTGGGCGGCAGGCCGGAAGCGGAGGCCGCCGTCACCGTCAACTCAAACTCCTGGCCGGGAACATTGGTCTTGAGGACGGCGGAGAAGGCGTTGGTGCTGCTTTGCGGGTCGGATAGGGTCAGCGGCGTTTCCATCCGGTTGGAGATTTTGAGCACGTCGTTGCTCGGGCCGGCGACGCCGGGTATGACGGTGAAAGCGGCTATCGCAGGCTCGACTTCAATGGGCAGCCACACGGCGCCGCGAATCTGGAGATTGACGACCGGGCGCGCCTTGTCATTGGACGACACCTCGACGAATTTGCTGATGCTCTGCGCCCCGAAGCCGGCCGTGGCGATTTCGACGGGAATCCGGCAGGTTTGGCCGGGGGCGATTTTTTGCGGGACCCAGGCGTTTCGGTCCGAGCCTTCTCCCACGACGGTGCAGGAGCAGGTGCCGTGGGCGCCGGTGATTTCCAGGGTGTCATCGCCGGAGTTGGTGGCCACGAATGTATATTTGACAGGATCGCCCAGGAGGATTTTGCCAAAGTCGTAGGCCTCGGTGTTGAACCGGATCGCCGGGCCGGAAACCGGGGCGGCGGCGGGAGGCGTTTGGGCGCGCGCGAATGCGGCCGTGGCCGCGGCGCAGGCCAGGGCCGCGGCAAAGCGAGCGAACGATTTCATATTGACTGACATGCCGCGCAACCTCTCTTCATTTCACGATTCTCAATTCACAGTTCGCCCTTCTCAGGGCCGGGAGGGCATGGGCGGCGACACCGGGGCGCCTGCCGGGGTGTTGGTGGCATTGGCCGGCGGAGTCACGAAGACCCGCCGCACGGGCGGGATCGTGACGGCGTTGGTGCTGACGCTTCCATCGGCGTTGGTCCTCGCCACGCCCAAGAAGCCGCTCCGCGCGGGCGGGATCATGACCGCAGGCCGGGGCGGCTGCGGCATCCCCTGCACGGGCATTGCGGGGGCGGGCAAACGGACAGGCGCGGGCAACGGTTGGGCCATGCCCGGCACGGGCGTTACGGGGACGGTGATGGTCGGGAAACGCGGGTTATCCGTCTTGACAGTGATGTTTTGGCCTGCCGTAGCCGTAAAGTCCTGGGGAAAGTTCACGGCAAGGACGTAAGTGCGGTTGGTTTGCAACACGGACATGGAAACGCCCACGCCGGGGGCGCTCATGGAGGGATCGGACAGCGTTATGTTGGTGATGTTCTCGCGGATGGTGATATGGCTTGTGCTGGGCCGGACAAGCGGTCCGGCGGGCAATTGAATGCTGGTCGGGAAAACCGTGATCTCCGGGGAGATGGTCTCAAAGACGGAGATGGTCGGGGGCTTGTTGGTCGAAGAGCATTTCAGCGTGATCTCGCCCTGGACGATGGTCGCGCTGAGAGAGGAGGCCAGACGGGCCGGGGGCGCCGCTGTCACCGTCAATTCAAACTCCCGGCCGGGAACATTGGTCCTGAGCGCGCAGGTGAACACGTTGGTGCTGCTGTGCGGGTCGGAAAGGTCGAGCGGCGCATCCATCCGGTTGAAGATCTTGAGCACCTGGTTGTTCACGTTGGTCGAGTCGGGGCTGATGGTAAAAAAGGCCGACGGTTGGGGGCTGACTTCGATGGGTTGCCAGAGCACCGCGCTGATCTGAAGGGTCACGTTGGGGCGCGTCCGGTCGTTGGAAACGACTTTGACTGTCTTGGCGATCTGCCCGCGGTAGTTGCTGGTGGCGACTTGAATGGGGATGACGCCCGTTTGGCCCGGGGCAATTTCGTGGGTCCAAGTTGTGGCGGAGGGCACCGTTCCGCCTCCCGACGTGGAGATGGGCTGGGTCGAGCCGATGGTGGTGCAGCCGCAACTGGGGATCACGTTGCTGAGGACCAGCGTCTCATTGCCGGTGTTGCTGACAATGAAGGTGTATCGGATCGGGTCCCCGACGAAGTTGGTGCCGGCAGCGTAGTTCTCGGTGTTGAATTGTATCCTGGGTCCCGGGCCGGTGGCGGAGAGTACGCCGGGCGCGGGCGCCCCGATGACCGCGCCGCCTGGGGGTTGGGCGGACAAGAACGCGGGGAGGGCCGCGCTTGCGGCCAGAATCAAGGCGAATCGAGTGAATGGCTTCATGCGGGGGTTAATATAGCCTGATTTCGGCCGAAATAAAAGCTGAATTTACGCCGTTGCACACGGGTTGGACACGGCAAAGCGGCGGCCAAGGGGCCGCCGCTTTCGGGCGCTGGACAGAGCGATTAGTTGCAGCGGTTGAGCTTGCAGTTGCTTGAACCGCTGTTGCCGCAGAAGTTGATGTAGCGGCTGATGCCGCCAGTGCCGGTGCAACTGGTCTTGCAGTTCTCCGGCGTTCCGGCATGGTCGCCCGCGCTGTAGTTGGCGCCATTGGGACAAGGCACATCGAGGCAGGACTTCACGCCCAGCGTGCTGTATTGCGTGCAATCCGTCGTGTAGCAGGACGAGCCAAATTGCCAGTTGAAGTTAAATCCCGGCGAATCGCTGGTGAATGTCCCGGTCCAGGTGATGGACTGGCAACTTGCAAAGGCGGCGTTCGGCGCTATGCCGCAGCCGGCGAGGAAGATTTCGGTGTCGCCGCCGGAGGGAACCGTGGAGCACCACTGCGTGCCGTTGTAATAATTCGCGCCGGTCGTGTAGCCGGGGCTAAAGCAGATCTGGCTGTTCGGGACCGTGTAAGTGTAGCTCTTGCCCCCGGAGCAATTGAGCGTGATGGTCGCATTCTGGCAATAGAGGTTGGCCGCGCAGTTGGGCGAAGCGCTCAGACGGGCGTTGCACCAGAGATACGCACTGCCGGAGATCGAATTGGGGGCGCAGGTGATGGAGCAGGTGACGGGTTTGGTGGTCACGTCGGTGGTGGCGCTGGAGGTGCTGGTCGCGCTGCCGACGGCGGAAGTGGCCACGACCGAAGCTGTGTTGACCAGGGTGCCGATGTTGGCCGCCTGCAGGGTGTAGGTTTGGGTGAAGGTGATTTCCTGGCCCGGAGCCAATGAACTCTGAGAGTAAATTTGCCCGCCCAACAGCTTGTCAGTGACCGCCACGGCGACGCAGTTGTTGCCGGTATTGATAACTGCGAAGTTATAGGTGATGGTCTGGCCGCAGGCCGCGGTGGCCGGGCCGGTCTTGACCAACTGCACCGCGGTCTTGTTGCCTGTATAGGCGAAGAGCAGATTGCCGACAATCTGGCAGGAGCTGGTGATCGTCACCGAGGCCTGATTGGCGGTGCCGCTGGTTGGGTAGCTCAAGGTATAGCCGGCGGGCGGCGTCACCACCACGGTGTAGGTTCCGTCGCCTGGATTGGGGAAGGTGAAGTCGCCATTGGTGTCGGTCACCGTCGTGTCCAGGACCGCGCCAGTGGAGGTTTTGAGAGTGACGGTGACACCGGCCAGACCGGCCTCGCCGGAGAAGTTGGGCGTGGAGTTGCCGCTGCCCCAACCGCCGTTGTTCCCCCAGTTGTTTCCGTAGTTTCCGTAGTTTCCGCCGGTGGAGCAGCCAATCCCGGCGCAATCGTTAACAACTGTGCCGGAGATGGACGGGCCGGGGAAGGGGGTGATGGTGATCAATTGCTCGCAGGAACTCCTCGCGCTGCCGGCAGTCGCCTCCCAGGTGCGGGTGATGACATAGCTGCACGGGCAGGTTCCGGCGGCGATGGAATCGCAATAGGTCAGCACATAGGCGGGGTTGCAGGCGCCGCTGGTCACCGTGGCGGTGCCGGAAACAGAGGGCGGGGGAATATAAGTGGGGAGGAGATGGCTCTGGCACCAACTGCTAACCTGACAGCCTTCGAAGCATTGGTTGAGGTTGCCGCACAGGCCGCAGAGGTAGCCGGCGGTGCAGCCGGACGGGGCGCTGCCGCCACCCAGGACGCAATTGGCCGTCTGAAGAATTTCGCGCACCGTCCAGCCGTTGCACGGCGAGGTGGAATCCTTGAAAACGAGGTCACCGCAAGGGCCGCCAAAGCCGGACGCAGCCCCGGCATCGCCAAAGTCGCAGTTCAATTGCAGGGCCAGAACTTGGGCGCAGAAGGAGCCGGCGCTGCAAGAAGTGGGATTGTTGGCGCTGGCGGTCAGCACACCCGGCGTTCCTGAGAAGCCCAGGCACTGGCGGACGGCGGCGGGAGAGGTGAGCTTGACAGAGCAACCATTGGCCAGGCCGACCTGGACGAAGCCGCTGCTGTAGATGGCGGAAAAGCAGTTGCCCAGGACGCTGCCCGGATTATAGCCGTTGCAGGGCACCCACCAATTCTCGTTCGGGTTGCCATAATTATAGGAAGCGCACCAACTGGGCGCCGAGTTTTGGTTGCAGGAACCGCCCCACCAAGAACCCTGGGAATTGTTACCCGACTGTTGAGTTTGGCAGAAGTTCCAGCAATTGACAGCGGAATTGTTTCCGGAGCAGGAGGCATACCATTGGCTCCAGGAGATCGAACAGTTGTAACCACGATTCTGCTGGTCCCAACTGACCCACCAACTGGGGGTGGTGTTGGCCTCGTTGCAAGGGCTGCACCAGTCGGATGGCGAGAAGGTGCAGAAAATCGGGGTGAAATTGGTGGCAATCGTGATGCTGGGCGGGCAGGTGACACTCGGCGGCGTATAATCGGCAAGACCGAAGTTCTGAGTCTCACTGCCGCACGCGGCTACGGTGAACGGGACCGGGCCGCTGCTGGGGTAAGTCTGCGAGTAGTTGGCCGGCGGCACAACCTGGAGACTATAGGTTCCGGGGGGAATGGCGGGGAAGCTGTAATGGCCGGTGGCATCGGTCGTGACGGATTCGGGGACAACACTGCCGTTCAGCAGTTCCACCGTCACGCCAACCAGCGGGGTGGCGGTCGAACTCGGAGCCTGGCCACTGCTGCACTCGAGATAAACATATCCAGACACGGAGGAAGGAGAAATGGGAACTTCCAGGAGGATGAATTGGTTAAACGGGGCAGCCTGGGGGGTGACATAAATGACGCCATAGACATCAGAGCATTGGGGGAACCAAGTTGCCGCGTTTGCCGCGGCCGCCGCCAGAAGGGCGTTCACCACCCCTTGGTCATAGGTTGGATACGTGGTGTCCGGGTAAGACCCATCCGGGACAGGCGTTGTCAAAATGGTTCCTGTGAAAGAATTGAGCGAGCCAACCCCGCTGCCGACCAAGGTGTTGATCGCAGCCTGCACATCCCAGTAAAAGGCGCCGGACTGGTGATTGAGGATATAATTTATCTGCTGCCACACCGCCGGCGAAACAAGTGTGTTCGGATGGCCTGCGGGCAGCTCGTTGTTCAGATTTGGATCGCAGGTGGAGTAGAGCGCCCCGGTAAAAGGGGAGCCTGGCACCGTGAAATACGTGGGACTAATAGCGTCCCACTCGTCCACACACCAAGTTGGATAAAGGCCGTAGGGGATCGGTGGAGTGGGGCCGCTGACGCTGGAGTTGACATCCACCATGAACCAGCTTGTCAACTGCTGAGCGGCACCCAATGCCAAGGAGGTGTTGTAATTGGGATAGATCGTGATGTCGGCAGTCAGATCGTTTCCCGGGCTGGCAGGAAAAGTAATCGGGCAGGCCTGGCCGAAAGCCGGGCGTGCGAAGATGCAGCACAAAGACAGGGAGGCTGCCAGAGAAGAGAAGAAACGGACGCGATTAAAAAATAGAGATCTCATATATTACGTAATTGATGGAGATGAGACGCGCCACAAGGAGCGCCCCGGGTTAAAGGTACACAATTTACCGTCTTTCCGCTCAACTATGTTTACCGTCTTTCCGCTCAACTATGCATAGAAGCAAAGCCCTCCTTTCCAGTCTCATCTGGACAAGTTCACCCCCCCCCCGCGTCTCATTCTTGAAATTTATCTAGCGACGGAAAAGCCTGCGCGCCCAAACGAGCGAGCCGACCCCCACTGTTAACAATGCCGCCGTGGTTCCACCATCCGGGACTGGCCCTCCCAACCCGCCGCCGCCTGCGAACAGACTTTGGGAAGTTACGACTAACGCGGTCAACACGAGGAACAATAATGAACTCTTCATAAACGTATGGCTGTTTGCTTTTAGTTAAATGACTGATTCGGAGCGGTCAGAACCGAATTGGTGGACGGCGGCGTCGGAGGAGGTGTTGGAGGCGGCGGCCCACTGGCGAGCAATTTGACAGCGCCAAAACTCACCAGGACCAGCAACACAAACAAACACAGCTTTTTCACGACGATACGACTTCCTTCCATTTTCTCTTTCAGTTCTCTTTCTGCCTGTCTCATAATTGGCAACTGCCTTCCTAAAGCTAGACACATGCCATTTGCAGAACTGCGACTTCCGCCGGCGTGCCTAGCAATCGGCTATTACTCCCAATAGCTAGACAGATGCCAATTGGACTCCGCGGAGCAGTTTTTTTCTCAAAAGTGATAAGTCCCTCATTCACAACGTCTTACATCAAGACTGGAATTTCATTTCCAGGCGGGGTTTCCGGCGCAATTTGGAGCCAAATGTAATGAATTCCGACAGAAAAGTGAAGAAATCAGAATTTACAACTTATGTAAGTGTCGGATTATCAGGCGGATACGCATGTTTTCCGGTCCCAAACGGGCAAGTGTCGGCTTTTCTTACAGTTTCAGGAAATCCTGGTAAGCGCGGGCCAGGCCGGCGTCGAGGTCAATCTTGGGCCTCCAACCCAGCGCGAAAATCCGGGAACTGTCCAGCAGTTTGCGCGGGGTGCCGTCGGGTTTGGAGTGGTCCCAGACGATTTCCCCCTGGAAACCGACGATGCGTTGGACCCGTTGGGCCAATTCCAATATGGTCAAGTCGCTGCCATAGCCAATGTTGATGAATTGCTCCTCGCTGTAGTGGCGCATGAGAAAAACACACGCGGCGGCCAGGTCGTCGGCGTGCAGGAACTCGCGCAAAGGCGCGCCGGTCCCCCAGCAGGTGACGGATGGCGCGCGGGAGATTTTGGCTTCATGGAACTTGCGGATCAGAGCGGGCAGGACATGGGAGGTCTGCAAATCGTAATGATCGTTGGTTCCGTAAAGATTGGTCGGCATGACGCTGATGAAATCGGCGCCGTACTGGCGGCGGCAGGCCTGGCAGAGTTTGATCCCGGCAATTTTGGCGATGGCATACCATTGGTTGCTCGGCTCCAGCGGGCCGGTCAGGAGATACTCCTCCTTGAGCGGCTGGGGCGCCAGCTTGGGGTAAATGCACGAGCTGCCCAGGAAGAGCAGTTTCCCGACGCCCGACAGGCGGGCGTTTTCGATGAGGTTGTTTTGAATGCGGAGATTTTCCAAAAGAAATTCGGCGGGCTGACTTTGGTTGGCGAGGATGCCGCCCACCTTGGCGGCGGCGATGAAGACATACTCCGGTTTCTCGTCCGCGAAAAACTTTTGGACGGCGGCGGCATCAAGCAAGTCCAACTCGCGGCGGGTCTTGCCCAGCAGGCGTTTGAAGCCCTGGCGTTCCAACTCGCGCCACAAGGCGCTGCCGGCCAGGCCGCGATGGCCGGCGATAAAGATTCGCGCATCCGGGTTCACGGGGCAATCCTCCTCGTTTTCATAATCTTAATCTTCATGCCAAATTTCAAACCAACATGTTGTCATCTGCGGCCAAGCGCCGTAGGCGCGATATCTTTGTAGAAGCCCTCGGAACCAAAACCCCAGAGCCGCCGCAGGGGCGACATCTTGGTCAAACGAAGATGCCGCTCCTGACGGAGCTTGAAATTCTTTTTCGGTTTAGTTCTACAAATAGGTCGCGCCTAAGGCGCTTCCTGCGCAGCAACGCAGTTTAGATTAAGATTAAGAACCGGAAACCGCCACTCCAAAAAAGCGATGCGCCCGGCGGTTTCCAAAATGCCGAAAAGCAAGCTGGACACACGGGGGCTGGTGTGGTAGAGATTGGATTCCGTTAATAAGAACCGTTGACAAGGGCGGGCCGCCGGCTCGCCAAAACAAAGCGCAATTACAAATGAAATTCAGACAAATCTCTCTTTTTGTGGCCGGGCTGCTGTCCTTCGGGGCCATGGCCCAGGTGCAACCCGTGACGCCGGCAACCAATCCGCCCATGCCCGTCCGTCCCGTCCCCGCGGCGGCTGGCGGAGTGGCCGGCGCGCCCGCTCCCGCCATCGCCGCCTCCGCCAAGCCGGCCGAACCGCCGGAGAAGGGGCAATTGAGCCATGCGCTGGGCATTTATTATTCGCAGGGCGTGAGCAACAACATGGTCGGCGTCATGGGCCTGAACCTGAAAACGGACGTGGATATGGGCCTGTTTATCCAGGCGTTCTCCAATGTGGTTGCCGGCACTCCAATGACCCTGGATACCGACGATCTCAGGAAGACTCTGCAGCAGTGGAACACGTATCACAAGGAGCAGATTGACATGGTGACCAACAAGCTGATGGCCACCGGGCCGGAGAACAAGGTCAAGGGCGAAAAATTCATGGCTGACATCGCCGCGGCGCCGGGTGTTACCAAGCTGCCCAGCGGCGTGGTCTATAAGGTGATTAAAGATGGCGACGGGATCAAAGCCACCGCGGTGGACGTGGCGACCATAACTTTCCACGCGTCGCTGGTGGACGGCACGGAAGTCTGGAAGATCGAGAAAACCCCGGCCCGGGTGGCCGATCCGTTGCTGCCGCCGGGCATCCGGGAAGTGTTGCTCCTGATGAAGGCCGGCTCGCATTGGACGGTCTATCTTCCCTACCCGCAGGCTTACGGGGAGAAGGCGGGGATTCCCGATGCGAAAGTGGGATTCCGGGTCGGCCCGTACTCCGCGATGGTTTTTGACCTGGAGGTCGAATCCGTCCAGCCCAGGCCTGCCATGCCAGGAGGCATGGTGACACCGTCCAGAGGGGCGCCGCCGCCGCCGCCGGGAATGGCCCCCACAACCGCCGCGCCCTCCAACAACCCACCGACGCCCATCACTTCGTCCATCGTGCGCGTGCCTTCCGCCGCGGAGATGGAGAAGGGGGAACAACCCCGGCAAATGACAGACGCCGAAGTAGAGGCGGCGAAGGCCGAAGAGGCGAAGAAGGCCCTGACCAACGCTCCCGCTCCGAAGTGAGCAGCCAATGGCAATTGCGGCAGGCGGCCGGCAGGCCGCTTTGGAGTGCGGCGCGACAGCGCCGCTTTCCCTCATGTCACGGCAAAGCGGAACTGTCGTTCCGCACTCCAAGGCGCTGCGCGCTGGAGCAGCCCGGTTCACTTGGGCGGCTCGGCGGGCGGCGCGTTGGTCGCGGCGGGGGCGCTGGCCGGCGGGATCAGGATGCCGGGCGTTTCCACCGCGCCGGGTTCCGCCCCGGTGTTGTCGGCGGGTTTTTCCTCCTTTTTGTCAACAAGAAGCTGGGAGCGTTCGCGGATCAAGGGGTCCATTTGCATGGAGCTGACCACATACACCCACTGGCCAAGGGCCTTTTCCTTTGCGAGCTTTTCCTGCAGCGCCTTGGTCTTTTCTTGAAATTCGGCGTCCAATTTCTGTTTGTCCTCCGGCTTTTCAGTCGCGGCGGCGGCGCGGTTGGTCGGGATGTCGGCGGCAACGGCGACTGTCATATATAAATTGTTGTTTTCAGCCGTTTGGCCGCCAACCTTGATGTCGTAGGTGAAATGGTCGAAGGTCGCCAGCGTCAGCGCCAGCGGCTTGTCCAAACCGGTCGCGGCGGGGGCGGTGTTGGAAGCGACATCCAGGAAGGAGGCGTAGCTCAAGGCGGAGGCCACGGAGGAGGCCTTGTTGGCATCCAGCGTCTCGCCGGCGTTGGTGTCGGCCAGGACCCACGCGCCGTCCTCGCTTTCGCGGGTGAGTTTCCAGGAGTTGGTGGCGTTGGTGGAGACGAGGGAAATGGATTTGAGCTTGTCAACTTTGAAGAAGTCCTTGTCGAGCCAGGATTCGGGGCTGGTTTCGATGGAGCTTAGGGGATCGGGCACCAGGAGAAGGTTCTGGGTGTCATCGGGCAGCATGACGTAGCGGCCGTCGTCGAATTCTCCGCCGCCGAATGGGGAGGGGCTGGCGGATTCTTCGGTGTGTTTTTTGCCGAGGAGGACGGAATGGAGCGGTTTGCCCTGTTTGTCCAGGAACTCGGCCAGGATGGCGGAGTTGGTGCCTTTGCCGGGCGGCTCCAGTTGCATGCGGGCGAGTTGGGAGGCGGCGATAGGCTGGGACTGGGAGATTTTCAGCTCGGCCAATTTGGTAATCAGGTCCTTGATTTGGGAGAAGTCGGCGGGATAATCGTTCCGTTCCCGCACGCGCCAGACGCCGTCCTTGGCGGCCAGATGGAGGTCGCCGGCGTCTTTGAGGTGGATGGCGACGACGTCATCGAGGTTGGTGAAGTTGGGGAAGAGCTTCAGGCCCATCTTGCCCGGCTGGGCGGACCAGGAGTCTTTGTTGCGGTTGATCAAAACCAACCCGGCGCTGCCGAGGATGACGAGCGCGAGGAAAATCAGGGTCAATTGTTTGCGATTCATTTTGCCGCGGTTCTTTTGCGTTTCACCAGGGAGAGGACGATGCCCGTGAGGGCGACCAGGGCGGCCATTGCGCCAATGTTAAGGATGCGGATGGTGGATTCCAGAGAGTCGGTGTCTTTGACCAGGTTCTTCTCGACTTCGTGCAATTTCTTGCGGTTTTCGAGGTCGGCAGCCTGGTATTTTTCCAGTTCCGCCTGCTGCTCGGGAGAGGCTATGAATCTTTGTATGCCGCCCGGCTTGCGGGCTTGAAGCTCGTTGATCTTTTGCTGGGTGGCTTGGCGGAGTGTCTCCAGGTCCTTGCGTTGGGCCTCCCATTTCTTGGCCGCCTTTTCCTGCAGTTCCTGAAGGCGGGTGAAGGGACGGTTGAGGCCGCCCCGGCTGCGGACGGAGATCAAATCGTTGTCGCCGGCCAGTTGCTCGACGGCATTGAGGACGAGGTTGATGTTGCCGTTGTTGGGCTGGGCCACGCGATAGCCGCCAAAATTGACCGAGGTGAAGGCGACCGAGTCGGCCACAAAGTCGGAGTCGGCGACGAGAATGACGACGCTGTTGGCGGGTGATTCCTTGAGTTGATTGGTATCGGCCTCAGCGGGCTTTGGCGGGGGGGGCGGCTCGTCCGGGTTCGGCGGCGGCGTCTCGGCGGGTTTGCCTTCGGGAAAGGCGGTCTTGAACTTGCCGGTGAGACGGAGGGCGATGGCGTAACGGAGGCCGGAGGGTTTGAAGTCTTTGAGAATATCGGCGCCGTTCATGCCGGCAATAATGCTTTCCACCAATTCCGCATTGGTGGTGCTTTGCGCCAAAACGGTTTCCGCCAAGCCGTCGACCGGTTTGCCGGTGAAAGCGCCGGCGAAGGGGAAGCACAGGTTGTCAATCTGGCCCGTCACGATGTCGTCCTGGTTGATGCCCTGGCGGGTGACGAGGAGGATGCCGGGCATGGCAGTGCCGTTGTTGGGGTTGCGCATGGACGCATTGGCGTCGGCGATCACTTTGGTCAGGTCCATGTCCAGGCCCCAGGCTTTGAGGAGCTTGGGGAGGGAGGATTGGCCGGAACTGGGGTGTTGGAGAATCTGTTCCATTTGATCGTGCTGCGGATCGAAATAGGCGCTGGGGTCCAGGAAGGCGATCACCTTCCCGCCCCGCATGATGAATTGGTCAATCGCGTATTGCCCGGCCTCGGAGATGCCGCGCGGATGGTCCACGACGAGCACCTTGATCTTGTCGTCAATCTTCGCCGCGGTCAGGGGCACTTCCATCACGGTGAAGTCTTTCTTGAGTTCGTTGACAAAGACGGCGGGTTCCTGGCCCTGGCGGCCCATGCGCTGCAACATGGGATTGGATTCTTCGCCAAAGACGGGCAGGGCGCTCATGATGCCGATGGTGGCCGGTTCGGGATTGACAACGCGGCTGATGGCGCGGGAAATCTCGTATTCCAGCAGCCGTTCGCGGGCCGGATCGCGCAACAGGTCCAGCCAGGAGGGGATGGCCACTTTTTCATCAAGCTGACACACCGCCAAGCCGAGATAGACGTTGTCGCCGCCCATCCCATTGACCGGCTCGCCCTGGATGCCGTCCAGACGCGCGGAATCCTCGGCGTCGGACTCGGGTTTGGGATCGAGTTTTTCCAGCTTGATTTTGCCCTTGCCCGCCTGCTGATATTCGCCGAGAAGGTCTTCGATCTCCTGCGCGTAAGGCTTGAGTTCGGGCGGCATTTCCGTCTGGCTGCAATAGTAGCGCAAAGTGACTGGCGATTGCAGTTTGGACAGGATATGGCGTGTGCCGGCGGAGAGGGTGTAGGCCTTTTCGGCCGTCAGATCAATCCGCGTCTTGAACTGGCTGGTGACGAAATAGAAGGCGATGAGGAGGGCGAACATCGCGACGATGCCGGCGGTGGAATAAAAGATGGCTTCGATGTTTTTCTGCTTCATGGCATTGGCAATTTTCAGCCGGCGCGGTGGCTGCGGAGGATGACCCCCGTGGTGAATAGGGAGAACCCGATGACCGAGAGGAAGAAAATCACATCCCGCGAATCCAGCAGCCCCTTGCTGAACGTCTCAAAATGGGTCATCACGCTGAACGAGGCGACCAGGTTCAGCAGCCAGGGCTTGTCCAGACGGGAGATGATCTGGATGACCGGGCGGAAGCCGCACAGGACCAGGAACAGGCAGATGACCACCGAGACGATGAAGCTGACGACCTGGTTGCGGGTCATGGCGGAGGTCATGCAACTGATGGCCAGATAGGCGCCGGCCATGAGGAAACTGCCGACGTAGGCGGTGAAAATGACCCCGTTGTCGGGCGAGCCGAGATAGTTGACGGTGATGACCACCGGAAAGGTCAGCAGCAGGGCCAGGGCCAGAAAGAGCCACGAGGCGAGAAACTTGCCGACGATGGCCTGCCAGGCGGTGACAGGCATCGTGAGCAGCAATTCCAGCGTCCCAACCCGCCGTTCCTCCGCCCAGAGGCGCATCCCGACCGACGGCACCAGGAACAGGTAGAGCCACGGATGCCACATGAAAAACGGCCCTTCCAGGCTGGCCTGGCCGCGCTCGAAAAAGCCGCCGGCGGAGGAGAAGGTGAAAAAGCCGGTCAGCAGGAGAAAGATGACGATGAAGACGTAAGCGACCGGCGAGCCGAAATAGCCGCACAGTTCGCGTTTGGCGATGGTTTTGATGTTGGCGACGGAATTCATTTCGCGGCCTCCTTGGTGGTGTCGGGAAGGGTGATGCTGCGGAACACTTCGTCCAGACGGCCCTCGTCCGTGCGGACTTCCTCCACCTGCCAGCCCGACGAGGCGGCGAAGACCTGGCGGGCCAGTTCCCCGTTTTTCGCCGCCGCCTTGGGATAAACCCGGGCGCAGACTTTGCCCTTTTCCTCCGTGACAATGGCGGTTTTGCGCGCGCCGGGCAGGCCGGACATGCGTTCGACGACCTGGCTGCCCGCCACGCCGCGCGCGACGAGGAGGACCGTTCCGGCCATTTCGGATTTGGCTTTCAATTCCTGGGGCGTGCCGTTGGCGACGATCTGGCCGCGGTCAATGATGATGGCCCGCGAACAGGCCGCTTCCACCTCTTCCAGGATGTGCGTGGAAAAAATGATGGCCTTTTTCTCGCCCATCCGCCGGATCAAGCCGCGCACCTCGTGTTTTTGATTCGGGTCCAGCCCGTCGGTCGGTTCGTCCATCACCAGAACATCGGGGTCATGGAGGATGGCCTGGGCGAAGCAGGTGCGATGACGGTAGCCTTTGGAGAGGGTGTCCACGCTTTGGTAACGGACCGATTCCAGGAAGCACATCTCCACGACATTATTGACGGCCTTGGCGCGGGCGTCGCCGCGCAGGCCGCGCAATTCGGCGCAGAAATTGAGGAAGCCCTCGACCGTCATGTCCGTGTAAGCGGGGGCGTTTTCCGGCAGGTAGCCGATGAGCCGCTTGGCGGGGATGGGGTCGTTGGCGATGTCGAAGCCGCCGACGGTAACCTTGCCGGCGGTGGGGGGAATAAAGCCGGTAATCATCCGCATGGTGGTGGATTTGCCGGCGCCGTTGGGGCCGAGAAATCCGAGCACTTCCCCCCGCTCGACGGTGAAGGAAACATCATTGACGGCCAGTTTGGGGCCGAACGACTTGCTCAAATTTTCAACTTTAATCATTCCAAATTCTCCGATATGGCCGGCTTGGCCTTCAATTAAACCGGCTTAATTAGCAGCGGCTCCGTTCAAAGGCAAGCCCAATCGGCCAACGGATATTTGACAAAATGGCCCAAAAATGTTCAATCATTTTTTTCCAGCCCCGATTCCGGGGGAATTGCGGATTGCGGATTGCGGATTGGAGTGATGGAGTGGTGGAGTGGTTCACGTCCCTTTACGTCCCTTCCGTCCCTGCACACATGCACTCACTTGCGGTATTGTTCGTCGCTGACCTTTTCCATCCAGTCAACGGCCTTGCCGTCAAGTTGTTCCTGAATGGCAATGTGCGTCATGGCAGTGGTTGGCGTCGCGCCGTGCCAGTGCTTTTCGCCCGGCGCAAACCAAATCACGTCGCCGGGATGAATTTCCTCGGTTGGGCCGCCTTCGCGCTGCACCCAACCGCAACCGGCGGTGACCAGCAGGGTCTGGCCCAGCGGGTGGGTGTGCCATGCGGTTCGAGCGCCCGGCTCAAAGGTGACGATTGCGCCGCTCACACGCGCGGGATCGCTTCCCTTAAACGAAGAGTCAATCCGCACGGTGCCGGTGAACCAATCGGCCGGTCCTTTACTCGATGGCTGCGAGCCAATTCTCTTGATTTGCATATTGAACTTGTTATCACCGGGATTCAAGGCGGGCGCTATAGGGTGTTCACCCCATAGCGGAAGGCCGCCCCAACAGCCTAATTTGTCTCCGCAATGTGGAGAAGCGCAAAAGCGAAAGAACCAATCCACGAGGCGCACGAAGAATTCTTCGCGCCCTTCTCTCTCTCCCCTCCTGCGGGGAGAGAGCCGGAGAGAGGGGTTCCCGAAATTTGTCCTGCGGCCCAATCCACGGAGACAATTGACATGAAACAAAACAGATCGTTTGCGGTATTGGCATTTTTTGTTATTTTAGGCGTTGTCGCGACGTTGGCATATAATTGAACGAGAAAACATGAGCGAACCAACCCCTGTCAGCAAGACCATTTACAATTATCCGCCCAAGGACGTTGAGGGATTCGACTCCCTGGCGGAACTGGCCCTGGATATGCGCTGGTCGTGGAATCACGCCACCGACCAAGTGTGGCGGCAGATGGACCCGACGCTGTGGGAAATGACGCAGAATCCATGGGTTGTTCTACAGACGGTCTCCCGCGACCAGCTCAAGCGGGTGCTGGCCGAGCCGGCCTTCCGCAAGACCATTGATGACTTGCTGCGAGCCAAGCGTCAGGCGGCGGAGACGCCCGCGTGGTTTCAACTGCGTCATCCCCAGGCTCCGTTGACCTGCGTCGCGTATTTCAGCCTGGAGTTTATGCTGAGCGAAGCGCTGCCGATCTACTCGGGCGGCCTGGGCAACGTGGCCGGCGATCAACTCAAGGCCGCCAGCGACCTGGGTGTGCCGGTGGTTGGCGTGGGGCTGCTCTACCAGCAAGGCTATTTCCGCCAGGTCATTGACAAGGACGGAGCGCAACAGGCCCTTTACCCTTACAACGACCCCGGGCAGTTGCCGATCACGCCGGTACGTCAACCGAATGGCGAGTGGCTGCGCTTGGAGATCGCCCTGCCCGGTTACTCGGTCTGGCTGCGCGCCTGGCAGGTCCAGGTCGGCCGGGCGAAGCTTTACCTGCTGGACAGCAATGACGCGGCGAACTTCCCGGCGCATCGAGGAATCACGAGCGAACTGTATGGGGGCGGGCCGGAGTTGCGCCTGGCGCAAGAGATACTCCTGGGCATTGGCGGATGGCGGATGCTGGACGCGCTGGGTATCCACCCCGAAGTCTGTCACCTCAATGAAGGCCATGCCGCTTTCGCCGTGCTGGAGCGCGCCCGCAGTTTCATGCAGGAGAACCGGCAACCCTTCGCCGTGGCGCTGGCCGCCACGCGGGCGGGCAACCTCTTCACCACCCACACGGCCGTCGCCGCCGGCTTTGATCGTTTCGCCCCGGCCCTCATCGAGCAATACTTCGGCCGGTACGCCAGGGAAAAGATTGACATTTCAGTCCATGATCTGCTCGCCCTGGGCCGCCAGAACCCCAACGACTCGTCGGAGAGTTTCAACATGGCCTATCTGGCCATCCGGGGGAGCGGGGCGGTCAATGGCGTGAGCCGC
>Ga0181530_10002425_pt1 | contig 22126 bp, 17 predicted proteins | sample PEATcosm2014_Bin_42_FD_119769 | JGI IMG/M metagenome (GOLD analysis project Ga0181530, IMG submission 119769) | Peatland microbial communities from MTU Mesocosm Facility, Houghton, MI, USA - PEATcosm2014_Bin10_60_metaG | ecosystem: Environmental > Terrestrial > Soil > Wetlands > Peat | place... | reverse complement strand
CTTCGGCGGTTGGGGCGGCTGGGGCTGGGGCGGCTGGGGTTGGGGCTGGGGCCCGAACTGGTTCGGCGGCTCTTTGTTCGTCAACGGCGGCTTCTTCAACCGCTATGGTTTCCGCGGAGGTTCATACGCGGGCGGGTTTGGCGGCAGAGGGGCGTGGCAGCACGACGCGAGCCACCGCTTGGGAGTTTCGTATCCGAACAGTCAACTGGCCTCCCGGTATGGGGCCGCATCGATGGCCTCGCGGAACGCGATGACAAGATCGGGCAGCGTGAATTCCGCCCGGTCGGCCAGCACGGGGAGCTATAGCCGGTTTGGAAACGCGACGTCGTCATACGCTAACCGATCGGCGGGAACGCAGGGCGCTCGCAGCGCGGCACCGCAGAGCGCGGGGCGGGCGAACGAGGGACAGTGGCAACGCTTCCAGGGCGCGCAACGCAACCAGGCTCCGGCGCAACGGTACTCGGGTTCGGCGCAACGGTACTCGGCTCCGGCGCAACGGTATTCGGCTCCGGCGCAACGGTACTCGGCTCCGGCGCAACGGTACTCGGGTTCAGCGCAACGGTACTCGGCACCGAGCAGCGCCGGGCGCAGCTATGGCGGCGGTGCCGCATCACGCAGTTATAGCAGCGGCGGCGGCTCGCGCAGCTTTGGTGGTGGCGGCGGCCACAGCTCCGGCGGTGGCGGGGGCCACGGTGGCGGCCGGCGGTAATGAGCCTGTCATCGGCTCGGCGCGGGGCGATCCGGTTGGCTAGTAAGAGCGCGACCAGGGGGTCGCGTGCGGACGAGGGCGTCCGCCCCACAGAGCAGCAGAGCCGCGACCAACGTGAGATGCCGCCAGGCGTCGCCACGAGTGTCGACGCGGCATGCACGAGTGCGTGCGCCACGATGGCCATGAAATCTCCGCGGCGGCAGAACATTCAGACAACTCGTAATACGCAAAAAGCGGGTTAGAATAGGCACGTGCTCCAGAAGGGCCCGAAGGAGGAATACTCGCGGGCGGACGTTCGCCGCCAGTTCGGACTCACCGAGCGCCAGCTCAAGAGTTGGGGGCGGCAGAAGCTGATTCCGGAGGGCGATACCTACTCCTTTTCGGACCTGATCGCGCTGCAGGCCATCGTGAAGCTGCGCGAAAAACGCATCGCGACACGGCAGATCGGGCGGGCGCTGGAATCGTTACGCGAGAAGCTGGACTGGGTCAAACAGCCGCTTTCGGAACTGCGCGTGGCATCCAACGGCAAGACGATCGTGGTCCACGTGGCGGGCCAGAAGATGGAGGCCATCAGCGGACAGATCCTGTTCGATTTCGACGCGGGCGAGTTGCGTAGCGTCCAGAGCTTCCCGGAGCGCAAGCTGTCGGCCAACCGGCAGCACGAATCGGAAGCCTGGTTTCAGAAAGGCCTGGAACTGGAAGAGGCCGGAGCGCCCGTGGACCAGGCGTTGGAAGCCTATCAAAAGGTCCTGGAACTGAATCCCAAGGCGGCCGGAGCGCTGGTCAACCTGGGCACTATCTATTACCGGCAGCGGAATCTCGGGGAGGCGGAAAAATACTACCGCGAGGCGATCGAGGCCGATGCGGAATACCCGCTGGCGCAATTCAACCTGGGCAACCTCTACGACGAGCAGGGACGGGTGAAAGAGGCGCTGGAACATTACCGGCGGGCCCTGGAGCTGAGCGCGAACTACGCGGACGCACACTTCAACCGGGCGCTGCTGTGCGAGCGGACCGGCGACGCCATGAAGGCCGTGCACCACTGGAAGGCGTATTTGAAGCTGGACAGCTCCGGACAGTGGGCGGAGATTGCGCGCCGCCAGTTGGAACGGCTGCGGCAGGCCGTGATCCGGTAGCATGATTCCAAGGGTAGTCGGGACCAAACGGCCGAAGAAAAGACTTCAACGCGGAGGCGCGGAGAAGGCAAGACAAAAGCCAAAGCAAAGAGTAAGGACGGGGCAACGTTCGAGCTTTCTTCGTGGCGGAGCGCGGAGGAAGCCGAGTCCGCGCAGAAGAGCAGAATCGTTGCGCGGGTTATCCTAAAACCTGGAGTCATTGATCCGATGCGGATTGGTTTAGCGTTTCGATGTTTCTTCAACTTATTGTTTGGCGGCGCGCTCTCGAGCGCGGCGCTGTCGGAATTGGGACTGGTGAAGCGCGGGGCGGCGCCTGCGGCTCGCGGGGCGGCGCCTGCGGCAGTGCGGACACCGGCGGATGGCGCGTTGCAGATTCTCGGCATTTTGCAGCGCGATTCCCGGCTGGTGGATTTTCTGATGGAGGATATCGACGGTCACGCCGATGAGCAGGTGGGGGCAGCGGTGCGCGAGGTCCACAAGCAATGCCGCGACTCCCTGGCGCGGTACGTGCGCCTGGAGCCGGTGATCGACGGCGTGGAAGGAACGTTTGCCAAGGCTCCGTCGGCCGATCCGAACGTGGTGAAGTTTATCGGCAACGTGCCGGCGAAGCCACCCGCGGGCGGTACTTTGCTGCACAAAGGCTGGCGCGCGGCGAAGGTCGATTTGCCGGCGCTGGGGACGGGACAGGACGCGGCCATCGTCGCGCCAGCGGAAATCGAAATTGAGTAAAAAAACGCAAGCCGCGCGGTACGCCATCGGGATCGATCTGGGGACCACCAACTCGGCGCTGGCCTACGCGGAAGTCGCGGCGGCGGACCCGCTCGCGCCGGCGAACGTGCAACTGGCGGCCATCCCGCAACTGGTGAATCCGGGGGAAGTGCGCGAGGAGAGCCTGCTGCCGTCGTTCCTCTACCTGGCGGGCGCCTCGGATTTTCCAGCCGGCGCCACGGCGCTGCCCTGGGACGCGGAGCGCAGTTTCGTGGTGGGCTACCTGGCACAAAAGCGCGGCGCGGAAAACGTGGGGCGGCTGGTTTCCTCGGCAAAATCGTGGCTCTCGCACTCCGGCGTGGACCGCACGACGGCGCTGTTGCCGTTTCGCGCGCCGGAGGGCGTGGCGAAGATATCGCCGGTGGAAGCCACGCGGCGCTACCTGGAACATTTGCGGGAAGCCTGGGACGCGCAGCACGCCGACGCGCCTTTCGCCGCGCAGCAGGTGCTGGTGACGGTGCCGGCTTCCTTCGACGCGGTGGCGCGGGAATTGACGCTGGAAGCGGCCAAACAGGCGGGATACCGCAATGTCACGCTGCTCGAAGAGCCGCAGGCCGCGTTCTACGCGTGGATCGAACGGCACGACGACTGGCGCCAGCGCGCGCGGCCGGGCGACCTGATCCTGGTGGTGGATATCGGCGGCGGCACCACGGATTTCACGCTGATCGCGGTGACGGAAGCGAACGGCGAGCTGGCGCTCGAGCGGATTGCGGTGGGCGACCACATTCTGCTGGGCGGCGACAATATCGACCTGGCGCTGGCCGGCGCAGTGGCGGCGCGCCTGGCGGAAAAGGGCACGCGCATCGACAGCCGGCAGATGCAATCGCTGTGGAACAATTGCCGCACGGCCAAGGAAAAACTGCTGGATGCGGATTCGCGCGCGGCCGAGATGCCGGTGACTATTTTGGGCAAGGGAAGCGGGCTGGTGGGCGGCACCATCAAAGCTAGGCTGCTGCGCAGCGATATCGAGAAGGTGCTGGGCGAAGGTTTTGTCCAGGCCGTGCCCAGCACGGAGATGCCGGCGCAGCAGCGGCGCGTGGGGCTTCAGGAGCTGGGTTTGCCGTACGCCGCCGATGCGGCCATTACGCGGCACCTGGCGCGCTTCCTGCGCCAGCAGGCGGCGGTATCCGAACACGGAACGGTGCGGCGCGGCCCCAGCGGCCTGGCCTGCCCGACGCACGTGCTTTTCAACGGCGGGGTGTTGAACGCGGCGCTGGTGCGGGAACGCATCCTGGCGACGCTCAACACGTGGCTGGCGGAGGAAGGCATGCCGGCGGTGAAACCGTTGACCGGAGAAGATCTGATGCACGCGGTGGCGCGCGGAGCGGCCTATTATGGCCTGGCGCGCAGCGGGCGCGGCGTGCGCATCCGCGGCGGCGTGCCGCGCACGTACTACGTCGGGGTGGAAAGCGCCATGCCGACGGCGCCCGGTTTTCCGGCGCCTCTCAAGGCGCTGGCGGTGGTGCCGTTCGGGATGGAGGAAGGCAGCGAAGTGACCATCCCGGGGCGCGAATTCGGCCTGGTGGTGGGGCAGACGGCGGAGTTTCGCTTCTTCACCTCGGCAGCGCGCAAGGACGACCGGCCGGGCGACCTCGTCGAGGATTTCGGCGACCAACTGGAGGAGCTGTCGCCCATCGAAGTCAGTTTTCCCTCGGGCGAGAATCCTTCCGAAGTGGTGCCGGTGTCGTTCGAAGCGGTGGTCACCGAAACCGGCGTGCTGCAGTTGTGGTGCGTGGCGCGGGATGGGCGCAAGTGGAAGCTCGAGTTCAACGTCCGGGAAAAAGTGAAGGGGTGAGCGGGAAGTGAAAGTCGGCATCGATCTGGGGACCACCAATTCGGCCCTGGCGTATATCGACGAGCGGGAGGCGGAGGGCGTCGAGTTTCCACCGGTGCATGTTTACGAGACGCCGCAACTGGTGGCGGCGGGCCTGGTGGAAGCGCGGCGCACGCTGCCCTCGTTCCTGTTCCTGGAAGACGGGCAGCCGGTGGGCGTGTACGCGCGCGAGCAGGGGGCCATTGTTCCCACGCGGCTGGTGCACTCGGCGAAATCCTGGCTGTCGAACGCCGACGTGGATCGCACGGCCAAGATTCTGCCGTGGGATTCGCCGGAAACCGGACGGGTGATGTCGCCGGTGGAAGTGTCGGCGCGGATCATCGGCAAGTTTCGCGAAGAGTGGGACCGCACCATGGGCGCGCCGCTCGAGGACCAGGACATCGTGCTGACGGTGCCGGCGTCGTTCGACGAAGAGGCGCGCGAGCTCACGGTGATGGCGGCGCGCGACGCGGGCCTGGAAAAACTGACGCTGCTCGAAGAGCCGGCCGCGGCTTTCTATTCGTGGATCTCGAACAACCTGGCGCAATCGCGCAAGAAGCTCTTTGACGGGCAGGTGGTGCTGGTGTGCGACGTGGGCGGCGGCACCAGCGACTTCAGCCTGATCCGCGTCTCCCGCGAAGGCGACCTGGTGAACTTCACGCGCACGGCGGTGGGCAAGCACCTGCTGCTGGGCGGCGACAACCTGGATTTGACGCTGGCATGGCTGGTGGAAACCAAGCTGGCGTCCAAGCTTTCGATCCGCCAGCGCAGCGGATTGCGGCGGCAGTGCTCGGCGGCCAAAGAGAGGCTGCTGAACGACCCGGATCTGAAGAGCGTGGAGATCACCGTGCTGGGCGCGGGCTCGGCGCTGATCGGGCGCTCGCTCAAGAGCGAGATTCTACGCGAAGAGGCGCTGGAGCTGGCGCTGGAAGGCTTCCTGCCGTTCACGCAGCGCGGGGAAGGGCCGAAGGACGAAAAGCGCAGCCTGTTCCGCGAGCTGGGGTTGCCGTATGAAACCGATGCGGCCATCACGCGCCACCTGAATGCGTTTCTGGAGCCGACCGGACAGGCGCCGGACGCCATCCTTTTCAACGGCGGTTTTTTCATCCCGGCGATTCTGCGCGAACGCGTGGCGGACGTGGTAGGCCAGTGGTATGGGCGGCGGCCGGAGATCCTCGAAAATAAAGACCTCGATCTGGCGGTGGCACGCGGTGCGGCGTACTACTCCTACGTCCGGTCCACCGGCAGTGGCGTGCTGGTGCGCGGCGGCCTGCCGCGCGCTTACTACATCGCGCTGGGCGAAGCGCAGGAGGGCAAGTTCCCGGCGGTGTGCCTGGTGCCGCGCGGCACGGAGGAAGGCTCGGCCATTGAGATCGATCACGACGCGCTGCAACTGGTGGCGAACCGGCCGGTGTCGTTCCGGTTGTACAGCTCGCTGGTGCGGACGGAAGACAAGCTCGGCGACCTGGTGGAGTTTCCGGCCGACGAAGCGGGCCTGCACCGGCACGTGCCGCTGCACGCCGTGATCCGCTTCGGCAAGAAGGCCGAGGAGCGGCTGATCCCGGTGAAGCTGGGCGCGCGGCTCACGGAAGTGGGCACGCTGGAGACCTGGTGCGAATCGAAGATCAGCGACAACCGCTGGCGCTTGCAGTTCGAATTGCGCAAGCAGGCGGAGCAGCCGGTGGAACGCGCGGCCGCGGCGGTGGTGAGCGAGCAGGCGCTCAAGGCGTCGCTGGAGCTGATTGCGAGCGTGTTTTCGACCACTGCGAAATCGCCGGTTGAGCCGGAGGAAGTGCCGGCCCGCCTCGAACAGACCATGGGCCTGGGCAGGAATTCCTGGCCGCTGGCGGCCATCCGCCAAATGGCCGACGCATTTCTGGCAGCGGCGGACGGGCGCAAGAAGAGCCCGGCGTACGAAATGCGCTGGCTGAACCTGTGCGGCTTCTGTTTGCGGCCGGGCTTCGGGTATCCGGGGGACGACTTCCGCCTCGAGCAGACCCGCCGGGTTTACGCCGCCGGCCTCACCCACGGCAACCAGGTGCAATGCGAAATCGACTGGTGGATTTTCTGGGGCCGCGCGGCGGGCGGCATGAATCGCAACCAGCAGGCCGATGTCTACCAGCGGCTGGCGGGGGCGCTGCTGCCGCGCGGCAACCAGAAGCCGCAGCGCATCAACGAATCGCTGCGGCGGGAGATGTGGCGCACGGCTTCAAGCCTGGAACTGCTGCCCATCGGGACCAAAACGGAGTTGGGCGATGCGCTCATTAAGCGCGTGAAGAGCGGGGATTACAAAGAGAGCGAGTTGTGGTGTCTCTCGCGGCTGGGCGCACGCAAGCTTTTTTATGGTCCGGTGAACCTGGTGGTGCCGCCGGCCACGGTGACGCGCTGGGTGGAAGCGCTGGTGAAGATCGCGACGGCCGGCGATGCTCTGGCGGCGATGGCGCGACTAACCGGAGATCCGACGCGGGACTTGGCGGCGGCCACACGGGAGACGGTGAAACGGAAATTGCAGGGGACGGCGAAGGCGGAGCGGTTGCTGGCGGTGCTCGAAGGCGAAGCGGAAGACGAGCAGACGCTGGGGCGGATATTTGGAGAGGAACTGCCTTCGGGACTGGTGTGGACGGAGTAGGCGCCATTTTTGCAGCGCCCTTCTTCTGTATCCTGATAACGGACCATGTACCAGGTAGTGATCGACACCAATGTGCTTGTCGCTGCGATGCTCTCCAATCGGGGCGCGTCCCACCGTCTGTTGCGACTGGTGGGCGATGATCGATGGCGAATCAACCTCTCGGTGCCACTGGTTCTCGAGTATGAGCAGACACTCAAGCGTGTCTGCACGGGCGGAGATCTGAGCGGCAATGACATCGATAGCGTGATGCAGTATCTCTGCGCCAACGCGAATCTGCGTGACATCTTCTTCCTTTTGCGTCCGCTCCTGCCCGACCCAAAGGATGACTTCGTTCTGGAATTGGCCGTGGAAAGCCGGGCGGATTTTCTGCTTACGTTCAACACCAGAGATTTCGCCGGCGCCGAGCGCTTCGGCATTCGAGTGATCTCGCCGCGGGAATTCCTTGCAATAATAGGAGAAGAGCCATGACTCTCAACGTGACAGTTCCGGACTCGGTGTACCGCCAGATTGCCGATTTGGCAGCGCGGCAGCAGGTTTCCGTGGAGCGGATCGTGGCGGCTGCCTTGGCCGAACAACTTTCCGGCTGGACCCGCGTGGGGCAAATGGCCGAACGCGCCAGCCGTGAGCGTTTCCTTGCCGCGCTGGACAAGGTTCCTGCAGCAGAACCCGCCCCGGGGGACCGGCTCTAACCGTCCAGATGCGGATATGAGCATGAATAGCGAGCGATCTCCACAGCCAAAGCCACAAGGCTTATGTCAAGATGTGTTTCGAGCATCCGGCCGGAAAGCGAGCATCAACCGTCCCCGTCCGGCCTTGCCACGACCACTGTGTTTGTACGCAGACGGTTAACCACGGCGGCCCACACACATGTACTGATTGTAGGCGGGAATGGGAGCAAACCGCGTTTCATAAAGGGTGAGTCTTGCGACGAAACACGCCGGGCATAGAGACACGTCTGTCCAGCCCGAACTTCTCTAGCGGGAACCCGGCCCCGGCTTGGCTTGACTCGGAACTACGTAGCCGGTGCGGGCGCGCACGCGGGACTTGGGGAAACGCTGGGTGGCGTCGCGCGTGAGCTCCACGCCGATGGTGCGCCTAGCGCCAGGTTTGGATTCGGGCAGCGCGTAGTAAAGGCTGTAGCGGGTGCGGATGCGGCGCATGGCTTCCTGGAACGCTGTGCCGGGTTCGTTGGCGGTGAGCGCGTCGCCGCCGGTCTTTTCGGCGATGCCCTTCATGCCGGCCTGCATCGCCAGCATTGTTGGATTGAGGATGACGCCCACCGTGCGCATCGTCTGAAAGCTGGGGTTGCGCACGATCAGGCCGCTGAGGATGGCGTCGGACTCCCAGAACTCGTCCACCACCGACTCTTCGCGGCGCGTGCGCGTGCCCATATTATCGGTGATGATGAGGACGGCGCGGCGCCGCTCGGTGTGGGGTTCGCGGCGGAAGCGCATGGCAGCGTCGGAGACGGCGGCCTGGATCAGGGTGCCACCGCCGAAGTCGAGACCCAGGACATCCTCTTGAATGGTGCGGTCGACGGCGTCCATGTCCTCGGTGAAGGGCGCCACCTCGCGGCTTTGGGTGTTGAAGACCATGACGCAGACGCGATCTCCAGATTGCAGTTGGTGCAGGCCCTGGCGCGCGGCATCGGCCACTTCCTGAACCACGCCGCGCATGCTGCCGCTGATGTCGAACAGCAGGATGAGGTCGAGCGGCTGCTCCTCGGCGGCGAATTGCAGGATGGGCTGCTCCTTGCGCTCGTCGAAAACGCGAAAGTCCTCCTTGTGGAAACCGGTGAGGATGCGGCCGTCCTGGCCGAGCACTTCGGCATCGACGTGCACCAGCGAGACGCCGGTGCGGAAAGTGACGGGGTCCTGCGCGCAGGCCAGGGTGGCGACACAGAGAATGGCGACGACAAGGCGCACGATGCGTTAGACTCGCGGGGCCGGAATTGGGTTACTTGGGTCTAAAGTACCACAGGAGGATCGAGCGGCCGATGCTGGCTTGCGGGTGGCCGTCCGGCCAGGCGGGCACGCCGAAGACCTTCCAGACGCTTACGCTGACGGCATTCCAGCCTGGGGACGGGTGCGCCGGGTCGCCGGGATGCATTACGGGAAACGCATGTCCGGCCAGCGCGCCATACGTGCGGTTGAAGGGGACGAAAGTCACTTCCGTGGCGTGCGCTCGCTCCAGAAATGCGGCCAGGCGCTTCATGTCCTGGCCCCAGTCGAGGTCGGAATCAGCCAGGAAATTCTCGGGGTGAGCGCCGGCGAGCTCGTTAGTGTAAGCGAGATAGTCGGGATGCCGCAAGGCGCCGGATGCGACGTGCCAGAGCAGCAGCGCGACGACGATCCAGCGGGCCACGGGGCGCCGCAGCAGCGGGGCGGCGGCGATACCACAGGCCACCGCGAGTCCGACATAGATGGGGAGAACGTGACGGGTGCCGATGTTGATGCGGCTGGCGAAGCCGCAGAGCAGGATGGCGAGGGAGAAGAGCATGGGCCGGGCGAGGTTGCGGCGGAAGCAAAGCGGCAGGAGGAGCAGCATCGCGAGCGGCGTCTTCAAGGCCAGCGCGGCGGGGTAGTAATACCAGAAGCCGGCGCTGCTGCGGGCGCCGAACAGGTAGGAGGCGTGTCCGGCGGCGTTGTGCGCCCAAAGCGTCCGGAGGCCGGTGAAGAATCGCGGCGCCGGCAAGCGCAGGTGGAGATAGTCGACACGCGCAAATGAGACGCCGTAGCCGGCCCAGACCACCGCCAGGGCAATCGCGATGGCGGCGGCGAGCCTGTATGACGATGCGGCGCCCGCACTCGTGCGTGCCGCGTCGGCACTCATGCCGACGCCTGGTCCCAACAGGCTCTCCGTCCCCCGCCGGCGTGTCGAGACGAGTCTCGACACGGCACGCATGAGTGCGTGCGCCACTTCGTAGAGTCTGTGATGGTGTATCAGCAGCAGGGCGGCGGCAAGGAAAAGGATGGCGGAGAATTTCGAAAGCGCGGCGAGGCCCAGGCAAACGCCGAACAGGATGGTGCGTTTGCGATCGGGAACATCCGCCCAAAGCAGCGACGCGAAGGCGGCGGCGCCGGTAAAAGCCACGGCCGCCATGTCGGTCGAGATCAGGCCGGAATGCGCCAGCACGGGCGGCAGCGTAGTGAATAGCAGGGTCGACAAGAGCGCGGCGTGCGGGCCGGCAGCGCGCAGGGCCCATAGGAACACCACGGCCGAAGCGATCCAGAAAAACGGCAGGATCCCGGCGCGGCCCAGGGCCAGCGTGCGGTCGTAGTGGCTGTCACGGCCCAGGATGCGGTAGCCCTCGTAGTAGGAATCGGGGCCGGGGTGAAAGCGCTCGCCCGAAAAGAAGGGGCCGAGCGCGCCAAAAACGCGGGCCAGCGGCGGGTGCTGGTCCTCATAGAGATACCTCCCGGTGGAAAGATACTCCATGCCGGCGGCCAGGTGGTCGGGTTCGTCGATGGTGTGGTTGAAGACGGTATAGGTGGAAACGATGCGGGCCGAGCCGATGAGGACCAGGAGTATGGCGAGAAGCACGGTACGGCTGGTTTGCGAGCAGAGTTGCAAGATGACAGCATAGCTCACGCCAAGTAGCCCAGCGCGCATGGAGTGCGGTTATAATAAGGGGCTGTCATAGTCTTCGGTGCCCCCTGGATGACGCGCTCTTTTCGAGTAAATGTTCCCGCCACATCACTCGCGCTGTTGATTTCGGACATCCTGCTGGCTACCTCCGCTTTCGTCCTGGCCACTTATCTTACGCTGGACGCCGATCCTTATACCTATCTTCTCTACGATGGCGGCCTGGTTCACCTCATTCCGGTCCTGCTCAGCATCCTGATCGGCATGCACTTCTGCGATCTCTATTCGCAGGTCCATGTGCGCTCGAACATCCTGCTGTTGCAGCAGCTCTGCCTGGTGATGGGCGTGGCATTCCTCACGCAGGGTTTCCTCAGCTATCTCAGTCCCACGCAGCGCGTTTCCATTCACGTGATGGCCATCGGGAGCGCTCTGGCTATGGCCGGCCTGTTCCTGTGGCGGATCGCCTTCAGCGCCTTCGCGCTCCAGGTGATGGGGCGCGATACGCTGCTGCTGGTGGGCGGCAGCCCGCTGCTCGAAGATATTGCCCGGCACATTGAAGAACACCCCGAGCTGGCTCTCCAAGTGACCGGCTATGTGGCCGACGGCCCCGAGATCGGCACTCCCCTTCCGGGCGGCAAGGTCCTGGGCCCAATCCGTTCACTAACCGAAGTGGTTCAGGCAACCCGCCCCAACCGCCTGGTGATCGGCATGACCGAGCGGCGGCAGCGCATGCCCGTGACGGAACTCCTGGATCTGCGTTTTGCGGGCCACATCATCGAGGAGGCCGCCACCACCTTCGAACACGTGTGCGGCCGCGTCTGCATCCGCGAACTGCGTCCTTCGCAACTGATTTATTCCGGCGAGCTGGGCCCCCGCATGCGGATCCTGTTCTTGCAGACCGTCTCCAACCGGCTGCTCTCCGCCCTAGGCCTGATAGTGGCCTCACCCATCATGCTCCTCACGGCTCTCGCCGTGAGGCTTTCGTCGTCCGGCCCGATTCTATATCGCCAGGTGCGCGTGGGACTCGACGGCGAACTCTTCACGCTTTACAAGTTCCGGTCGATGCGGGCCGATGCGGAAGCGCAAACCGGCGCCGTGTGGGCGTCCAAAGACGATCCCCGGATCACCAAAATCGGGAAGATCATCCGCAAACTCCGCTTCGATGAGTTACCCCAACTGGTGAACGGCCTGATCGGCAACATGTCGATCGTCGGACCGCGCCCGGAGCGGCCCGAATTTGTGCGTTCCCTTTCCGAAAAAATCCCGTACTACCGCGAGCGCCATTGCGTCCGTCCGGGCATCACCGGCTGGGCTCAGATCAACTATAAATACGGGGATACGCTCGAAGACACCATCACGAAGCTCGAATACGACCTCTACTACATCAAGAATATGTCCTTCCGTCTGGACACGTACATCGTCTTCCACACGGTCAAGGCCATGCTGCTCTCGCGCGGCGCGCAGTAGTCGTGGTACTCGGTAGCCCGTTCCCGGGACCCGGCAGCTTGACACGCCCCGCGCCGCCGCGTCAGACTTTGAGTTGCTGCTTATTCTAACGGAGGAACTCGATTGAATCCGGCTCGCGCACTGTTTGCATTGGTTTTGGTCCTGCCAGCCTTCGGCCAGTACGCCGGTCCCGCCATTCTCTCGCGCGGCGACGCCCCCGCCGCCATGGCAGCGCCCCAAATCACGTTCCAGCCCTTCCTGTCGGTCGGCGGCTCTTATACCACGGGCCTTTCCGGAGTCACCGTCAATACACAGGGTAACCTCGCCAACGTCAGTGCTTATGGAGTCACGGTCGCAGGCGGCATTAGCGGGTCGCATAGCTGGCGGCATACCCATATCGGCCTCGACTATCACGCCAGCTACGCTATCTATCCCAACGCCTCCACCTACAACTCGTTCAGCCAGGCGCTGAGTTTCGGTCTCTCTCAACAGGTCACCCGCCACATCAAGTTCAGCCTCCGGGAAGCCCTCGGCTGGTTCTCATTCAGCAATCCGAACGTGGGGCTCAGCCAAACCGTGCCCTTCGATCCCTCGCAAAGCGCCATCCCCGCCAGCGACTTCTATTACACCCGCACGATTTATTCCACGACCCAGGCCGACCTGGTCGTTCAAAAATCCACGCGTCTCTCCTTCAATCTGGGGGGCGGGCTTTTCATCAATCGCTACGCCTCCACGGCGCTGTACGGAGTGACCGGCGAAGACGCCACGGGGGATTTCCAATACCGGCTCTCGCGGCGCGCCACGATTGGGGCCAACTATAGCTTTACCCACTACGCCTTCACCGGCATCCTCTCCTCGAGCGACATTCACGGCGCCTCCCTCACCTACGCGCTACGCATCTCCCGCACTTTGGAGTTTTCCGGTTACGGCGGATTCATGCGCGCCGAAACCAAGTTCATCCAAAGCGTGCCGGTCGATCCCAATGTGTCCGCCCTGCTCGGTTTCACCAACACCACCGCGCTGGCTTATCGCCTCAACTGGGTCCCCAATTTTTCCGGACGCCTGTCCAAGACCTTTTCCCGCGGGGTGGCCTATGTCGCCGGTGGAGAGACCATTACGCCCGGCAACGGTATTTTTCTCACGTCCCGCGCCGCCTCGGTGGTCGGCGGATACGGATACACCGGCCTAAGGCACTGGAGCCTGGGGGTAGCCTTCACGTACGCCACCGCCCTTTCCATCGGCAACGTGAATGGCGGCTATGGCAACATCTCCGGCTCTTTCAGCATGAGCCGCTCGCTCGGCCACGCCCTCAGCTTTGTCACCAGCTACAGCGCCAACCAATACCGCAGCCCCAACTTCACCCTCTACAACCGCTTGATCTACACCGGGTCGGTCGGCATCGGCTGGTCCCCGGGCGACATCCCCTTGCGCATCTGGTAGCCCCCGGCGGACGCGCAGAACGTCCGCTTTCTCACGCACCGGTACCGCACCAGGGTCCACAGGGCCTGGACGCCGTCCCTGGCGCGGATTTTTTTGCCTTCCGCGATGCCCCGCGGATTGTATGAAATGGGCACCTCGTGGATGCGGCAGCCCAAGCGCCGCAGTTTGGCCGTGACTTCCGGGCAGAACTCGAAGCGCACGCACTCCAGCCGGACCAGCCGCACCACGCTGGCGCGAAATGCCTTATAGGCGGTTGCCTCATCCGTGATGGCGGCGCGGTAGAGGAGGTTGGCCGCCAGTGTCAGAATCCGGTTGGCCAGCCGGTTCTGCCACTTCATCCCCGCCCAATTCCGCGACCCGTACACCACGTCGGCGCGTCCTTCCACAATCGGCTGGAGCAGCAGCAGGTAGTCGTTGGGATCGTATTCCAGGTCTCCATCCTGCACCAACACGATGTCGCCGGTGGCTTTGGCCAGGCCGGTGCGCAGGGCCGCACCCTTGCCGCGGTTGGCTTCCGCATGATGGACCACCAGCAGCCGCGAGCCGCCATATTGCTCCAGCAGTGCCGCGGTGCCGTCGGTGGACCCGTCGTTCACCACGATGATCTCCTTCTCGCAGCCCGCCGGCAGTTCCGCGCGGATCACCCGCTCCAGCACTTGCGGCAGCGTGGGGAATTCGTTGTACACCGGGATGAGGATGGAAACCCGCAAACAGCCTTCCCTGTCCGCCATTCTACTTCCTCAGCACGGCCAGCAGCGACTGCCCGAAGGGCGGCGGCACGGTGGCCTCCAGGCGCTCCAGCAGCGGCGCCAGCAACCGGTCGAACACCGCAATCTGCCGGTCCGATTGCGCCTCGCGTTTCCAGACGTGCGCATTCATCCACCAGCCCGCCAGGCCAATCGAGTTCAGGTAGTGCGCCTTGCGCACCTGGAGCCCGGCCCGTTCGGCCAGGCGCGCAATCGCGCCGCGGCGGTACCGCCGGTAGTGTCCCAGGTTCCGGTCGATTGGCCCGTACAACGCCTCAAACGCCGGAACCAGCAGCACGATCACTCCACCGGGCGTCAGGATCGACGCCATGGCGCCGAGCGCTTCAGCATCGTCCTCAATATGTTCCAGCACGTTCACGCACAGGCACGAATCCGGCCGGAACTCCGCCAGATCGCGAAACTCCGGCCGGGCCGTGTCGCACACCAGGGTTTGCAGGTTTTCGCGCGGCCCGTAGCGCTCCCGCAGCCGCTCCACGCAGGCCGCTTCCGGGTCCAGCGCGACAACCAGCTCGCGATCCAGCAGCAGACCGGTGAAGTTGCCGATGCCGCACCCCACCTCGACCACACGCCGCCCGGCTTCCCGCAACACCAGCCGGCTCTGCCAGGCAAAGTAGTTCCTGGCCCGCGTCATCTGGCGCTGGTCTTCGAGAGTAAAGGCCGTGGATGGCTGCGGCACTTTGCGCCGCGGTGGGGATTTCACCTGACCGCAGTTTCCCACGGCGGCTGGGCCAGGGACCAGTGGCACCGGGACGCCGGCGAGGCGATTATGCGGAACGCGGGGGCGAGATCCTGGGCCGTCCTGATATCGGGCACCGGGAGCCGCATGGCAACAGCCTTCCAGAGAACAGGCCGTCTCGCCTTGCCGGACGCGGATCTTCCACACGTCACCCCGCCTCAATACGGCCGCTTCCCCTGCCAGTTCCCCGGCGGATCGTATTCGCACACCCACACCTCGCGCCTGCCGCCTCGCGCCACCGCGCATCCCACCTCTTTGGTGTCGCCCCAAACAATCTGCGTGTAGTGCCCGCACACGCCGCTACATTTATTAGAGCCGTAGTCGTAATTGCGGGCTTCCGCCGCCCACCCATCCACCACCTGCCCCGGCGACGCGCCCGCACCAGTCACATCGAACAGATTCTCCCCATACTTCGAGTTCGGCCGATGGACAAACTCCCTGCGCGCCAGCAGCGTATCAGCCCAATTCCGCGCCACGGCCGCCAGCCGCTCGGACCACGCCAGCGGCGCAATTTTCAGGCGAGTCCGCACCGCGTTGTGTGCCGCCAGCATCTCGCGGGAAAGAGAAGATGGCGCGGCGTCCGTTTGCCTCGCATCGAAGTGCTGCCATTGCGCACCGCCCTTTCCCGCAAGAAGAATCAAAAGGCACACCACATGTCGCATACTTCCCATTAGACGCCCGCGCCGCACTTATCTTCAAAACCTCCAGTGATTAATGGCACCAACCGGGATGGACACCCTCGGACAATCGGCCTATACTTGGGTCGTTGACAGGTAACGGATATGATGGTCTTAAACCCGCGATACTGCTTGCTCCTGGCTGCTGTCGCGTGCATTACGGGATGCGGCAAGCAAGAGCGGATTGAAGCGGTTCAATTTGCCAAGGTGCTCACGGAACAAAAGCCTAACTTCACCAGCGCGAGCACTGTCGAAAAGGAGTTCGTGAGCAACGCTCGTGCCTGGTGCGGCGACGTCACGGCAAACGGGGCAGGCCGCGGAGCCACATTGGATCAAAACGCCACCGTGGCTACGGAACTGGGGAAAACCGCAGTGGCGATCAGCGCTCAATTGAGTCAGTTGCGCCACGCAATTGACGGCCAGCCCCTCAAAGAGGAGTATCCACGCCAGGTCCGCGACGAATTGACTACCCAAATGACCAAGCGGCAGCGGCTGCTGCAGGACATGCGTGCGTTGTTGGAGCAGACCGCCCCCCAGTTTCTGGATTACAAGCACACTAAGGGCTACGTGGGAGACACGTACCCGGACGGCATTGACAAGCTGAATGCACTGCTCGGCGCCTACAAGCCACCGGACGACGCACTCGGCGCCGCGCTAGCGGCCTTGCAAGCGAAATATCATCTCAGCGACAGCGAGCTCTGAAGAAGGCCCCCACGGGACCTCTCGAAGCCCCCGAGAATGTTCCCCGCGGACGAGAAGCCGAACCTTGCCAGCGGATTGCGAATGGAAACCGCCTTGTCGTACACTCGACCGACTGGTCCGCCATCGTCGGCCCAATGGAAGCAAAGCCCACGGCCCCAATCGGGCGGGGCCTGGCGGGAACCACATCTACGGTTAGGGGTTGCACGTCAACTTCACCCGTCCGCCCAGCTTCCGGACGGCGCGTCGTACGCCCCCATGCTCCCGCAAGACTCGGGGGCATCAAGTTTCAGACGCTCGAAGCCGTGCCCAGCGGAGAGAACGCCACATTTGCACTGTGACAATCAGATACCAGAGGCCGACGGCAGGCCCCAGATCCACTAAGCCGGCACTCGCGGGCGGAGTCGGAAAGGTGTAGAAGTTCAGAACCAGCAGAGCTACAGCAATGGCTAGCCCTGAAAGTGCAAAGACTCGCCCAAAGCAGGGGTGTCTGAGCATGGCGAGCGCGAAGCAAATGGTCCCGAGACCGATGTAAGCGTCCCAGGCCACATCCAGACCGAGCCAAATGGCGCGAACCTGGCCCGACACTTTCTCGCCACCAGCCGAATAATGAACTGCCATTTGGACCAGAGCCATAGCGGAAAACAGCGCTCCAGCCAATGCATTCAAAAGCCAGGCCAAGGCACTCGACAGCAGCGGTGCCTTCAAATCGAGCAGTTTTCGCAGACCGAAACTCGCCACACCGAGTGCAGGACCGAAACAGGCTGCGAGCGTAGTTGTTGCCAGCTTTGGGAGAGGCACAAAGACAAGCACCGGGTACGCTAGGCAGGTGAACAGTCCCGCGACGATTCCAGTTTGCACGGCTATGAGGCTCGTCGTCCCTGCTGGGGCCTCGGCGGAATCCAGCATATGGTCTCCCACTCCCGCGTGATGGTCAGGACTGTCAACCCGGCGGGCGCTCAATACCAGGAAGCGGCTGAAAGATCATAGTAGCAATTGTGGAGGTACCCCGACACCAGCCCATCTCATATGAATTGGAAGGCGATCAGCTATCGCTCAACGCCACTTGTGACGGAGTAGCGGCTCTGATCGGTTGGTCGGCCAACCGGGAAGCAATTCCACGGGAGCGGGTAGTCGCCGACTCGTCGAAGTGCCGCCGCAATCTGGCCACCGCTGGATTCCGCCGCGTGTGGTCGCACCGACGCTTACCTACAGGGGTGCGGGGGAGTGCCCGCAGGATTGGGGCCGTGAAACAGGCATTTCGGAATCTGGGGTCCAGCGGCAGCCAACTCGGTCCGGAGGCCAACGCCGCTCGTCCACGCCCGCTCGAACGCCCTCAATTCACGGCATGCAGCCTCACTCGCTCCCTCGCCTGCGGTGGCAAGGAGCGCGGGCCGAATGGGTCGGCGGCATGGCGCGCGCGGCGGCCGGCGGCGCGCATCTTTCCCAGTTCGGGTTCACCTGCAAAGAGGTTTTTCAAGCCGTATAACGCCATGTCCAGCCGGTCGTTCATTCCCAGTTTGCGGAACAGCTTATAAAGGTAGACCTTCACGGTGCCTTCGGTGATTCCCAGCGAGAAGGCGATCTCCTTATTCTTAAAGCCCTGCGACACCAGCGAAATAATCTGTCCCTGCCGCTTCGTCAGGGTAATGCGTTTTTGGAGCAATACGCTGTCCATCAGTTCTCTCTCAAAGCACAATACGCCCCGATGGACATTCCGGAGCGCCGCCAGCAGAGCATCCACCGGCGTATCGGCGGGGAGAATGCCGTGGATACCCAACTGCATCGCCTGAAAGGCGAACTCGCCGGCCAGCCCCTGGCCCCACAGGACAATTTGGCTGCGGCCGGCGGCGGAACGCAGCTCGTGCAGATCCGACAAGCTGATGCGCGACGCCAGGTGAACCAGGACAATGTCCGGCGCGGCGGACCGCAGGAATTCGAGGGTCCGAGGCAGGTTATCGCAACAGCCTGCTAAACCAAAATCCCGCCGGCCGTGCAAGACGGCGGCGAAGCCCCGGACGACAAAGGGTTGCCGGGTATAGAGCAGAACTTGGATTCTGGCGGTCGAATTCACATGGAATAGATCGGCGATCGGAGTGCGGAACTTTATGGGGCCTAAACCCGTGGAGGGTTCCAGCCGATGATTCCGGCATGCAACGTGAAGGACGTGGCTGGCGACGCCGCGCAACTCGCTGGATCCTGTTGGGGGCGGCCGGTGTCGGGCTCCTCCGGCCGCAACCCGCCGGCAACCTCCTGGTCACGGTGGGCAAATCGCTGAGTATCGACAGCCCGGTGACCATCAAGCGCTTCTCGACGGCCAATGACAGCCTGGTGGACACCATCGCGATTGGGCCGAGAGAAGTTCAAATCAACGGCAAGGCGCCCGGTGAGACGTCGCTGATCATCTGGCAGGAAAACGACGTCCGCCTGGTCTACGATCTCACCGTGCGGGCCAGCCCCATGCGCCTCAACGCCGTGCGGGAGCAGATCGCGCGCGATTTCCCGGACGCGGGCGTCAATGTGACCTTCGACAACGATACGGCCTTTGTGCGCGGCACGGTGAAGGACGTGATCTCCGCCGACCGCATCATGGCGATGGCCTCCACGCTGGGCAAGGCCATCAACCTGCTGCGCGTCGAGATTCCGCCCGTGGAGCCGCAGATTCTGTTGAAGGTGCGCTTCGCCAACGTGGATCGCTCCGCCAGCATGGACCTGGGGCTGAGCCTGTTCAGCGGCGCCTTCAACCAATCCAGCGCGCTCGGAACCGGTCCGCCCATCAGCCAGAACGGCGCCCAGCCCTTTACGTTGAGCCAGGCCATCAATATTCTGCTGTTCCGCAAAGATCTCAATCTGGCAGCGGCCCTGCAGGCGCTGGAGAGCAAGAGCCTGCTGGAAATGCTGGCCGAACCGAATCTTCTGGTGATCAACGGCACGCCGGCCAACTTTGTGGCGGGCGGCGAGTTTCCCTATCCCATGGTGCAGCCGGGGGGCGGGACCAACTCCATCACCATCGCTTTCAAAGAGTATGGGATCCGCCTCGGCTTTCTGCCGGTCGTCACGCCGCGCGGCACCATCCGCTTGCAGGTTTCGCCCGAAGTGAGCGCTTTGGACTACACCAACTCGGTCACCGTCGCCGGCACCACCGTGCCCGGGACATCCACGCGGCGCGTACAGACCGAGGTGGAACTTTTGAGCGGCCAGAGCTTCGTGATCGCCGGGCTGCTGGACAACCAGACCCAGGAAAGCTTCTCCAAGGTGCCTGGCATCGGCGATATCCCGCTGCTGGGAAAGTTGTTTCAAAGCAAGTCGGTCACGCGCAGCCATACGGAGTTGCTGGTCATTATCACGCCGGAAATCGTCGGCCCCATACCGGGCGGGCAGCCGGTACCGGAGATCCGTTTCCGCAATCCGTTCCTGCCGGCCAGCACGGACACGACCCTGGCGCAGCCAGCCACCGGTGCGCCCCCGCTGCATCCGTCTTTGGACAGCGTACCGATCGAATTGCTGACGCAGCCGCCGAAGAAAGCAGCGCCTCCAGCCAAGTGATGGGCTGGCGCCCGAGCCAAGGCGGGTCAACTCTGACGTGGGTCCGGACGCTATCCCCGCAGCCGCAGGCCGAACCAAACCAGGCCGAACGCCAGTAGAGCGCCGGCTAAGAGCTTGTGTACCACCCGCGGCAGCCGGCACAGCGCCAGCCCCAGCAGCGCAATTACCAGCACTTCCGCGAAGGCCGCGCCGCCCAGCACGTATCCGGCATGATAGCCAGTCGCCTGGAGGAACAGGCGGAGATAGAGACCGTGGAACGCGCCTAACACGCCGACGATGGCCCAGCGCGCGCCGGCTTGCGGCAGCAGCAGAATCTCGACGGCCAGATAGGCCACCGTGAGCGCGCCGGCAGCTTCCACAAATCGCGGCGCCGGTTGCCACAGCGCGTGCGGGGCCACCAGCGCGGAGACCGCCTGTCCCAGCAGGAACATGGCCGCCAGAGCCACCAGTTGGCGCCGGTCGCGCGCCGCCAGCACCAGCGCGGCAAGGAAGAGCAATTGGACGGCGCCGCCCAGCGCACGCATGGCGCCGGCGGCCGATTCCGAAATCGCGATCTCCGCCGCGGTGGGCGGACGGAACCGCAGGGTGGCGCGCGTGAATGAGATGTCGAAAAGCGCCTGGTCGTGCTTGCCGTTCATTTCGGCGCGCAAAAGGTGGACGTGGTTGGGAACGGTGGCGGCGGCCAGGGTACACTCCACCCCCACCGCCTCAACCGGCGCGGCGAACTGGTAATCGGCTTCGCAAACGTAGAAGCCGCTTTCCGGGTGGGCCGCGCAGCTCGCGTTCAGCAGTTGCGCGCCGGAAAAGCGCACGTGACTGAGCAGCGTGCGCTCGGGCGAGGCGACGTGCGAGATCTCATAAAGCGGCATGCGGAGCTCGTAATGGGCGCGCGCTCCGGCGATGGTGAGCGAGCCGGAGCTGAAGCTGACGGCGTGCGTCCAGGCGGGCGTAGCCAGCAGGACCAGCATCAGGCCCACTCCGCGCCCTCTATTACACCCGGTCAGCTTCTTGCTCTCCTGCGAGGAATTTCAGCACACGTGCCGCGATTCTGCTGATCTCCGTTTTCTCTGCGCCTCAGCGTCTCCGCGGTTCAATTCTCCGGTCGTTTGGCTGGGCTCTGTTTGCGCCGCTACTGCTTCACTGCAGCCTCGATGGCTTCGAGTTCCTTACCGGCTTCGGCCCACTTGCCCTGCGAGGCTAACTCACGGTAGCGGCGCAGGTGCTCGCGGACGCTAGCTAGGCGGGCGTCGGCGGCCGGCGCCGCATTCGCCGCCGGGGCCGCTCCCGCCGCGGCAGGCGCGGTCGCCTGGCGGATCAACTGTTGAGCGCCGCCCGAGAGCTGCGCCAGGGCGTCATCGTAGGTATCGGCGTAAATCAGGCGGCTGCCCACGGCCAGCACGATCTTCTTCAATTGCGGCATGCTGCCCTGGTTGGCCTGGATGTAAATGGGGTCGACGTAGAGGAACGTGTTGCCCACCGGCAGCACCAGAATCTGCCCGCGCAGCACGTGCGAGCCCTGCTGGTTCCACAGAGAGAGGTCCTTGGAAATGTTGGGATCCTGGTTGATATAGGCGGCCACGTTCATGGGGCCCGGAATGAGCTCCTGCTTGGAGAGCAGGTAGACCACCGTCTCACCCAGGTGGGCGCCATCGCAGCGCGCCGCCATCAGGCCGATCAAATTGTTCTTGCTGCGCGGGGTAAAAGGGATCAGCAGCAGAAACTCGGGCTGCTCTTCGCCCGGCAAAGTGGCCATGACATAAGTGGGCGTGACGGGCGTGGAGCTGTTGTCCTGTCCGGAAGAGTACAGCGCCAGTTCCCAGACATCCTCTTTGTTGTAGAACGACTGCGGGTCGAGCATGTGGTAGGTGCGGTAGATTTCAGCCTGCACGGAGAAGAGCGTCTCGGGGAAGCGGGCGTGGCGGCGGAGATCGGCCGGCATCTGCGTGGCGGGAAGAAACAGCGCGGGGAAGAGGTTCTGGTAGGCGTCGATGATGGGATCGTCCGGCGCGAAGACGTAGAAGTGGGTCTCCCCGTCGTAGGCGTCGATGGTGCCCTTGACGGCGTTGCGGATGTAATTGAGGCTGCCGATATCGGCCACTTCGACGGAGCGGGAGTAGGGGTGGGCTTCCGAGGTGGTGTAGCCGTCGAAGATCCAGACCAGCCGCCCGGCATCGT
>Ga0181530_10002424_pt1 | contig 22132 bp, 16 predicted proteins | sample PEATcosm2014_Bin_42_FD_119769 | JGI IMG/M metagenome (GOLD analysis project Ga0181530, IMG submission 119769) | Peatland microbial communities from MTU Mesocosm Facility, Houghton, MI, USA - PEATcosm2014_Bin10_60_metaG | ecosystem: Environmental > Terrestrial > Soil > Wetlands > Peat | place... | reverse complement strand
TCGACTTCCTGGCCCTCGGTGAGGGTCCGGTAACCGGACATTTGGATAGACGAGTGGTGGACGAAAACGTCCACGCCGTCGGACTGCGAGATGAAGCCGTAGCCCTTCTCGCTGTTGAACCACTTCACTACACCGGTCGCCACTGTGGCGTTCCCCTTTGTCTCAGATTGCAGGTAAACGAGAGCGCCGGCCCGAGACCGTCCCTTTGGAGTGGCCGATATCCGAGGTGGCGCCCCGGACACCGGGTTACCGCCCGACATGTCGGCAACCCCGCGTGACACCACGATCCGGTTGCTCCCGACCGACAACGTAGCAGAGCGTCAATGAAGGCTGTTAGCCCGCATCGATATGGTCGGCCAAAGGCTGTTCGGAGGCGGGGCCGTCCCCGAGGACGCCCTCGCCTGGCTCAGCGCCGGATCCGCGTGCCCGAGGATGTGTCCTCGACGATGTAGCCGAGAGCGACGATTTCGGAGCGCAACACGTCGGCCGAGGCAAAGTCCCGATCCGCACGCGCCCGGTCGCGGCGGCGTCCGAGCTCAAGCACCGCCTCGGGGATCTCGGCGGCGCCTTTCGCCTCGAGCCCGACAGCCCCGAAGCACTCCAGGACCGACCTCGTCAGCTCAGCTGCTCTTGCCGCCTCGCGAGAGTCGAAGGCAACGTTCGCCCGCCTTATCGCATCGAACAAGACAGCAGTCGCGCCGGGGGTGTCCAGGTCGTCCTGCATCCTCTCCACGAAGGCGTCCCTCACATCGGGATCGATCCGCTCGCCCTCGGCGGCGCCCGCCTCGTCGAGCCGGTCGCGCAGGGCATCCAGCCGGCCCAGCGCCGTCGCAGCATCGCTCAGCGTGGTGGGCGTCACCTCGATCGGCGCTCGATAGTGCGACTGCAGGACGAGCAACCGGTACGCGCGGGGATCACTCTGCTCGAAGAGGTCGGACAGCATGAGCACGTTGCCCAGCGATTTCGACATCTTCTCGCCCCCGCGCGCTTCGACCATGCCGTTGTGCATCCAGCGGCGCGCGAACTGCTTGCCGGCCGCCACCGCTTGCGCGCGCTCGTTCTCGTGATGCGGGAAGACCAGGTCCTGACCGCCACCGTGAAGGTCAAACCCCTCGCCTAGCAGCGCGAGCGACATGACGACGCACTCGGTGTGCCAGCCGGGACGTCCCGGGCCCCAGGGCGAGGCCCACGACGGCTCCGCGGGCTTCGCCTTCTTCCAGAGCGCGAAGTCCAGAGGCGAACGCTTCTTCTCGTTCACCTCGACACGAGCCCCTGCCCGCAGCGAGGCGAGGCTCTGGTGGGCAAGAAGCCCGTAGTCGTCGACAGCCGAGACGGCGAAGTAGACACCGTCGCTCGTCTCATAGGCGGACCCGAGCCCGACGAGCTGTGCGATGAGCTCCACCATTTCCTCGATGAAGGCAGTTGCATGCGGAACCTGGGTCGGACGCAGGCACCCCAGGGTGTCCATGGCGTCCCACCATTCGGCCTCGTACTGCTCGGCAACATCTTCGGGCCGGCGATGCTCCTCGTTCGCCCGGGCGATGATCTTGTCGTCGATGTCGGTGACGTTCGAGACGTGGTCCACCGCGAACTCCGAGTACTCGAGAAAGCGACGGAGGACGTCATAGACGAGCGAAAAACGGCCGTGGCCGATATGGGGCGGGCCGTAGACGGTCGAACCGCAGATGTACAGGCCTATCTCGCCGGGCGCGCGAGTCCTGAGCTCCCGACTGTGGCCCAGGGCAGTGTCATGAAGGCGCAACACAGGAGTACCGTACTAGGCCAATGGCGACTCCCCGCGTGCCCGAACGACCGTCCCTCGAGGGCCTCGAGGATCGTTGGTCCGCGCGTTGGGAACAAGACGGCATCTACCGCTTCGATACAGGCCGCGCTCGAGGCGACGTGTACTCGATCGACACGCCGCCGCCGACGGTCTCGGGATCGCTCCACGTCGGCCATGTCTTCTCCTACACCCAGACAGACATCGTCGCCCGCTACCAAAGAATGACCGGCAAGGCGGTGTTCTACCCGATCGGCTGGGACGACAACGGTCTGCCCACCGAACGTCGCGTGCAGGACTACTTCGGGGTCAGCTGCGACCCCTCCCTGCCTTACGAACCGGACTTCGTCCCTCCGCCGCACGAGCACAAGCGAGACAAGAACGCTCGGGCGATCCCGATCTCACGCCCGAACTTCATCGAGCTGTGCAACATCCTCATAACCGAGGACGAAAAGGCGTTCGAGCGGCTCTACCGCAAGCTGGGCGCGTCGGTCGACTGGACCCAGCACTACACGACGATCGGCGAGGTGTCACGACGAGCGTCGCAGCGGGCCTTCCTCCGCCTCCTCGCCCGCGGGGAGGCCTACCGCCAGGAGGCGCCAACGTTGTGGGACGTCGACTTCCAAACCGCGGTCGCCCAGGCCGAGCTCGTCGACAAGGAGGACCCGGGCTTCTACCACCGGCTCCGCTTCGTGCGGTTGCCCGGCGGCGATCCCGTCGAGATTGAGACGACCCGGCCCGAGCTCGTGCCGGCCTGTGTCGCGCTCGTCGCCCATCCGGACGATGAGCGCTACCAAAGCCTGTTCGGTGCCGAGGTGCTGACGCCGTTGTTCGGCGTACCGGTCCCGGTCCTCCCCCACGAGCTCGCCGAGCCGGACAAGGGCTCGGGTATCGCGATGATCTGCACGTTCGGCGACTTGACGGACGTGACCTGGTGGCGCGATCTCGCCCTGCCGACGCGCTCTGTGGTCGGGCGCGACGGGCGCCTCGGTCCGGCCCCGTTCGGAACCCCGGGCTGGGAGTCCGCCGATTCGGAGCGGGCGAACGCCAGCTACGCGGAGATCGAGGGCCTGCCAGTCAAGCGCGCCCAGGCGCGTATCGTGGCGCTGCTGCGCGACTCCGGCGATCTGCTGGGCGAGCCGCGCGCCATCACGCATGCGGTCAAGTACTACGAACGGGGCAAACGGCCCCTCGAGATCGTCACGTCCGCACAGTGGTACGTGCGGACCCTCGAGCGCCGGGAGGCGCTTATCGCCCGAGGACGGGAGCTGAGATGGCACCCCGAGTACATGCGGGCCCGCTACGAGGCCTGGGTGGAAGGCCTCACGGGAGACTGGAACATCTCGCGGCAGCGTTTCTTCGGCGTCCCGTTCCCGGTCTGGTACAGACTCGACGACCAAGGCGAGGTCGACGCCGACGGCCTCTTGCTCGCCTCGGAGGATCGCCTTCCGGTCGACCCGTCGACCGATGTCCCCGGCGGGTACACCGAGGAGCAACGCGGCAAGCCCGGTGGGTTCATCGGTGACCCGGACGTGATGGACACCTGGGCGACATCGTCCTTGTCACCCCAGATCGTGGGCAAGTGGGAGGAGGACCCGGAGTTCTTCGCGAAGGTCTTCCCGATGGACCTGCGACCCCAGGCACACGAGATCATCCGGACTTGGCTGTTCTCGACGATCGTGCGCTCGGAGCTGGAGCACTCCGTGCTCCCGTGGCGCCACGCCGCCATCTCCGGGTGGATTCTCGACCCCGACCGCAAGAAGATCGGCAAGTCGCTCGGCAACGCCATCACGCCGCTCGAGTACCTCGAGAAGTACAGCACCGACGCCGTGCGGTACTGGGCCGGATCTGCCCGCCTGGGCGCCGACACGGTCTTCAGCGAGGAGCAGATGAAGGTCGGCAGACGGCTCGCGATCAAGGTCCTGAACGCGAGCCGCTTCGTGCTCTCACGCGTGGACGGGGATGAAAGCCCCCAGCAGGGATGCGCAACCAGGCTCACGGCGGTCGACGCCGCCATGGTTGCCAGTCTCGCCGCCGTCGTCGACGAGGCGACGATCGAGTTCGAGTCCTACGACCACGCGCGGGCCCTCGAGGTCACCGAGTCCTTCTTCTGGTCGTACTGCGACGACTACCTCGAGCTCGTGAAGGCCCGTTCGTATGGCGATCCGTCCCAGCAGGGTCCGGCGTCGGCACGATACGCCCTGGCTCTGAGCCTGTCTGTGATTCTGCGCCTGTTCGCCCCGTTCCTCCCCTATTGCACCGAGGAGGCCTGGTCGTGGTGGCAGACGGGTTCGATTCACGACTCCAAGTGGCCCTCCGCTTCGGAACTGGCCTCGCAAGCCGGTCCGGACGCGCGTCCCGCGCTCGTCGACGCCGTCGCGCAGGTTCTCGTCGCTCTCCGGCGAGCGAAATCCGAGGCAAAGGGCTCGATGCGCACGAAGGTCGCCCGATGCCTTGTGACGGGTCCCCCCCCGCTCGTGGAACTCGTCCAACTCGCCTCGGGTGATCTGGCCGAGGCCGGTGCGATCACACAGCTCGACCTCGCCGGCGACCCGGGTGCCGCCTCCTTGTCGGTCGTGGTCGAGCTTGCGCCCGACGACGGCGCCGGGCAAGCTCCCGGAGCCTGAGGACGAGCCGCGCACCCGCAGGATTAGCGGAGCCTCGGGAACACTCGGGCAAAAACCAACCGGGGCGGGATCCGGTTGAGGACGACCGTGGCCAGGAGGACCAGGTCGCGTTGGCGAACGATGACGATTGCCATCCGGCCCGCCGTCGCGAACGGCGCCCAGCCCTGTGCAACGTCCGAGACGGTGAACCGGCCCGTGAAGGCGACGAGGCACGTGGCGACCCGGGACGCGTCCTGCAGTGCGTCGGGGACCACGACGCCGTGCAGCTCGATGATCAGCGCCCGCGGCGGCAGATACCGCTCGCCGGCGAAACGGCCATGTCCGTGGACCGCAGCCAACGCCTCCGGATAGACCCTGAAACAGGCGCTGTCGTGAGTGCCGAGGCCGTTGCGGGCCGTGGTGCAGCCACCGACCAACCCGGTCAGCGTCACGACAGCGGCAAGCGCGACGAGCTTCGCCTTCATGAACGCTCCTCCTCCTGCGCCCAGCCCGGCCCGGCCGCCGTCTCGGGGACGCGGCGCGTCATGCGGGTCATCCTTCGAGCTCCGCAGTCCACTCCGGGGGCGGGACCGCCGCGGTCCGCGTCACGGGCCTTTCCGGCGCCAGAGCGAGCGCCTGATCGGCGCGTCGGTTGTGCCAGGTGAGTCCGCCCCAGAAGATCCAACCGACGGGGAGAAACCCCCAGAAGCTCACGATCCTGTACAGCAGGACGGCCGCGACCGTACTGATCTGACCACCTCCGAACGCAACGAGCGCAATGACGAGGCTCCCCTCGACCACGCCGAGGCCGCCGGGCGTTATCGGGAGGTTCGCGGCAAGCTGCCCCGCCCCGTAGGCGAGAAGCAGCCCACGCCAAGGCACGCCCGCACCAACGGCAAGATAGGCGAACACCAGGCAGGCACAGTCCAGCGCCCAGTTCGCGGCCGACCACGCCAGGACGTCCGCGAGGTCCCTCTTGCTCAGACTGACCTGGCTCATGCTGGCGCCGATGGCCGAGACGATCTCCTCGGCCGGGCGTCGCGGGAATCCTGTGAGGCGGTGCGAGGCCTCGAGTGTCGAGGTGAGGACCTTCGCGAGCACCCGTCGCTGGTACACCACGGCGACCCCGGCGATCGTGATCACGAAGACCGCGACGATGACCCCCACAAGGTCGAATGCCGCACCCTGGCGTTCGGCGACGACCACACCGCCCGTGGCTAGCAGCGCCAGCCCGAGGGCAGAGAACACCAGCGTCGCCAAGAGCGTCCAGGCGGCGAAAGTCTCCGAAGCTCCGAGGCGACGGAACTGCCGGAAACCGAACGCACTCGCGACCAGCGGCCCGGCCGGCAGCGAGCTCGCGATCGCACCGGCGGCAAAGGAGATCGCGGTGCACCGCCCCAGACCCGAGCTGACGCCGCCGCATCGCAGCAGGCGCTGGTCCATGCGGGCGAAGGCCACCAGCGACAGCGCCTCCACCCCGATCGCGACCAGCAGCCATCCCGCGTCGAGATGGGACAGCTCCGTGGACGCGCCTGCCAGCTCGGCACCTTGACCGCTCACCGCCCAAAGGGCAATGCCGCCGAGGGCGATCCCTCCGACAAAGCGGATACGCGACCAGGTCCGTTTGCTCCATCTCGCCCGGTGGGGCGCCCGGGTATCGGTCCCGCTCACAACAGAGCCGGCCTCTTCGTCCCTCCGGCACGCCTCACGAGATCCTGACGGCCGGTGAGGGCGCGACCCCGAGCGAGCGGTGCCGCCTGCTGTCGGGGAAGACGACCGGGATCCAAGGTGCTACAGCTGCAGCGATTTCGTCTCGAGGTACTCCTCGAGCCCGAACCTGCCCAGCTCTCTCCCGTTGCCCGACTGCTTGAAGCCGCCGAAGGGCGCCAACGGGTTGAAGCTCCCGCCGTTGATATCGACCTGACCCGTCCGCAGGCGTCGGGCGACCTCGATCGCGTGCCCGCGGTCTGCCGACCAAACCGCCCCCGCCAGACCGTAGATCGAGTCGTTCGCGACCTCGACGGCCTCGTCCTCGGTGTCGTACGGGATGATCGAGAGCACAGGCCCGAAGATCTCCTCCTGGGCGATCGTCATGTCGCGCCGGACCTCGGAGAACACTGTGGGGCGAACGAAGAAGCCTTTCTCCAGGCCGTCGGGCGCCTCGACCCCGCCCGCCACGAGCTTGGCACCCTCGTCGATGCCTTGGCGGATGTAGGCGCGCACCGTTTCGCGTTGGGCTGCCGAGACGAGCGGTCCGATACGCGTCGCGTCGTCGAAGGGGTCCCCGGGTGTGCACGACGCGGCGGCCCGGGCGGCGATCTCCTCGGCCTGCGCCAACAATTGACGGGGCACGAGCATCCGGGTCAAGGCGTTGCAGGTCTGTCCGGAGTTCAAGAAACACATCGTCGTCCCCGCCGACACCGCCCGATCCAGGTCCGCGTCCGGCAGTATCACCGTGGCGGACTTGCCACCGAGCTCGAGAGTGACCCTCTTCACCGTCGCGGCGGCCAATGCGGCGACCCGTGTGCCGGCCTGGGTCGACCCGGTGAAGGACACCATCTCGACCTCCGGGTGGCGAACGATGACCTCGCCGACATCTGGGCCCGACCCCGAGACCAGGTTGAACACGCCTGGCGGCAATCCGACCTCGTGTATGACCTCGGCGAGGACAAAAGCGTTCAGCGGGGCTACTTTGCTCGGCTTGAGCACGACGGTGCAACCGGCCACCAGAGCCGGTGCCACCTTGGCGGCGATCTGGTGGAGAGGGTAGTTCCACGGCGTGATGGCACCGACGACACCGACCGGCTCGCGAACTACCGTCGAATTGGCGACCTTCTCCTCCCACCGGACCTGCCCGACGAGCTCGGCCATGGAGGCGAACGTCATGATCGGCAGGCCGACTTGGATGATCGTCGAGATATTGACCGGCGTGCCCACCTCGTGCGCGATGAGCCGGCTTAGCTCGGTCATGCGAGCGCCAAGCGCCTCGGCTACTTGCGAGGTGTACCTGGCCCGCTCGGTCGGCGGCGTGCGTGACCATTGACCGAATGCTCCCCGGGCGGCCCGAATAGCTCGGTCGGCATCTTCCGCCGTGCCACTGGGAATGCTGCCGATGACCTCCTCGGTCGTCGAGTCGAGGACGGCGATCGTGTCGGTGCCCGTCGGCACGGTCCAGGTGCCGCCGATGTACAACCTGTCCCTGTCCAAGTCGCCTCCCCGTGGGACCATGCGAGCCTACCTCCGCTCTCTCAAGGGCCGTTGGTGACCCCGAACCAGTCCGAAGAGCAGCCGCCCTGATTGTTGGCGCCGAGCAACGCTTCCAGGGCGGCGACGGGCACGGAGACCACGGCCCCGTTGGTGCCCGCGACGGCGACGGTGTCGACCCGGCCGCCGAGCGACCCGAGACCGTTGCGCTGGGTCACCTCTACCGCCGCGAGCTCGCCGACGGACGGGAACGCCTTCTCGATGGCGCTCACCGGGACGGCGGCCCACCATTTGTGGCACGGGTTGCACGAGTAGAACCCGCTCTTGATGCAGACCGAGTCGCCGCCGTCCGCCACGGCCGGAAACTGGCCGCCCCGGGTGTAGCCGCCGGTGGACGCGGAGTACTCGGCAAACACGGGTGCGCGGGCCGTTCCTGCAGGGGCGTCCTGCAAGAGGATCTGGCCCGTGGTGTCACGCACGGCCGCCTCCAGCATACGGTTCTCGTCCGCCAGGCCCGGGTACGACTGACACGACGCGTCGCAGGCGGTCGCGTACGGTGCCCAGCCCCCGGACGCAAGCTCGGATGCAGCGTACGACCGCGCGGCGACGGCCTGGGCCTCGAGCGCCTGGAATCCCCAGGGATGGTCCTGAGGTGCGCCCGTACGCCCTCCGAAGAGTCCCCAGGACCAGGACATCTCAACGGAGATGACGCTTTGCACGTATTCCTCGAGCGGGAGGATGTTGAGGGTGACCGCGCCACCTGACGCGTCATAGGCCTCGACGGTCCCGGCGACCGGGAGATCGACGCCGTCGTGCTCGCAGATTGTCAGGACCTGGCTCAAGGCGGCGGATGACCGCACCGAGGACGGCACCGCAACGGGATTCACCAGCTGCGACGCGATCGGCGTCCAACTCGTCGACGAGCAACTCGGGGCATCCGAGAGTGTCCAGGTCCCCTGCGAGAGCACCGCCCGGGCGGCTTGGCCGCTTGCGAACCTCTCGCCTCCGAACGAGAACGCGGACTGCGACGTCACGACCACCGGGTCTCCGTCGTTCTCGTTCAGGTCGACCGAGACGGCGGGATCACTCGACGCCGGGTTGTCACTGGTCGACAGCGTCGTCCCGCCGTAGTAGTGGGCGAGGATCCACTGGTAGGTCCTGTGGTCGACGGCCGCATATCCGAAGGCTCCCCACTGGCCCAGGCCGATACCGGAACCGTTGCCGTAGCCCACAAAGTCGACATTCCGCCCTGGGAAACGCGCAACAGCAGAAGGCACCGTCGCTTGGGACCCGGGCGCGAGCACGACCGGCCCGGCGAGGATGCCCAGCGACAGACAGCTGAGGGCGGCGGTATACCGCTTGATGTTGCGGATGTGCGCAATGTTAGTGGCGGGCTCTTTGATACTCAGGGCTTCTCGCTTTCACCCAAGTCTCGTGACCTGGGCAATCGGCCCGCGGCGAGCACATCGCGGCGCAGCTCGGGCCGGGCCTCTCTCGGTCTCAGACGGCCTGCAGCACCTGCTCGACCGCCCGCGCGAAGGCATGCCGGGCGCCCTCGACAGTGAACGAACGGGTACGCCTCAGCCCGGCCCTGACAAGTGAGTCACGCAGATCGTGATCGGTCAGCACGCGCTGGACAGCGGCCGCGACCACGACAGGCGACTTCTCTGGCAGGATGATCCCGGCGTCGAGGAGCGTCTCGGGAATAGCCGTGACCCCGTAGGCGACCACCGGCAGCCGGTGATACATCGCCTCCAGAAGTGGCACGCAGAAGCCTTCGTGATCCGAGCAGCACACGAGCACGTCTACGTTCGCGTAGTAGGCGGAGAGCTCGGCCGGGCTGACCGAGCCCACGAACTCGACGGCGTCGCTTAAGCCGAGGGCGGAGACGAACCTGCGCAACGCGTCCGCATACGCCGCGCAGCTCTCCCGGCCCACGAGGTGCAGACGTGCCTGTGGGTCGAAGATCCTCCGGGAGCACGCCAGCGCCTTGATGACGTCGTGATGCGCCTTGTGCGGCAGCATCTGGCCTACGAAGAGCCAGTCGTGCCCACCGCTTGCGCGTGCCGCCTGAAGGCGACGCACCACCTGCGGATCGGGGGGAGAGTAGAAGTTCGCCGTGTCGACCATGAGAGGCGCGACGATCGTGTTGCGATAGCCGGCCTCAACAAGCTCCCCGCGGTTGAACTCCGAGTCGGCGAACCCGAGCTCGACGACAGGTGCGAGCTCAGCCAGTTGCCTGCGCCCGAGCCGGACCTCCTCCCCGAGCTGGGGCATCCACCTCTCGATGAGCTCGCCGGGGCTGATGTTGTGGTAGTCGATGAGCTTCAGGCCCGGATGCGAGACAACTGCGTCTGCAGCAGGCGAGCCGATCGAGGCCTGGTAGCACACCCATTGGCGCGCGGGCTCGTGACGAGGGAGCTCCGCAAGCGGGTGCACTCGACCGGCCAGTCCCGGCCCCATGCTGCAGGCGTAGATCTCCGACACGAATCCCATCGAGTGCAGGACCCGCTGGGCCTCCAGTGTGTGGTGACTGACGGCATCTCGCTCGACAATGGAGGGAATGACCTGGTCGATTCGAACCGGTCGGACCCTCACGCACTCCCCCCACCGGCGAAGACGGCCGAAGCCGGGCGCTGCGCCGACACGGCGAAGACGTCTGGTTCACTGGCTTCGGACTCGAACACGGCCAGCACCGACAGCCCGTGACGGGCGAGCAGGTGGCACCACGTGACCGGGTGCAACGGCCGGCGGTGCGCGAGGTCTGCAGCCACCGGGTCCAACGCCACTAGGGCTTCGGGTCGTGCGCTCACGAGCACGACCACTCCTCCTGGCGCGAGACAGCGAGCCACGAGCTGGGCCAGCACGCGGCCCTCGCCCGGCCGCAAGCGATCGACAACGCCCGACAGCAGGAGCCCGTCGAGCGTCCCGCGCGTCGTCGCGCCCAAGTACTCCAAGGCGCCTGCGGCGACGATCCTGGTGTCGCCCTCGGCTCTCACCGGGGCCCGCGGATCAGCACCTCGCGCTGCGAAACCTCGCCCGGCGAGTGCTTCCACGACGTGGCCGTCGCCGCACTCGGCGTGCAGAACCACGGCCGCGGTCTCGCGAACGCCGTCCCGCGCGGCGGCACTGAAGCGCTCCAGCACCCAGGCTAAGAGCGGGCCGTCGATCGAGGGGTGTACGGCTCCGGCAACCGAGGCCGTCGACTCACCCGGCCGAGCGGCAGCAAGGACACGCGAAACCCGCGGAGAGCTCGTGGCGAGGCGTTCCAAGTGATCCGCGGTGACATGCACTCGGATCGAGGCGGCTTCGCCCAGCCTGGCCACGGCGAGGGCTGCCCGTCGCTCGAGACGGCGGAACGAGGGGCCCAACTGCCGCCGGGCCACCGCCGTCGCCTGCCCGCGCAGCTGCGCAAGACCCCTCGCGTCGGCAAGACCGGCCCTCCGGTCGCGGGCACCCAGATAGGGGTCCCGAGCCGGCGAGGCGGCGCTGGCCAAGCTCGCCTCCGCCGCCTCCTCGAAACACTTGTCGAGCTCGCCCTCCAGCTCGGCCGGGACCTGTCCCGTCGCACGCATCTGGCTCACCTGGGCTTCGATCTCAGCGACGACCTCGGAGGTCATCCGGCGACCGCCGCCGCCGAACCGGACACGGGAGACGAGGAGAGCCCGATCCTCAGCGGGAGCGCCACGGATCCTGTGGCGCCGCCTGGGTTAACGACCTCGAAGGTGGCGGCGGGCTCTAGGCGGGCGTGAACGACACCGCCGCCGGCATCCTGGATCCGGGCGTTGATGGTGAACGAACCGTCGAGCAGCGGGAGCTGGTCGAAATCGAATTCCACGCGGTAGCGTCCTGGCAGGAGGTCATGAACCTGTTTGACCTCGGGCATCGCGCTGTCGCAGTTGAACACGGGGGCCCCGCTCGAGTTGATGACCTCGCAGCCGAAGGCCACGTTCGTGAGCGGCTCGTTCACCTGGAACATGAGCTCGAGGCGGAAGGAGTCCCGGGGGATGAGATAGCCCCGCCCGGGCGGGCCGGAGTGGCGGGCGACGGCATCGGTGATCACGACGCGCCTCTCCGGTTGGACGACTTCGACGGCTCCGGTCGGGTCGGGCTCCTCCGGCGGCAACACGACGGGCACTTCCCCGGCGAGCAGGCAGTCGCGGAAGGCCCTGATCGCTTGACCCGGGGGAGCAACGGTCACGACCTTGCCCGTCTCGAGCACCACGACGCGGTCGCAGACCTGGCGCACGACGTCCGCGGAGTGCGACACGAGCACTATCGTCCGGCCCTCGTTCTGGAACTGGTGAACGCGTTCCATGCACTTTTGCTGGAACCTCTCGTCGCCGACGGCCAGCACCTCGTCGATCAGCAGCACGTCCGGCTCGACGTTCACAGCGACGGCAAACCCGAGGCGGACGTACATGCCCGACGAGTAGAAGCGAACCTGGTTGTCGATGAAGTCCTCGAGCTCGGCGAACGCGACGATGGCGTCGAAGCGCCGCTCGATCTCGCGGCGCGAGACTCCCAGCAACGAAGCGTTCAGGAAGATGTTGTCCCTTCCCGACAGCTCGGGTTGGAAGCCGGCACCGAGCTCGAGCATTGCCGCCACCTGCCCCCGGACGACGATCTGGCCCGTGGTGGGCTGCAAGATGCCGGCGATGCATTTGAGCAAGGTCGACTTGCCGGAGCCGTTCCGGCCGATGATCCCGAACGTCTCGCCCGTGTGGACCTCGAACTCGACGTCTCTGAGCGCCCAGAAGTCGTTGAAGGGCACGTGACCTGCGTGCAGAATCCGCTCTTTCAAGGAGGTGTACTTCTCCTTGTAGAGCCGGAATCGTTTCGAGACAGTCTGGACGTCGATCGCGGTTTGCAGGTGGGCTCAGAGCTCCTCGGCGAAGTTGCCCTCGACCCTGCCGAAGATCAGCATCGCGAGCAGGAAGAGCAGCACAGATACGACGAACACGATGCCGAGCACGAGCAGGTACCAGGACTCCCCATAGCTGGCGAGCGGGTACGGGACGTCGCGAGGCGCCACCGTGCCGTAGATGAACCGCTGGAACGAGAGCACGATGGTGACGAGGGGGTTGCAGAAGTAGACCCACAAGATGCCGTGCTGCGCCAGCTTGTGCCCTACGGTGGCGAACGGGTAGACGATCGGGGCACTGAAGAAGCCCGCCACGAGCGCGACCTCGATCAGGTGCTGGACATCGCGCAGGTAGACGGTGATCGCCGAGAGGAAGACGGCGAGCGCGGCTGACAGCACGACGTCACACACGAGGGCGAAGACCATGACGGGCGCGAACCTCCACGCCGGCACGACTCCGAACCCGACGAGGAAGGCCAGCATGATGCAGGCCTGGAAGAAGAAGTAACAAATAGCGGTGCCGACCTGGGCAAGGGCGAGGATCTCGCGGGGGAACGAGACCTTCTTCACGATGCCCGCCTGGGCGACGAGCACCCCTGCCGAGCTCAGAAGTGAGTTGTTGAACAGGTTCCAAGGAAGCAGCCCCGCGAACAGGTAGATCGCGAAGTAGGTGATGTGGTTGTTCAGGAAGTACTTGAACACCACGTAGTAGACGCAAAGGATCAACGCGGGGTTCAGGAACGACCACAAGAACCCGAGGACGCTGTTCTTGTAACGAACCTTCAGCTCTTTGCGAATGAGGAAGACGACCAGTTCGCGCGCCTGCCAGATCTCTAGGAACCGATTACGGAGACTCACCTTGGCGGAGACGACACGCGAGGGGAGCTGCCGCTGGTCGCCGAGATCCGCGGCAACAAGCGGCCCCGTCGGTGGAACTTTCATCCCCAGCACCCTAGCCAAGAACGGCTCTTCCTGGCAGACGGGCAAGCTGCGACCCCACCCACGTCCCCACCCGGCCCGGGCCCGACCCGGTAAGCTCCCCGGCAGATCGAGCGCACCGAAGGAGACGATTGACCGTGGCGTCCATCGGCCGACGAGGTTGGCGCCAGGCGAAGTCGGCCCTGACGACGAAGTTCGACAGGCGTGTCACGCTGCCACTGGCGGACACGCTGGAGCGCGTCACCCGCCTTCAGGACCAGGTTGGAGAACTGACCGAGATCATCAGAGAACAGGTCGGGACGGCCAACGAAACGACCGAGCTCCTGGGGCGTCTTCTCGCTACTGTTTCGGGCCGCCTTGACGCGGTCGAAGAGTCTCTCGGTCAGATCACGACGACCGGGATGACACCAGCCCGAGTGGACCCGCCCGGGGCCGGCGGGAGCACGAAGAACCAGCTTCGCGACGAGGCACGAGCGTCTTCTGCCCCCGAGGACCCTTCCCAGCACTGAGGCTCGGCCTCTCCAGCATGACTCCTGGCCCTGTCCTGTTCGACCTTCAGACACTCCAGAGCCCGGGACTGCGGGAACGGGCGGTTGCCCGGTACGTCTCCGAGCTCGCAGTCGCGCTCGAGCAAAGACATCCGCAGCTCGTGGGCCGCTATCTGCTGAACCCCGACCTGCTGGCGCCCGACGACGTCGGGACTCTTGTCAGCGCGGGAAAAGAAGTCGGATACCTCGACCCGTCTGACCCGGTTGCGGCAGAAGCTCGCGTGCTACATGTGATCTCCCCCTTCGATCCCACTGTCCCGACGGAGCGCATCTGGCCTCGATGGGCCCACGAGCGCGGCTTGCGCTTGTGCGCGACCGTGTGCGACCCGATTCCCGCCCGCCCCGACGACGAGTCCCTCGATGATCTCCGCGAGAGGACGAGGCACTCCGCCGGCCTGGAGGTACTGCGCGCCGCCGACGCTTTGCTCACGACCTCGGTTGCAACCAGTCAGTCGCTCGAGGAGAACCTCCGCATCGAACCCGCAAGGTTGCACATAGTCGGCTCCGGCATCGAGCGGCTGTTCGTGCCTCCTCGGTCGAAAGAGATCGCCTACCTGTCGGCGCAGGCGTCGGTCCCCAATCTCGAGCCCTCCTTTGTCCTGTGCCCGGCCCTAGGCGACGGTCCCGGCAACGTCGAGGTGCTGATCGCCGCCTTCGCCCGCCTACCTGCCCTATTGCGCAGCTCCCGTCAGCTTGTCGTGTGCGGCCCCATCCCTGCGCGGGTCGTGGACCGTCTCAGGGAGGTGGCGGACGCCGAGGGCGTCTCGCGACGAGTCCTGTTCGCGGGACCTTTGCCGACCGAAGGCATGCTGCGGCTCTACCAGGCGGCCGCGCTCGTATGCTTCCCCTGGCTCTCGCGCGAATGCAGCCCTGTCGTGGCAGAAGCGATGGCGTGCGGCGCGGTCGCGCTCGCCGCGAACGTCGGCGTCGCGAGGGAACTGTTCTCTCCCGTGGCTCGCTTCGATCCGGCCAGCCCGGCGGCGATCAGCGCCTCCATCGAACGCGGACTGTGCGACGAGGGGTTCCGGCAGGTGGCGCTTAGGAGCGTCTCGATCACGAACACGACGTGGGTGGAGGTTGCGGATCGGACCGCCGCGGTCTACGAGAAACTGTTGGCCCGGCCCGGCCGGCCGTGGCGCCGGCGGCGGCGCCGGCTGGCGATAGTCTCACCCTTCCCGCCTGTGGTCTCCGGGGTCGCGAACTACAGCTTCCGCCTCGTCGAGGAACTCGCCGCTGTGGGTGGGCTCGACATCGACTGTTTTGCCGACGGCCTCGAGTTCTCACCCGGGCCACCTTGCGCGCCGACGGGACTCGCGGTGTATGACGCCCGCTCTCTTCCTGCGGTGGAAGCGGCCACGGCCGGCTACGACGACATCGTCTACGTCCTCGGCAACAGCGAGTTCCATGCGACGGCACTGGCCCTGCTCCGCCGCCGAAGAGGGACGGTCCTCGCCCACGACGTGAGACTGAGCGGCCTCTACCGTTTTGCCTCTCGCTCGGGAGCCGCCTTTCCAAAAGGTGCTCCCACCCCGCCGCAAAGGATCCGTGAGCCGTTCCTGGAAAAAGGACCGGTCTTGTCGCACGAGGTTCGCACGACTGAGACGGAGCCCCGTGACCCGCTCATGGCGGGTGAGGTCATCGGCCTCGCGGACCGCTTTCTCGTGACCTCACAGGCCGCGGCTCGTCTCGCGCGAGTCGAAGCCGGACCGCGCCTTGCATCACGCGTCGGGGTCGTGGATTTCGCCACCGAGGCGCTACGAGCCGGGGTCGACTCCGTCACTGCGCCTGTGCCAGTCGAGCCGGGCGTTCGCGTCGTTGCAAGCTTCGGCATCGTCGACCCGATAAAGCAGCCGCACAAGCTCCTGCGCTGCTTTGCGACCCTGGTCGCGAGCCGCCCGGATCTCGTGGTCGCCTTGGTCGGGCCTGTGAGCACCGAGTTGGCCAGCAGCCTCGGAGGTCTCGGGGAGGTACTCGGCCTCGACGGCCGGCTGTTCATCACGGGTCGAGTCGACGCCGGGGTCTATCTGGACTGGCTGCGACGGGCCGAGCTCGCGGTCCAGCTGCGGGCTTCGTTCTCGGGCGAGGCGTCCGCCGCCGTCGGAGACTGCCTCGCCTGCGGGGTGCCAATGGTCGTGACCGACATCGGATGGATGGGCGACCTGCCTGACGACGTTGCCCGCAAGGTCCCGGTGGACGTTACCTCGCTCGACCTGGCGGAGGCGTGCGCGAGCCTTCTCGACGACTCAGCCGCGCGGGGCGTGCTCAGCACGCGAGCGCGTAGCTACGCGAGCGCCCATACCTTCGCGGTCGCCGCGCGCTCGCTCCTCGCGACTCTCGCCGAGACCCCGGCCGCGGCCGGATGATCCCACGCTCCCCAAGACCAGCGAACCGGTCGACGCTCGGTTCGCTCAGGATCGTCCGAAAAAGTCCCTCGCGCTCCGATAACCGACACGAAGAGCCCTCACGACCGGACGGAACACGGGGCGCCTGTCCGCCACCGCGAGAACGGAACGAGCAATGTCGCCGGGCGTGCGCGGTCGTTCTGAGGACCTGGCCGGGGCCAGGTCGAACTCGGCCGCAGCCATCCCGGTAGCCGGAAGCCTCTCCCAACCGGGCAGGTGCGCCGACTCGCCAGCAAGCTCTTGCCGTTCTCGGGCTGCCCTCGTGCGCACGAGCTCGAGCACGTTCTCGGCCGAGATGTCGCCTCCCTCGCCCCATCCACCATCGTCGGCAGTGGCCGCGGGCGCACCGTGCTCAGGACGCGAACCGGTCACAGCGCTCTCCAGCGGAACACCCACCGCGGCCACAAGGGCCGCCCGCTCGGCCTCGCTTCCCACCACGATCCTGTCCGCGCTGCGCCAGAGCAGAAGGGCCCCGCGCCCAGCCGCGCCACCGGGAAGATCGTCCCGGCTTTCGAGGTGAATGACGACATGACGCCCCCGGCGCAGCACGAATGCCAGCGCCACCAGGGACAGCTCCCGCTCCAAGCGTCCGGCTCGCTCCCTTACCGGCAGGCCCGGTTGCAACTGGACGACGACGGAGTCAAAGCCGGAAACCATCCCCCAAAGACGCACACAAGCCGGTATCCCACTCGCAGGGATGTAGCGGTGTGCGGTCGCCACCGGATCCGGCGCGACGACCTCGACCGTGTGCCCCTCGGCGATCAGTCCGACGACCTCCGTGCGTAAAGCCCCCGCGCGGGCAGATTCCGGCGGCGGTAGCGAGCCAACGACGAGGACTCTCACGACCGGTCCCTCACAAGCCCTCGCGCTGGCAGTCTCCCGGTCTCACAACAAGACCTCGAGAGAGCGCTCCATGGCGTCGAGCACCGTTGGCCACCTGTAGTTGGCGAGCACGTAGTCCCTGCCCATACGTGCCAGCCGCGCCGCTTGTGCCGGCGCCTCCGCCACGAACCGCAGGCACTGGCCAAGCTCGAACTCGTCGGCGTAGACGAGACCTCCTCCCGACCGTTCACAGTGCCAGGTGACGACGTCACTCGCCCCGCTCGCGATCACGACTGTGTCGGCCAGCCAGGCCTCCATGATCGTGCGCGAGAAGCTCTCGTTGGCGCTGGGCTGCACGAACGCGGCGGCGGCGGCAAACGCGTCCGGCACTTCGGCGGGCGCGAGGTAGCCGAGGTCCACGATCCTGTGCCCGAGCGACGGCGGGACCTGGGCGTGACCGACACCCGCAGTCACAAGGTCGAAGGGCAGGTGGTGGCGGCGGATCGCCAACGCGAAGCCGGCCATCAGCTCCTGCCAGCCCTTGCCGCCCTCACGTCTGCCCGCGTACAGCACGTACGGGCGAACCAGGTTGTGGCGTTCGCGGAAACCCTCCGGGTCATAGGACTCGGGTATATCGACCGCCGCACCGATCACCGCATGGTGCGAAGCCACCGGGGCGAGCCGATGGGCCAACTGGTGCTCGGGTTCGGAGAGGAACCACACGACCTCGGCCGAGGCCAACGCGGCGGCTACGGACCGGAGGTAGGCGTACGGCTCATCGTGCAAACAGGGCATGAGAACCGTCCTCTCGGGCGCGATCCCGGCGCAGTACAGGGTCGTCCAGAACAGGTACGGCGAGAACACGATCGCGGCGTACTGCGCCGCATGGCCGGAGAGGTACAGGTACAGGTCAGGCACGCGGAAGCGGCCGTTGCTCCAGGCGAGCTCTTCTAAGTCGTCCAACTGGTCGCCGGACAGGAGCCTTTCCTGCAGGCGGTCCCAAAGGACGTGCTCCCGGTTCTGCACGGTCGGGAACCGCCGAACGGTCACAGACCCGTCTCTGCTCAGGCCCGGAGGGAGCTCGTTTGCCCACGTGAAATGGTCCTGAGCACAGGTCGTCAGCACCTCGACGGCGTATCCGCGCCCAGCGAGACCCTGGGCTGCCTCGCGCATCACGGCCTCCGAGCCACCCACGACAGAGTCTCCGTATCGCGGTGCGACAAAGGCGATTCGAGCCGTACCCGGGGGTAATACCACTTTAAGTGCCGACTTCACCACTAGGAGTGAAAATCCGGTAGTCTGGACCCATGGGCTCTCACCACAGGGGCCATTGTGACATGGGTTGCACTTGGGTGACGAAACGCCAGGGCCTGCTCTGGTGCGTCGTTGCCAGCTGTCTTATCGCGGCTTTCACCGTCCCCGTTTCCTCCGCGGCTTCCGCCGGGGTGAGAAGCCCCGGTGGAAACGGCGCCCACCACGGTGCCACGCGGGCTCTCGCCTTTCAGGCTCCTGTGTGGACACTGAGAGAGCTCGGCCCGGTGTGGATGAGCGCGCCCGTCGTCGCGACGATCGACGGCGCCAAGGCTGTCATTCTCGCAACGCTCTCGGGCGAGATCTACGTCGTGAACGCGAAGTCCGGCCGCGAGCTGCCGGGCTGGCCGCAGTGGGTTCACATCAACAGCCCAACGCCGACAGCGGTGGACTCGAGCCCCGCGGTCGCGTATCTCGACGGTCCGGACCGGCCTCCCTCGATCATCGTGGGTGCTGGCTCGCTGTGGAGACCCGACCAACAAGGTGGGCTGGAAGCCTTCTACGCGAGCGGCAAGGTGCGATTCGTGTTCCAGACCAAGCGCACGTTCAACCCGTGGTCAAGGAGCGCTCCGAACAATTACTCCGACCCTGTCTTCGCGACGCCAGCCGTCGGCAATGTCACCGGGACAGGCCAACCCGACATCGTCTTCGGCTCCTACGACCACAACATCTACGCGCTGCAGCCGGACGGGCACCTGGTGCCCGGCTTCCCCGTTCAGCGCGCCGACTCGATCTGGTCGTCGCCGACGCTGGTGGACACGAGCCGCACGGGCCGCGACGACATCATCATGGGCGGGGACGCGAGCGGCTTCGACCATTGCCGCGGGGGCTGGATCGTCGACTACCGCTATGTCGGTGCGGGCCCGAAGCTCATGTGGCAACGATGCACCCCGCAGACGATCTGGTCGAGCCCCACGGTCGGGATTCTCAACGACACAGGACGCCCCGCCGTCGTCGTCGGGACCAGCTTCTACTCGGGCTACAAGAGCGCTGCCACCAACGAGATCATCGCCGTCTACGCCGACAACGGTGAGAACGTGCCGGGCTGGCCTGTCACCGCGCGCGGCCCCACCTTCGGCTCACCGGCCATCGGCCGCATCGATGGCCAACAGGCGGTCGTCTCGACATCTTGCGCCCAGTGCATCAACGGCCCCGCCACCGTGAGCGCCTGGAGCGGTTCAGGCCACCAGATCTGGTCCGAGATCTTCGACCCTCACAACGGGGCCACGTCGTCTCCCGTGCTCGCTGACCTCACCAAAGGCGCCGACGACGGGGACGACGTTCTGGTGGGTGCCGGTCGGGGCCTTTACGTGATCGCGGGCAACACCGGCAAGGTCCTGCCCATCGCCGGGAGCAGACAACCCGCCCTCGAGCCGGGCTGCGACATTGCGAACAGCGCGGCTGTCGCCTATGTGCCGGGCGCTCCCGGAAACGGCTGGATGCTCTACTTCGCCTGCGGGGGACCCACCATCCCGGCAAGACTGGTGGCATACCCGTTCCCGGCTGCGCCCGCCGTGTCCGACCCGCCTACGTGGCCCGAATGGAGGGCGAACGCGGATCGAACGGGAATTGCCGACCCCACCGTGGTACCCGGCAAGCCGTGTGCCCCGACCAGCAGCAAGGGCGCGGGTTACCGCCTCGCGACCAGTGACGGCGCGGTGTTCGACTTCGGCAAGCTCTCGTACTGCGGCGGCTTGAACACCGATGTCCTGCCCTCAAGTGTCGTGTCGCTGGCGTCCACTCCAGATGGCGGCGGTTACTGGCTCCTGCTCGAAGACGGCTCCGTGTATGCGTTTGGAGACGCCAAGTGGTTCGGGGACCTTCGCGGCAGTGCCTGGCGCGGCGGACCGGTCCCGCCCGGGGCTCCCGTCGTCGGCCTCGCCGCGACCGTGGACGGGGACGGTTACTTCGTGGTCGCGGCGGACGGCTCCGTGTACGCGTTCGGCAGCGCGAAATACCGCGGCTCTCGAGGTGGCCGGCGAACCGATGGGACCGTCGTCGGGATCGCGGTTGACCCCTCGACCGGCGGCTACTGGGTTGCGACTTCCCAAGGTGCCGTCTACGCCGAGGGTGCCGTGAACTGGGGCTCGGCGGCAGGACTCAAACTGGCTTCGCCGATCGCCTCCATAGCGGCCTGGCCCGACGGAACGGGTTACTGGCTGGCGGCGCAGAACGGCGATGTCTACTCATACGGCGTGGGCGCCGACGGCTCGAAGTCTCACGAGAACGTCCGCTCAACGGTCGTCGGCATCGCGCCGAGCCCGTCCGGGCGCGGCTACTGGCTCGCGGCGGCGAATGGGAGCGTCATCCATTCCGGGACCAGCCGTTCATACGGCGAACTGGCCGCCAAGTCCCACTCCGAGCCGGTAACTGCTCTTGGCTCGGTGCCCTAGGCAGGCCTTCGCCACTGGGGCCTTCTGGTCGCGGAACTTCTCCTGCTTTGCGCCCGCCCGGGCCTGGGCCACCCAACCGGGGATCAGGTCGTCGTCTTCAGCGTGGAGCGGTCGATCACGCGGTCGATGAAGCCATAATCCAGCGCCTCTTGGGCGGTGAACCACCGGTCCCGGTCGGAGTCGGCCTCGATTCGTTCGATCGTCTGACCCGTGTGCAGCGCTATGCGCTCCGCCATCATGCGCTTCAGATAGATGATCTGCTCCGCCTGGATGGCGATGTCCGCAGCTTGTCCCTGCATCTGGCCCGACGGCTGGTGCATGAGGATCCGGCTGTGCGGCAAGGCGTACCGCTTGCCAGGTGCGCCGGCACAGAGCAGGAACTGACCCATCGACGCCGCCAAACCCAGGCAGATCGTCGAGACGTCGCAACGGACGTACTGCATCGTGTCGTAGATCGCCAGCCCATCGGTCACCGATCCGCCCGGTGAATTGATGTAGAGCGAGATGTCGCGTTCCCGATCCTCGGCCTCGAGGAGAAGTAGCTGAGCGCAGATCAGGTTCGCCGAGGTCTGATCCACTTGGGTGCCGAGGAACACGATGCGCTCGCGCAGGAGACGCTGGTAGATCTCGCCGGCCCGATCGCCCGCGCTGTATTCCGATCTGACGGTCACCGCTTCGACTCCCTCGGCGATCGGAATCGTGGACATGACATCCTCCTCATCGGACTCGACGCTGGCCGAACCGCTACCGCAGATTACCGGACCGGCCGCCTTGCCCAGGTACGACCAAGTCACCGAGCCGTCGGGAGTACGCTCAAGCGAGCCGCGCGGGCGTGGCGGAATTGGCAGACGCGCCGGGTTTAGGTCCCGGTCCCTTCGGGGGTGGGGGTTCGAGTCCCTTCGCCCGCACAAGACAGCTCTTCCCAGGTAGGACAGGCCGCCGCGGGCGCAACCGAGGCATGACGGGATTGTTGCTTGACTCGGGGGCTCGCGTCGGTGGGTCGATGTCGCGGAGCTCGGCCCCGGGCGCGCGCGGGGCGAGCGGGTCCGGATCGAACGTGCGAAACTGATCCCAGCTATTGGGGGGGTTGGGATGACTGGACGTTGGCGAGCGGTCCTGGTCGTGCTGGCGCTGCTTGTCGCCTCAACCGCGATAAGCGCGACCTCCGCGGCGTCGGCGTTGGCCCCACGCGCGCCCGGCCTCTTGGACCTTGACGCGTTCCTCCACGGGGCTGACCTGACGACACCACTGCCCCGAGCCGCC
>Ga0181530_10002420_pt1 | contig 22145 bp, 16 predicted proteins | sample PEATcosm2014_Bin_42_FD_119769 | JGI IMG/M metagenome (GOLD analysis project Ga0181530, IMG submission 119769) | Peatland microbial communities from MTU Mesocosm Facility, Houghton, MI, USA - PEATcosm2014_Bin10_60_metaG | ecosystem: Environmental > Terrestrial > Soil > Wetlands > Peat | place... | reverse complement strand
TGTTGGTTCTTCTCGTTTCCGCTTCTCTTCACGGCCTGATGGCCCAGTCGGTGACTAGCCTGCTGCCGGGCGGGGCACAGGATCAGGCGGCGACTCCCGCGGCCGCCGATGAACTGGGACGTGGGACGCCTTCGGGAGCCGTACTTGGATTCCTGCACACCGCGCAGGCCGGAAACTACCAGACCGCCGCAGATTATCTGCAGATGAGCACCGCGCGCCGCCAGTCGCAGGGTGCGGACCTGGCCGAGAAACTGAACGAACTCATGAACCGCGCCTTCGTGGGCAGCCTGGGACGGCTCAGCACCAATCCGGAAGGCAATCCGGATTACGGTGTCCTCGATCAGCAAACCATCGGAGTTTTCTCCAGTGGCGATGCGGATGTCCCCGTCGTCCTCATCCGATTTGCGGATCCCAATTTCGGAAAAATCTGGCTCTTCTCTTCCGAGACGCTCACCAAGGTTCCCGAGTTGTATGACAACCTCGAGGCTCACCAGGTCGAAAGCAAACTCCCGCCAAGCCTGGTCAAGAACGTGTTTCTGGGGATGCCGCTCTGGCAATGGCTGGCGCTTTTAGTCGCGATTCCAGTGGCGCTCGCGATGGGCTGGGCGGCAGTTTTGCTGCTGGCGATTCCGCGCCGGCTTTGGCTCAAGTTAAAGCATCGCCCCGACCTGCACGCTTACAGCCGCATGTCCACGCCGCTGCTGGTTACCTTCAGCGCGCTGGCCCACCGCGCGATCGGCGCTTACATCGGCCTGCCGTTGCTGCCGCGTCTTTATTACTCGCGGACCATCTGGGTTCTGATCAGCATCGGCTTCTTCTGGTTTCTGCTCCGCACCACCAGCCTCACCATGCAGCGCTTGCGCGTCCATGCCATCAGCGTGGGCCGCGTCGGCACCGGAACCTTGATGGTGCTGGGCGAGCGGTTGCTGGCAGCGCTGGTGGTAATCCTCGCCATCCTGGCCACGCTCGCCATCGTGGGCTTCAACCTGACCACCGTGCTCGCCGGCCTCGGCATCGGCGGCATTGCCATCGCCTTCGCGGCACAGAAGACACTGGAAAATCTTTTCGGCGGAATTTCGGTTTTGGCCGACGAAGTCATACGGGTTGGCGACTACTGCCGCTTCGGCGATCGCACCGGAACCGTGGAAGACATCAGCCTGCGCTCGACCCGCATTCGCACCGACTCGCGCACCGAGGTCTCCATTCCGAATGGCGCCCTCGCCACCATGAACATTGAGAATTTCACGCGGCGCGACAAGATTCTGTTCAATCCGGCGCTCGCGATCCGGTGCGAGACCTCGGCGGACCAGTTGCGCTATCTGCTGGCTGAGGTCCGCCGCATGTTATACGAACACTCTAAAGTCGAAAGCGACAGCGCATATATCCGCTTCGCCAATTTCGACAACAGCGCTTTGCGCCTGGAGATCTTCAGCTACGTGCTTACGTGCGACGCCAACGAATTCGCCGCCATCCGCGAAGATTTGTTGCTGCGCATCATGGAGATCGTCGAGAAATCGGGCAGCGGCTTCGCCTTGCCGTCGCAGACTCTGTACTTCTCGCGCGATTCCGGCCTTGACAAGGAGAAAACCGCCGCCGCCGAGCTGGAGGTTCAGCAATGGCGGGACCAGAGCAAGCTACCCTTCCCCGATTTTGCGCCCGCCGAGAAGGCGGCGTTTCGCGGTTCGATTGTCTATCCTCAGCCGGAGTCGGCGATCGGAGGCAAGCAGCGGCCGCTCTGAAACTATAGGGATCGGTCCACTTACCCCGGTAACTTGCGGCATTCGCCGGCGGTTCCTAGCATGAGAGGAGCCATGCCGCATGCCTTACTGTTGTCGCCTGATGACCAGGCAGTCAGCGCAATTACTGGCGTCTTAGAAGAGATGTCGGTAACTTGCGAGCGTCCCCTGGACGGAGCGTCCGCTGCCCAGAAACTTAATTCGCACAGCTTCGATTTGGTGTTGGTCGATTGCGAAAATCTGCCGGCAGCCAAACTGATTTTTGACGTTTGCCGACGCGGAAAAGGCGGCAACAATCCGGTGCCGATCGCCATTGTCGATGGCCGCGCCGGTCTGCCCACCGCTTTTCGCCTGGGCGCGGAACTGATTCTGACCAAGCCGGTCGCGAAGGATCAGGCGCGAAGCACCATCCGCACCGCGGTCAGCCGTCTGCGAAAAGATGTCCCGGCAAACGAGAAGTTTCCCGCGCCGGCCGAGAGCGCGACCACGCCCAGCGCGGCGGTCACGAGCGCAGTCAAAGTGGAAGAACGCGCGCAGGCAGCAGCCGCTTCCTCGCAACTGACGAACTTTGCGGACCCCGTCCCGAGCTTTGTTCCAACCGCCGCTGCAAGCGCCGCGCCGGCCGCTGCTCGAACCGCGACGGTCTCCGCGCCAGCCATTACGACTACGACGAAGATGCATTCCGGCGTAGACGAAATTGCGGCCCCGCCAGTCACTCAGAAATCAAGCCCGCGGCCTGCATCCTTATCAGCGTCATCGTTGTCGGATGTATCAGAGTTATCTTCGGCTCGAGCTGTTCCGGCAAGTTCGAAGTCCGCGCGCCCAGTAAAGCCTTCCGACGATCCTGTGCTTGCGGAATTGGAAGAATCTGAATTGGGCGGTTCGGAACTGGGCAAAGCCGCAGTGGATCATTCGGTCGGTGAATCTTTTGCCCCGGTTTTTTCGTCCTACCCGCAACGCCCGCAGAAGAAACGCGGCCCTCTGGTCGCGCTGCTGATGCTTGCCCTTGCCTGCGGCGGCCTGTATGCAGCGTGGACGTATCAACCCGGATTCCGAGCCCTCGCCCAACCGCAGATCGATCGCGTGCTGGCCCTGGCTGGGATGGCGCTGCCGCCGCAGAACGTGCCGCCGGCGCCGAGTCCCGCGAAGCCTTTGGCTCATCCTGCGAATCAGACAGAATCAACTGTCCCGGATTCCACTCCAAGTTCCACAACAAGTTCAGCGACTGGTGTGGCGCCAACGGCGGCGGCTGCGACGGTTCCAATCCAGCCGGCCGCGACCCCGGGCCCGGCAGTCACGCCGTCAGTTCCCGGCGCCGCAACCACGCTTGCACCGGTTGTCAACAAACCCGAAGCTGGCAAGCCCGGCGACAGCAAGAAAGACGCCGCCGCGATTTCGTCCAACGCCGAACTTCCCGGGGAGAGCAGCGCGATCATTCTTTCTTCCAAGGGCGCGGAAAGACGGCTGGCGCGCAGCGTTCCGCCGAAATATCCCGCCGAAGCGCGTTCGGGAGAAGCGGAAGGAACGGTCGTCCTCAAAGCGGTCATCGATGAGACCGGCAAGGTTGAGGGCCTGCGGCTGGTTGAGGGAAACGCCGTCCTGGCGACCGCGGCCATGCAGGCCGTAAAGCAGTGGCGCTATCGGCCCTACGTCCGCGACGGGAAGGCTCAGCCCTTCCAGACGGTCGTGATCGTCGACTTTCAGCGGCCCTGACTGCAGACGGTCGGAACCGTCGTTAGGCGTTGGTCGTTGGTCGTTAGTCGCTATTTGTGGCGGGCGGGTACACCGCGCTCCGCGTAATCCGACAAAGTCGCGAACGAACATCGACCAACGACCAGCTCCATCAATGCCCCGCAGCCATTCAATTACCCACGTAACTTGCTGGTAATCCCTGCATTACCTAGGATGACCTCATCATGGGTTACCAAGCTTTGCTTTTCTGTCCCGATGAAAAAATGGCTCGCGTAGTGGGTCAGGTGTTCAGCGAACTGGACTTCGCCGTAGAGTGCGTTCACGAACCGTTTGCCGCGGTCAAGAAGTTGATGGCGCAGCGTTATGACGCCATCGTCGTGGACTGCGAGAACGAACAGAACGCTTCCTTGCTCTTCAAGAGCGCGAGAAACTCCAGTTCCAATCAGAGTTCTCTGGCCATCGCTTTGGTGGAAGGACAAGCGGGCGTGGCCAAGGCTTATCGGATCGGCGCCAACCTCGTGCTCACCAAGCCCATCAACGTCGAGCAGGCAAAAGGGACGCTTCGGGTCGCGCGCGGACTTTTGCGGAAAAACTCCGATGCTGCCGGCGCCAGCAGCGGGGCAGTTCCCGCAACGTCCGCAAAAACAACTTCTGTATCCGCCGGCAGTTCATTCCAACCGGCGAGTCAAAATGCGGCAGCGACTGCGCCAACGCCAGAGGCTCCCGTGGTGCCCGAATTTGAAGCTCCGCTGCCGGAGACGATTCCGGCTGGGCTTCCAGCCATGGCAGCGTCGGCCAGAGTTGAGAACGAACCAGCGGTTATTCCCACGCCTGCAGTGCAAAGCAAGACAACGATTGCGGCCGCGCCAGCCGCGGAAGGGGGGCAGCCTGCGTCGCCGCACGTAATCAAGCACGACCTCGTAAAGAACGACGTAAAGAACGAAGCGGCGAAAATCGCGGCCGCCTCTATACCAGCACAAATAACCAGTTCCGCTTTCACGCCGGCCAAGGGATCGGCCGCGGCGCCGGCTCCGGCAAAAGAAGTAACCGCTTCGCCGGCGAAAGAGAACAAGATCGTTGAATCGGCGCCCGCCAAGCCATTGCCCGTTAATTCGTCGCACGACACCGCTCCCGCTGCCATGGCAAAATCAGGTTCGGTGAGCATTAGCGATGCCCCATCTTTTGGGGGATTGAGCGAAGAAAGTTCCGGCAAATCGGGCAGCGGCAAGAAAATCCTGATTGCGGTTTTGGTTATCCTGGCTCTGGCTGCGATCGGCTACCTTGGTTACGGGAGGCTGGACAAGTCCAGCACAGCCCCAGCACCGCAGCCCGTACGCGCGCCTCAGGCCTCGACTCAGCCCGCCCCCGCTCTGGCGCCCGCGTCTTCTCCGGCAGCGGCGCCTTCCGCGAGCACGCCCGACGCGGCGAGTTCTACAACTCAAACCTCAGTTCCCAAGACTGCTCCAGCGGCAGCGATTGAAAAACCCTCGGCCGGCACGGGCAATTCTCCAGCGATTCGGGCCGCCGCGAAGCCTGAGCCAGCAACCAAGAAACCGGATTCGACGCCCATACTCGTGAAGTCGAACACCGCGCCAGCCAAGGCGCAGGCCCCAGCCGAGGAGTCGGCGCCTCCGCTTCCCGACACGCTGGCGGTGGCGTCCGGAGACGATAGCAAGTTGAGCGGTCTGATGTCTTCAGCACCGTCGAGTCTGGCCAAGCCCACGCTCGCAACCATCAGGATTTCCCAGGGCGTGTCCCAGGGACTGGTGATCAAGCGGGTGCAACCCAAGTATCCTTCAGCCGCGCTCGCGATTCATGCCGAGGGCGCAGTGCAAATCGAAGCGACCATCGACAAAGAGGGCAGCGTCACCAATCTGAAGGTGCTCAGCGGGAATTCCGTTCTTGCGCGCGCCGCGGTGGAAGCTGTCCGCCAGTGGAGATACAAGCCGTACTATCTCAATGGCCAGCCCGTCGAAATCCAGACGCAGATCACGGTCAACTTCAAGGCGAACTAGCTTTCAGTTGTCAGTTGTCAGTTCTTTGCTCCGACCGGGAGTTGCAAAAGGCAGGTAATCGATTTTGGATGACGCCAGCGAGCAAAGTGTAGTAACTGAAGACTGATAACTGATAACTGACAGCTAGTTCAACTGTTCGTCCGGCGGCCGGTGCCGCGGACGCCCCGGATGAGCGCTGATGCTGCGGAATTTGTGGTAAAGCGCGTGCAGGTCTTCGCTCAACAGCCGCACCACCTGCATGCAGAAATCGCCGTGGTCGCCGAGAAACTCCATGAACTTCTCTCGCGGAACGAAGGCGACCGTCGTATCGTCACCGGCTTCCGCTGTGATCCGATACTTTTCCCCGCTCATGGTCTCGCTCAGCCCGAGCATGGTACCGGGACCGACGACCTCCAGAAGCTGCCCTTGACTCTGACCGGTGGGCAGCAGAACGCGAACTTCGCCACTCTCCACCAGGTAAACGCCCGTTACCGCGGAACCCCGCTGGAATAGCGTGGAGCCTTTGGGGAACAGCCGAACCGACTTGATTCCGCGAAGAGCCTGCAACAGGTCGGGACTCAGATTGCTTGGCACGGGCTGCGACGACACAATGTCACTCCCCTCTTGCCCCAGTCTGTTCTGCACCCGCGAGAACCGCCGGCGGGGATCTGGAGCAGGGCTGCAAGTGATAGGCGACCGGGAGTCGCCGCCTCCAGATTACACCCAATGAGGACGGGGTGGCGCATATTCCCGATCAAGTTTTTCGGTTGATCAGTTATGCAGCGCCTTACATTTGAGATTCCGCAAAGGAGACCCAGGCGTGCGCGCCAGGCCGGAAGCGTAACCTGAGGGTCGACAAATCAGCGCTTATTGCCGCTCCAGGATCTCGTCGATTGGGGCCTTGCCGCCTTTGTCGACGCTGACGATCTTGTGGACCGGCTTGAAGCCGGTCAGGGTGATATCCACGATGTAGTTGCCCGGTCCCAGCATGAGATCGACGGGCGAGGTCTTCTCCAGGAGACGCTGGTTGATCGCGATCTGCGCGCCTTTCGGCTGGGTGTGAATGCTGATGGCGCCCATGCCCGCCGTGCTGTCTCCGCCGCGTCCAAACAGCTTGTTGAACTTGCCGACGGTCCGCAGTTCTGCGGCGTTGCCCAGCGCTCTGAGCGCAGGCGAGTACTGGAAATTCTGCGCGGGACCAAGATCGGCAGTGACCGTCTCGTCGAGATACCCCTGTTTGCGCAGCAGAATGGTGTGGCTTCCTTTTTCCACGGCGAACTGCGCCGGGGTCACTCGTCCGGTAGGCCTGCCGTCTACGACGATGTCGGCGCCGGGCGGCGTGCTGCTCACCCCCATCAGCGCGTTGACCGGCGCCAAATGAAGCGTTAGAGACAATTTGCTGCCGGCCGCAACCTCGACTGTCCGTATATCGGACGAATAGCCGGACTTGCTCGCGGATATGATGTGCTTACCGGGAGTCAGGCCCGTTACATTCAACGGTGTGAGCCAGGACGGATCGCCTTTTCCATCGATCTGAAACTGTGCGCCCTGTGGGCTGGAGTCGACCAGCATCTGGCCAGGGATCACGACCGGCACCGGGGCCCGAACGGGCGCCCGGCGCGCAGCGGGGCGCTTTTCGACCTGGCGTACGGTCAGGCTCGGTTGAGCTTCGGCGGGAGGCGCAACCGGCAGAGTCGGCTTCTCGATCGCCGGCGCCACCGGGGTTTGGGCCACGGGCTGGGCTGGCTTCGCAGTTTTCGCCGGCCGCGGAGCCGCCGTGGATCCATCGTCTTCCGAGCGAACATGGAAAAAGAGCGCGATCACAATCACCAGGATCAATCCCACCGCGCCCAGGATCGAGTAGATCATCAGCCGCGGCGGAACCGTGGCGATTTGATGCATCGCCTTTTCCGCGACTTCCCTTGGCTGGATTCTTGGTTTCTCCTCTTCCCGCGGATGGATCTGCACCTCGAGCCGCGACGGCTCCACAAGTTCGGGAGTTGGCGGCACGAAAACGGGCTCTTTGAGCGGCGGCATCTCGGCCAGGTCGGAAAAACTTCTGCTTTGTGAGCCCTCCACAGGCTCGGCCATCATGGGATCCACAGCCACGCGCGGCGAATGCGTCTCGGCTTCCGGCTCCACCACTGCCGCCGATAGCACCGGGCCGCTCGCAACCTGAGATTCGGGAGCACTCACGTCAAACTCGCCGAGGATTCCCGCGCCCGACTTCGAGCCGGACTTCGAATCGGATGTTGAACCGGAGTACGAATCGCGGTGCGAAACGGAGCTCGCGTTCGATCCGCGCGCGGCACTCCCTCCGGTCACCGCGCCCGCGGCCGCCGCAGCGGCCCTGGTTTCGGTTGCCGGCGAACCGGCCTGGGCAAACGCCGGCGCGTCGATTCGCGGAGAAACAGGTTTGGGTGGAGCAACTGGAGCGGGAGGCTCGGGCTTGGGCGCGCTTGACGGCGCCGAGACAAACTTGCTGGCCGCCGCCGCGCGAGCTGCCGCATTCACGGCGACACTCGCCGCCGGCGCCGTCTTTCTGGAATCGGCCGTGGCTTTCTTGCCGTTTTCCTTGCACTTCTCCAGATCGCCGACCAGTTCGCGAGCGCTTTGATAGCGTTCCGCCGGATCTTTCGCCAGCGCCTTCATAATCAGCGCGCTCACCGCCGGTTGAATTTTGGGATTCACCTCCGACGGACTGGGCGGCATTTCGTTCTCAATCCGGCTTAAAAGCGTAACCGGATCCGCGGCATCGAAGGCCTGCCGGCCCACCACCATCTCGTAGAGGATCGTGCCCAGGGTAAACAGGTTCGAACGCAGGTCGATGGCTTCTCCGCGAATCTGTTCCGGAGAACAGTAGGGCATGAGCCGGCCCAGGCCTTTTCCCGACTCGGCTTCGATGAGGCTCATGTTGGAGATGCCGTAGCCGAGGATTTTAACCATCCCGTCCCACTGCACCATGATCTTGGCGGGCTCGAGCGAAGAGTGCGCCACACCCTTCGCGGCAGCTTGCTCCAGGCCGGCGCAAACCTGGCGCGTGATGTCGAGCAGGTCCCAAATGGAGAAGCCCTCTTTGCGCGCCAGCATGGTGGCAATACTGTTGCCTTGTATGTACTCCATCGCGGCGCAGAACTGGCCGTCGATCTCACCGGCGCCGTAGAGCAGGACAATGTTCTGTCCGGCGAGATCGCGCGTGCTTTCGCCTTCGGAGATCAGCACGTTCACAAACGCTTCCGCGCGCTCGCCCAAGGGCTCGAGACTCTGGGTCTTGAGCGCCACGACCTGGTTGGTTTCCGTGTCCAGCGCCTTGTAAATCAAGGCGGTCTCGGACTTCGAAAGCTCACTCTGAATTTCGAAACGGCCAAACATCGTCGCCATTACAATCGCCCTCGCGGTGACAAGCCGCACTCCACCCTGAAATATGAAATTAGAAGAACAGGGGGAGAATCGAACCTAGAATACCGCCATCAAGTGGGCAAATGAGAGTTACGAAAGTCACTGAAAAGTGGGGTGGAAGGCTATCGCTGCGGGCTGGGAACGGATTCTTCTTCGACCAGCCTGCTTGGTATGGAATTGGCTCGGGTCCGATGGAGGAACGAACTTTTGATTTTAAATCCACGGTGCGAGCTACGAAGTGGATGGCTAGTTGGCGCCTCGAAGGAAGTCGTCGACCTTTTTCGGATCAGTGCCGCGCGGTAACCTTTTTTGCGTATCCTTCCACTCCTTCTCGGTCATCGAGGAACGAATTCTGTTTGCTTCCGCGATTGCGCGTTGATCTCCCCTCAGCGCTTTCGCGGCGATATAAAACCACACGAATGCCTGAACGCGGTCCGCCTTCGTACCCTCGCCTTGTTCATACATCCGGGCCAGAGCCTGCATGGAGGGAACATTCCCCGCGCGAGCCCCTTGCTCGTACCATCGGAGAGCTTCTTTCGAATTTGGGTCCACGCCGGAACCGTGCTGATAAAGATAGCCGAGGCAGTAGTAAGCACCGGTGCGTTTCTCTTTTGCCGCCGCTTCGCACCAGGGACGCGCTTGGCTATAGTCTGAGGTTTTCAGATACAAGGCGGCGAGGCTGATCATGGCCTCGGCGTAACCCTGTTGTGCTGCTTTTCGGTACCATGCGGCCGCCGTTTCGAGGTTCTTTGGCAGGTCTTCGCCCTTCTCGTACATCTGGCCTATGGCGAGGCAGGCGTGGCTGAATCCGCCGGAGCCATTCTCCGCTCGCGAGCGCTTGGCGGCATCCTGGCCACTCGAGTTCCCGGCTTCGCTCGACAGCAAGAACCAGGCGTAAGCCAGAGTGTCGTTGCGGCCGACGCCCTCACCGTTGTAATACGCCGCGCCGAGATTGAACATTGCATTTGAATTTCCCTGACGAGCCGCCTTCCGATACCACCGGACCGCTTCGGCCTTGTCCTTTTCAACGCCATCCCCTAACCAGTAAAGAATACCCAGATCGTTTTGTGCCTTCTCATGTCCCTGTTCGGCGGCCTTGCGATACCAGATTGCCGCTTGATCCGCACGCGGCGGGACTCCGTTGCCAGACTCGTAGGCTTTTCCCAGGGCAAACTGTGCGGTGGCATCTCCGGAGTCGGCTCTTTTTTGAAGGTCGGATATTTCAGGCTGGCGAAAGCTTGGCTTGGATGTTCCCAGTCACCGCTTGAGTTGTGGTCTGTAAGTCGGTTGGAAGACCACTGGGACTAACAAGGAGTAAGTAAGCTAGTAATGGAATCAGCATGACAGGGCAGATTACGCCGATTAGACAACATATTCCAGAACTGGTTTCGCCGTGCGTTTCTCGCAGTAAGGAAGGAGCGTTCGATAAAGATGGAAGTTGACCTCCACGTTGATCTGCACACGCACGGCATTGCCGTCTTTCTTTGCGGGACCAAATCTCCAGGTCCTCACTGAATCGACCGCCGTTTCGTCCGGACCCATGCCGCCGGCCTATTAATTACTTCAATAGCAGAAATCTGAAGGAGGCCAGGGCGCCTGAGAAGGCAGTTGCAACTGAAATACCGTCCCGCCGCTGGAGTCCCCACCATTCGTCGTGCCGTACAATGCGCCGTCGGGTCCGAGCGCGACGCCGTTCGGATTCAGGTCGGGCCCCGACTCGTTGAAATCCCATAGCGTGGTGTAGCTCCAATGCCCAGTGCCGTCAGCCGGCGGCGTTAGTTGGAACAAAGCGCCGAAATAAAGGTCTATGTCGCCGAAGATGGCGCCGTACAATATGCCGTTCGCCCCTCCGGTCAAGAACGAGGGCGAATAGCCGCAGTAGTCGGATGGGATGTCCTGCGGGCTGAAACGATGGAGAAGCCTCTCGCTCCCAGCGCCTCTCTTGTGTGGCGTCACCTTGAAAACCTCCGTCGCGCCCTGGCTCCCTCTGACGGCGAGACCATAAAGGTCGCCGCTCGAATCGCGGACGACGCTGTAGGGGTTATCGTCCGGCGCACCGGTGAAACGATAGAGCACCGTATACGTCCACGCGCCACCCGAGCCGGGCTCAAGCTTGAAGACGGTGCCGCATCCGCTGGGACAGTTCTGCGTCACATTGCCACCTACGCTGGCGATGCCGTAGAGCGCGCCGGTGCCGTCGATTACTATGGAGGCGGGCCAGGCGCCATCGGCGGCGCCTGTGAACTCGTAAAGAATGTTTTCCGTCCATTTACCATGCTTGCTGGGAACGAACTGCAGCACTGCCCCGCAACCGCTGCCGCCGCAGCCGGATAAGCCTCCATATGGGCTCACGCCATAGAGCGCACCGGCACTGTCAAGCACGAGCGGCGTATTCGGCAATAACCCATCCGTGAAATCGTAAAGATCGTTATATCTCCAGAAAGCGCCTGGCTTGGTGGGCCGCGTCAATCGAAACAGGCTGTTGTTCACGCCATACAGTCGTCCTTTGCTGTCAAGAGTGAGCGCGCTGTACACGCAGCATCCATCATTGCCGCCCGTAAACTCGTAAATGGCTGAGTAAGTCCACGCGCCCCCGGTTTGTGCCGGCGGCGCCACCTGATAGACCTCGCCGCAGCCTACTACGCAGTCTTTAAGGTTCCCGCCATAAAAGGTGGTCCCGTAGAGAACGCCGTTCTGGTCAATGACGACGGGGGCGAATGGGTTGTATCCATCCCCCTGTCCTCCGTTGAATTCATGCAGGACCGTGAGCGTCTGCGCGAACGAGAACCCGCAGCAGGCAAGCATTATTGAGATAAATCCGATGACCAACGAAACCCGGAATCCGGCTGGACGAACATGTGGGCTTGCCTTTCTTTGGATCGCCATAACAACTCCTTTGCGAAGAGGCTAACCAGCGGGGTGGGCCTTGCTTGCGACGCAGATGGTTCCACCCCAGGCACACGCCCCTTCGCGGCACGAATTGTGGCACCGGCGCGACCGCCGGTCAACCGCTCTTATGCATAACAATAGATACGTTGAGAATGTCTAGCCTGGCCCATGGATCAAAGGCACACGGAAAATTCGCGAAAAAGAAGTTCAACTCCAGTTGTCCAGACCGCGCCCCCTGCTTTATCCTCAGGGCTAGCGCAAATGGGTGCTCGCTGTCCCTTTCAACGAATTTCTTAGCAACTAGTGGATCTTCCGGAGTCGCATGAATTTAACCCGCTTCGTGACCAAGAGCGCTTTTCGCAACAAGCGGCGCAGCATCCTGACCGTGCTGAGCATCACGTTCTCGCTCCTGCTGCTAACTCTCATGATGACCGTCTGGCGCGCCTTCTACATGGACACGTTCAGCGCCCAGTCCGCGCAGCGCTTGATCACCCGCCACCGCGTCTCGCTCACCCAGGCCATGCCGTCGTTCTATCGGGAGAAAATCCGGGCCATTCCCGGCGTGGTGGCCATTGCCCCGAGCAATTGGTTTGGAGGCCAATACAAAGACGACAAGCCGGAGAACATGTTCGCCCAGTTCGGCACTGACCCGGATGAAATCCTCAAGGTCTATACCGACTTCAAGCTGCCCGCGGACCAACTCCTGGCCTGGCAGCGCGATCGCGCCGGGGCGATCGCCGATTACCAACTCGCCAAAAAATATGGCTGGAAGCTGGGCGATCGCATCGTAATTAAGGGCACCATCTATCCCGTGGATCTTGAGCTCACGATTCGCGGCATCTACACGGCGCCGGAACCCACCGAATCCGTTTACTTCAATCAGAAGTACGTGGAAGAGGCAGTCGCGTTCGCCAAGGGGAACGCGGGCATTTTTTGTATTCTCACCGATTCTCCCGCCAGCGTGGCCACGGTCTCTTCCGCCGTGGACGCCATGTTCCGCAATTCTCCCGAGCCTACAAAAACCGAGAGTGAAAAAGCCTTCCAGTTGGACTTCATCAACAGCATTGGAAACGTGAAGGCGTTTATTCTGAGCATCTGCTTCGCGGTGGTGTTTGCCACGCTGCTGGTTTCGGCCACCACCATGGCCATGTCGATCCGCGAAAGGACGCGCGAAGTAGCGGTGCTGAAGACGCTCGGATTCACGCGACAAACGATCTTGAGGCTTTATATTGGAGAAGCGGTTGTGGTGTCTCTGACCGGGGGCGCTCTGGGATGCCTGCTGGCGCTCGTAGTGGTTTCGGGCCTGGCACACGCGCCTGGTCTGGGTTTGTTTTTTTCTGGAATGCGAGTGACATACCCAACTTTGCTACTCGCCATCTTCGTCGCGGGGATGGTGGGATTTCTGAGCGCGATCTTACCCGCTTATCACGCGGCAAAGTTAGATATTGTGGAGGGCTTGCGCTACATCGGCTAGAAACTAACAACGAACGACCAGCGACTAACGACTAACGACCAAACATTATGGCGATTCCGATCAGCTATAACATTCGCAATCTCAAGCTGCGCAAGGGCCTCACCATCATGACGGCTCTGGGCATCGCTCTCACCGTGACCACCGCGGTTTTCCTGATGGCGCTCTTGGCCGGTCTGCAGAAGGCTTTCATGACCAGCGGCGATCCGGTGAACGTGCTCGTCATGCGCAAGGGCTCGACGGCTGAACTTTCGGGAGGCTTCGACGCCAATCTTTTCCCGACCTTGAAGACGCTGCCCGGCATCGCCACGGACAAAGAGGGACAGCCGCTCGCCTCGGGCGAATGGGTGGTGGTCGTCGTGCTGCCCCGCAAAGATGGGACGGGCGAGGTCAATGTTTCGGTGCGCGGCCTCATGCCCGCCGGTATCACTCTGCGTTCCGAGGAGAAGGACTCTCACGGGCTGCCGAAATTGAAACTGATCTCGGGTCGCTGGTTTACCCCGGGACAGCGCGAAGTAGTGGTCGGCCGCTCCATTCACGATCGCTTTAGCGGCGCCAACGTCGGCGACTCCATGGACTTCGCCAAAGGCCAATGGAAAGTGGTCGGGATTTTCGATTCCGGAGGGACTTCCTACGATTCCGAAATCTGGGGCGACGTCAACCAGATCGCCAACGACTTCGACCGCCAGGGAGGATATTCGTCCGCCTACCTGCGGGCGACCGATGCGGTGGCCGCGGATGCACTCAAGAATCGCGTCAGCGACGATCAGCGGCTGAAATTGGAGGGCACGCTCGAAACCGAGTACTACGAGAAGCAAACCAGTTCGGGCGGAGCGATCAAATTTATCGGGACGTTCGTGGCGATCATCATGGCCATCGGATCGAGCTTTGCCGCCATGAATACGATGTATGCGGCGGTGGCGTATCGCTCGCGCGAGATTGCAACCTTGAGGATCATAGGATTTTCCCGGCCCAGCATTCTCACGTCGTTCGTGATCGAAGCCTTGCTGCTTTCGCTGCTGGGAGCGATCGTCGGAATTGTGCTGATCCTGCCGTTCAACGGCATGAGCACGGGAATCGGCAACTCGCTCACTTTCAGCGAGACGGTTTTCAGCCTGCACCTGACTTGGGAGGTCGCGCTGGCGGCAGTGGGCTTTGCCATGATCATGGGATTGCTGGGAGGCTTCGCGCCCGCCTGGCATGCGGCGCGGCAGGATATTCTAACCGCGCTGCGAGCCTGATTCGCACATTATTAACACATGGTTCGTACAATATTTCGTGCAATCGATTTTTGAAACCAGTAAAGGACTTAGAGCGTATATTCAGTAATGCCCACCGACATCGGACCCACGGATACTAAACAGGACGACCTGCGCGGTCTGCGCATCGATCGTTCGCTGCGCGACGGAGGCGGAGAACCGCCCGCGTGGTCGCGGCGCTTCATTCTGGGCGGAATCGCCGTGGTCGTACTGCTAGGAATTGTCGCGCTGGCGTACCGCGCGCTTGCCTCGGACGCGCCGGAAGTCGAAGTCGCGCGGGCCGCGGCGGAAGGCAGCGACGTCGCGGGCAGCACCGTGCTCTCGGCCAGCGGCTACATTGTCGCGCATCACAAAATCAGCGTGAATTCGAAGGTCACCGGCCGGGTGGCCTGGATTGGCGTGGAAAAAGGCGACAAGGTAAAAGAAGGACAAGTTCTGGTGCGCCTGGAGGACGAGGAATTCCGCGCCCAGTACGAACAGGCGCGAGGCGCGGTCGAGAGCGCCAAAGCGCGGCTGCTCGAAAATGAGAATGGGTCGCGCCCGGAGGAGATTCAGCAGGCGGACCACAATCTGCAGGAGGCGCGGGCCACAGCTCTGAATGACAAGATCAATCTCGACCGCACCCGCGACCTGGTTGCGCAGGGAGTAATGTCCAAGCAGAATTTGGACGACGCGATCGGCAAGTGCGATGCTTCGCAGCAAAGAATGAATTCGCTGGAGCGGGCTTTCAAGCTGATGCAGCTTGGCCCGCGCTCCGAAGAGATTCTCCGTGCCCGCGGCGACTTGTTGCAGGCCGAAGGGCAGATGGCATACGCGAAGTCTCAACTCGATGCCACGGTGATTCGCGCCCCTGTCAGCGGCACGATTCTGGAGCGCACGGCCGAGAAGGGTGAGCTGGTCACGGCTCAATTCGCCAGCGGAGCTGAAGGCGGCCCGCGCGGATCGGTCGTCGCGCTGGCGGATCTGAACGACATTCAGGTCGAGCTCGACATCGCGCAGGACGATTTCGCGAAACTTTCTCCCAGGCAGGAAGGCATCGTCACCCTGGATGCGTTCAAGGATCGCTCCTACAAAGGTGAGATCGCCGAAATGTCGCCGGAAGCGAATCGGCAAAAAGCGACGGTCCAGGTCAAGGTTCAGATTCTGAAACCCGATTCTTACCTGCGCCCGGAAATGAATGCGACGGTGCAATTCAAAGCGAAGCCGAATGACGCTACGAACGCGAGCGCGAAACAGACTTATGTTTTTGTGCCCACCGCCGCGTTGCACGACAAAGATGGAGCAAAGTTTGTGTTGCTCGTTTTCAAGGGCAAGGCGCTGCGCCGCGATGTTCATGTTCAGGGCCAGCGCTCCGGAGGCTATCTGGTGGACTCGCTGGTGGGCGGCGAAAGTGTAATCACGGCAGGGCCCGCGGATTTGCAGGACGGGCAAAAGATTCGTATCAAGGGGCAATCATGAGCGCAATAACAACGCCAACCAAACAACCGGCCGTGGGCAGCAAGGTCGTCCAGGCGCGTGGGGTGAGCAAGATTTTCAAGCGGGACGCTTTCCAGGTGACCGCGCTCGACAACGTCTCCATCGACATCGCAGGCGGCGAGTTTCTGGCGCTGATGGGGCCCTCCGGATCGGGCAAGACGACCCTGCTGAACATGATCGCCGCCATTGACCGCCCCACCTCCGGCGAATTGCTGGTAATGGGCGAAAACATTTTTCGCCTGACCGATGGGCAGTCCGCCAACTGGCGCAACACTCACGTCGGATATGTTTTTCAGACTTTCAATCTGATCCCGGTGCTGACGGCATTTGAAAATGTCGAGTTGCCGCTGCTGCTGACCAGGATGACCGCGCAGCAGCGCCGCGATCACGTGATGACCGCGCTTAAACTCGTAGGACTTGAAGACCGCGTTCATCACCTGCCCAAGCAGCTATCGGGCGGACAGGAGCAGCGCGTGGCCATCGCTCGCGCCATCGTCAGCGATCCTACGCTGATTCTCGCCGATGAACCGACTGGCGACCTTGACAGTAATTCGGCGACTGAAATCCTGGAGATTTTGAAGCGCCTGAACGAAAGCTTCGGCAAAACGATCGTGATGGTGACGCACGATCCGCACGCAGCCGGGTACGCGCACGTGACGCGGCATCTGGAAAAAGGAGAGCTGTTGCCGGCGTAGCAGGCTCTCGAGAAGACCGGCTTTGGAATCAGGGCTTCGAAGCCCCTAAAGGGGCAACCGCCTTCAAGAGCTTGCGGTATCGCTAAAGCGATACCCTGATACGAAGCCCTAATTCGAAGCCCTAATTCGAAGCCCTAATACCGCTTCACCGCCGTCAGGCCGTTCTCCGGGAAGGCATCGGATCCGCCAACGGGTCGGTGTCGCTGATCCACTCCCAGACGCGCCGTCCGCGATCGTTGCTCAGGCTGCGCGCCTCGCCATAGTCCACCAGACGATTCAAAACGGTGGTGACCGAGGCCAGCGGGTCCTTGTGCCGCGCCATGATTGCCGGAGCGCATCGCTCCAGTTCCACGCAAAGCTCGCGGGCTCCCAGCGGACGCCGGATTTCCATGAGCACCCTGCGGCACGCCTTGGTGAAGCCGGGCTGGCGGCCATTGGGCTTGCGGTCGATCAGTTCCAGCAAATCGTCGCCCAGCGCCTGGTCGCCGAAAAGATCCGCCAATCCGGCGATCGTCTGCTTCACCGTGCCAATTCGCTTCATGATCTCGGCACGCTGCCGCATGAGTTCCAGGAGTTCTTCTTGCGCGGCCTTCACCACCTGCTGCACCGAAACGCTATTGGATTGAGCTTCGATTGCGTGTAAGCCATCGCGGCCATTCTTCCCCACGTCCATAAAGTTCTCCCTCAGGCAACAGGCAATAACTAATAACTAAGGAACGCTCGACCCTGCTCTTCTTGTACTGTACGGAAAAGAATCCTCAGAAGTTCCATGGGGACGCGATGCCCCCAAAGAATCCAGACCCTTTCCTAAGTTAGACGCATTTCTTGGAGAAAGGTTTCCCGTGCGGCCCAAGACATTGCTTGTCGCGACCTTTGTCAATGTTTGTCAAATCGGAGTCGGGAAGGCGCTTCAGGAAGGGGCGCGGACAAAGCCTGCCCTGAGCGAAGTCGAAGGGAGTGTCCGCGCCACCACGCACCACCTAGCCCATCACGGTGGTGTGCTCCGGCCGGATCTTATAAAGCACGCGAACCTCTCCCGGCTGTGAGTATGGATACTTGTCGACTCCCATATACTTCTTCGCCATCTTGTCGATGTGCTGAGCGGCGCCCTCTTCGGTAATCTCAACCACGGTGCCGCGAATCTCCAGATAGCGATAGGGATTGTCGGGATCGACGATGGCCAGTGCAACCCGCGGATCGCGGCGCACGTTGCGATCTTTCTGACGTCCGCGGGCCGAGTTGAAGATCACGTGTTGGCCGTCAAAGTCGCACCAGACGGGAGTGACCTGAGGCCGTCCGTCGGGCATGAGCGTGCCCAGACTGGCGAACGCGCGCTTCTGGAAAAGGTCGGCGTATTTTTCGGGAATCACGTTGGACATTGCTAGCTCTCCTGAGTTGATCGATCGATTGATCGACTGATCCACTCCTTCAAGGATGACTGAATTTCTTGCCGCCCCGATTATAGATGCCCGAAGCGAGCTTTGGGTTCCGCCTCTTGAGCAGGTAGAATCATTGCCTTCAAGGAGCGAGCGACAACCGCATCCACGCAATCAAACTGCTGCTCTCGGAGGGTTCGAATCTATGCAGAAGACATTAGTCTCGGTCGCAAAATCGACGCGCGCGCTGGCTTTGTGGTTCGCCCTCTTGCTTGTTCTCGCGACCCCGCTTCTGGCGCAGCCATCGATCGCGTCAACCATCGCGCCGACGACCGCACAACCGCCCACCGTCGTCTTCATGACCGACTTCGGCGTCGTCGACGATTCAGTAGCTCTCTGCAAGGGCGTCATGTACGGCATCGCGCCCAATCTCCGGATTGTCGATCTCACCCATCAGGTCAATGCATTTTCGATTCGGGACGGCGCTCGCTTCCTGTTTGGCGCCACGCCCTACTTTGCCTCGGGAACGGTGTTCGTGGTGGTCATCGATCCCGGCGTCGGCAGTTCGCGCAAGGCAGTCGTCGTGAAATCGAAGCGCGGGCAATTCTTCGTGCTGCCCGATAACGGCTTGATGACAATGGTCGAAGACCGCGATGGCGTCGAAGGCATTCGCGAGATCACCAATCCTGATTGGATGGTCGGCGCGAAGATTTCCTCCACCTTTCATGGCCGCGATATTTTCTCTCCCGTAGGCGCTCACATTGCACGCGGCGACGATTGGACCCAGGCCGGACCCGCAGTCAAGGGACTGGTCCGTCTCGACCTGAAGCCGGCAACCGTGGACGACAAGGGCCTGACCGGAGAGGTGATCGCCCTGGATGGTCCGTTCGGCAACCTGATCACGAACATCAGCGCCGACGATTTCCAGAAGCTCGACTATCAGCGCGGCGACAAATTGAAAGCGACGATCGCAGGACGCGAAGTCGAGATGCCGTTCGTCAGGACTTTCAGCGACGTGCCGCTGAAACAGCCTTTATTGTTCATTGATTCGCGCGGCCGAGCGAGCTTTGCCGTCAACCAGGGAAGTTTCGCGGCGGTGTACAACATAGATCCGCCGCAGCCGATATTCATCCCAAGGAAGCCCGCGAACAAAAGTGCGGACAAAGTGCATTGAAGCTTTCCCCCGTGTTCTTCCGTGCCCCCTGGTGGTGAGGACTTTGGTTTGGACTCTTCTCGCTAAGGTTCCAACTCCTCTGCGATACGCGGCAGCACGGCCCGCAGCAGTGCGATGAACTGTCCCATCACTCGGCGTCCCACTTCGAGCACTTCTTCGTGGACGAGCGCCCGATCGAGAATTCCGGCGGCCATATTGGTCACGCACGAGATTGCCAGGACGTTCATCCCCATATGCCGCGCGGCGATCGCTTCCGGGACGGTCGACATGCCCACCAGATCGGCGCCGATGGTGCGCAGGTATCGAATCTCCGCCGGAGTTTCGTAACTCGGCCCGGCAAACGCCGCGTAGACGCCCTGGCGCGGCGGAATCGAAAGCTTCTTCGCTTCCTCCAGCGCGATCTCGCGATAGCGCTGGGCGTAGGTATAAGTCATGTCGGGAAAACGCGGGCCCAAGCGCTCGTCGTTCGCGCCGGTCAGCGGATTCTGTCCTTGAAGATTGATGTGATCGCGAAGGATGACCAGCGCGCCTTGTCCGTACTCCAAGTTGATGCCGCCGGCGGCGTTGGTGAGAATCAAGGCGCGTATGCCCGCTCGCCCGAGAACGCGCGTCGGGAAGGCGACCTCGGCGGCCGGATAGCCTTCATACAGATGCACGCGTCCTTGCATCACGGCAACAGGAACGTCGCCGGACTTTCCAATCACAAGTTGCCCGGCGTGACCGACCGCCGTCGATCGCGGAAAGGTCGGGATGTGGGCGTAGGGAATACGAACGGCGTCGGCGAGATCGTCGGCAAAGGATCCGAGGCCGGAGCCGAGAACAAGCCCGATCTGCGGACGCAGATCGGTCTGCGAAAGCACAAATGCGGCGGCGGATTCAGCGCGATTGTAAAGGTCTGGTGTCATGAATACACATTGTCAAAAATACAAGTTGTCATCCTTCGCTTCGCTCAGGATGACAACCCTACGTTAGAATTTCTTCTCAAACTCGCCGAAGGCCTTTTCCAGTTGCCACTGCACGCGGGCACGCTCGCTCGTCCCCAGCCACTTCAGACATTTACCTGATATGCGACCGCTCGACGCTTTGTCGTCCGCGCACGCTGCAGCAGGCCGCAACTCCCGCCCATCGCTCCACAGACTATCACCCGGAATGAAGCTGTGTTCCAGGCTCTCGCGCGCCATGCGTTTCAAATCACCATACGACAAGCCATAGGTCTCCACTGCCCGCAGATATTCGTGCGTCATATCGCTGCGGGAGACGCCCTCGTCGTCGGTAGCGAGCGCCACCGGTACTCCGTATTTCATGTACACCGGCAGCGGATGCCGGTCGCCGCTCACGCCCAGGATCACATCGTTCGAGGTCAGGCAAATCTCGACCAGCACATTCTTCTTCGCCATCTCCCGCAGCAGCCCGATGGGGTCGTCTTCGCTCATGACGGCCACGCCATGCCCAATCCGTTCCGCGCCGCCGCGTTCAATCGACTCGCGAATGTGAAAGCGCAAGCCCTCGGGTGGAACCAGTCCCATCGCCAGTTCGTCGGCGTGCAGCGACACGTGCGTCGCCGGATAGAACTTGTGCAAGGCCTCGATGATCCGCATGTGCAGATCGAAGTCGTGCATGGGCACGTAGTAGTCTTCGGGCATCACCAGATTGAAACCGACGAAGCGCGGATCAGCCTTCGTCAGTTCGAAGCCCAGCAAGATCTGCGCAAAAACCTGTTCGCGCGGCAGACCCCGCAGTACCTGGTAGAGATAATGGATCGTGACCTCGCAGCCGGGAGCAGCCTGCGCCGTCCCGCAATGCAGCACTTCTTTCTGGCGGGCCTCATCGGAATCGAGTTGGCTGCGAACCGACGCCACCACATCCGCCATTCCGCCCGCCAGCAACTTCTCGCGGAGCTTGCCGAAGTCGTCGGTCGACGATCCAATGCCCCATCCAATCTTGTCGCCCAGAATCGCCGCCTGCGCCCCGTCCGCCGTATGCATCACCTCCACATATTGCAGATGGTCGGCCGCCGCCCGCGACGCCACCTCGGCGAGCGCATCGCCAACGTGGTCCTGCATCGCCGGACTAAACTTCTCAAACGTGGCGAAGAAATGATCGTGCCCAGACTCCTCCGCCGGATGCCAGTTGCGCATCGACCAGGCATCGATCAGCTGGCCGTAGAGAATGTGATCCTGATAGGCGCAGCGCACCGAGGGCTTGTTCTTGTAGGGCTCGCAAGAATCGCACGCCGCGTGAATCAGCTTCGAAGTGCTGCGATCCACGCAAAGAGCGTTTTCCGAGGCCCAGTCGATGAAGCTCTCCGCATAGATCGCGCCACTCAGGTGGACATGCAGGTCGCCACCCTTGGGCATCTGCTGCAGAAATGCCAGCAACAACCCCGGCTGATGCCGCACCGATTCAAAATACTTCGCCGTCTTCTCTTCAGCGCTCTGCGCAGGGGAGACTTGCGCCGCTGCAAAAACGGCCAGGAGACACACAACCGCTGCCAAACGCAGGTTTCGCATCACAAGAAAGCCTCCAACCACCCACCATCCACCGTGGAATTGTAAAGAAAGCGGCTGAACGACGGAAGTGGTCCGGATGAGAACCGGCGCCCGGCGCGCGGAAACATCAGTATTCATGCGGGTAAAGCAATGATTTGCACAGTCACAATCGAATGCGCGTTTCGGACGAAGGCGGAAGCTCGACGGGGAAAATCCGCGAAAAACCGCATGGATGCTGGGGATTTCGCAGTTGGGCACCAGCGATTGCACCATTTCCGTGTCACCAGGCTGTGCATGAGCTGCACTCCATTGATGAATAAGAAGTTACAGGCGCATGAATTTCGTTGACGTAGAAACTGAGAGTGGTAAAACCATAATCGTTCTTTGACACGTTCTGAAGTTTTTCCGGTTGGTGCAGCGTCCGGGGCTCAAGCGTAGTCACTCAGACAACCGCGAGGTGAGTTTGGGAGGGCGAGCAAGGGTCTATAGCTAAGC
>Ga0181530_10002419_pt1 | contig 22149 bp, 22 predicted proteins | sample PEATcosm2014_Bin_42_FD_119769 | JGI IMG/M metagenome (GOLD analysis project Ga0181530, IMG submission 119769) | Peatland microbial communities from MTU Mesocosm Facility, Houghton, MI, USA - PEATcosm2014_Bin10_60_metaG | ecosystem: Environmental > Terrestrial > Soil > Wetlands > Peat | place... | reverse complement strand
TTCCCGACCGATTCTGGCATCAACGTTGCTTCGCAGATTCGTCTGGCCGAACAATTTGGCTGGGCAATCAGGCAACGCCAGCGGCGGGAATTCATGTCGAACAACGTCATCAGCCTTCGCGGCCAGTTCACGCCGCCGACTTCCGAACCCAACAGCACCGTCGTCGAGGAACTGGAGCGCCTGCTTGAAGCCGCGCGGGCTGGCGAAATCCTCGGGCTGGCCGGAGCCTATGTTCACCGGGACAAGGTCGTTTCCTATTCCTACGCCGGCGCGGTCGCGAGCTACGGCATGCTGGGCGGGCTCGACTGCGTCAAGGAACGCCTGCTGCGCATCGCCACGGCGCAGGATTGATCAGACGCATTAGAGCGCGTTCGCACAGGTTTCCGACGCCGCCCGATGCGAAAAAGGGCGCTCGACAGCGCCCTTCCCTATTATTCCAAAGATTCCAAAGCCTCGCGTAACAGTCGCGCCTATTCGACGGCGGCCTGCTCGGCCTTTTCCTTGCCTTCCAGATCTTCGCCGGTCTCCTGGTCGACGATCCGCATGGACAGGCGCACCTTGCCGCGGTCGTCGAATCCAAGCAGCTTGACCTTCACTTTATCGCCTTCCTTGACGACATCGGAGGATTTCGCCACGCGCCCCTTGGCGAGCTGCGAAATATGAACGAGGCCGTCCTTCGAGCCGAAGAAGTTCACGAAGGCGCCGAAATCGACCACCTTGACGACGGTGCCTTCATAAATCTGGCCCACCTCCGGATCATTGGCGATGGATTTGATCCAGTTGATCGCGGCGCGGATCGCGTTGGCGTCGGAGGAGGCGACCTTCACCGTGCCGTCGTCCTCGATGTTGATCTTGGCGCCGGTCTTCTCGACGATTTCGCGGATCACTTTGCCGCCGGTGCCGACCACTTCGCGGATCTTGTCGGTCGGGATCTTCAGGGTTTCGATGCGGGGGGCGAATTCGCCAAGCTCCGCCCGCGCGCCGGTCAGCGCTTTCGACATTTCACCGAGAATGTGCAGCCGGCCAGCCTTGGCCTGATCGAGCGCCACCCGCATGATCTCTTCGTTGATGCCGGTTATCTTGATGTCCATCTGCAGCGAGGTAATGCCCTCGTCGGTGCCGGCCACCTTGAAGTCCATGTCGCCAAGATGGTCCTCATCGCCGAGGATGTCGGAGAGTACCGCGAAGCGCTCGCCTTCGAGGATGAGGCCCATGGCGATGCCGGCGGTTGGCCGCTTCAGCGGAACGCCCGCGTCCATCAGGGCGAGCGAGGAGCCGCAAACCGTCGCCATCGAGGACGACCCGTTCGATTCGGTGATCTCGGAGACGATGCGGATCGTATAGGGGAACTCCGCCGCCGTCGGCAGCATCGGCCTGATGGCGCGCCAGGCCAGCTTGCCATGGCCGATTTCACGCCGTCCGGGCGATCCCATGCGTCCGGTCTCGCCGACCGAATAGGGAGGGAAGTTGTAATGCAGCAGGAAGCGCTCCTTGTAGGTGCCCTCCAGGCTGTCGACATATTGTTCGTCTTCGCCCGTGCCGAGCGTCGCGACGACGAGCGCCTGCGTCTCGCCGCGAGTGAACAGGGCGGACCCATGGGTGCGGGGCAGGACGCCGGCCTCGGCGAGGATCGGCCGCACCGTCCTGACGTCGCGCCCATCAATGCGGATGCCGGTGTCGAGAATGTTCCAGCGCACGACCTTGGCCTGCAGGTCATGGAAGACCTCGTTGACCTGCTCTTTCGAGAAGCGCGGTTCGGCGTCTTCGGGGAAGAGCGCGGCGGCGACTTTCGCCTTCACCGCGTCGACGGCGTTGTAGCGCAGCTGTTTGGCGGTGATCTTATAGGCCTCGCGCAGCTCCGCTTCGGCGATCTGGCGCACCGCCGCCTCGACTTCGCTCTTGTCGGCGAGGACGAGATCGCGCGGCTCCTTGGCGGCTTTTTCGGCCAGCTTGATGATCGCGTCGATCACGGGCTGGAAACCGCGATGGCCGGTCATGACCGCCTCTAGCATCACCGCTTCGGACAATTCCCTGGCCTCCGATTCGACCATCAGGACCGCGTCGCCCGTGCCGGCGACGACGAGGTCGAGCGCCGATTCCTTCAGTTCGTCGATGGTCGGGTTGAGCTTCAGGGCGCCGTTGATGTAGCCGACGCGCGCGGCTCCGACTGGCCCCATGAAGGGAACGCCGGAGAGGGTCAGCGCGGCCGAGGTCGCAACCATCGCCAGAATGTCGGGATCGTTTTCGAGATCGTGCGAGAGCACGGTGACGACGACCTGCGTATCGTTGCGGTAGCCGTCAGGAAACAGAGGCCGGATCGGGCGATCAATCAGGCGCGAAACCAGCGTTTCCTTTTCGGACGGACGTCCTTCGCGCTTGAAGTAGCCGCCCGGAATGCGGCCGGCGGCGAAGGCCTTTTCCTGATAATTGACGGTGAGGGGGAAGAAATCGATGCCGGCCTTCGGTGTTTTGGCCGAGACCACGGTGGCGAGAACGGTGGTCTCGCCATAGGAGGCGAACACCGCGCCATCCGCCTGGCGCGCGATACGGCCCGTTTCGAGCACGAGCTTACGCCCGGCCCAATCCAGTTCTTCACGATGGATTTCAAACATTTATTCGTCTTTCATAATGTGAAAGGCGAAGACTATGCCAAGGCAAGACGGCAAGAGGCTGTCGCAAAAGCGCGCGTGGCGCGAACGACAGCGCCTGGCGATCCTGCCATGACGCGTATTGTCTTCACCAATCGTCGGGACCGGCGGCCCCATGCCGCCGCAACCCGTGTCAGCGAAGCCTTAGCGGATCCGCATTATTTCCTCTTGTTCGGGCTGGCGCAAACGCGCCGACCCGCAGCGCGAAAAGGGAGCACAAAGGATTCGAACGGAATCGATTATGCTTCTTATCCCTTTGTTTTATCGCACGATCTATCCAAGAAATCTGTCACTTTTTTGGGATCATGCTTCTACAGACTTTTGCAGGCCGACGTCTCGCAGACGGGCGGCCCTCCAAGCGCCTAGCGCCGGATGCCCAGACGTTCGATCAGGGCCTTGTATCGCGGCTCGTCCCTTGCCTTGACATAGTCCAGCAGCTGACGGCGCTGCGACACGAGCTTCAGAAGGCCCCGGCGCGAATGATTGTCCTTGACGTGGGTCTTGAAATGCTCGGTCAGATTGCCGATCCGTTCGCTCAGAATGGCGACCTGAACTTCGGGCGAGCCGGTATCGCCCGGCTTCAGGGCGTAGTTTTTCACGAGCGCCTGCTTGCGCTCAGCCGTAATCGACATCGGGTAAACCTTTCAAAAAGAAGAAGAAATCGCCAAACGCGTCGCCGCGCCGGGATGTCGTCCAGCACGGTGGCGGCGAATGGCTTGCGCGAGGATCACGCGGCACCCTTATACAGGAAAGCAACGCCGATGGAAGAGGGGTGCGCCCGCACGCAAGCTTGACAGGTGGAGAAGCCGACTCGCGGTTATCCGTACAATCACAGTCAAACAAAGCCAAATTAACGTCAAACAATGCGTCGTCAAGGAACCCGCCATTCATTGTAATCCTTCACGCGTTGTTTGAGGTTCCTGCGTAACCTGAAACGAAAGCAGCCGCGGGATCGGCGGGACAGGCTTCACGCAGGTGTTTCATGCAGGCGATGGACGCGCATCTTTTCAATGAGTTCTCCGGGCTGATGCTGCTCGCCAACGACGGCAAGCTCTTCGCCTTTCTGGGCTGCGCGACCGTGCTTTTCGGCGTCTTTCACTTCGCGCGTCCCTTGTTCGGCGCTTGCCGATGGGCGTCCCGCCAGACGAGAAAGGCGGCGCGGATCCTTCCGGCGTCAGCGCCGCGAGCCTGCAGGCGGTCGAATCGAGGCTGCGCGAGGCGGGCGTCGCCGAGGCTCAAATTCCGGCGCGGTTGCGGGACGCCGCAGCCTCGTTGTTGGAGCTGCGCGAGCGCCTCGAGGGCGTCCGGCCTGAAGCTCTGGCGTTGATCGAACGCGGCGACTTCGAAGCCGCCGCCGCGGCGCTGAAGCAGGACTGCGAATTAAGCCTCGCGCCCGTCCACCCGGATCGAGATCCGGACGCCGCCCGCAAGGACGCCGAACTTCACGCCGCCGCCGCCGCGATCGACCAATTAAATCTCGACTACCGCGCGGCGGCCGACAAATACGCCGCCGCTGCGCGCCTCGTCCGCGGCGCCGGCGAGCCGCGAACCAGCGCCGGGTCGGAGTGGCGGTTTTGCATGGCACAGGCGCGTGCGCTGGCCGACGACGGCGCGCAGAGAGGCCAGGGCGAGAGCTTTCTCGGCGCAATCGAAAGTTACGATCGCGCGCTCGACGCCGTGTCGCGCAACGAATCGCCATTCGCCTGGGCGGCGACGCAGTTTCACCGCGCCGACGCGCTGCTCGCCTCCGGCGTCAATGACAACGAAGCGAGCCGCGTCGAGGAGGCGGTCAGCTCCTATCAGCTGGCGCTGGAGGAGTGGACTCATGACGCGGCGCCGTTCGAGTGGGCTCGCACGCAGCACGATCTCGGGGAGGCGCTGCAGCGGCTCGCCGAAATGGAGGACGGCATCGAGCGCCTGCGGCCGGCCGCCGACGCCTATCGCGCCGCCTTGCGCGAATGGACGAAGCGCGCGGCGCCCGACCTCTTCGCCCTGGCGCAGGGCAATCTCGGCGACGTCCTTGCGGTCTTGGGCGCGCGGACCGGCGACGAGGCCACGCTGCGCGAGGCGATCTGCGCCTATCGGGCGGCGCTCGGCGAATTGCGGCGGGAGGTCGCGCCCCAGGAGTGGGCGCGCATGCAGAATAATCTCGGCAATGCGCTTGAGGCCTTGTCCGAGCACGAGTTTTCCGAGCGTAAATATGGCCGTGGCTAGCTGAGGCAAGCGGTCGAGGCCTTCGAATCCGCGCTCGAAGGGCAGACGCCCGAGGGCTCGCCGGCCGAATTCGCCGCAACCAGCGTCAATCTCGGCGACGCCCTTTTGGCGCTCGGCGAGGGCGAGGCGGCTGACAATCCAGCCTATGGCCATGATCTGCTGCGCAGGGCCGCCGCGGCCTATCGCGCCGCGCTTTCCACAGTCGACGGGCGCGCGCCGGTCGACGCCGCCAAGATCAAGATCAATCTCGCTTATGCGCTCGGTCTCTTGTGGAACGGCACGCGCAATCGCCAGATGCTCAACGAAGCCCTCGCCATGCTGGACGGCGCCATCGCGACCATCGAGGGCACGCCGGAGCGCCGGCACGTCGCCGACGCCGAACGCGCGCGGGAGCGCATTCTCGGCGCCCTGGCGCGGGCCGAAGCCGCCTAGGGCAAAAAACTGGAGCGTTCTCCAATTGGAAGACGCTCCAGATAACTGAACCAGGATTCAGGGCCGACGACGCGGTCGGGGGCCCGGGGGACGCCGGCCCCGCCATAGACTGGCGGTTACTGGATCAGATTCAGCAATGTCTGGCCGGCGGGGCTCGCAAGCTCCGCCGCGTCCAGCGTGCCGTCTCCATCGGGATCGGCCTTCTTGAAAGCGGCCGCTATCGCGGCCGCATATTCGGCCTTGTCGACCGTGCCGTCCTTGTCAGGATCGGCGGCCGTGAAATCCACGAGGACGCCCTTGGCCTCTTTGGCGTCGAGCGTGCCGTCGGCGTCCGGATCGAGCGCCTTGAACTTTGCGAGGCCCGCCGCCTGCGCTTCGGCGAGGCTAACAGTCCCGTCGCTGTCCGGATCGAGCAGCTTCAGATTCGCCGTCGTGGCGAAAGAGGGAAGCGCGATCAGGCTCGCGCCCAGCGCGAAGAGCGAGGCATAGGCTGCATTCTAAAGTGACACGGTTGTTCTCCTGTGAACGAATCCAAGAACCGACCCGTATCACGCGCCTAAGCTCAGGAAAAGTTAGAAAACTACGTATAATGCTTTAGAAAAAGTCTAAAAATAGATGACGTCATCTGTCATATTGCCGATAAAGTCTTCCAACACTAGGATTAAGTCGATTCTAAACAGTGAGTCATTCCAGAATCTTACGTGAATAGTTCTAACGCCCCTCGGGGCCGCCACCCCTTCGCGGTGGCGCGCACTGACCAGCCGCAAAGGCGCCTCCCAGATGGCTCAGCCTGCGACAAATTCACGCCAGCCCTTCGCGCGGAGCTCGCAGGCGGGGCACGCGCCGCAGCCATAGCCCCACTCGTGCCGGACGCCGCGCTCGCCGAGATAGCAGGTGTGGGTGTCCGCGTTGATGATCGAAATCAGCGCCTTGCCGCCGATCTTCTCCGCGAGGCGCCAAGTGTCGGCCTTGTCGAGCTGCATCAGCGGCGTCTCGACGTAAAAACGCGCATCCATGCCGAGGTTCAGCGCGAGCTGCATTGCCTTGACGGCGTCGTCGCGGCAATCGGGATAGCCCGAAAAATCCGTCTCGCACATGCCGGCGACGATATGGGTCAGGCCGCGCCGGTAGGCGAGCGCGCCGGCGAGCGTGAGGAACATCAGATTGCGGCCGGGAACAAAGGTGTTCGGCAAGCCGCGCGCGTCGGTCGTGATTGCGACGTCATGGGTCATCGCGGTCGTCGAGATTTCCGCAAGGGCCTCGATGCGGATGAGATGATCTTCGCCGAGCCTTTCGCGCCAGGCCGGAAAATCGCGCAGCAGCGCATCGCGGATGATGGCGCGCTGGCCAAGCTCGATGCGATGCCTCTGGTTATAGTCGAAACCGATCGTTTCGACATGCTCGTAGCGCTCGAGCGCGTAAGCGAGGCAGGTCGTCGAATCCTGTCCGCCGGAGAACAGGGTCAGCGCCCTTCGGCCGGGACCGCCTTTACCCCTTTGGGAGCCGTTACTCCCTTGACTGCCTGGGGCCGCGCTCATCCGGCCTCTCCGCCCGCCCAGGCCGTCATCATGAGATTGGCGATCGCGACCCGCGATGGGCTGGTGAAGCCGGCCGGATGCGTGCGGCCAAGCATCTGGCGCACGTCCTCGCGGCTGAACCAGCGCGCGTCTTCGAGCTCCCGGTCGTCGAGGCTCAAGTCCCGAGTGAGGGCCTCGGCGACGCAGCCGATCATCAGCGAACTCGGAAAAGGCCAGGGCTGGGAGGCGAGATAATCGACCTGGCCGACGCCGACCCCCGTCTCCTCGGCGACTTCGCGGCGGACAGCGTCCTCGATAGTCTCGCCAGGCTCCATGAATCCGGCGAGGCAGGAATACATTTTGGGAGCGAAGGCGGGGCCGCGGCCCAAAAGACAGTCGTCGCCATCGACGACGAGCATGATGACGACCGGATCGGTGCGCGGAAAATGCTGCGCGCCGCAGGCGTCACAGCCGCGCCGCCAGCCCCCCGCGAGCATCCGGCTCGGCGCGCCGCAATTGGCGCAGAAGCGGTGCCGCGCATGCCAGGTGAGGAGGCTCTTGGCCTCGCCGAGGGGGCCGACGATTTCGGCCGGCAGCAACCCCTGGGTCGCGATCAGGCGGAGATCGAGGAAGGCGATGGTCTCCTCGACGGGCGCGTCCTCGGCCCTTTCGACGAGGCTCGCAAACAGCGCCGAGCGCTCGTCAGCGCCTAGAAAGACGGTTTCGCGCATCGCGCCGAGTCGGGCCGCCTCGCTCAAGGTGAAGAAGGGGTCGAAGCCATCGCCCGCGCGCTTGACCACCGGCATGCCGTCGCACAGCACCAGCGTGCGGGCCTCTCCGGAGCGCCGCAACGCATCGAGATAGGCGGCGTCCTGCCGTCGAACCGCCATGCGGTTCAGCCGATTGACGGCAAAACCAGCGGACGCCGAGCGATCGTCGAGATCGGGTGGTGGAAATTTTGCGCCGCCGTGCATCGTCAGTCCTTGAATTAGAGCATTTTCGAGCGAAGCGGAGCTTTTTGGGCGCCGCTTTTCGTAGCGCCGAAGGCGACCGGCAAAATTTCGCTCGCCGGTTCGCGCGGAGAAACTGCGATAAGGCAGAAAATTAGAGCGATTTTTCGATGCTTGGATCGATTTTTTGGAAATCGCATCCGCAGCATTCGGAAATGCGCGTGCGTGCGGCCGAAGCCGGACAGCGGCCAGCTTAAGCCTTTCCGCCATTTGCGCCAAATCGTGCGTTTCCGGACAGGGCCGAGAGACTCGGAGGGAGCCGCCTGTCCCTTTTTGAAGGGAGATCGAATTCTGCGATACCTCCAAAAAGGTTGCGAAAATTGCGGCGGCGGTCCAAATAGGAGTGGGAGGTTGGCGGTGGACGCACCACTCGCCAACCGGGTCAGGTCCGGAAGGAAGCAGCCCTAACGAGACCGGGCGGGTCTCTGTCCAACCTCCTACCTGCAATGCACGAGGCGAGCAGCGGCGCGGCCGCTTGATCCGTTTCGGCCGTGTCATGAAATCTTGAAATGGGTCGTGCTTTTGGACGGGTCTGGCTCGTGAACAGGTCTTGGCGATTCGCGTCGATCGCCTCGACGGCGTCAACGGCTCCGGCGAAAACAACCGTCCTGGCGAAAAGATGAGCGCGACGTCCGGACCGGGCTCGCTGCAGGACCCCGGCGCGCAAGGCGCCGCGCCCTATCGCGTCCTCGCCCGCAAATATCGTCCGGCCAGTTTCGACGATCTGATCGGACAGGAGGCCATGGTCCGGACCCTGTCCAACGCCTTCGACCTCGAACGCATTCACCAAGCTTATATCCTGACCGGCGTTCGCGGCGTCGGCAAGACGACGACGGCGCGCATTCTGGCGCGAGCCTTCAACTATGAGCTTCCCCCGCAGGAGGGGCGCCCGGCGGTAACGCGCCCGACCATCCACATGAACGAACTTGGCGCGCATTGTCAGGCGATCATCGAATCGCGCCATGTCGACGTTATCGAGATGGACGCCGCCTCGCACACCGGCATCGACGACGTGCGCGAAATCATCGAAGGCGCGCGTTACCGGCCGGTCATGGCGCGCACCAAGGTCTATATCATCGACGAAGTGCATATGCTTTCGAAACAGGCGTTTAACGGCCTGTTGAAGACGCTCGAAGAGCCGCCCGACCATGTGAAATTCCTCTTCGCGACGACGGAGATCGAGAAGGTGCCCGTGACGGTGCGCTCGCGCTGCCAGCGGTTCGACCTGCGTCGAATCGACGCTGGCGTGCTGATCGCCTTTCTCGCAGGGATCTGCGCCAAGGAGGGCGTCGCGATCGAGGCCGAGGCGCTGGCCCTGATCGCGCGCGCGGCCGAAGGTTCGGCCCGGGATGCGCTGTCGCTGCTCGATCAGGCGATCGCACATGGCGCCGGCCATGGAGCCGGCGAGGCGGGGGGACGGGGCGGCATTTCGGCGGAGGCCCTGCGCGCCATGCTGGGCCTCGCCGATCATGGCCGCATCATCGATCTCTTCGAGGCCGTCATGCGCGGCGAGATGGCGCGGGCGCTTGGCGGGTTGAAGGACCTTTACGACGGCGGCGCCGATCCGGCCGCCGTCCTCGTCGCGCTGGCGGAATTCGTCCATCTCGTCACCCGGCTGAAGCTTGCGCCTGAAGCGGTCGAGGACGCCGCCATCACGCCGGAGGAGCGCGCCCGCGGCGCCGGCTTCGCCGCGCGCCTGTCGATGCCGGTTCTGACGCGGGCCTGGCAATTGCTGTCCAAGGGATTGCAGGAGGTTAAGGACTCGGATCGCCCTCTCGCCGCCGCCGACATGGTTCTAGTGCGCCTCGCCTATGCCGCCGACCTGCCGACGCCGGACGAAGCCTTGCGCAAACTCGCCGCGCTCACAGATAATTTTTCGACGCCCGGCGCAGCATCCGGCGCGCGGATTGGCGAGGCCGCCGGCGCCCTGTCGCCCGCGGCCGCGCCCGCTTCGGCCGCGCGCCCGGCGCCGCGCCGCGATGAGGCGGGGGAGGGGCGCCAGCCCGTGCGCGACATCGCTTTCGCTCCGGCGCCCAATTCGGCCCCATCATCAGGCGCGGCGACGGCACTCGCGCCGCAGCGCGGCGATCCGGCGCGGTCGATGCGTCTTTCGACCTTCGAAGATGTGGTGGCGCTGGCAGGACTCCATCGCGACATTCAATTGAAGCTCGCACTCGAACGCGATGTGCGGCTGGTGCGTTTCGAGGATGGCGCGATCGAGTTTTCGCCCGCGCCCGGCGCATCGGCGCAATTGGCGCAGGTGCTGATGCGGCGTTTGCAGGAATGGACCGGGCGGCGCTGGATCGTCGCCGTCGCCAGCGAGGCCGGCGCGCCGAGCCTCAAGGAGGCGGCGGACGAGAAGGCGCGGCAGGCGATGAATGGGGTTCGCGCCGACCCGCTCGTGCGCCGCGCGCTTGAGGTTTTTCCCGGCGCCGAAATCGTCGCCGTCCGCGTTGTAGAGGAAGCGGCGGCTGCCGAAACGCCGCCACGCGCCGCCGAAGCCGGCGACGAAGATGTGGGATTCATCGACGACAGCCAGGCCGAGGCCGATCCGTGGTAAGAACGCCGGAACATCCCTCAGCCTCCGCCCATGAAAGAGGATCAACGATGCGCGATATGTTGGGCTTGATGAAGCAGGCTCAGGCCATGCAGGAGAAAATCCAGGCCATGCAGGCCGAGATGGAGCGCCTCGAGGTCGAAGGCCAGTCGGGCGGCGGCATGGTTCGCGTCACGCTCAGCGCCAAGGGACAGCTGCGCAATGTCGCCATCGACGATCAGCTTCTGAAGCCGACGGAAAAACAGATAGTTGAGGATTTGATCGTCACGGCTCACGAGGACGCCCGCAAGAAGGCCGAGCGGCTGATGGAGGAGAAAATGCAGGGCATGACCGCCGGCCTTGCGCTGCCGCCCGGCATGAAGCTGCCGTTCTGATGGCGCGGGTTTGATGGCGGAGCGCGTTTCGGGTCCCGAGATCGAGCGGCTCATTCAGCTGCTCGCGCGCCTGCCTGGGCTCGGACCCCGCTCGGCGCGCCGCGCCGCGCTGCATCTCATCCGCAAGCGCGAGGATCTGTTCGGCCCGCTCACGGAAGCCATGCAGGCCGCGCACGAAAAAATCGTCCCCTGCTCGATCTGCGGCAATGTCGATACGGTGGATCCCTGCACCATCTGCCGCGACGAGCGGCGCGACCCGTCCTTACTCGTCGTCGTCGAGACCGTGGCCGATCTGTGGGCGCTGGAGCGCGCCGCGGCGCTTAGCGCGCGCTATCATGTGCTGGGCGGTACGCTGTCGCCGCTCGATGGCGTCGGCCCGAAGGATTTGAACCTTGCGAGCCTTGTCGAGCGCGTCGCGCCGGGCGGCGTCAAGGAGGTGATCCTCGCCGTCAACGCCACCGTCGACGGGCAGACGACGGCGCATTACATCACCACCCTCTTGGCCGAGTACAATGTGCGCACGACGCGCCTCGCGCATGGCGTTCCGGTTGGCGGCGAACTCGATTATCTCGACGAGGGCACGCTCGCCGCCGCGATGCATGCGCGCACGGCGTTCTGAGGCCCGATCGGACGCGTTCTCCTCCGATATGCGTAAGATGGCGCGGATCGCACAGGCCCGCGCCGGCAGAATGTAAGACCGCGGCCAAATCAAGGGGTTGTTTCACGTGAAACACCCCCTCCGGCGGCGTTTTCCCCCGCGCTCGCCGGCGCGCTAAACTTTATATGATGGCAATCATACTACCAACATGGCTCCAATTGCAGCCCTATTCGGCGGCCTTCAGTTTTTCGGCCTCCGCGTCCGGCGCGGCGAAATCCATGCGGTCGATCCGCTCGCCGCATTTGGCGATTCTGTCGGCGCTCGCGACGAGCCCCGCCACGTCCTCCTCGGCGGCGCCAAAATGCGATTGCAGTTTCGCCGCCTGCGCGCGCAGCCGCGAAACATCCTCGACGAGCCGGCGCACCTCCGCCTGGATGATATGCGTCTGCTCACGCACCCGCTCGTCGCGCACGATCGCCTGCATCACCTGCACCGCCATCATGAGCAGGGAGGGCGAGACGATGATGACGCGGCTGCGATGCGCTTTCTGGACGACATCGTCGAAATGCTCGTTGATGTCGGCGTAAAGCGATTCCGAGGGCACGAACAAAAGCGCTATATCCTGCGTCTCCTCGGGGATAAAATAGCGCTCGGCGATGTCCCTTATATGTCTGCCGACATCTGATCGCACGCGCGCCGCCGCCTCTTTGCGCGCGGGCTCGCCGCCCGCGCCTTTAAGCGCTGTAAAGGCTTCGAGCGGGAATTTGGCGTCGATCACCATGAGGCGCGGATCGCCGGGCAGGCGTATGACGCAATCGGGGCGCATCCGGTTCGACAGCGTATGTTGGAACGCATAGGCGCTTTCGGGCAGCGCGTCCCTGACGATGGCCTCGAGCCGTCCTTGCCCAAAGGCGCCGCGCGCCTGCTTGTTGGCGAGGATCTCTTTCAGCCCGACGACCTCCTGGGTCAGGCCCGTGAGGCGCGTCTGCGCGGCGTCGATCACCGCCAGCCTCTCGTTGAGTTTGGCGAGCTGCTCGCCGGCGCTCCTGCCCGAAGCCTCGACGCCGGCGCCGACGCGCGCGCCAACCTGATCCAGTCGCTCGGCGACGAAGCGGGCGAGATCGCCCTGCCGCGCGCCGAGGGTCTCGGCGACGCTGCGCATGCGGCCGGACAGCTCGGCGTTCTGGCGGGCGATGAGGGCGAAAGCCTCATCCATTTCGCGCTGGCGCTCCGCGGCCTCAAGCGCGCGCCGGTGCGCCGCGCGGCCAAGGCTGAGCGCCATGAAAAGGAGCGTTGCGAGCGCGAGCGCCGCGGCGGCGAGCAGCAGCTGCGCGACCGTGATCGGCGCCCCTGCGAGCAAAAAGACGACGCGATCCATGCAAGGGCTCGGGTGATTCGCAGGGCGACCGGAACGAATCTAGAACATTTGTCGCGCGGAGTTCAAGGGAGGCCGGGATTGCGGCCGGAACCGACACATCTGGCGGGCCGGCGCGTCCACGTTGAAGTCAAGCTCAAGAGCAAAGGCTGACAGCTTTCCGTTGCGCGATCGCGCTCCCGAATTGAAAAGCGACGCCGGAACTTTCGAAGCCGTGCTGAACTCTTCGCGGCGGCGCTGGATTCGATAGCGTCTCAGCCGGTCACGTCGCCCGGCTCGGGCTTCGGTTCCGGCTCGGGTTCCGGCTCCGGCTCCGGCTCCGGCTCCGGCGGAAGAATCGCGCCTTCCGGCACCTTGTTGATGTCGGGATCGGTCGGCTCCTTGCAGTGATATTGGCAGAATGTGTTGATGTTCAGGACAATGGCGCCTGTCTTCGTGTTCTGCACGACATCCCATCCGCGCCAGATCTTGGTCGGAACGATGAGACAATTGCCGGGACAGGGCCACGGCTCGCGCGCACGCGGCGGCGCGTTCCGGGGAAATCGCTTGAGCGGATTTGGCTTCGGATTCGGCCAGGCGTTCAACGGGAACTGGATCGTGGCGCAGGTGTAGGTGTGGCGGCAGGGGCAAGCGTTCATGTTGGCGAATGTTCCGGGGCTGTTGTCGCCGCCTTGCGCGATCTGCACCCAGTCAAATGTGATCTGCTGCAGGACCTCGAACGGCGCCCGGCCTGAATCGGCGTATCCGGCGAGCATGCTGGCGTAAGTCTTAAGGCCCGCGACGCGGCGGCGCTCGGCGGCGAGCTTCCAGCCGAGCCACAATGCGACAACGAAGAGAATGATCGATAGCGCCATCGTCCCCTCCCATCAGCAAACGAATGAATTGAAGCGAAATGCGGCCATGGTGATCGCGCCGCCGCGGCTTGGCAAGCGCGCCGGCGTTTTCTCCCCTGGAGGTTTCGCGGGATCACAAGCCCGCGGTCACGACGTCCGCTTCGCGTATCGGGGTCGAGCGGTTTTCGGATGGCCTTGGCGTTTGCCGGCGACAGACCAGCTCTCGCATGTTATAACCTTTGTTCAAACAAAGGCGCGAACCCATGAAGCTCAAGATCACCCCTATCGGCAACTCCCTCGGCGTCATTCTGCCGAAGGAGGCGCTCGCCAAGCTCAACGTCACGGGTGGCGACGCGGTTTTCTTCACCGAGACGCCGGACGGCTTCCGGATCACCCCCTACGACCCTGAATTCGAGGCCCAGATGACGGCGGCGAAAGCCGTGATGAAGAAGCGGCGCAACGCCCTTCGCGAATTGGCGAAATGATCTGGATTGGCCTCGCCACCGTCCTCGCCGTTCATGAAGAACAGATCGCCGAACATGGCGGCTCGGCGGGGGTGCGCGACCGCGGCCTGCTGAGTTCCGCCCTCGACCGGCCCAAAAACATCGCGGCCTACGAACCGGGCGACTGCGATCTACCGCGCCTCGCCGCCGCCTATGGCTATGGGATCGCCAAGAACCACCCGTTCATTGACGGCAACAAGCGGACGGCCTTGGTCGTCGCCGAAACCTTCCTCAATCTGAATGGGTTGGCGTCGACGGCGGACGACGCCGCCTGCGTCGCCATTATGCAGGCGCTCGCCGACGGGACGATCGGGGAAGAGAAATTTGCCGGCTGGATCAGAGAAAACGCAGAGCTTCTGAAGCCGGCGCCGAAACCACGCCGCGGCCCGCGCGCCGGGTGAGGCTTTCTTGAGATGCGATCGGCCTTCGCCATTCTCTATGACGCGGCCATGCGGTTTTCGCGGCGGGTTGATCTTTCGCAATGCCGAGAGGCTGGCCCAATGGTAGAGCAGGCTCAGGAAATTCGCGAAAGTCAAACCGATGATCATCGATGTCCTGCGTCAAGAACATCGGAACATCGAAAAGCTGCTCCTCGTTCTTGAGCGAGAGCTCAGCGTCTTTGATCGGACGGAGCGGCCCGACTACGAGGTTGTCTGGGCGGTCATCTCCTATTTCAAGGTCTATCCCGACGCCTACCATCATCCGCAGGAGGAGATGGTCTTCAAGAAGCTGACAGCGCGCGATCCCGCCGCGGCTGCGAAAATTGGCGATCTCGCGGCCGAGCATCGGAGCGGCTCCGAGCGCTTGCGCCGGGTCGCGCACGCGGTCGAGACCGTTCTGAAGGATCAGGAAGTCCTGCGGCAAGCCGTTGACGACATCATTCGCGACTTCATTGCGCAGGAGCGGCGCCATATCGCCATGGAGGAGCGCGATTTCTTTCCGGCCGCGGTCAAGGCCCTTCGACCTGAGGACTGGGCCGAGATCGCCATGACATTGACCGACCGGAAGGATCCGCTTTTCAGCGAGATCGCCGAAGCGAGATTCGAACTCGTGCGAAAGCATATCCTGCAGTTGGAGCAGGAGGCTGAGGCCGAGCGTCGGCGGAGCGCCGGTCAGTGAGATTGGCGCGACGGCGCGCCGGAGATTTCAAGCGCCCTGTCAACGGTGGATATAAAACTCCAGTTGCTCGATCGTGAATTGCTGGTGGCTGATGATCGCCTGAACCAGATCTCCGATGGATATGAGGCCGATCAAGCGTCCGTTCTCGATAACAGGGAGATGCCTGATTTTTTTGTCGGTCATGACAGCCATGCATTCTTCGACGGATTGCTGGGGCTTGGCGTAGACGACGCTGGTTTCCATAATTGCTCGAACAGGAGTCGCAGGCGATGCGCGGCCTTCCAACACGACCTTTCGAGCATAGTGACGTTCTGTTATGATGCCGATGAGCCTGTCGTCGTCCAACACAACCAGCGACCCGACGTTTTTGTCGGCCATCTTCTTGATCGCGTCATAGACTGTGGCGTCCGGAGGAATCGAGAAAACCTCACGCCCCTTCTGATCGAGCAACTGCGTTACAGTCGTCATTTGACCGGCCCTCATAAGGCGGCGGAAGGGTGGCCCATTCAGCGCCGCGCGCCATGCGCCGCATCTCAACTTACGCGCCTCGAGAACAAATTTCCAGATTTGATCGGCAAATCGCGCGCTTGGGCGCGACCGGCGCCTTCTCCTGCGGCGGAGCTTCTGAAGGGAGCAAAAACCGCGGGTCGCGCCGCGCGCGGCGCGAGGCTTTCTTCGCCCTCCCAAAAAACAGGCTCAGCTCGTGTTCCTGCCGCGTGGACGAGCGCCATTTGCCGGCTGACCGCCGCCGGCCTTGGCGCGCGAAACATTTTTGCGGATCGGCGTTCAACTCCTGTAATTTAACCCCGCCGGCTCGCCGATTCGAGGCTTTCAGGATGCGATTCGCTTTCGCCATTCTTTACGAGGCCGCCATGGAATTTGTGGCGGACGACGGCTGGGCGATCTCAAGCTATATCGCCCTCACCGTCCTCACTTCGATGTTTCCCTTTCTCATTTTCGTGACGGCGCTCGCCGGCTTCTTCGGCTCCGAAAACCTCGCCAATGAGGCCGTGCAGATCCTGTTCCAGACCTGGCCCGAGCAGGTCGCGAAGCCTCTGGCGAACGAAGTCCACAATGTGCTGACGCAGCCGCGCGGCGGCCTGCTGACGATTGGCGTCGTGCTGTCGATCTACTTCTCGTCGAGCGCGGTCGAGGCGCTGCGGGTTGGCCTCAACCGCGCCTATGACGTGAAGGAGACGCGGCCGTGGTGGCTGCTGCGGCTCGAATCGATCGCCTATGTGCTCGTCGGCGCGATCGCTTTGCTGACGCTGACGCTGCTCGTCGTTCTGGCTCCCTTGATCTGGAATGTTGCGCTGCGCATCGCGCCGCATATCGAGCCGCTCGACAGCTTCGTCACCTTCAGCCGGTTCGGCATCGCCACTCTTGTGTTGCTCCTCGCGCTCGTCACCGTCCACAAGCTTCTGCCCGCAGGGCGCCGCAAGCTGCTCCAGGTCCTGCCCGGCGTCCTGTTCACTTTTGCCCTGTGGGTCGCGGGCGGCGTTGTCTTCGGCCGCTATCTGGCGGAATTCGCGCGCAACTATGTGACGACCTACGCGGGTCTCGCCTCGGTGATGATTGCGCTGGTGTTTCTCTACATGGTCGCCGCCATTTTCATCTTCGGCGGTGAATTGAACCAAGCTTTGTCCCGCGCGGCGAAACGGCGGGCCGACGCAAAAGCCGGATTCGCATAGGCCTCGCCGAAAAGGCCGGCGTCAGGGCGCGCTTTGCAGCGCGGCGACGCCGACGCGGGCGTCCGGCGGGGCAGTGAGCGCAATCAGCTTCAAAACTTCGCCGGCGCTGCGGTAATGGCTGATGCGCTTTAAGCCCGCCTCCAGAGCGTCCATCGGCTGCGCCGCGGAGATGGCGACGACAAGGTCGGTTCCGAACGGCTCGTGGACCTCGAAGGTCCAGGCGAAGTCGGGCGCATCGATGATGCGCGCGTCGGCGCCGATGGGGTAGAGCGCCTGCACGAGGCCGTCGCCGCTGACGGAGAAGAGGATCAGCGCGCGATGCGCCATGTCGGCGAGGTCGACTTCGACTTTGTCGTCGGGGCGCCGCACCGGGGCGCCGGCGGCGATGCTGATTTGCTGCGGATGCGCCGCCGCGAGCCTCACGATTCCCTCCGCGAAGGCCATGCGGTCGATCACCGCGGGCAGGTCCGCCGGCGTCAAATCATAGGCGATGACCTCGCCCTTCGAGATCGCCTGGCGCGAGCCGGGATCGTAGACGAGGTCGGGACCGTCCGCCGGCGCGACCACCTCGAACGGCGCCGCCTGCGCCGTCACGCCGGCGAGGATGGACGAATCGCCGCCCGCGACAGCGACGCGAATGGTGTCGAGCTTCGGCGCCTTGTCGGACGCCGCCTGCAACGCCTGCGGGAAGGCCGGCAGCGGCATCATGTCGTCGCCCGGGTCGAGCAGCCGGACGGCGCCGAGCGCAGGCGCAAGGCTCGCGGTTGCGAGCAGGGCGGCGAGCGGCCATAAGGCGCGCGCCGGCGTCAGCCGAGGCGTTCGAGCCATTCGAGGCGTCTTGCGGAGCTGTCGCACGTCGGTCGGCCGCCGTCTTTCGCTGTCTTCCTTACGGGTTTTGCCGCAAACGGCGCTCACAGGCCAGCGCAAAGCGGGCGCGCGGCGGAAATGGGCGCGCCTCGTCGGCGCCGGCGCGGACTGCGCGTTTCCCCGGCAGACGAAAGCGCGGCGTTGATCTTCGGGCCGGAAACTGGAAAAAGAGGGTCGGATGCATCCCGCGTCCGCTCGCGCAAACCCCAAAGGACAGCAACGATGGCGTCTGCCTGCACCGCAGGGCTCGATACCGGCTTCGTCGCGCTTGGCTACGCCAAGGTCGGCGTTCTTGGCGTCGTTCAAGGCATTACCGAGCTTCTGCCGATCTCCTCGACGGCGCATATGCGCATCGTTCCCGCGCTGCTCGGCTGGCGCGATCCGGGCTCGGCTTTCTCGGCGGCGATGCAATTGGCGGCGCTCGCCGCCGTCGTCAGCTATTTCTGGAGCGATGTGCGCGGTCTCGCCGTCGGCTCGATCGAGGCGGTGCGGCGGCGCGATTTCCAGGACTGGAACTTTCGCTTCGCGAGCTGGATCATTCTCGCCACCATTCCGATCCTCGTCGTCGGCGCTTTGCTGGCGCCGATCCTCAACGCCTGCGGCTCGCCCCTGCGCACCTTGACCGTCATCGGCATCTCCTGCATCGTGATGGCGGCGCTGCTCGCGCTCGCCGAGCTTTACGCGCGCCCGAAGCGGACCATGGATCATGCGACCCTGACCGACGCCCTCGTCGTCGGCCTCGCGCAGGCCGGCGCGACGATACCGGGCGTCTCGCGCTCGGGCTCGACATTGACGGCGGCGCTGTTTCGCGATTTTCAGCGCGACGAAGCGGCGCGCTTTTCGTTCCTGCTTGGCATACCGGCGATCGCCGCGGCGGGCTTCAAGGAGCTCTACGAGCTGCACAAGGCGCATCTCGACGCGCAGGGCTGGTCGATCCTCGCCTTCGGCCTCGTCATCGCCTCGATCTCGGCCTTCGGCGCAATCTGGGGCTTGCTCCGCATCCTCGAGCGCTTCTCGGCGTGGCCCTTCGTCGTCTATCGGGCGGTGCTGGGGATTGTTCTGTTGCTCGCCGTCTTCGCCGGCTGGCTGCCAAACTGAGGCGACCCCCTTAATGCGCCGTCGCAAAACGACGGTTCTCAGACATTGGGGCGAACCAGCCATAATGCCCGAAATTGCGCGAAGCGGACGGCGAAGCTGCATGGCCAACGCGAAAGGGGCCCCTTCTCCGGTGAAGAACGGCGATTGGGCTACCTATGTTGAAAGAAGCAGGTGGTGATTAAGGCGTGCTTTGCGGCGAAAGGACATGCAATGGCAAAGAACACGATTTGCATCTGGTACGACAAAGATGCCGAGACCGCTGCTCGCTTTTACGCCGAGACCTTTCCCGACAGCACGCTGGATGCCATCCATCGTGCGCCCAGTGACTATCCATCCGGCAAGAAGGGCGATGTCCTGACAGTCGAGTTCAAAGTTGCCGGCGTCTCCTGTCTCGGCCTCAACGGCGGTCCCGCGTTCAAACAGAGCGAAGCCTTTTCGTTCCAGATCGCCACCGACGATCAAGCCGAGACCGATCGCTATTGGAACGCCATCGTCGGCAATGGCGGCCAGGAGAATGCATGCGGCTGGTGCAAGGACAAGTGGGGCGTGTCGTGGCAAATCACGCCGCGTGTTCTGACCGAAGCGATGGCGGCTGGCGGCGATGAAGCAAAGCGCGCGTTTGAAGCGATGATGACCATGAAGAAGATCGACGTCGCTGCAATCAAAGCGGCGCGACGCGGCTAAGTTTCGTGGCGGGGAAATCGATGATGCCCGCTATTGGCACAGGACGGACATAGCAAGCAGCGCAAATCGACTCCGGCTTTCCCACCCATCTGCGACATTTCGCAAACAGCTGTCGCTGTAGCATTGACGAGGCCGGAGGCGGGGGTCTTCGCGCAGCAGAGTCGCGTCGTTGGCGTCGGCGCCCTATCCGACGCGCGCCACGCCGTCCAGCTCCTTGACCGCATCGTCCGGCAGCGCGAGTTCGGCCGCGGCGAGATTCTCGCGCAGATGCGCGAGGGACGAGGTGCCGGGGATTAGCAGGATGTTGGGCGCGCGATGAAGCAGCCAGGCCAGCGCGACCTGCATCGGCGTCGCGCCAAGGCGCGCGGCGACGGCGGTGAGGGTCGAGGACTGTAGCGGACTGAACCCGCCGAGGGGAAAGAAGGGGACATAGGCGATCCGATCGCGCGCGAGATCGTCGATCAGCGCGTCGTCGTCGCGATGGGCCAGATTGTAGTGGTTCTGCACGCAGACGACCTCGCAGATCCGACGCGCTTCCGCGATCTGCGTTGGCGTTGCGTTGCTGAGCCCGATATGGCGCACGAGGCCGCGCTGTTGCAACTCGGCGACGGCGGCGACTTGAGCCTCGATCGACCCTTCGACGGGCTTCTCCACGCCGAATATGATGCGGAGATTGACGACCTCCAGCGCGTCGAGCCCGAGATTGCGCAAATTGTCGTGCACCGCTTGCGTCAGCTCTTCGGGCGTGAAGGCCGGGAGCCATGACGCATCCGCGCCGCGCCGGGCGCCGATCTTGGTGACGATGACGAGATTGTCGGGATATGGATGCAGCGCCTCGCGGATCAATTGGTTGGTGACGTGCGGGCCGTAGAAGTCGCTGGTGTCGATGTGGTTGACCCCGCTGGCGAGCGCCTCGCGCAGCACGGCCAGCGCCGCGCCGCGATCTTTCGGCGGCCCGAACACGCCGGGTCCCGCGAGCTGCATGGCGCCATAGCCGAGGCGCTTGACGGCGTGCGCGCCAAGGTTGACGGTTCCGGACTTTTCAATGATGGACATCATCTAATTCCTTTATGTTGCAAAGGTAGGCGCCGCCTTCGCGCGCAAAAGTCAGAACCGCTCGCCGACCATTTCCTCGCTCTTCGCCCACAGCGCTTTTGCGCGATCGGGATCGAGGGCGTAGGCGCGCACGCCGCCGCGAATCCCGGCGTCGCCGCCGGCGTCTACGGTCTCGGCCACGTGGCAGTCCTCGCAGTAGAGGCCGCCCACCGCATCGGCGGGCGCGACGACGCCGGCCCACACCGAAGTCGCCGCGCCCTGCGGAATGCTCTTCACCGTCAGGGGCGGCTGTCCGGACGCCGCATTGGCCGCGTTGATCTGATCGATCAGCCCCTGCAACGCCTCGGCGCTCATGTGCCGGGCAAGTTCGGTGTGGATCACGCCTGGGTGCACAGCTGTGGCGCGCACGCCATTTGCCTTGTGGCGGCGGTCGAACTCGACGGCGAACAGGATGTTGGCGGTTTTCGAGCGGCCATAGGCCACGAACTCGGCATAGGGCGTGCGCTCGAAATTCGGATCGTCGAGATCGACGTCGGCGTATCGGTGTCCCGCGGAAGACAGGTTGACGAGGCGCGCGCCGGGCTTCAGCAATGAGGCGATGCGGTTGACGAAGACGAAATGGCCGAGGTGATTGGTGCCGAACTGGGTCTCGAAACCGTCGGCCGTCTGCCCCTTTGGCGTCGCCATGACGCCGGCGTTGGCGATGACGAGATCGAACGGTTTGCCGGCGGCGACGAGCCTGTCGGCGCAGGTGCGCACGCTGGCGAGCGAGGCGAGGTCGAGTTCAATGAGTTCGAGGCCGCCGCCCTTCGCCGCGTCGGCGCGAACCTGTTCAGTCGCCGCCTTGGCCTTGCTCGAGTCCCGCGCGGCGCCGACCACAAGCGCGCCATGCGCGGCGAGCGCGCGCACGGTCTCGACGCCAAGGCCGGCCGAGACGCCGGTCACGAGAATGCGCTTGCCGGAAAGATCGACGCCTTCGAGCACGTCGTCCGTCGTTGAGGTTGCTCCAAATGTTTTCGCCATGGTTTCTTCCAGTGTTGGGGTTGCTTTGGGCCGCGCGGCGCCGCGATCATTTGCCAACCGCCGGATAAGGCCCTAGAAGCGGAGGATGTCTCCGGTTTATATACGGAGGATGCCTCCGTTTAGCAAGAGGCGCACGAATTCGTGAGCGCCGACGACAAAGGGCCGGCCCCTCCGGCGACGGTAAAACGCGGGCCGAAAGCCGCGGGATCTCCGCGCAAGCCCCGCGCCGACGCGCGGCGCAACCGCGAGCTTCTGCTGGCGACCGCGAAGGCGGCTTTCACCGAGGTCGGGGGGGACGTCAGCCTCGATGAAATCGCGCGCCGCGCCGGCGTCGGCATCGGCACGCTCTACCGCCATTTTCCGACGCGCGCCGCGCTCGTCGAGGCAGTCTACCACCGCGAGGTCGAGCAACTGGCCGGCGCGGCGACGCGCCTTCTCGGGTCGCTGCCGCCGGGCGAGGCGCTTTACGAGTGGATGCGGCTTTTCGTCGATTATATCGCCACGAAGAAAGTCGTGATCTCGGCGCTCGGCTCGATCGGCGGCGGCGCCG
>Ga0181530_10002418_pt1 | contig 22158 bp, 20 predicted proteins | sample PEATcosm2014_Bin_42_FD_119769 | JGI IMG/M metagenome (GOLD analysis project Ga0181530, IMG submission 119769) | Peatland microbial communities from MTU Mesocosm Facility, Houghton, MI, USA - PEATcosm2014_Bin10_60_metaG | ecosystem: Environmental > Terrestrial > Soil > Wetlands > Peat | place... | reverse complement strand
TGACCACAGGCATCTGTATTTTGGGTCAGAGCAGATCCGCCCCAATGGATCCAGGAGTGCGCGGCGGCCCGCCGGGCGCGGGCGGTCCGCTGCCGGGTCTTACCGCGGACGAAACCGCGTTCTTTCAGGATGGGCAGGCGAGGTTCGCTGAAATCGAGGTGGTGAACGGGGGCGCGAACAACGGTCTCGGCTCTCGCTTTAACTCCAACCAGTGTTTCTCTTGCCACTCGCAGCCGGCCGCGGGCGGCACCAGCCCAGCGCAAAATCCCCTGTTGGCAGTTGCCCACTTGAGCGGAGCGACGAACGCGGTGCCCTGGTTCATCGTGCAAAATGGTCCCATCCGCGAGGCCCGGTTCAAGGAGAGCAACGGCACTGCCGACGGCTCAGTCCACGACCTCTTCGTGATCACCGGGCGAAGTGACGCCCCCGGCTGTAACATCGCCCAATTCGATTTCCTGCCTGCGGGAAAGCCGCTGACCGGCGAGGGTGGGAATCGAAACATTATTTTCCGCATCCCGACTCCTGTCTTTGGCGCGGGACTCATCGAAGCGATTCCCGACTCGGCGATCCTTGCGAACATGCAGGCCAACGCATCCGAGAAGCGGGCGTTGGGTATTTCCGGGCACGCCAACGCGCACCTCAGCGGAAACGTGAACCTCAGTGCGAACGATGGGACCATCACCCGGTTCGGGTGGAAGGCGCAGAACAAATCCCTGCTGATGTTCGCGGCCGAGGCCTACAACGTGGAGATGGGAATCAGCAATCAACTTTTTCCGCAAGAGCGCGACGAAACGCCGGGCTGTCTGTTCATCCCCAATCCGAACGACACACTTAACTTCACGACTACTCCGACAACCAGCGCCTCGAACCCGGCAGTGATCTCAGACATCGAAGCATTTGCCAACTTCATGCGAATGCTGGCCCCGCCCGCCCCCGCGCCGGCCACGCCATCCAGCGAGAAGGGACGCGCCACGTTTGCCAGGATCGGGTGTGTGCATTGCCACAACCCCTCGTTCACCACGGGCAAAATGATTGCGAGCGGCTCCTCGACCAGTCCGAGCGCCGCGCTTTCCAATCAGACGGCGAATCTTTACTCTGACCTTCTCGTTCACCACATGGGCAAAGGCCTGGCCGACGGCATCACCCAAGGTGGCGCCGGCCCCGACGAGTTCCGCACCGCTCCCCTCTGGGGCGTGGGACAGCGCGTATTCTTCCTCCATGACGGACGGACCAGCAACCTGGTGGAGGCGATCAGAGATCACAAGAGCCATGGCAGCGAGGCCAATAAGGTCATCGAACATTTCGACCGGCTGAGCAGGCAGGAGCAGCAGGAGATCATCGATTTCCTGCGGTCCCTCTAGCCTAAGCAACATTCCGCAGCGTAGCCTATCGAACGCCCGCAATGGTGTTGAGTTCTTCCTGTAACTTGTGTAAACGCTCAAGTTCGTTTTGCACGGCATTGGTGCCTGCGGCCATGAGCTCTCTGGCTTTTGAAAGCGCCTGCTCGGCTGATGCGCTCACCTCGCGCAGCAACCTGCGAAGGTCAGATTCAAGACGTAAGCGACTCTCCACCACGCGTTGTTCGACATCTCCCTGAACGCGCGCGGCGTTGATATCCAGCAGGTGTTCTAAAAAGTTCGCTGCGTCCTTTTGCATCCAGTGACGGATGTGGAGAGCTCCCATCAGGCAGTCGATCACATACAGCAATGGCGACGCCGGCTGCGCGATAGTGGTCATGTCGTGAAAGAAGAACCGAGAGCGCGTACGGAAGCCATGTTCAGCGTCCAGCGACTTTGGCAGATGCGAAAAGCCCGCCGTCTCTGCTTCGGATATTTGCCGCAAGAGATCGTTTACGAGATTTACAAAGCGCAGCGTGACTGCGCCGTAGAGTTCCTCAACCTGCGTCTCCTCCGTGTCCAGCCACGGCATAACATGACGCCGAGCGACAGCCTGGGCAACGGCCATCAGCTCGCGCCGCCGACTCGGACCAAACGTGGTCGCAACAGCGCTGGTCTCGTGCTCGAACTCCTCATGGGCGATTGGTAGAACCTGCTTCAAGAATTCCTTGCGGCGACGAAGCAACGTCGTCGAAAGTCTCATCTGCTCAGCAGAAAAGAGGGCTCCGAGATCTCGCAGCGATTGCTCGGCCTGGCTTACGGTCTGCCGGAGATTGGCAATCCTCTGTTCCGAGTTAGCGATCGGCTCTTTTAGCGACCGGACGCGCTCATCGATTGACCGTTGCAGCGAAGCCGAGAATCGGCGCATGCCGCGCTCCGCGGCCGAACGAGTCATTGCCTGCCCTGATTTGCTGGCCAGGAGTTTGAGATTTTTGATCAGGTTGTTCCAGTCATCGGCATCGGTAGAGTTTGTAAGCCTGTTTAGCGCGCTTACTTCATAGATCTGTCCAACAGACCTCTTCAAGCGGCCCTCAAGAACTTTGGTGGCGAACTCTGACGCTTGTTGCCGTTCCGCGACCGAGACCCGGTCGATTTTGTTCAGCACGATGAGAATCTCGTCGACATTGACGGCCACGGCCTCGATGAGCGCCAACTCCTCCCCGGAAATCGGCGGGTCAGCACCGACAACCAGGATCGCAGCATCGATTTGCGGTATGAAATCCTTGGTGGTTTCTGTGTTCCCGGAGAAGACAGACCCAATCCCCGGCGTATCGACCAGGCACATGCCGCCAGCCAGTAGCGGCGAGGGAAGGAAGACCTCCACGCCAGCGACTTGCCTGGAGTTTTCCGGGTTCAACTCTTCTGAAACATACTGCGGCAGCTCTTCCGGCGGAATCGTGTGCCACCGTGCGCCGATGAGAACGCGCGCCGTTCGTCTGTCTCCGTAACGCAGCACGGTGGGCACGGTGGTCACGGGCACAACACCGGTTGGAAGTATCGGTTCTCCTACGAAGGCATCGAGCAGAGTGGATTTGCCTCGTTTGAATTGGCCAACGCAGGCGACGAAGAAACGCCCTTCATTGATTCGTGCGACAAGCTGGCGCACATCGGCACTAACCGAAGCTTCGCCCAACTGCTCGGCCATTGCAGCCAGCCGATCCAGTGCTTGCGCATCGGCCGACCGGGCAACGGAAGCCTGGTTGGGAATCGGTATGTCTTCTACGTTGTGCATCTCTGGTTCGCTCAACGAGCTTCCGTCGGAATTATTGACTCACCGTCGCGATTCGGTAATCAATGTAAAGCGGCGCGATCTTGATCTGGTTCTCATGAAAGTACTTCGAAGCCTTGGCCATGCGGATGATCTGGAGCATGGCTCCGGGATTCCCGTCGGTGTACTCGACCACCCTATCCAGAAACTGCTCGAGATTCTCCGCTGTTAACCCTTCTCTCTCGGCACACCCGGCTGCGAAACGATGTGCAAATTCAGGGGCGAAGTTCCGCAGCGCGAACCTCTCTGCCCGATCGGGAAATAGTGAGAGAACGAATCCCGCATCCTCCATATGAGCTGAACGCGACACCGCGACCACGGGGACCGACCAGTTCAACATCGGCTCACGAATTGACGCCGCCAGCGCCTGTGAGGGACGCACAAGATGATCCACGACTACCAGATATTTGGAGTTACGCAGTGCATCGCGCACCAGTCCTTTTAGGGCGGTGGCGGTTTTCGCCCGAAGAGACCCCGTTCCCCTCGGGCAAGACTTGGTCATCACAGGATGTTTCCGTTCCAGAAGCGACTCCGCCAGATTTCGGTACAGCGACTGCGGGGTGGGGTTCTGCGGACTGTACAAGACATCGGCGAATTCCGGGAACACCAGCCGCAGCAGCAAGGATTTTCCAACGCCCGCCGGGCCGTACAAGAGGAACGAACGCCGAGCCGCAAAGCGCGTACGCAATTGCGCGATCTCCTCTTCTCGTCCGAAGATTGTGAGACCGCCAAGCATCGTCACTCTTTGTCCCTAAGCCGGCGGGTGTGATGGGCCCCGGAATCGCTGCTTCCCTGCCGATTACTTGGGTTCGACTGGAGCAAAAACCGATGCAGCTCTTTGACGGTGGATTGTAGCTCCGCAATTACACCCTGAAGATCGGTGGCGCCCTGCTCGGATACGGCGCCGTAACCTCGCATATAGTGCGGAGCGAGTTCCGCGATGGCAATCTCGATGAAAGTGAGATCGACGTGGATGGCATGGGCCGCCGAGATCCGGGCCTCTTCCGGAGCGAGCGATTGCTTCGCTAAGACCTGCAAAAGTTGTCCTCGAAGCCGGGCGATGTAGTCCTCGATGGTTTCCCTCTGCGGGAGGCTGATGTCGCCAATATAGCCGGGAAAGACACTCTTGGAGGCTGCCGCATTCAAGGTCTCCTCCATATTTCCCAGCAGCTCGTCGATGTGCTTGCAGGTGACCAACAAACGCTGGCGCTGGTTCGGATTCAACGTGCTGTGGTGCTCGCGCATTCTCGCTCTAGCAAGGACTTGATTGAAGGCGCCGTTCTCAATATACCGGCGCCGTAGCGCTCCCTGGATTCTTTGTTGGAAAGCTCGCCGGGGACACGACTCCGCGACAAGCTTTCCTCGTCAGGAGTCATCATCTGTCCCGGTAAAAGGAGGACAGCGGTTTGGGGTGAACTCCTTCACCCTTTGCTATTCATTGAAAACTCCCAGGGATGGCGCAGTCAAGCGGGTTCGGTCACTTCTCCGGAGTTTCCTTTTTCCTGACAAATTTCTGGTACAGACCCGAGGCGACAAAGTACAAACAGGCTCCCAGGAGAATCTTCCAGGTAATCCCTCCGCCGCCGTACCATCTCAGCGAGGCGTAAACAGCGAGCACCCCGCCGATTAGGATCAGACAGTCGTTGAGAGGCCCGGGTATTCGTTTCGCCAACATCACATCGCGCCCTAAGTTAAAAACCGTGAGGGTCGTGACCTCACTTTCCAATGCTGACGCGTACCGCGTCGGCCGAGTCAATCACCACCGATTCCGGCTTTTGCGAAAACCAGTCCAGCGGCGTGATCAGCAAACGAAGATTGGTAACCGCCGGACGAGGGGAATTGTGCCAGCGGCTTTCGTCAGCATCGAAGTAGCGCGAAAGATCAGCTTCATTCCAGGGATAAAACCAAACATTGGAAGCGACATTCGGCTCCACGACGAAGGTCCGCAGGGAGCGGCTGCCGTCGGCCAGCGTGATCTCCAGTTGCAGCCGCTCCGGCTTGCGCAGTTTCCACAGCGGGCTGTAGTGAAGCTTCATGCGCAACCGCAGAAAGTCCGCGCCACCTGAGGGCCATTCCGGCGCCCCCAGCTCGATGGCTGTGCTGCGCGCCGGAATCGGGTAGTCGCGGCCAGCGATTCCCAGCGCGTATTCCTGCATTGAGATTCTCGACTCTCGTGAATCGTCTGGCTGCAAGGCGAGAATTCCGGGAGCCAGCTCCTGAACACCGCGGTAATGGCGGAAGATCCAGAACCAGACATTGGGCGTGCGGGTGAAGTTGCTGACGTCGTCGATGGGAAAACTCAGGGTTGGGCTGGTGAGCTCGGTGGGGCCTGCATCGCGAAAGTACAGCCCAACCGGCGCCTTGGCGCGTTCCATGGTGGCGATGTCGAATTGCGACAAGTACGGCCCGTTCGCCAAAAAAGACTGTTCAACGCCCGCGGCGACATTGCGCCGTGCAGCCACCGCGAACATGTATTGGTAGGGAAATATCACGACGGAATCGCGCTCGCCGCTGCGCTGTTGAAGATAGCCGACGGTGGTCGCAAGCGTCTCAGCAAATTCGTTGGCATAGCAGACATGGTCGAATTCCCGGTATCCGCCCGGACAGGTCGAGATGGAACGGAGCATTCGGGCCAGACGAAAGCGGATATTCGACGGCTGGTATATCAGAGGCGGCTGGGCGAGCAGGAGGGAGCAAGCGATCGCAGCCAGCGCCGCAACCGCGGAGCCCACGCGCGAAGCGAAGGAGAACAGGATTGCCCCGGCGAAGAACACCATGGGAAATACGCCGGCCACGATGTGGTTGTAGTCGGAGCGAACCAGCCCGCTCTGCATGGACAACACCGCGAAGACGAAGGCGCTCAACAAGAATCCCGGGCGCGCCGTGAGCACGGCGGAGCGGTCGGCAGGCACGGCGAGTCGCAGGAGAAACACCACAGCGCCGACCAGCAAGGGCGCGAGCAAGTGGGCCGCTCCCGTTTCCGACATGGCGGCAGGTTCGTTCCAGCGATGAACCGCGACCAGGGCCAGCGAAGTCCGCCAAAAATGAAAATCCAACGGGCCGGCGATGATGGTGTTGATGACGAAGACGAGTACCGCACAGGAAATGGCGAAGCCGGCAGCCGCGACGCTATAGAGCCGGAACTTTTGCAACTCGCGACGGCCTTCCCAAGCCACTCCGCCGAGCCCCAGGATCCACGCGGCTACGCTATAAACTCCGGTGTCGGCCGAGTACCAGAACGCGATGGCAGTCAGCAGAGCCGAGCCGCAGGCGAAGGGCAAAGGCCGCAGCCGCTGCTCGCGGACGGCGTACCAGCCCCGCAGGAACAGCGCAAACAGTAAGATGCCGAGCGCGGTGCGGCCATCCCACGACGTCCAGAAAACTCCCAGCAGGAGCACAAGCAGGAAACGCTTCCACGCCGGCTGTTCGGGGAGCAGAAGCCGCAACGCCAGGCAGGTGAAGAGAATGGCGCACCACAACAGCAGGGTCCGGTAGCTGGTGTAGATGGACCCCAGCGACAAGCCTGCCAAGCGGGGAGGCGCTGCCATCAGCCAATGGCCGAGCGGGCCGTAGAGAAAGCAAACATCACGGCCAAAGTAGATGCCCTGGGTCACCTTGTAGACGGCATCGAGCACCCAATGATCGTCGAATGCGCCCGGATGCTGAATCACGATCACGGTCTTCGGCGACAGCCATGCCAACGGCAACGACACCGCCCACAGCAGCAACACGGCGAGGAAGTCCCAGGCATGAATCAGCCGCTTCCAGGGCCGCGGCGGAGCGCTGGAACGCGCCGGTGAGCTGGGACGGCTCACTACATCATTGAGATTCGGCATAGGCGTCACAATTCTAACCCAGCTCAACTGCGCCGCCTTGGCGCGTGTGGCCCTGGCGCCCGCGTGATGGCGCCTCATTCCTCGCTGCGCTGCTGTGGTAGATTGGAACAAATCGCGACCAGTTCATCACATTAGCGCAATTGCAGGAGCAAGGCGTGGCAGCACGGACAGTTGTCATCACGGGAGGCGCCGGTTTCATCGGAGTGAACGCGGCGGAAGCGTTCATTCGCGAGGGATGGCACGTCATCGTCTTCGACAACCTCTCCCGCAAGGGCACTGACCTGAACCTGCGCTACCTGCAACAGAAGTTCCCCGCGCACTGCGATTTTGTTCTGGGCGATGTTCGTTACGACTACTTTTCCCTGCTGCGCGTGGTAGCGCGCGCCGAACTGGTGCTGCATTTGGCTGCGCAGGTGGCCGTGACCACCTCCATCGTCCGCCCCATCGAAGATTTCGAGATCAACGCACGCGGTAGCTTCAATGTGCTGGAAGCGGTCCGCGAGTCGGGCAACAAGCCGATGGTCATCTACGCCTCCACCAACAAGGTTTACGGCGGAATGCCGGATGTGGTCTGCGAGAAGAGCGCGACCCGCTACAGGTTTCGCGATTTTCCGCACGGCATCGCGGAAGACCGGCCGCTGGATTTTCATTCGCCGTATGGCTGCAGCAAAGGCGCGGCCGACCAGTATGTTCACGACTATGGACGGATCTATGGCATACCGACGGTCGTGTTTCGCCAGTCGTGTATCTACGGCCAGCGGCAGTTTGGGGTGGAGGACCAGGGCTGGGTGGCATGGTTCTCGATTGCGGCGTTGCTCCAACGTCCGATCACCATTTACGGCGACGGCCTCCAGATTCGCGATCTGCTGCACGTTGACGATTTGGTGTCGGCGTACAAGCGTGCGGCGGCCGATCCGGCGCGCTTCGGTGGCCACATCTTCAATATGGGCGGAGGTCCATCGCGTACGCTCTCGCTGGTCGAGTTACTCGCCTTTCTGGAGAAACGGCTGGAGCGAAAAATTCCAGTTAGCTATGCCGAGCCTCGCGCCGGCGATCAGCCGGTGTTCGTGGCCGATATCCGCAAGGCCGAGCGGGTGCTGGGCTGGCGGCCTACAATCGATCCTCCGCCAGGGGTCGAAATGATGCTCGATTGGATTCGCCAGAATCGCGGCGACGTGGAGCGCGTGGTGGAGACCTTCCGCTGAACGGATCACCCTTCCCATTCCATGGCCAAAAGCTACGTCATCATTCCAGCCTATAACGAGGGACCGAACCTGGGTGCGGTCCTGCAGCAGTTGCAGGAACTAGGGGCGACCCTGCCGTTGTCGGTGATCGTGGTTAACGATGGCAGCCGCGACAATACGGTGGAAGAGGCTGAGCGCTTCCGCGACAAACTCGACCTCGAGATCGTCACCCATCCGGTGAATCTCGGCGTTCCCATGACTTTCTATGACGGGTTGGTGGCGGCGGCGGCAAAGGCCGAAGCCGGCGACTGCATTTTCATCATCGAGGGCGACGGCACCAGCGATTTGAAGGTCATGCCGGAAATGGCGCACCGGGTCTATAGCGGCGATGATGTGGTGATTGCCTCGCGCTACATTAGCGGGGGCGGCTACGTGAATTTCCCCTGGCAGCGAACCTGGGGCAGCTACGTGGTCAACGTGGTGCTGTCGGTGTTTTTCCACGTTCGCGGCATCACCGATTACACGATTTTTTATCGCGCCTTTCGCGCCGACGTGGTGCAGCGCGCCTTGCAGCACTACGGCCCTGCCTTCGTTACCACCAAGTCCTTCGCAGCGAACCTGGAGGTGCTGCTGCGCGTGTTGCCCTACAGCCGCCGCTTCAGCGAGGTGCCCCTTCTCTACGACTATGGCCTGAAGAAGAGCCAGAGCAAAATGAATCCCTTCAAGACCCTGCGCGAATACCAGGGTCTGATCGTCAAGCGCTTGCTGCGAAGAACCTAAGCGGTCCTGCTGCTACGGAAGCGTACCTGCTCTCTCCAGCAGCACCGTAGTCCCATCCTGATAGCGGGTCTTCCATCCGGAGTTATGCATCAGGAGGTAAGCGACCGCACTCTCTTGCTTATACAGAACGTAGCGGATATGGTACTTGTCCAGGATTTCCAGTGTGTTCTTAATGCCCATGGCGTCCAGATAGTCGGCGAAGACGCCGTTGTATTCGTAGATATCGATGCGCGAGTCGATAAACACAGGAATGTTGCGGGCATTCCAGATCAGGTAGCCGCCCCATAGACAATCATTGAAGACGCGGCCCTGTGGCTGGAACTGCTGGAGATAGCTCAAAGCCTTCACGGGATAGCCTTGGACTGTCTCGCGCATCAGGTAGTCGCGCGAGGGAAGCTTCCAGATACACGCCGCTAAGACCGCCAGGATGAGAAGCGCATTCAGCCAGGGCTTGTCGATCTCGCGACGGTACGGCGAAACGAAGTCCAGCTCCTGGGCCAGGATCGGGGTCAATACGATGGCGGCCAGGAACAGGAAGCGGCTATAGGTCATAGCTGCATAGAAGCCGATCAGCAGGAAGGCAAGCTCGTGCACCGCCCAGCGCCGCTTGCGCAGCAGCGCCAACACAATCGTCGCCGCCAACATGCCAAACAAAATCTTGCCGCGCACACCGTGGAAGTCGAGACTCATCCACTCGTCAACATGGTCGACGTTGAGCCTTTGCTTGAAGGCGAAGTTGAATGGGTAAAACACAAGATGGTAGGTGTAGGGATTCAGAAATAGTCCGGCGACGCTCAAGCTACCCACCAGCGCCAGCTTGCGCATTTGGATTGGCGTCCAACGCGTGGCCTCAAGACGGCCCCATCTTCCCTGCAATAGTCCGGCGGCGCAGAAGGTAGCGAACAATACCATGCCGATGAGCCATGAGCCATGCAGGTTGGCCCACAGAATGAAGAGCGGCGGCAGCAGCCAGCTCCGGTCCTTGCCTTCCGTGAACTGCGCCAGCAGGAACAGCTCGGCGACCAGGCACATCCAGCCGGCCAGCAAAGTCCGCGGGCCGAAGGACACCGTTGCCAGCCATACCGCAAGCCAGGAGGCGACAAAGGCTGCTTTGACATTCTTTGAGCTGAGGCAGGCCAGCCCGAAAACTCCAAGCAGTATCAACTCTATCTCGGCCAGCATGACCAGGTAGATGCCCCGCATACCAAGCCATTGCCAACCCAGGTAGTAAGGCAGCTCGCTAAGCCAGGCTTCATTGATCCAGCGCGAGCCCGTAGCCGTGAAGGAATAGAAGTCATGCTGAACGACAGAGTGATTTTGTACCAATACCTGTGCATTTCGTAGATGCCACCAGATATCGGGATCCGCGATACTGCCGCTGTCGAACAAGAAGATCGCCCCGCCTATACCGATGGCGAGCATCACGGGAAAGGAAAAAATCTTCTTCCACAGATTGGTTCCTATCCTGGGGGCTACGCCTGGAATAGCTAACGCGGGCGCTCGCAGTTCCGCGGTAGTCAGGAATTCGGTTTGCACTAAATCAGCCTAGCTCGGCTGAACATCGGCTGCCACAAATAACCGGATGCTATCGGGGGATTTGTAGGTCTGGCGACCCATTCTGGACATGTGCCGAATAGGAACATCGTCTTACTTCCCGGCTTAGATAAACCTTGGCTCTGCCATCCCAGCCGCCGTAGCATTTTTATAGGAGCTTACGTTGTCAATGAGCAATCCCGTGCCAGTATCGGGTCCGCCGGCGACGGACTGCCAGGGATCGAGCCTGGTCGAAACCGCAATGGTGATGCCGATTCTGGTGCTCATGCTTTGCTTCGCCATCGACATTGGGTACTTCTTCATTGTCGCGGCAAACCTGGTGTCGTCCTCGCGCAATGCCGCCTTGTATTCCGGACAAGGTTTCGTATCGCCGGCTCAGCAACAGCTGCCTTCGGCGGGAACGTCAGGATCGCTTTCCGACACCGCAGGAGTGGCTGGGCTGGCCGGCGGTGACATGTCGGGCCTGGCCAATATGGCGACCGAGACTAAGGTGCAAGTCTGCTCGAAAGAAATTGGTGTCACCCAGACTTCCAACGGCTACATCACGAATTGCAGTACCTATCCTTCTGGTTCATTGACGTTCACTCCCGACCAGGACCCGGAGTCGAACAACGGCATGCTAACCCAGCGCGTGGATGTGGTGTACACCGTGAGCCCTCCCATTCCAGTTAATTTCTTCACCTTCACCATGCCGTCGCTGACCGTGCATTGGTCGGCGGAGATGCGGGCAGTGGACTGATGGCGACGACTACTCACCGCCGGCCGTTGGCAGCAGGGCGCGCCGCCTGGCTCGCCCGTGAAGAAAGCGGCGCCATGCTGGTGGAGTTTGCGCTCTCGGTGTGGACGCTGTTTCTGGTGACCTTCCTGATCTTCGAGTTTTGCATGATGATCTACACCTACAGTGTTTTGGGCGACGCCGCGCGGGAAGGCGTCCGTTATGCGATTGTTCATGGGACGGACAGCAGTTCCTGTAGCGGGCCGAGCTCCGGCTGCGGCGATACCAATGGCACCAATGTCATTAATGTAGTGAAGGGCTATGCCACAGTTTCCTTTCATAACACTGCCGCCATGACGGTGACTCCCAGTTGGCCCGATGGAACATCCACGCCGTCCAGCCGCGTGATCTTGACTATTTCCTATCCCTACATCGCTTATTTCAGTTTGCCGGGATTTAATGCTCCAACCATGCACGTTAGCGCCGAAGGACGAATAGTTTATTGACGAGGTGTGTACCATGACATGCGGTGAGGACCAGCGCGCAAGCAAGAGGAAACACGATCGCCAGGAAGCCGGACAAGCGAGCATTCTTGTGGTCGTGATGTTAAGCTTGTTCCTGCTGGGGGTGTTGGCGTTCGCGGTAGACTACACCAACATCTGGTTTCAACGGCAGCAGGTGCAAACCGCCGCCGATGCTGCCTGTGAAGCCGGCGCCATGGATATCTTCGACATTGCCAGCGGCGCGACGCTACCTAACATGGGTTTCGCCCTCGGCACCGCGGGTAATTGCAGTTCCTATGCTTCGGCCGGCCCAACCATGTGTTGGTATGTCAGCAAGAATGGATTCAACGGATATACTGGCGGCCCGGCTACCGTCTCCTGGACGTTCCCCAGTTCGGTCGCCGGCGTGACTCCTCCACCTTCCTCCATTGCCCCTTATCCTTTCCTCCAGGTTTCGGTTTCGTTGCCGGTGAAAACGTATTTCAGCACCCTGCTGACAGGTAACCAGACCCAGCAGGTTGCGGCTAAGTCGACCTGCGGGCTGACGCAAATCATGCAGGGCGCTCCCATCATGGTGCTGCATCCCACCATTTCGGGTGCGCTGACCTATTCCGGCGGCGCCTCGCTAATCATCGTGGGAGGCCCGCCGCGCAGCATCGTCGTAAACTCCAGCAGCGCTACCGCCGTGTTGTGCGAATCCAGCGGGGTCATCGATACGGCCGAGGGCGGTCCGAATCTTACCGGGTCCGATGTGGGTACCTACGGAGGGCCGCACGTCGCTCCAGGCTCCGCGACCGGCTGCTATGGGACCAACGGCAACACGGGGCTACCTGCGGGTTTCGATGGCGGGACTACCGGCCATTGGGACTGGCCCGCGAGTCCCGTTCCCGATCCCTATTCTGCCGTACCTGCTGCGTCAGGAATGAGAAACTACACGCCAGGTACGAAGCGAACCAGCAGCAGCGGAACAACCTACTACAACCTCGCAGCGCCCGAGATGGATGGCTGTCCCGATACGGCGCCAACCGACTATGGCAGCTACAACGACACTTCGTATTGGACTTGCAGCTACAGTCAGTGGGGAAGCAAGAGCTGGTTCTGCCGCGGCTGCCATGAATACGGTCCCGGTTACTATCCCAACGGGATTAGCGAAAATGGCAATGATGTCATTACCTTCCTGCCGGGGGTTTATTACATGGATGGCAATCTTGCGATCGGCGGCAGCGACACCATCCGTATGGCCAAGGCCTGCGCTAACTCACAAGGGGTGGTCAATACCAGCAACTTCCCCACAGGCAACTGCAGTCCCTATACGCAGACTGCCGGCCCTAATGGATCCGGCGGCGGCACTCCCTGGACTTGGCATCAGACCGACGGAGTCATGTTCTACTTTCACGGGAGCGCCGTGCCCGTGATCAGCGGGGCGTCGGGTGCTCCTGACTCCCCAAGGGTTGACAAGGCGCCGGTCACGGACCTGACATGCAATGGCAGCACACCGCCTACGTACCTCAACCTACCCAGCGCGCTCGATACCAACATCATGCTCGCAGAGTGCACGACACAAGGCAGCTATTACGATATTGCAGGAGACACAACGGATTCGCTGGGTACCATACGTGGCCTGCTGATGTTTATGGACCACGCCGACACCGGCTCGCCCCAGCTACAGGGATCGGGAACACTGGCCTATACCGGCACGCTGTATTTTCACTCGACCAGCTATGCGACCATCTTCCAAATCCCCGGCGGAACCACCAGTGGAACGCTGATCTGGGGCAACGTCGTTACCGACCAGATGCAGCTCAGCGGCAGCGGCGCTTTAATGATGGCGTTGAATCCCTCTGCCACTACCCCGATTCTCAAGGTCGGCTTGCTGCAATAGACGGAGAAAGTCTAGTCTTCCAGGATCGGTTCCGCCGCGGCTGGATCTGCTTCAGGTTCGGTTGCGCCCTCGGGGGCTGCCATCAGGGCATCAATCGTGGCGCCTACTTCTTGACGGGCGCGGACTTGGCAGGAGCCGAGCGCGTGCCTTCCAGCACCGAGCCGGTGCGATGAGAGTGGCGCGCCGTCATCACCGACAGCATGATGGAGGTGAGCATGAAGATGATCGCCGCCCAGGTCGTCGCCCGGGTGAGCACGGTAGCGGTGGTGCGGCTCCCGAATGCGGTCTGGCTGCCCATGCCGCCGAAAGCGGCAGCGATATCGCCGCTCTGTCCGCTCTGCAGCAGCACCACGATGATGAGGAAGGCACAGACGATAATGTGAAGGGCGGTAATCAGGGCAACCATGTAACTGTCAACTCTCTCTTCCAGCGGTCGCGCACTTGCGCGTGGTAACCCACCCGCAAGCATCTCTAGAATGTTATCATCCCCGGCCTTTGCTGTGAAGCCGCTGATGCCAGGGCTCGACTGCTGTGGCGGCCGATGCGCAGAGTTTCGCGCTTGCACTTGGACCGAGTGTCCTGGCTGCCGAACTTCAGAACGCCTTCTTCATCGAATGAAAATAGCGCGGCCGGCCTACAGCAACACCAGCCGCACCAAAGCGATACCTTTTCCAACCGGTCACCCACCGGTTATGGCTTGCCTTCCATGGCGACGGCGCGCGGGAAGAGGATGTTGTTTTCCAAATGGATGTGCTGGTGCAGGTCGGCTTCAAAGCCCTGGAGCGCCTGGTACAGGGTGCGATAGCTGATGCAGGCGTCTTCCGGAACTTTGTAGTCGGATGTAATGTCGTGCAGGGAACGAAGCGCATCGCCGGCCCCGTCGTGCTCCTGCATCATTATGCGTATGGGGTTCACGACCGTCCCGAACATGGCCGGGGGCGCGGTTTCTCCCGCTAGAACGCTTTCTTCCATTCGCAATATGTAGGGGAAGAGGACCTGCTCTTCCTTCATCAGGTGGACGCGCAACTCCTCGGCGAGGGCGGTGAAGACTTCCTGTACCTGGAGAAGCTCGGGATGATTTTTGCCGTGCACCCCCACAACCTTGGCGGCGAGGGCTTCAATGCGCTGGCATTCCTCGCGCACAAATGCATGATGAGTGGCCTTGATATGGTCAATCAGATCGGCCAGCAGCTTCTTCTGCCAGTCTTTAATGCCGGCGGATTCAGTAGATGCCAGGCTTTTCTCCAGACGTGCGAGGGCTTCATCGATGGAGATGTTGGCCTCAGCGCAAGCCTCGCCCAGGGTGCGGCTTCCGCCGCAGCAGTAGTCGATGCCAAGCTTTTCGAATTCGCGTGTGGAGCCGGGCATTTCGGCGGCGATCTCGCCTACGGTTTTGGTCGTTGCAATCGTCATTTCTATTTCCTCCCGCGAGTATCGGAGCATGGCACCGGTCCCCGCCTTCGAGTGCAAGAGTAACGGCCCTGACGCAGGGTAGCTATGACTTCTGTCACGCCATTGGCAGAATTGTGGAATTGGGGATGAATCCGATGCCCCGCGGCAGCTGAGCTTTAACCGGCGGAAGCCTCCAGCTCCGACTCGAGGTCTTTCAGCGAAGGAATTTTCAGTTTGCGGTTGTCGATCTGAATCAGTCCTTCCGCCTGCAGCCGGCTGAGGTTACGCGACACCAGTTCGCGCACGGTACCGATTTGTGCCGCCAGTTCGCTATTGTTGGCCGGCAGCGTCAGCGCGATGCCATCGCCGTTACGGACCCCCTCGGTCTTGCCCAGCCGCACCAGGAGGGCGATGAGCCGGTGCCGGACGGTGGTGAACGAAAGCTCTTCGATGATGCCGACTAATCGCCGCAGCCGCCCGCCAACCACCCGCAGAACCTTCAGCGCAACCTGCGGATGCTGTAAGCACAGGGCCTGGAAATCCTGGCGGCTGAAGAAGAGAAGCGTGCTATCGCTTACCGCCTGGGCTGAGGCAGGATAGTTTCCGCCGTCGAAGACGGGGAGCTCGGCAATGGAGCTGCCGGGGCCGTCGATGGAAAGCACTTGCTCCCGTCCGCCAGCCGAACTCTTGAAGATGCGGACATTGCCCGACTGAATGACATAGAGGCCGGCGCAAACGTCGCCTTCGTTGAAGATCAGTTCGCCGGAGGAGTATTTTCGCTGCACAAGGTGCGAGGTGAAGAAAGCGAATTCCGGCTCGGACAAGCCGGAGAAAAGAGCGACACGTTTCAGTACGGCGAGCGAGGCAGCTTCCTGCTCTGAGGCCATGGCCAAGATTCTACGCGAATCGTGCAGAAGTTCGGGCACGCGGAGAGCGTATCAAACCCGTCATGCCTCGACACGGTAGAAGAAGCTAAGGCGAAAGTTGAGGGCGGTGTAGGTGTGAAAGCTGGTGCGGAAGGGGGGACTTGAACCCCCATGCCTTTCGGCGCCACCCCCTCAAGATGGTGTGTCTGCCAATTTCACCACTTCCGCACACGCGTCCAGACGCAGACGCATCCCGGTTCCAAGCAGAGCGTAGAGGCGAAATCAGTATAGCAAAGGGGCCGAAGCTTGCAGAAACGACAATTCGCTGGGAACGATGAGATTTGAACGCTGGTATAAACGGTAATGTGAAAAGAAAGATTTCCATTACCTTGTCCAAGGATGTGCTGATGCGACTCGATCGGATGGCTGGGTCGAAGTGCTCACGCTCAGCCCTCATCGAGCGTGTACTGCGTGAATACTTGCAGACACGGCCGCGCGCAATCTTGCATGCCCGTGACCTTGCACGGATCAATGCAGCAGCCGAACGACTAAACGCAGAGGCTGAGGACGTACTCGAATACCAAACGCTCAGTACTTCACAATTTTCGCGAATGACGCCGGATCTAAACTTGCGCCCCCGACCAGCGCGCCGTCGATTTCGTTTTCCGACATCAGCGCGGTGGCGTTCTCCGGCTTCACGCTGCCGCCGTACAGAATCCGCAGACCCTCAGCGAACTCTTTGCCGAAGGCTTTCTCAGCTTCATAACGGATGACCAGGTGGGCGTCGGCGGCCATCTGTGGCGTCGCGGTCTTGCCCGTTCCGATCGCCCAGACAGGTTCGTAGGCGATCGTCAGCTTGGCCGCTTTGCGCGCCGAGATGCCATTAAAGGCCCTCATGCATTGGCGGCGCAGCACGTCTTCGGTCAGGCCGGCATCGCGTTCCTCCAGCACCTCGCCCACGCACATGATGGGCGTCAGACCATTCTCCAGCGCAATTTCCAGCTTGCGGTTCACCGTGTCATCGGTCTCGTTGAAATACTGGCGGCGCTCCGAGTGTCCAATGATCACATGGGTGACGCGCAGCGACGTCAGCATCGCGGCCGAGATTTCGCCGGTAAAGGCGCCTTCTTTTTCCCAGTGAACGTTCTGAGCGCCCGCTGCAACGTTGGAGCCGTGGGCAGCTTCGACCGCGGTTTGCAAATCGATGAAGGGCGGGCAAACCACGATCTCGTCCCGCGAGTGGGCGGCGACCATGGGGAGAAATTCGCGAAAGAAGGCGGCGGTTTGTTCCGGCGTCTTATACATCTTCCAGTTGGCGGCGATCAGTTTTTTTCTCATGCAGGTGGGTCCCGTCTGTAGGAATCTGTCGGAAAATAAGGAGTGTGACAAAGCAATCTTCGATTATAGGCCCGTTGCCTGGCGCCTTCCGCAACACGACACCAGGATTTTGAAATCTCGGGATTAGGCTGCGACACAGTCTCTCACGCCCCCGGGGTGCTTCGTGGGAGGTCGCTAATCCAGCGGCTCTGCTCGACGGCTGAGAGATCGGCACAACATTTACTCCAGGAGAACCACGCTCAGCAACGCTGCTCCCGCCCCAAATGCTTATAATGGCCAGCAACGAAAGTAGAGCCGGTTGCGTCTCATGAATGTGTTCCTTTTTTTGCTGGCCGCGGCCATCGGCGGTGAAATTTCAGGTCTGATTGAAAGCAGCGGTCTAGTCGCCAAGACCGTCCTCGTTATTCTTCTGATATTCAGCATTGCCTCCTGGGCCATCATTTTCTCCAAGTGGGGACTGTTCCGGCGCGCTCGCGTGCAAAGCAATCGTTTCATGCGAATGTTCCGCAAGTCGGAACGTCTAAATGACGTCGCTGCCGTGGTCGAGCAGTTCAAGCCCAGCCCGCTGGTCGCCGTCTTCGAGGGCGCTTATGGCGAACTGCGCAAGCAGGCATCGTATCCCCTGCGCATGACAGCGCTGCAACGGGCCACACAGATTGCTTCGTCGGAAGAGCTGACGCGGCTGGAGAGCCGCTTGCCGTGGCTCGCAACGACGGGCGCCGTCACGCCGTTCATCGGATTGTTCGGCACGGTCTGGGGTATCATCGACGCCTTTCACGGACTGGGAACGGCCGGCTCGGCCACGCTGCGCGCGGTTGCGCCGGGCATCTCGGAAGCGCTGATCACCACGGCCGCTGGGCTTTTCGCCGCGATTCCCGCGGTGATTGCCTACAACATGTTTACCCAGCACATTCGCGAGTTCGGCGCCCGCATGGACGACTTCAGCCTGGAGCTGATCAACGAAGTGGAGCGCGCCCAGGCGGGAGCGGCGCGGACACCTGCCAGCGTGGAGCGGCGGTGATGGCGTTCACCAATCCACAAGGACGGACGCAAACGTCGCTCTCCGACATCAACGTCACCCCGCTGGTCGATGTCGTTTTGGTGTTGCTGATTATCTTCATGATTACGGCGCCGGTCTTGCAGTCGGGCATTGAGGTCGCAGTCCCTCACACGAAAACCGTCAAAGAAATTACAGAGGAGCGGCTGGTTATTACGATCGACCGCGACCAGAATGTTTTTCTGAATAGTCAGCCGATCAACATCAACCAGATTGGCGCCCGCCTGCATGAGAAGATCCGCGATCCCGAGGGCCAGGCGGTATATGTTCGCGCCGATGAAAATGTGCCCTTTGGCGCGTTCGCGACTGTGATGGACGCGGTGAAGCAGTCCGGCATTACCAACGTGAGCATCGTCACGCAGCCGCTGGAGAAGAATGGCAGCCGACGTTGACATCTTTCCGACCGCAGGCAACCTGGGCGTTCCCCTGCTCGGCTCGGTCGTACTGCATGTCGGGTTGTTTGCGCTGGCGCTGTTCGGCTATCTCATTCCCATCGGGCGCGGCGAGAGCTGGGGCGGAACAACCGGCGGAGGTGGTGCAATAAGCGCGACGCTGGTTAACAGCATTCCGCTTCCCACTCTTGCTACGCAGACGCAGAACGTGTTGGCGAACGAGTCGAAAGGACTGGCTCAGTCGCCGCCAAAGGAAACTCCGAAGGAAGAGCCGAAGGCGATTCCGATTCCTGCTCTTGAAGCCAAACGCAAAGGCCAACACGAGACCACGCAGAAGAAGCCGCCTCCGAAGGAACTCGCCAAAGTGGAAGACAACAAGATTCCTTTTGGCGAAGGCGGGCCGGTCAGCGGGCCGTATGGTTCGTTCTCCGCTGGCGGCGCCAAAGGGGGCTTGAGTTTCACGGGAGGCACGGGAGATTTCGGCAGCCGCTTTGGCTGGTATGTGGACGCGGTACGCCGCAAAGTTTCCGAGAACTGGCTGAAGTATGAAGTCGATCCCAACATCGACACCGCGCGCCGGGTGTACATCACTTTTGACATTGCGCGCTCGGGCGCGCCGGAGAACATTCGGGTGGAGCAGTCCAGTGGGATTCCATCGCTTGATATTTCGGCACAGCGGGCGATAGAGAGAATTGACACGTTCGGCCCGCTGCCGCAGGAGTATTCCGGAAGCTACGTCGCAGTGGAGTTTTGGTTTGATTACAAACGGTAGAGTGGTGCAGCCGTCCATGACAGGGATAGGGGTCCTTCGACTCCGGATCGTCCGCCGCGGCGGACGATCCTCCGCTCAGGATGACACGGAGAAAATAGATGGGGATGACAGAGAAGGGAAAATGCGAGTGGCGCTCCTAAAGAGCCTGCGGAAGAAATGCGAACAGCAGATCCCTCGCGGGCTGAAGCCGGCTCGTGATGACAAAACAAGGGGCCTATCACGGCGTACCTAAAGGTACGCCCCTTCAAAACGAACCTTGGGGAATTAGGAAGCATGAGACGATTCAGAACAGCTTTGTTGGGGTTGTTTGTTCTCTTGGTTGCCGGCAGCCTCCCGGCACAGGACTGGATTCGCACTGGAACGGGCCTGGGCGTGGAAAAAATCCGCCTGGCTGCGCCCGACTTCAAGATGGTCACCACCGACACGGGCACGCAGAACCTGGCGACGACCTTCAACATCACCCTGGGAAACGATCTGCAATCGGCGGGGATCTTCGAAATGGTCTCGCGCAGTTTCTTTCCCATGTCGATTCCCGGCGCGCCGCAGGAGGTGCATCTTGCCGACTGGGGCAGCCCGCCGCCCAACGCCAGTATGCTGGCCTTTGGCAACCTTGGTGTCCAGGGAGGATATCTAAGTGTCCAGGGCTGGCTTTACGACACCAAGAATCCGCAATCGCCGCAGGTCCTGGGCAAGCAGTATCGGGAAGAGGCGAACGACGCCAATGCGCGGCTGATTGCCCATCGCTTCGCCGACGAGATCATCTTTCGCCTCGGCGGCGGGGTGCAGGGCATTGCCGAGACCAAGCTCTATTTCGTCAGTGCCCGCAGCGGCTCGAAGGAAATCTGGCAGATGGATTACGACGGCGCCGGCCAGAAGCAATTGACGCATCTGGGATCGATCGCGCTGTCACCGCACGTCTCGCCAGACGGCTCGCGTGTCGCCTTTTCCGGCGTGACCAAGGAGGGATGGCAGATCCTGATGTATTCGCTCGAGCTCGGACGGCCAGTCAGCTTCCCGCATTTCGGCGGAGACAACTATTCGCCGGCCTGGTCGTCGGACGGGCAGAACATTGCGTTCTCGTCTTCGCTCACCGGCCATACGGAAATCTATGCGGTCAACTCGACCGGTGCTAACATCCGCCGCTTGACGCAGAGCAAAGGTCCGGAGGTTTCGCCGACCTGGAACCCGAAGACGAATGCGCAGATCGCGTGGGTCAGCGGCCGGACGGGGCTGCCGCAGATTTACACCATGGCGTCCGACGGAACTAATGCCGGACGCATCACGGACCAGGGTTATGCGGTGTCGCCTTCGTGGTCGCCGAACGGGCAATTCCTGGCCTTCGCCTGGGTGCGGCATTATGGCCCGGGCGCGCCGGGAGCGAGTGACATCTACCTCATGGATGTCGCCAGCAAGCAATGGGCGCAGTTGACGCACGATGGCGGACGCAACGATTTTCCCTCGTGGTCGCCGGACGGACGGCATATCGTGTTTCAATCCAACCGCACTGGCAAGGTGCAGATTTGGACGATGCTGGCCGACGGCAGCGAGCAGCGGCAATTGACCACGGCGGGCGAGAATTCGCAACCGAACTGGAGTTTCAAGTAAGCTTTTAGCTATTGGCCTTTAGCTCTTAGCTTTAGAGTTGTGTTTCATAGGTACGAGCATTTTGGTAACGCGTTCTAGTTAACCTGAAACCGAGCTAAGTTAGGTTGCTAAGAGCTAATGGCCAAGAGCTCAAGTTAGGGCGGCGGAAGGAGCACACTTCGGCCCCGCTATGAACTGCTGCGAGTGCTCTCGCATTGAAACGGAGGAAAAGAGTTGAAGCATACACGGAATCAATGGAGCAAGATCACAATCGCGCTGGCCGTAGTTCTGATGGTGAGTGCCTGCGGCAAGAAGCAGGCGCCACCGCCGCCGCCGCCCCCACCACCGCCCGCTCCGGCGCCCACTGCTTCATTGACCGCAAATCCCAACAGCATTATCGCTGGGCAATCGACAACCTTGATCTGGAGAACCGATTTCGCCAGCGACGTCAGCATCGACCAACTGGGCAAAGTCGATCCCAGCGGCTCGCGCACGGTGACCCCGACCGAGTCAACGACCTACCGTCTGGTCGCCAGGAACGACACAGGCACGCAGGAAGCGACGGCCCGGGTCACGGTCACGGCAGCTCCGGCACCGCCGCCGCAGACATTCAGCCAGACGGAAGCGGAGATGTTCGCGCAGCACGTGCAGGACGTGTACTTCGAGTACGACAGCTACGACATCACGCAGCAATACCAGCGAGTGCTGCAAGCGGACGCGAGCTTCCTGCAGCAGCATCCCAATATGAAGTTCATCATCGAGGGACACTGCGACGAGCGTGGCTCGACCGAGTACAACCTGGCGCTGGGCGACAATCGTGCCAACGCCACCAAGCAGGCGCTGGTCTCGCTGGGGATTTCCGGGGACCGCATTCGCACCATCAGCTACGGCAAGGAGGAGCCGTTCTGCACGGAGAGCACGGAGGCTTGCTGGGCGCAAAACCGGCGTGGGCACTTTGTGTATCAGCCGTAAGGCGCGAGAGACAGTGACGCGTGGGGTGGCGAAATCGACTGGTCGCTGCCCTGCATGCGCTTGCCTCGCCAGTGGTGACATCCTCGGCGTACCATAGTCTCTTCTAGTGACGAGCGAAATTCCTTCTGGGACACGACCTATGCGATTTTGCAAGAACCTACTTTGG
>Ga0181530_10002417_pt1 | contig 22159 bp, 44 predicted proteins | sample PEATcosm2014_Bin_42_FD_119769 | JGI IMG/M metagenome (GOLD analysis project Ga0181530, IMG submission 119769) | Peatland microbial communities from MTU Mesocosm Facility, Houghton, MI, USA - PEATcosm2014_Bin10_60_metaG | ecosystem: Environmental > Terrestrial > Soil > Wetlands > Peat | place... | reverse complement strand
CCGCGTCAAGTGATAGCCGCCGTGCGAGCATGTGCTCACGAAGATAATGCCCGGCGCGACTTCCTCGACGGTCTCAGCCGCGCCCCAGGGGGTCTGAAGGGTTGCCATGGCTCAGCCCTCCCCTGGCGCGGTCTCGCATGCTTGCGCTATTTCGCGCACCAGCCGATCGCCGTCCACGGTCAACCGAGCGTGCATGCCGTCGAATGCGATATGTTCAATCCAGATGTCGACGAGTCCCTTGTTGCGCAGCCTTTTCAGCCGGTCGATGCTTGTCGAAGACCATAGGTCAACGCACAACCATTCCCTGCCGAGGCGCGGCAGCGACAAAAGCATTTCCTTCTGCTGAGGACTAAGGCGGCTCGGATGATTGCCCACGGACTCGCCGTTCCCGAGCATTTGCGGGGCACTCATGATGTCGCCTCCGCCAGATAAGCGATTGCCGTCGATTCGCTCGGGAAGCGCCGGTTCGGCACTCGAGGCCACAGCGGTGCCGATGGCAGGGCGTCGAAGCCACCCCCGGATAACACCGGCAGCACCAGCCCGTGGTGCACGCGCCCTCGATAGACGGAGACCATCCGATCCGGCCATTCGTGGCGGACAATGGTCGTGAACAACTCCGGCATGTTCAATCTCCTGGCCCCTGATATCGCCCGAGGACGCAGCGGCGCGGATTACCCGCGCGACAGTTATATTAAGCCGCGAGCGGAGCGGTTGTCAAGCTCAATCTTCTTCGGCCTTGCGCGACTCGACGTTCTTCCTTACTCTCAGTGCCATGGCAAAGCGACGCCCGACGCCGAGAGATGCGAGGAAAGTCAAGGAGATACTTGACGGCTTTGCCACGCCAAAAGAGTTCACGGAAGTGCGCGCGCTTCCTGCGCCAACCCCGAAGCGCTGCGTGGGGCGCCCGAGTATCTACTGCGAGGAGGTCGTCACAGAAATCTGCTTTCGCCTCGGCCTTGGCGAGAGCCTTGTCACAATCTGCGACAGCGACGGCCTTCCTGACTACGCGACAGTGATGCGGTGGCTTGCAAAACGCGACGCAAATGGCGACGCATTTCGCGATAGGTACGTTCGTGCGCGTGAGGCCAGTGCGGACAAATTGGCTGGCGAAATCATTGAGTTAGCGGACACCTCGACGCCCGAGAACTACAATGCCGTCAAGAACCGGGTCGACGCGCGGAAGTGGGTCGCGGCCAAGCTCAAGCCCAAGGTGTACGGCGAGCGCATCCAGCAGGACGTGAACGCCACCGTGAGCCTTGGCGACTTGGTCACTGCGGCGATTGTGCGGAAGCCAGGCGGCTAAGCGCGCAATTTTCTTTCGCGCGCTCGTCGGCGGGATTAGAGAAAGTTGCGAAGCTATGCGCGGGGCGCTGTCCAATCTCACCAAGTATGACAAAACGATCGTTTGAGGACGTGGCGAGCATTCTGTACAGCCCGCAATTCACTTGACTTCCGGCAGATTCGCTTGGTCGAGATCGGAGCTCGGGCAGCGCTGGACAAGCCGTCGATTCGCGGCTTAGTGCGGGAGTTGGAGGTTGACCGGAATGAACGAGATCATCGAGCGAGTGGCGCGGGCGATTCGGGGCAAGCATTTGTGCGAATGGTGCAGCACCAACCGCGGATATTCGTTACCAGCGGATTGCTGCTGCTATGACGCCGCGCGGGCCGCCCTCGCTGAACTGCGTGAGCCGACCGAGGCGATGCTTGACGGCGCACGCGACTGGTCAATCAACAAAAACGGCCGTGGCGTCGGCAACGACCAGGCCACCGGCTGCTGGCAGGCCATGGTCGACGCGGCCCTCAAGCCATGACCGCCGCGCCCACGCTCGGGCTGGACAAGCCGCTGATTGTGGGGCTTAGTGGCGGGCATGCTTGACACCACAGACCTGCCGCTTTGGTGCACCACGACGCGGTCGAACATCCTGCGGGTATGGGCGGCGCAGGAATATCCAGCCGTCGAGGTGCCGCTCCTCGGCCGCCGCAGCGTGTGCTGGTTCGAGCTGATCGCGGCGGCCGAGGAACGTGAGCGGAAAGAAGCAACGGGCATGGATGCAATCACCGAGGGTGTGGCCGACGCAATTGACGCCCAGCTAGGCGGCCGCGCGACAATCCACGCTGTCGGCGGCCCGACGGAAAGCCTGCAAAGGGCGCTGTACGATGCGCGGCTGGTGCTTGCCGCCGAGGCCGCTGTCGCTGCCGCACGGCCGGTGCTGGCATGGCGTCCGATAGGCCCGGCTCCGCTGGCTGGCCAGACGGTCCTGGTCTGCGCCGCTGGCCGACCATAGGGCTGCTTAAGCATCGCGCCGAACAAATGGCGTTGCGATGACCGCCGCCCAGCGCCGCGACTGTCTCACATCCCTGGGCTGGACGCAGCGCGGCCTGGCGCGGCAGCTCTGCGCCGACGACCGGACGGTGCGGCGCTGGTTCGCTGGCGCGGAGATGCCGCTGGACATCGAGGAGTGGCTGCAGCGCCGTGCGATAGCCGCGCGGCTCGACCCTCCGCCGATTCATGAAGGGGGAGCGAAATGAGCGGAATGAGCGACGTCAAGCGAGAGCTGTGCGGGACGGTGATAGGAGCTGCCACTGCGGCGGCGTTCATTGTCCTCTCTCATCACTCGCCAGACGTCGCGTTTGCCCTCCTTGGCTATGGAATGGCCTACTCGAACTGGCGGTGGACGTGCACGCCGAGAAAGTGACGCTTGATGGTGAGGCGGGGCATGGGCGCCCGGGAGGCCGGGGCGTGAACGCGCGCGCTATCGTCGCCCTGTTCCACAAGATGCCTGGCCGTCGGCTGGAATTGTTCAGCCTGACAGTTATCACGCCATGCACGCTGTTCGGCGGCAAGCCGGGCATCCAGCGCGACATCTACGATGTCGATCTGAGCCGGAAGTATGGTTACCTCTTCGATAAGAGCGGAAGCGGCGGCGGCAACAGTCCGGTCCCGGTCGAGGGCATCTACTATGCCTGCGGTGATGTCCGCATAAAGGAGCATCCCTGCCGCTTGGTCGATCCCAAGGACAAGCCGCCATGGCGCGGCAAACGCACGCGGCTCATCCGGCGGCTGAACAAGACGCGCCGATTGCGCGCGATTCCGTGGTCACTCGATGGTGCGGTTGATCTGTTGGACTGGCTCGAAGAGCATGGTATCGAACAAGATTCCGTATGGTGCTCCGAGTGCGACGACGTGGTGCCGGGCGATGAATTGTGCGATCATTGCTGGTGGTGTGACAAGATCGGCTGGTATTCGACGCCGTCGGAGCGGTGCGGGTGCGCGAGCCGCCGGATTTGCGATGCTTGATGTTTGCGAGGACTGCCCATCGCCGCGAATGGCATGAATTTCCAACCGTCTTAGGAGTAACCCCATGACATCCCCGCTCTCCATCGCCGTCGCCAAGGCGCTGCTCGTTCTGCACGAGGGTGGCCGTATGCACGACGCCGACGCTGGCCGCATCCGGGCCGCACTCGACGCCGAGGATCAAGCCGCCGCCGCCCTCATCGCCGGCCGCCTTCGCCCGGCCCCGTGCGTGCCGGCGGAGTTGCTGGCGAGGCTGCCGTCCGCGCAATGGCTGGACGACCTCGCCGCCGGGCGCGTCGGCGCGATGAGCCAGCACGCGAGGGAGACCTACAAGTTGGCGTGCGAATGGCTGCGGGGGCGGCCTCCCGCTGCCCCAGAAGCCCCGCGCGTGCTGGCTGAGGCTCCGAAGGCGGCTGCGATGGCGGACCCGGCGCCAGCCAGCCCGACAACTCGGGCGGCTATACCGGAGTCTTAGGCCGCTGCTTGCCGCGTAGCCGCTTCGTAGACTTCCTGATTGACTCCTCGGGATGCTCACGGTTCCGCCTGTGGCATATAAGCCACGGGGACGGCCCGCAAGGTCCTCTGGTGCGCGCCAGCGTTCACTGAGCGTTCACCGCCGGGGCAGGCTTCCCAGCCTGCCCCGGCAACGCCCCACACTTCCTGCACCACCGCGAGTCGGCGCAAGCGATTTGTTCGCCGCCGACGCTCGGGCTGGACAAGCCGCTGATTCTGCGGCTTAGTGGCGGGTGATGGCCATTGACACCGCCGCCGTAGAAGCCCTGGCGCGCTGGCGCGAGCACCCCAGCCAGTTCGTGCGCGAGGTGTTCGGCGCCACGCCAGACACGTGGCAGGACGACGTGCTGGAGGCATTCCCGCGGCACCAGCGCATCGCAATGCGGGCATCGAAGGGGCCCGGCAAGACCACGGTGCTGGCGTGGCTCGGCTGGAACTTCCTGCTGACGCGCCCCTACCCGAAGATCGCTGCTACCTCGGTCTCGGCGGACAACCTTGCGGACAACCTGTGGACGGAAATGTCATTGTGGCAGGGAAAGTCGCCACTCCTGCTGCGCGCGTTCGAGTGGAAAAAGACGCGAATCGAGGCCCGCGACCATCCTGAGACGTGGTGGATGGCCGCCCGTAGCTGGTCGAAGACGGCGGACCGAACGCAGCAAAGCGCCACCTTGGCCGGGTTGCACGCCGATTACATCCTGTTCCTGCTCGACGAGAGCGGGGACATACCCGATGCGGTGATGGCCTCTGCGGAGGCGGCACTCGCCAGCGGCATCGAGGCGCACATCGTCCAGGCCGGCAACCCGACCCGGCTTGATGGGCCGCTGTGGCGGGCTTGCACCACCGACCGGGCGGACTGGTACGTGTCTGAGGTCAACGGCGACCCAGACGACCCGAAGCGTTCGCCGCGCGTGTCCATTGACTGGGCGCGGCAGCAGATCCGCACGTGGGGCAAGGACAACCCGTGGGTGCTGGTCAACGTATTCGGCCGCTTCCCGCCGGCATCGCTGAACGCGCTCATCGGCATTGACGAGCTGCGGGACGCCACAACGCGCATCTACCGCGAAGGCGACTACGCCCATGCCGCCCGCGTCCTCGGTGTGGACGTGGCGCGCGAGGGCGACGATTCGTCGGTCATCTTCCCGCGCCAAGGGCTTGTCGCGTTCGACCCGACGCAGCACCGCAACATCGACGGCACCCAGGGCGCCGGACTGGTCGCACGCAAGTGGGTTGACTGGGACGTTGACGGCGTTTTCGTGGACAATACAGGCGGTTACGGCGCGTCGTGGATAGACAATCTCATCCGCCTCGGCCACACGCCCATCGGCGTCGGCTTCGCCGAGGCAGCCGCGGACCAGCGCTACGAGAACAAGCGCGCCGAGATGGCCTTCGAGTGTGTGCAGTGGGTCAAGCGCGGCGGCCGTATCCCCGATGTGCCGGAGCTGCTGGCGGCCATGTCGCAGACGACCTACAGCTTCAAGGGTGACAAGTTCCTCATTGAGCCGAAGAAGCTGCTGAAGCAGCGGCTGGGCTACTCGCCGGACCACTTCGACGCGCTAATGCTGACGTTCGCTCAGCCCGTCGCGCGCCGGCCGGACGCCGCCCTGGCCTCGTTCGGGGTCAAGCGCGGCACGCTTGAAAGCGAATACGATCCGTTCGCGGCGGCGAGGGCCGTCGCCGGCGGTCTCAAGGTCGGCGGCCAAGGGCAGCAAGGATGGTTTCCAGGACGCCCGTCGCCATTCCTTGGGCGCTGACACCGCGCAACAATCCGCTTGCGACTCGCCCAGCATTGCCGTATGCGGCGAATTGGAGCGGCGGTCGGCGCTGGTTGTGCAACACAGCGCGGCTGATCGGGGAACGCGCTGGCCGCTGCCTCCACAGAAACACGAGGAGCCGCCTGTGGCCGCGTACCCGGACGTTCTCGACTATCTGGCCAGCATCGGCCTTGATGAGACTGCGCACCGCTTCGGGCGGCTGCTCATCGCCGTGCATTGCGGGCACGGCACGCCGCCGCGGACGATTCGCGGCTTGGCTGGCTTCCTTGGCGTGCCGGCGTCAAGCGTCGTGCGCGGCGTGGACCGGCTCGTTGCCGACGCGTTCGCTCAGCGCACGCCCGACCCCCATGATGGCCGCAGCGTCTTCATCAACCTCACCCAGAAGGGCGCTGAGCTCGCTCAGCGTATGGTGGCCTGACGTGCGCCAGCCGCTGTTGCTCGTCGCGGGTATCGCCGCGCTCATCTTCGCCCTGGCGCTTGCCGTCGCCCACGCCGCCGGTACACCGCTGGAGGCTGGCAAGAGCTACCACGGCACCGTCGTGGCATGCGCTGCCCAAGCGGACGCTGGGCATCTCCGCGACCTCGCGGCGGCCGGCGACAGGGCCGAGATCAACGCCTACATGCAGGCCCAGAACAACACCTGCGGCGTCGCCGAGGACACGATGTTCACCCCCGTCGAAGCGGTTGGCAGCACGAAACGCGACCCCGAGCACCGCGAATGGCGTGTCATCCGCATCAGGGTCGAGGGCGCGCCGGCTGACCTGTTCCTGGTGACCACGTCCGAGTTCATCGCCGCTCCGCCCGGCGGCCAGACCTAACCCAGCAAGGAGAACGAGAATGGCCTACGAAGGACAAGCCGGCGCCGCGAAGAGCGACTCGCAGGAACCGCGCCTACAGTTCGTTGCTCGTGAAATCGCGTCGGATGCTCACCGCTTGGCCGCGAGATTGGATGCTCTGCTCGACCGCCTGCGCCAGACGCCGCCGCGCGCCGTCGAAGACAGGAAGATTGGTCCAGCGCCGGACACGCTCGAGTCGGCATTCCAGCATACCAATACCGGCCTTACGCGTGCCCGCGAGGCGATGGACGAAATCGAGTCGCTGATCTGATGCCGATCTGGCTCCAATTCGTGCTCGTCGGCGCTGTCGGCGCCGTCGCGCTCGGCTGTCTCTTCGGCGGTCTGTCGTTCATCGGCTCCGACGCCATTGACGACGACTGGGAGGGATGGCCGTGACGGTCGCCGAGTTCCCCTGCCCGAACGCCGAGGCTGCGGTGGCATGGTCGAGCGGGGGCACCACGGACAGGTTCCCGGACCGCTTCGACCGCCTCTCGGCCATCGCGGAGCTGCTGCTTGCGGTGCGGGCGCTGGAGGAGCGGATGGCAAGACTAGAGCGCATTGTGCAGCCATGAGCGCCGAGCCTGTTGGCTCCACGTCGAAGCGCATCGCCCGGGTCGTCGCTGACGGCACGCCAGGCCGAGCGCATCTGCTCGATGCCGTCGTGGCCATCGCCGAACTTCTGGCCTACGCGCGGGGTCTGGAGCGGCGCATCGCCGAGCTTGAGGCGTGCCAGCAGGCGCAGCATCCGCGCTTCGACGACCGGCTCAACGCGCTGGAAGCGGCCAGTGCGCGGTCCGCGTGTGAGCAGACGAAGAACGCCATCGCGGAACTTCGCCGCGTGGCGTCCGCTGGCCACCCGCTCATTGACATCACGAGGCTGCGATGAACTCCGACGAAGCGCAGCAGGTTATCTCCCTGCTGACGAGCATCGACAGGCGGCTGTTGGCCATCGAGCTGGTGCTCGCGCACCCGCCGATGGTGGTAAACTACGGCGTCATTGAGCCAGTTCCAGTCGTCCGCGCGCCGATGCGAACGGCCATCGTGCCGCCCGGCGCCAAGCGTCTGGCCACCATCATGCCTGCCGCTGCTGGCGCCATGCGGCCCCAGCGCATCGAGCCGCGCTCTGGCATCCCATTGCCGCCCGAGGCCCCCTGCGATGTAGAGCCTGAGCCGCAGGGCGACGACTGACGGCGATGGACGACATTTGGTTCTGGGTGATGGTTGCTAGCGGCGTCGGCTTCTGCCTGTTCCTTTGCGCCTATCTCTGGCCGTGAACACCCACAGCCATTGCGGCGTCGTCAGCTTTGCGGGGGCCTTGGTGCCCTTCCACCACGAATGCGGCGAAGGCGCATGATGGTCCCGGACTGGACCCACGTTGATGAGAAGGGGGGCGCCATCAGCGCCCGCATCTACAGCGCTGGCACCGGGCCACTCGTCATTTCGGCGGGTGCCCGCCTGGTGCACGTACCCTTCGATAAGGCGCGTGAACTTGCGCGATGGCTGCTCGACAATGCCCGCCCGCCGGCCCCGGTGGACCCCTCCACGACGTGAATACGTACTGCCACTGCGGCGTCGCGAGCTACGCGCGTGCCCTGCTGCCCATCCACGGTGACGGCGCAGAATGGTTCTGTTCGGCGGCGTGCAAGGCGTGGTATGAGGAGAGCCGGCGCCAGCCTGCCGAGGCGCCGCTGCAGGAGTTCTGCGTATGCGGGGGAAAGCTGACGAAGGTGACGTTCTGGTACGAGACGGAGCCAAACCCGAGGCTGTTCTGCTCCACGACCTGCGCGCGTTCATCGCGGCCATTCTTGCGCGCGAGGAGCGAGGATTGGCATGTCACTGGCGGGACTACGCCGCCGAGGCGCCGGTCTACGCTGCCATCACCGTCGTTGCCTTTGCCGTCCTCTGCCTGATCTTCGGCCTCGGAGACTGACCGTGCTCGTGGATCTGCTCTGCTGTCTCCTGGGCATCGCGCTCGGTCTTTCAACCGGCCCGTGGGTGTGGCGCCTCGGCTACCGCGCGCACGGCGTCACCGGCGATTCGGTCGTCGCTCGGCCATGGGCGCGGCCAACTCCGTGGAGTACCGTCTGATGGGCGCGCTGTTCTCATCGTCGTCGGCTTCGCTGTACTCTGCTTCATTTTCGGGATAGGAGGCTAAGCTGTCTCGGCCTTTCCTCCCCAGAGATATCCATCCAGGCACCACGAAGGCGAGCTCAGCTTGCGGCCAGGTTAAGCCCTGTACAGTCCGTTTCTTCGAGAAACGCCCAACCGGGCTGCTGCGCGGCGTCTGCCGGAAGTGCCGGTACCAGCGCACGAAGGGCAAGCAGATCGCCGCTGCAAAGCAGTACTACGCCGACCATCGCGAAAGCCGGATAGCGGCATCTAAAGCGCGCTACGAAGCGAAGAAGCCTGAAATCCTTGTGCAGTGCAAGGAATACCGTGAACGGCCGGAGCGCAAGGTAGCACGCAACCAATACCAGCGTGAGCGGCGTCGGCAAGACCCGATGTTTCGCCTGAACCGTGCGATCTCTGGCTACATCAACCAGCTCCTGTGCGGCACGAAGAACGGTAGAGCATGGAAGACGCTTACCGGCTACGACATTGGCGATCTTCGCCGGCACCTTGAGCGCCAGTTCGTTGGAAAAATGACGTGGCACAACTACGGGAAATTCTGGCATGTTGACCATATCAGGCCGGTAGCATCTTTCTCGTTCGATAGCGCCGAGAGCGACGAGTTCAAAGCGTGCTGGGGGCTTCCGAATCTGAGGCCGCTACCTGCAAAGCAGAATATCGTAAAAGGTAAACGGCTGGAGTTGCTTCTGTGATAGTCTCTAAAAACGATACTCGGTATCAGGAGGTGTGACATCGGGGCATTATTTAGCAGTCCAAGCATTCCCGCAACGCCTGCGATTCCGCCCGCGCCGCCAGCCGCGACGCCTCCGACGATGGCAAACCCCGCTGTCTCGATGGCCGGGAACAACCAGCGTGCGATGGCCGCCGCTGCCGCCGGCGCTGCCATGGGCGGGACGCTTACGAATGTCGGCGGCCCCAGCGGCTTGACCGGAGCGAACCAACCGACTACAGCGGCGCGCAGCCTTCTCGGCTGAGCCGATTCGCATAGCGGAGGAACCGCGCGCCGTGCCCGACCTCGTTCAGCCTCGCTCCACGCTTCCTGCTCCCGACGCCGTCCATCGCGCCATCGCGACTCGACCGCGCGACATGCTGCGCCAGGCCCCTGCGATGCCGCCGGAGTTCTACGGCACTGTCGTCTACCGCTACCGGGCTGGGAAGGCGCGGATGGTCGAACTCGCCCAGACATTCACCGACGACGAGGAGGCGAAGCGATGACAGTCGGCCTCGCGCCTCCATTGCCGACGCCACGTCCCCGCGAGACAGCCTGCGAGATGATGGAGCGCCTGCCCGGCGAGGACCGCATGCGGTTGGAGTTCCGGCTGCTCTTCCGCCAGCTTGCGAGGCTGCTGGAGGCCGAGGTGCGGAGCGGGCAGCCGCCGAAGCTATCGCTCGACCTCTGGGAGCACATGGAGGCTGCATTCGCTGCCCGCGTCGCCGCCTATTGCCGCGCCCACGAGGCCAACGCCGCTTACCACGAGCGCCGCTCCTTCCAGGGCGAGCTTGAGCGCTGCTACGACCGCATCGCTGAGCTGGAAGGCAGGGAGCCGCGCCGTGGCTGAGGCCATCGCCGGCCCGAAGAAAGCGAAGGCCAAGGGCCGCAAGCTCGGCCGGAACAGCGCGCGGTGCAAAGCCTACCGCGACCGCGGCCAGCGCGAGAAGAACCGGAAGCGGCGGATTGCGCGGGAAGCGCGGCGGCTGGCCAGGCTCAAGCGGGAGCCAGCTCACACGCGGCGCGCAGCCGGCCGAGCTGACCGCCGCGTCGCCGTCCGCCGCGTCAAGGCCGCCGCCGCTGTTCATCGCTGGACCGGGACGCGTCCGACCGACCTCGTCGACGAGGCCAGGACGGCGCTCGTCCATGCCCAGGCCTTCGTGGCAACCCATGCGCTGGTGCGCTGATGCCCCGCCGCACGATAGCCGCCCGCGCTCGCGACCGCGCCGCCAAGCGGGCATGGCTGGCGGACGCCATCGCCGACGCGGCGCTAGAGCGCTGGCTTGCCGACTGCGACGCTTGGCGCCGGTCCCTCGAAGCGTGGCGCGCAGAGTTCGCGCCGAAGGATGCCGATGGTCGACCTTGAGCAGCTTTCCGCAGAACTCGCCGCGCTCAACGCCGACGTAGGGGCCGCGCTCACGAAGCGCAAGGCCTGGATGGACGCTCACATGGCCGACTACGCGAGGTACAGGGTCGGCGATGAGCTTTTCGACCTGGATACCGGCGTTCAACTTGGCGTTGTCAGTAGGCTTTACCGCTATTGGGACGGCGGCGATCCCTTTTATGATACTTCGATGAGCGTCCAGTACGAATGGCTTACGGCCGGCGGCTGGTACGACAACAGCAGCAGGCAACCCGGCCTTCGCTTCGGGAACGCAGAGGAATACGTCCGAGACTCCGCGCTTCGCGCTTCCCACGCGCGCTTTTCCGCCAGGGGCGCCCCAGGAAACCGTGTCGATGCTTAACCGCCGCGGCCTTCTCGCTGGCCTCGCCGCCGCCCTCTGTGCTCCGGCTGTCATGGCGCCTCCGGTCCTATCCGTCGGCGCCACCCTACGCGAGTTTAAGGCGTTTCACGGCCTGGATGGCGCACGGCAGGATTGGACTTGGCGGCCAATCGACACAGCCCCGCTCGATCGCCCGGTCTGGGTCTACGTGGCCGAGTACGAAGGTCTGCCGTCCTTCCAGACCGCATGCTCCTGGCACCCTGATGCCGGCTGGTGCGCCGACGAACTTCGGCCGGTCACGCACTGGATGCCGCCGCCGGACTGGAACGCCCGCTTGATTTAGCCCATCGTTCCGCCTACTCTCCGCCCCACTGCGGCACGGAGGACCCGGCCGCGCAACCTGACGCCAGGATTGCGCCGCCTCCATGTCCTACCGCCGCCGCCTTCTCAGCTCCGTTTCTGCGCTCGCCCTTAGCGTCGGCTGCCACAGCGAGCCGGGCCGCTTCCGCGCGTGGGCGACGCGCTGATGCTGCGCTTCGTGGGAATGCCCCTTCTCGCATTCGACGGAGCCGCAGCATGAGCGAGCGGGTAGTGCGCCGGAAGCGCCGCGCGCACGATGAGTGGGCCACCGAAGGGGATGCGTTCGCCGCCAGGACCACCGCGTGCGAGTGCGCCGCAAAGGTTATCGCCGCGAGGCCGGAGCTGCAGCCCATTCCGCACCTGTTCTCGCTCTGCGTGTTTTTCGAGTCCTACATCGCCCAGGGCAGCCTGATGACGAAGAAGCCGTTCGGCCCCAAGGAGCCGGCGCCCCTCCGCGTCGTGGAAAGGAAACCAGCCGCATGAGCGACACCAACGTCGGCTACGGCGTCGCACGCCAGCGCCGCGATCTGCCGGCGCCGATTATAGCCGAATTGGGCGTCGAGGTCGGGGCGCGCTTCGGGCGTCTTGTCATTCAGGAGCGCATCGCCGAGCCGCGCCAAACGACGAAGTGGCGCTGTGCCTGCGACTGCGGCGGGGAAGTCACCCTCGCGACGTATCGGCTAAAGCAGACAAAGACGCCCGGGTGCCGCGCCTGCTCCGGTGCGAGACAAGCGAGGGCGAAGACCACGCATGGCGACTTTGTTGGCGTCGAGCGAGGCTCGAAGAACAGGCTCTGGCGTATATGGGCGTCTATCCGCGAGCGCTGCGGCCCAGCGGGCGACCCGATGGCCTGCTATCGGACGAAAGGAATCAGCGTTTGCGAGGAATGGCGCGATTTCCTCACTTTTCGGGCGTGGGCGCTTTCGCATGGTTATGCTGACGACTTGAGCATCGAACGCCGCAATGCCTGGGGCAATTACGAACCTGGCAACTGCGAGTGGATCACGCAAGCGGAAAACTCCCGCCGCGCCGCAGCGACCGCGACCGCAAAGCGGCGATGGGAAGCTCCCGCAAAGCCGTGGAACGAACCGCACTTCCCGATTGAGATGTTCTGGGGGGCCTGCTGATGTCCGACACGAATGTCGGCTATGGCGCGGCACGCGCGCAGGCCCCTGGCCCAAAACGGGCCGAACGCAAGCGGCCGAGTCTTTCTTACGCGGGTGCAAGTGCCGCTCGGCTTGCGGCGACGCCAGCGGAACCAAAGCAAAAACGCGCTCCCCAAGGGACGAATAGCAACTGGGCCGTCATCCGGCATCACTCAGAAGCGCGGGTGAATTTACAACGCTCGTGGCGCCAGTCCTGGATGATGCACTACCAGCTTCTTGAGGCCTACATCCAGCCCCGTCGCGGTATCTTCATCAACACCGCCATGCCGACGCCCAACACCATGATCCGCGGCATGCCGATCAACCAGAATATCGTCGACCCGACAGGAACCTACGCTGCCCGGCGTTGCGCCGCTGGCATCATGTCGAACGAAATGTCGCCGTCGCGGCAATGGTTCAAGCTCAAGCCCGCCCTGGCCGACCGCTCCGAAGCCCCGCCGGACGCCATCGAGTGGTTCGAAGAGGTCGAGGACCGGTTGCATACCATCATGGCGCGCTCGAACTTCTACGACGAAGCCGCTCAGATGTTTGAGGATTTGGTCATCTTCGGCACGGGGCCGATGCTCATCTACGAGGACGCCCAGGACCTCATCCGCTGTTATACCCCGTGCTGCGGGGAGTATCTGCTGTCCTCGTCATCCGGCAACCGCGTCGGCGTCTTCAGCCGGCTCTTCGTCATGACCATCGCGGCCATGGTGGAGATGTTCGAACTGGAGAACTGCCCGCCCGAGGTCCAGGCGATGTGGCGCCAGAAAGGCGGCGCCCTCGAGGTCGAGCGGCTGGTGGCGCACATCATTGAGCCGAACAGCCCCATCAATGCCCCCGGCATGGACGATGCCGAGGGCGTCGTCCCAGGCGGCTTCGCTTGGCGGGAGGCCTACTGGGTCTGGGGCGCCTCCAACGAGTGGCCGCTGGCCCTCTCCGGCTTCCATGAGCCGCCCTTCATCTGCCCCCGCTGGTCCGTCACGTCCAATGACGCCTATGGCCGCAGCGTCGGCATGGACGTGCTGCCGGACATCCTGCAGCTCCAGGTGATGACGAGCCGCATGGCCGAGGCCCAGGAGAAGATGGTCCGGCCGCCGATGCTGGCTAGCATCGAGATGAAGAACGAGCCGGCGAGCGTGCTGCCGGGCAAGCTGACCTACGTTCCGAAGCTCTCCGCTGACGTCGGCATGCGGCCAGCCTATACCGTGAACCCGGAAATCAGGGAGTTCGCCGACACCATCCTGATGATCCAGAACCGGACCAGGGAGGGATTCTTTAACGACCTCTTCGCTATGTTGGAGCAAACGAAGAAGGACATGACCGCCTACGAGGTGGCGGCTAGGAACCAGGAGAAGCTGCAAATCCTCGGTCCCGTCGTCGAGCGCCTCCAGAATGAGGGCCTCGGTCCGGCCATCCGCCGTGTGTTCTCCATTGCGAACCGGAAAAACCTCCTGCCGCCGCTGCCGCGCTCGCTTATCGGCGTCCCCCTCGGGGTCGAGTACGTCGGCGTTCTCGCGCTGGCCTCGAAGGCCTCGATGTCGGCATCGCTCACCGAGTTCGCGAACCAGATGAATGCGCAGCAACAGCTCCATGCGGAAATTGCTGACCTCTGGGACGTCGTCGAATGGGGTCGCGAGATGTCCGATGTGCTGTTCATCCCGAAGAAAATCATCCGCAGCCCAGACCAGGTCAAGGCACTCGCCGCCGCCAGGGCAAAGCAGCAGCAGGCCGCCCAGGCGATGATCGCCGCCCAGCACGCCGCGAATACGGCGCAGACGCTGGGGCAGGCAGACATCGGGGGTGGCCAGAGTGCCCTTTCTGCTCTAACAGGGTTCGGCTCGACCGTCGGTGGTGGCGCGCAACCAGCGGGTGCTTCATGACCGACATCCCGAACCCACTCGCTGGCTTCCGTGACGTCGCGCACCTGCGCGAGGCGTGGGGCATCCAGGCGTCCGACGCCAAACGGCTGCGCCAGGAGAACGCCGATCTGAAGCGAAAGGGCCGCATTTTCAATGCGATGGTCCCCGTCGTCGGCAGCGCCGTGGCCTACAGCAAGTGCGCGGCCGAGTTCGATGGCGATCTGGCGCCGTGTGGCGAGTACCTCAATGCGTTGCGGACAGCGGTAGACCGCTATCTCGCCGAAATGGCGACTATCAATGTGCCCGACGGTAGCGGCGCCGTTACATGCAACGCGGAGCCCGGCGTATGACCCGCCTCCTGAAATTCGTTCCAGAGCGTAAGCTGGACGGCTGCACCACGCTGGCGACGCTAGACCCGATCCCGTTCGAGGCCGTGCGCTGCCTCACCGTGAGCGCGCCGCGGGCCTACATCTGGGCTGGTGCCCGCGCCTACCGCCTCTGCCACCTGTTGCTCGTGCCCGCCGTCAACGCCCTGCTCGTGAACTGCGACACCGGCGGTCGCCGCGACAGGTTCAGCTTCATTCCTGGCGAGGCGCTCTACGTGCCGCCGATGACGTGGCTGGATTACGCTTGGGGCGAACCCGGCGGCGGAACGGCCCTCATCCTGGCGTCGCGGCCTTGCGAACCGGAAGACGAGATCGCGGAGCGTGATGTCTTCGACGCGGCAGTGGCCGAGCCAGCGGTTCATCTTGACGAGCAGCGTTGGGTCATCCTACGCCGCCGCCAGCCGGAACTCTGCGACAGTGGCTGAAATCCGGGAGATTAAGCCGGCGAAGGAGCGGCTGGCCCAGGTGCGGCGGTGTCTTGGCCGAAGCGTGAAGTACGGGATCGAGCAGCACGACGAGCGACTTGCCGGGTTCGCCTTGGTGACCTGGAATGAACGCGGCGATGCTGTGACTGCGTACCTGACGCAATTCGGGCCAGTTGGCCGTTCGCTGATGCCGACGTTCGTCCAGGACAACCTAAGCCGCCATGTGGCGACGGAAGTGTTCCAGGAAACGGGGGGCCCGGAGCGCATTGAGGGCGGCGGCTGATGCCAAAGGGCGTCAAAGGCTGGTCTAAGTCGAGTCGTCCACGGCCAGCGGTCGGTGACGCTTTCGGTTACTGGACGGTCATTCTGGAGGACGCGCCGAATCCCTATGGAGACGCAGCGCCCGCGTGCTCCGTTCGCTGCGTGTGCGGGAAGGAGCGCTCCGTCGAAATCGGGGTCCTGCAGAGCGGCAGGTCGAAGTCGTGCGGTTGCCGCAAGGCGGAATTTACGGCTCTCCAGCGTTGCCCGGTCGTGCACATCGGAGATCGCTTCGGTCGCCTTATGGTTGTGAACGGTCCTTCTGGCGTCGGACCGCAGAGGTCGTGGGGCGTCCGCTGCGATTGTGGAGCGGAAAAGCAGGTCGCGCAAATGAACCTTCGGGCAGGCACGACGCGATCTTGTGGCTGCCTTAACGTCGAAAAGATTGGCGCCTTGCGGCGCACGCACGGCAAGTCCTCGATGAGCGAGTACGGCATCTGGCGGACGATGCTCAGCCGGTGTCGGAACCCAAAGACAAAGGAGTACGTCAACTACGGCGGCCGTGGTATCCAGGTCTGCGACAGGTGGGAAAACGACTTCGAGGCTTTTCTCTCGGATACTGGTCCCCGTCCCAGCAAGCGTCATTCGCTTGATCGGATCGACGTTGACGGCAACTATGAGCCTCACAATGTGCGTTGGGCAACGGCTAGGGAACAAGCCGCAAATCAGCGCAAGCGGACATACGTCGGCGGCTTCTCGGAATCGGAGTTGCGCGCGGAGCTGGCCCGTCGCCGGTCGCCGCTGGTCGTCGTCCCGCTTGGCGTGACGTTCTTCGGATGACCAAGAAGCTCCGAAAGTCCCAAGTACACTACGGACGAGGCTCGCCCGTGCGCCACTGCTCCGTCTGCCAGCACTGGCGGCCACCGCGGTCCTGCGAGTTGGTTGTCGGGCCGATACAACCGAATGCCTGGTGCCGACTCTTCGAACGGGCCAAGGTAAAGGAAAGAAAATGACCGAGTGGACAATAGCGCGCGCTGACGCGCCGGACGAGCGCGTCCCGTTCCTGTTCGAGGATCGCGGTGACATCGTGCCGGGCTACGATGCTGATGGGAGGCCATTCAGGGCGTACACTGTGTACATGGAACTCGATGGCAAGCCGCTCTACGTGCAGACCGAGTGGGCGGCTGTGGCTGGCTCCAGCACCGCGAAAGCGCGTGTGCGATGGGAGGAGGACAGCAAGGCGATCCGTGCCGCCGGTTACAATCCAGACAGCATCAAAGATAAGGCCGGCGAGCCGCTCGACATGGACTTCCCGAATGCCTGAAATCGACGGCCAGCTCCGCGAAGGCCGCGCGCTCACGGAGCGTGAATGCTTGCGCGAGGGCGTCGGCCACATCCGCAAGCTCAAGGAATGCTTCTCGGCCTTCGCTGCCCGGCGCTCGACGGCGCGGACACCGTTGGAGGCGAAGGTGAGCGTCCACGGCCTCCGCGATGCCTTCCGCGGTCTTGCGCTCCTGCGTGGAGACATGCGCTGGTTGTTCCCGGTTCGCGTCGCCGAGCGCCTCGAAACCGAACTTGACAAGGAATACCGCGCTGCTGGCCGCGGCGGCTCTGCCGTCGCCCAGCGCACCGCCCGCTGGCAGCAGCGCTGCCTCCTGCTCGACGAGATGGAGCACCGCGTTACGGCGCTGTTCGACCGCGCTGCCGCGCCGCTGCTCATCATGCCACGGGCGACGTGGCATTAAGGAGAGAAACTGAGCATGTTGCGTGATCCTCACGGGAACGGTGATCCCACGAAGAGACTGAATCAGGTGGCCGCTGCCATCGGTGCTGTCGTGTACGGCGATGATTTGCCGCACCTCTTCGAGGCCGACTATCGCTCGCTGGAGGACGCCGCGAAAGCCGCGATTACAGCATGGCTGCGTGCCGACCCTCAGTTGGAACCGGACACGTCACCAGTCACGCCAGCCGTGGAGACGACGGCGAGGGCGATCTGCGCGGCGACACCGCAATGCAGATATTACAGGTTTTCACCGGACGACCCGAATCCTCTTGATGGTGCCCCATTCTGGCGCGGCTGGATCAAGGAAGCGGAGGCCGCCATCGGCGCGCTGTTCGAGGCGGCGCCGTACGAGGCGAAGCCGGGCGGCTCCTGATGGCGACGTTCCCGCCGGAGCGTGGCGACGCCAGGGCGCACATCACCTGGTCGTGCCCCTATTGCGATGCTGTCGTGGACATCCACGAGGTGATGCCATGGGCGCTCATCCGTGCCTGCCGGCATGGCCGCGCCAATTTCGTGTCTGCCGAGCTGGAAGCGGTCATTGAGAAACTCGATGCCGAGCTTGCTGCGCACGTCGAGGCCACGCACCCCGACAAACTGCTGGAGTTCGGCTGATGGCGATGTTCGACCACGGCGGCGGTTGCCCGTGCGGCCTCTACCGCCAGTGCACGCCGGACTGCGAGAGCAACGCCGCGAACAAGCTCAGCTCATGGCAGGCCACCGCCGCCCTCCAGGCGATGCTCCGGCTGCCGAAGCGGGACAAGCTCCGCGTCCTCCGCCGCCTTGAGGAATTGATGACGAAGAAGGAAGCCGCCTGATGGGCGAGGCCAGACTGCGCCGCGAGAAGCCGATGATTTCCGTCCTCATCCCCGAGAGAGGGCGACCGGACGGGCTGCGGCGCCTTATCTACTCACTCGTTGACACCGCAGGCGATGACCAGCGGTGGGAAGCGTGCATCGCCATAGACGAGGACGATGAGACGCATTCGGCCGACGAGCCGCCCTTCCGCCACAATGTCCACGTGTTCCGCTGGCCACGCCCGCTCACGCTCGGGCAGAAGATCAACCAGCTCGCCCTCGAGGCCAAGGGCGACATCCTCTGGTTCTGCGCCAACGACCGCGTCATGGAGACCGATGGCTGGCCGGCGAAGTTCCGCGAGGCCGTCGCGAAGCTCCCGAACGGCATCGGCGTCGCTTACCCCAAGGACGACTTCCATCCCGACCACGCCGCCTTCCCCATCATCACCCGCCAGATGGAGCGCGCCGTCGGCTTCGTGATGCCGCCCTGCTACCCCTATTGGTTCATCGACACCCATTGGGACCAGCTCGGCGTTCTCCTCGGCGTCCGCTTCGAGATTGACGTGAAGCTCGGCGCCCCCGATGGCCAGGGCGACACCACCGGCGGTCGCTACGAGCTTCCCTTCTGGTGCGACTTCTTCCACGCCCTCAATCCCGTCCGGCTGAAGGAGGGCATCCAACTCATCGAGGCTGCCTGGGGGAAGGAGGGCGATGAAGGCAAGCGCGCCCTGGCCGATCTGCCGCGCCGCCAGCAAATCGCCGCAGCCCGCATCGCGCACCTCAAGCACCCCGCCTTCCTGGAGCGCTGGGCCGCCCCCGCTGGCGCCGAGCCGCCCTACGCCGCGTATGCTGAGGTCAAGGCCCACGCCGTGAAGATGATGGCCGACCTCGCCAAACAGCAGCCGAGGAAGTTGCGGGTTGCCATTGCAACCCCAAGTGGTAGAACGTACGAGGCGACCACCGCCAACTGCATCGCGGCGCTGGCCAGCTATACATCACTTGCAGGCCTGGATTGCACGCTACTCAACGTTCAGACTTCGTCTGTCACGCACGGTAGGAACAGTATCGTGCAGATAGCCCTTGAGCAGAACTGCGACTATGTTTTCTGGTTGGACAGCGACATGGTCGTGCCGCCAGACACTATTGTCAAGTTTCTGCGGCACAACAAAGATATTGTCGGCGCCACGTACAATCGGAGAACGAAGCCGTACTCCACGCTCGGCCGGCTCAAGGGACCTCCGCCGCCGCCGGAGGAGTTGGCGAAGGGTGGCCTCGTTGAAGCCGAGCTTTTGCCGGGAGGCGTACTGCTCGTCAGGGCCGATATATATCGTCGGCTCGGATGGCCATGGTACGCGGAATGCTACCGCTGGGCTGGGAAAGACAACCTCGACGCGTTCAAAAACCAGATGCGGGAGTATTTCACGAAGGTCCCACCAGATGACGTGCTCGCCTCGATTGACGCCACGCCGTTCGGTGCTTGGTTGATGGATAATTACGAGGTCGCGGTCGACTCCGGCAGCCCTGAGCGCTACTTTTCCGAAGACCTGTTCATGATTGTCAAGGCCAGGGAGGCGGGGTTCACTGCATGGTGCGACCTCGACGTTACGTATGCCACGACTCATCTTGGCGTCATGGAGGTAACCTGCGATCGGCCGACGGCGGCAAATGTCGAAATGCCAGCGACGCCTTTCGCGCCATCTTCTGGATTGCCAGCGCCGCCGAGCTAGGGTACAAAAGCGGAACGCGACGCCGTTCCAGCGGCGTCGCGCTCCTGACCTCCGGCAACCGAGGAGAAATTGCCGTGGCTAAGCAGAGAGTATGCGTCCCCGCCGTCTATGTCATCAGGAACGTCGTCACGGGGCGGCTCTACGTCGGCTCCGGAGTGAACTATTCGGTGCGTAGGTCGAAGCACCGAAAGGACCTCGAGGCCGGCCGACACCACAACGTACATCTCCAGAGCGCCTGGAACATGTACGGCCCCGAGGCATTCATCTGGGAAATCCTAGAGGTCGTCGAGGATAAGGCGACGCTCAGGGAACGCGAGCAGATATGGATTGACCGTCTCGGTGCCGCCGACCGCGACCGCGGCTACAATCTTGCGCCGAAGGCCGGAAGCCTTCTGGATTTTAAGATGCCGGAGGCCGGAAAGGAGAGGATTCGCGCTGCCCTCACCGGCAAGCCGAAGACCGAGAAACACAGGGCCGCAATGCGCGGGAAGCGCGGAAAACGGGGTCCCGTAAGCGACCAGGTGCGGGCCAATATGCGAGCCGCCTCCGCCGACCCGGCGCTCAGGGCCAAACGCAGCGCCGCGCAGACGGCGAGGTGGGCCGCGTCCCCGCCGGAGAAGCGCGCGCGCCAGCACGCGGCGCTGCTCGCCGGCAGGCGCGCGAAGACGGCCGCAAGGAAGGTTGCCGAAGCCGCCGCCCAGCTCCCGCTGAAGCTCGCGGCCGACTGAGCGGTTGCGCGGCGGCGGCGGCTCGGGCACACTCGGCCCGTGCTTGGATTGCAGCCCAGGCTCGCGCGCGAACTCGCCGCCCAGATGCGAATCGAGGTGGGGAAGCAGCGTGCGCTGGCAGTGGCCTTCCGGGAGCAGCGGCTGATGAAGCAGGCGGCGGCGGCGTCCGAACTCGCGGCCCGCATCGGCGCCTGGGCGGAGCAGGTCGAGCACGCCATGCCGGCGGGGCCATGCCCGTGGAGGTTGTCCTGCCGGCTGGGGCGGGTCGTGGACGCCGTGCGGGGCTGGATTCGCGGCTGGTGACTATTGCGCCAGCGGCGCGGTTGCGGCAGGATGGCGGCATGAGCGTGAAGAAGCCCAACGATTTCGTCGCCATCCCGCCGCAGAACCGGATGAAGGCCGGCGACCGTGTCTGTATCGTCGGCGCCCATCCGTGGACAGGCGAAGCCGGCGAGATCATCGCCTTCGAGGAATATGGCCTCGGCTGGAGGCGCTGGCGCGTAAGGCTGGATGTCGGCGGCGAATGCTACGCCCCGCCACACCAAATCCGCCTCTGGCCGCGCTGACGCCGCCCATGGCGCGTTCGGAGACCATTGGCAGGGCGGTGCTGCCATGAACTGGCAGGAGCGCATCGACAACTACGTCCGCGCCACGGGCTTTCCGCGGAGCCTGTTTATCGGCGAGGACGGCCGCGTCGTCGGCACCTGGATTATGGGGAACGACTACCGCGTGAAGTCGGCCTATTACGGCGGCTATCCGGCCGGATATCTTCGACGAATCAAGGCTCTGTTCCCCGACAAGGAGCGCCTCCTGCACCTGTTCTCTGGCCGCGTGGACCTTGCCGCGATGCCCGGCGATACCGTGGACGTGAACGCGGAGCTGGCGCCGACGTTCGTGGACGACGCCCAGACGCTGGAGCGCGTGCCACTGGAGCGCTACGACCTTGTTCTGGCCGACCCGCCCTACTCCGTCGAGGACGCCGAGCGCTACCGGACGACGATGGTGAAGCGAAATGCGGTGATGAGCGCCTTGGGGCGGCTGGCGCCAGGAACGCACATCGTCTGGCTCGACCAAGTGCTACCGATGTATCGCAAGGACGCCTTCGAGATGGAAGCCGTCATCGGCATGGTGAAGAGCACGAACCACCGCTTCCGGGTCGTCACGGTGTTCCGGCGTCGCGACGCGCCGCTGTTCGCCCAGGCGGCGGATTGATGACCGAGGCATGCGACTACTGCCCAGGGCCAGCGCGCTGCCGTGAGGCCCGCGTCTGCGCCTTCGCTCCACGGCGAATCCAGCGGCGCCGGACGAAGGGCTGGCGGATGCCAGAGGGAGCCGTCTACGTCGGACGCGGATCGAAGTGGGGCAATCCGTTCGTCGTTCATTCTGATCGCATGCAGAATGGGCAGCGCTTTCCAATGGACGCCCAACTGGCGGTTGCTGCGTTCCGCTCGATGCTCGCCAAGGAAGGCGCGTGGATTCCTGTTGCGCTCCCATGGCCAAAAGGAAAAATTCCCAGCATGGACGCGACAACCATTGATGATGTGCGCCGCGAACTTCGCGGCAAGGACCTCGCCTGCTGGTGCCGCCTGGACCAAGCATGCCACGCCACCGTCCTCCTCGAAATCGCGAACGCGCCGCTCCGGTGCGATTCAGGGCTTGACACGCCCCCGCCGCCGCCCGCATAAGGGCAGCGATGTCACTCTGGACCT
>Ga0181530_10002415_pt1 | contig 22180 bp, 20 predicted proteins | sample PEATcosm2014_Bin_42_FD_119769 | JGI IMG/M metagenome (GOLD analysis project Ga0181530, IMG submission 119769) | Peatland microbial communities from MTU Mesocosm Facility, Houghton, MI, USA - PEATcosm2014_Bin10_60_metaG | ecosystem: Environmental > Terrestrial > Soil > Wetlands > Peat | place... | reverse complement strand
TCCCCGTCCGCCGTGCAGAGACTGAATGACATCACGTCCCCGGCGGTCTATCCCCGTGCCGCCATGCTGTTTATTGAGGGCCAACAGGGACGTGGGGTATTTGTGCTTTGCGCCGGGAAAGTAAAGCTGTCCACCACCTCGCGCGAAGGCAAGACCATAATCACCAAGATTTCCGAGCACGGAGACGTGCTGGGACTGAACGCGACCATTTCCAACCGTCCGTACGAGGTGACGGCGGAAATGATGGATCCAGGGCAGGCGAACTTCATCACCTCCGAGGCCTTGCTGCAATTCCTGAACGACTATGGGGAAGTAGCGTTGCGGGTGGCGCAGCAACTTAGCCGGAACTATTATTCGGCCTATGACGAGATCCGCACTCTCGGATTAGCCAACTCCCCGGGGCAAAAACTGGCCAAACTGCTACTGGGCTGGTCGGCGGAGCGGGGAGATTCAAGCCACTCTCTACAACTGCATTTGCTGCTGACGCACTCGGAAATCGCGGAGATGATCGGCACCAGCCGCGAGACGGTCAGCCGCCTGTTTTCCGATTTCAAGAGGAAGCAGTTGATCCAATCGAAGGGCTCCGCTCTGGTGATTTGCAATCGATCTGTGCTGGAAGGAATGGTACAGGCGTGAATCGGCTCGAATGGCCGGGTGGGAATCGCGTTCGCCAACGATTCGGCCGGGCAATGCTTACTCGTTTGCCGCAAGAGTCTTCATTTTGCGCAGATTGCTCGGACGAGAAGATAGGAAGGCTCACCATGCTGGATGATCGCGAACAGCGCGATGACATAGTTGCGGCCGCGTCCAACTGCCCCGCGTCCGATTGCAGCGCCCTCGTCGTTGAGTACAGGGCAGCAGGTAGCGTTAGACCGGGTCATCCCGAAGATTGGGAGTTCACGTGTTCCCGCTGCGGAACGGAATTTAGCGTCTTGCCTGGTGACTTCATCTTTCAATCCATACCGAGACGCTGGCTCTCGGCGTATTTGAATTCGGCATAAGCTTCTTAAGAGCGTCTAACAAAACCCTGACGCAACGGAAAGGCGCCCCTTCGACAGGCACCGATCTTGGGGTGGCCTACCAGCTTGAGCAAGGGCAAAAGTGTAGACGAGAAGGCAGGTCACTGCCCTACAGCAAAACCCTCTCGATGCTCGAATACCGACGCGCAAATCGTATCGTCACGACTCGTTCCCATTGCTAATGGGACGGTACACCGCTAGGCATGCTAGGCATCTGCCGACAATTGTCCGGATGAGTGAATAGTGAGGCGTCGGGTTCGTTCAAGCTCACGTCCTTGTACTCCATTGTGACGGGGCCATGGCTGGACTGCATCTCAATCTTGATGGGGAAGCCCTTCAGGTCCTCCGCTTCCCAAACCTTCATCTTGGATGGCGGCTTGCCATCATGAGGAGTAATCGTCAAATTCTCCACCTTGCAGGCATGGCCATCCACCGTGTCAGTGCCCGCCGATGAACGCTCGATGGTGGCATTTTGTGCCTGAGAAAAAGGGTTCTGCTGTGTCGGCGAAGTTGTCTGCATGCACATGCCATTGCTCATAACCATGTAACCCGTGTGCTGGCTTAGTTCCATGATCATGTAGCCGGCACCGCCCGGCATGGTCGTTCTCATTTTGTCGCCGGAGCGATAGATTTTCACCTCGCCCGGCCCTTGGCCGCCGTGTGTCGGCATCCCGCTCATTACTGCCGTGGCGGAAAACTGTTTGAAGGTATCGAACGGATTCTGCGCCTGTGCAACAATTGTTAGGCATAGGATCGCCAGAATCGTTAGACCGTACTCGACTTTAATGCAGTTGGGCATGGCAGCGTTCTCCTCAGCACGAACTGTTTTGACGGCAAGAGCGGCGAGTAGTGTACACCCATCTGGCCCGTGCACGACACTGTGAAATGGGAGTTTCAGCGCTGCCGGCAAAGAGAAACCCAGAGACAGATGATGGCGCGTATCGGTGCCGGGGATGGTTAGTGTAAGGATCAATCCGGCGCACGAGCGAATTCGCCGGCAATCAAGAGTTCTCAGGTGCCCGCAATCTTGCGCCGCACCACTACAACATGATTAGAACCGCGTTACACTCGCTGAATCAACCTGGCCCTTCGGAGCGGCGTGGCTGAGTGCATCTTGTGGGATGTGCTCTCTCTTTTCGACGTTGCGACGCATCCGCCCCTAATCTATACTTCCCCGACGCACTGTATTCCGCGCCAACAAGGAAAACCACGATGAGACAACGAGGTCCTAACTCACGGAAGATCGGTTTCAAAGTCTATTGTGAGGAATGCGCGTGACAGACAAACTGTCCGTACACACAAAAAAGGAACCCCTCCTTACTTGGTTCGGTAGCCTTCTTCGCTTAGCTTGCGTATTCTTGCTCGCGTCCATCGCGGCGGCGCAAGCAGAGCGCATCCCCTTCTACCACTCCAATATCAAAGTCCAAGACGACAGCACCATGCTCGTGCGCGAGATGATTCGCGTCGTAAGCACCGGAAACCAGATCCGACACGGTATCTATCGTGATTTCCCCACTCACTACACCGATCGGTTGGGGAACCGTTACGTGGTCGGCTTTAAGCTGCTGGCGGCCACTCGCGACGGCGCCCCGGAAGAATCGCGCGTCGAAAACTACAGCAACGGCGTCCGCATCTACTTGGGCCGTGAGTACTCCCTGGTGGCCCCTGGCGAACACACTTACAGCATCACGTACACGACAAACCGGCAACTGGGCTTGTTGAAAGACCACGATGAGCTTTTCTGGAACGTTACCGGCAACGGCTGGATTTTTCCCATCGACAATGCTTCAGCCATGGTGCGCCTTCCGCAGAAAATCCCGCCCAGCGAGGTACGCGTCAGTGGTTACACCGGCCCGAATGGTTCGATGGCGCAAGATTTCACTTCCAGAGCCCTCGGCAACAACTTCCTGTTCAGCACCGCACATCCTCTGGGCCCCCACGAAGGGTTGACCATTCTTTTGCTGTGGCCGAAAGGCTATTTTCGCGGACCCACTGCGGGACAAAAGTTCCGTTACTTCGTGCAAGACAATCCCGATGCAATGATCGCGGCCGGCGGTTTGCTCCTGATTTTCGTTTACTACGTCATCGTTTGGGTGCGCGTGGGTCGCGATCCCGCCCCGGGTAGCATCATGCCGCTCTATGAGCCTCCTCCCGGATTTTCACCCTCAGCCATGCGCTACCTCGTTCGCATGGGTTACGACGACAAAACCTTCACGGCGGCGGTGCTCGACATGGCGGTGAAGGGCTTTTTGAAGATCGACGAGGGCTCTGGGCTGTACACGCTGTCTCGCACGCAAGCGGATGGTCGAGCGCTCACGCCAGAAGAGAAGGCTGCCGCCGATAAGTTATTCGACGGTGGGCGTAACTCTATCAATCTGCAAAACGAGAACCACGCCGCTATCAGCGCTGCCATGGCCGCCCTGAAGGCCCGGCTCAAGACCGCCGAGCAGAAAATCTATTTCGTGACCAACGGCCGTTTCATGATCCCGGCCATCGCGTTGTCCGTTGTCATGTTGCTAGCAATCGTATCCGCCGAAGGCCGGGGCAAAATGGCACTTGCCGGATTCATGAGCCTGTGGCTCAGCGGCTGGAGCATCGGTGTCTTTGGGATGCTGCACAACGTCGCGCACCTGTGGAAATCCGCCTTGGCGGGAGGCCATCTCAAAGCAGGACTCACGGCGAGCGCAATGGTCGCGACTGCGTTTTCGATTCCCTTCGTGCTGGGAGAGATTTTCGGGCTTGGGCTGCTGGCCTGGGCGACGTCTGTCTTCGTCGCGGCGGTTCTGCTGATGACGGTCCTTCTGCACGTCCTTTTCCACCAGCTGTTGAAGGCGCCGACGAGCGCTGGCCGCAGCGTCCTCGACAAAATTGAAGGCTTCAAGATGTTCCTCAGCGCCGTCGAAGGCGATCAGATGAATCGCGTCATGCCGCCGGCGACTACGCCCGAAGTCTTCGAGAAGTATTTGCCTTACGCGCTGGCATTGGATGTGGAACAGGCTTGGGCAGAAAAGTTCTCGGGAGTGCTGGGCGGAGCCGCCCAAACTCCAGGGTCGAATTCGGGCGGCTACTCACCCTCCTGGTATTCGGGCGCCGGCTGGAGCACCCTGGGAGCCGTGGGTTTCGCCAGTTCCCTGAGCGGCTCATTCTCTGGTGCCATCGCGTCCTCTTCATCCGCGCCCGGCTCGGGCGGCAGTGGCGGAGGATCAGGCGGCGGCGGTGGTGGCGGCGGTGGCGGTGGCTGGTAATTTGTTCATACGTCCCACTTCCAACATGCGCACACTGCTCTTCGCATGGGTGGACGAGCGTAACCCTTACCACCAAGCAAAGGCTAGGGAGTTCGCTAGATGCGAATCATCACGCGGAATTGTTGTGCTGTGAGGGGATCGCCACTAGGCCGCGTTGATGCGGGCGATCTCGTCACTTTTCTGCTTGATCTGTTCCTCGAGTGCCGTAATCTCCTTGCACTGGGCTTCAACTTCGCTGACCGGATGGCCTTGCTGGCAAAGCGCATACACCTGCCGGCCGATTTCGGCGAATAGCGCTGACTTCCTATCGTTGAGGTTGCTGATGTCATGTCGGATCTTCGTGGTGGTTGCCAGATCGCTGACTTCCCCCTTGGCCTTGTTCATGCCCTGCTTCACTTTGTCCATCAAGGTCATAGGATCCTCCCTTGCCTCAAGTTAATAGAAGAAACTATAAACCCGTTGTCAAGCAAAGAGCGGGAATGGCGCTTGACAGCCCTTTGGGTGCGTGATATACGTTCGCCTCGCACTGGGGGCCCGGGATTCCTCTTTTATCTCATGTTTCAGTTTCACCGGTTTCACGGAACTCAAGTGTCAGTAATTAATCATGCGCTGCCCTTCGTGCGGTCGAGAAGTTTCGGATCAGTCGTTCTGTGAGTGGTGTGGCAAACCCCTGAAAGCTGAAAAGACCCCTCCGACCGAACTAAGGTCGGGCACGCCATCGGGCGACAAAGTTCCGTCGTCTGTGCCTTCTTCGGAAGAGTTGGGTACTGCTCCTCAAGCTACTTCCAGCGCCAGGACCAAAGAAAAGCCAGACAACGCAAGCAGCCAACCACCGTGGTACCGCATCGCGTGGGCGGCTCTGGCCATCGTGTTGTACCTGGCAATCGCCGATGCGGCGGTTGAAACTTTCCTGCGCGATTCTCCGCTTCGTTGGTGGATCAGCGGAGCAGCTGTGCTGTACCTGGCAATCTGCGCGGCCGTTTGGCGCCTCATGCCGAAGCTGTGGCGGCGTTTGAATTGGGCAAGCCAGGCGGCTTTGTCGCTTCTAGTGTTGCTCGCGCTGATGAGCGCTACCGCTTGGATGCCGGGCGGTCTGGAGCAAGGACTGAACTTGCTCGGGCAGCCGACCTCGATAGTTCTGGCCGTGTTGAGTGCGGTCGTGGTCGCACTCTCCGGAGTGTTCCTCGCTCGTCTGCATTTTATCCCACTTGCGGGGAAGATCGTCGTGGGATTGCTCGCGTGCTATGGGGTCTTTGCTTTTGTTTTCGCAATTGGCGCCAATACACCATATTCCTCCCTCTTTCACGGCGAGAGCCAATGGACACGTCTGCCATTCTGGCTACAAGGCGCTACCGTCGGCGGCCTGTTCCTGGTTCCGCTTGCGCTGCTGCTGGAAATTGTTACCGGGCTTCGGCAAGTCACCCGCGACAAGATTTCAGACTTCGCCTTCAGGGTGGTCGCATTGGGCATGAGCCTGGTGATCACTGTCGCTGCTATTCGAGTCCCTGCAGATTATGACTCTGGCGCAGTCGAGACGCCCCCATGGCTCTCCGAAAGCCACGAAGAGCCGCTGCAACAGGGAGAAGCTGGTTACCAGCAGGCAAGCGAAAAGCTGAATCGCCTGTACGCCGGGTTAGACGTGCTGAACAGTAAGATTGACCGCTCATTGTTCGAGATCGACGCGCTGGCCGATCGCTTAGGTTCGGATCCAGCCGCAATGTTTCACTTCGTGCGGGATGAAATCCGGTACGAGCCCTACACAGGAGTGTTACGTGGCGCGCTCGGAACGCTACTTTGCCGGGTCGGCAATTCGCTCGACCGCAGCCTGCTACTCGCTGCCCTGCTAGAGAAAGCAGGATTCAGGACGCAGATCGCCAGCGGACAGCTCAATACGCAACGGGCCCAACTTCTTGTGAGCCGCTTATTCGAACCCGTTAAACCTGTGTCCAGCGCTATATCATCCCTGGCCGAGCTGGCGCCCGATCTGAGCCGCGCAGTGGGGACCGATCAAGCAAAGCTTTTGGAATCCGCAGGCGCGGCACAAGAGTACGGAAACAAGCAGGAGAAAGAGCTCGCAAATTACGTCAACGGTGAAACCGGCCTTCTTTCCAATCTCCTTGGCGATGCTGGCGTCGACGCGGGCGTGATCACCCCGAATGATCAGTTACTTGCGGAGGCGAGCGAACATTACTGGGTCCAATATCAAAACCCGGACGGACAGTGGGTGGACCTAGACTCCGCATTCACCGACGCTGAACCGGGAAAGACAGCCGCAGCGGCGGCAAACACCTTTGTCCCCGATTCCCTGCCTGAAGAACTCTACCATCACTTGCAAATCACACTCACCCTGCGCGTAGCGCCGGTGACAGATGGGAAGGATGGCACAGCCAGCGACACGGTACTGCTCGATCAAGAACTGCGTGTTGCCGAGCAGCAGGGAAAAAACGTGATGCTCGCTAATGCTCCGGTTCCGGCGTCAGATTTGACCAATCCCGCCGTGGACCTCGCGAATCTCTTTACCTCCGCCAAAGCCTATCAGGCGGTCCTCCAGATTGGGAGCCAGGTTACCACTGGAAAGTATTTCGATTTGGATGGGCAGGTATTTGACACGCTTGGAGGACCCGTCGGGGATGTCGTCACGAATGCTGGCAGTATTGGCAAAAGCGTGGGCGGCTTAACCGGAGGGATTAACGGCGCGTTTGGTGGTGGTCCCCCGGAAGGAACCTCAAGCAGGATCGTCGGCGAGTGGGTAAACTACCGTCTGACTTCACCAGGGATCCACGGCGAGCAACCGTCGGCCCATGACTATCGCCGCGAGATCATTCCGCCGGCTGCGGTCCTGTCCTGGTCGGCCGACAGTCCCGAGAGTCCCCAAACAGTCCCCACCAGCTTAGGGAAAGATGCCCTCCGCGAACGCTTGATGTGGTCTGTGGAGTTGTTGCCGGTAACGGGCCGTGTCGCGCCTGAGTACCTCACGTACTTAAGGATTAAGTCTCTCCTAGACAATCGCATGGCAATCGATTCATGGATGAGAATCGCGTACCAATTGCCAGGTAGCCAGCTTCCCTCGAGCCCCGCGTTTCCGCCGCCTCTGTTCAATCTGGCGCTCTCCGCGGCGACAGCCTCAAGCGCAGCCAGCCTGATTAACGCACAGTTCCCGAGCATAAGGAGTTATTTGGGCCGGCCGGGATTGATTGCGCACGAATTCGGATGTTTCGATGCGGACGGAAGCTGCACTTCGGGAGAGAGCTTCGACATCGTGGCCTATCCGCCGCGAGCTGTCGCGAGCTCGACGAGCGACGCGGAAACAGCGCGTAGGGATTCTGCACGCGTTCACATCATGGTGGGAGTGCTGGTCACCCGCATCGAATGGGCGCTCCTCCACTACAATCGCCGCGGCCTCAAGGCCGATGTTCGCAACACTACTGAAGTTTTTCGTATCGCCCGCAAGCAGGGCGTGAGTCTTGCTACTTTGCGGCCCGGCGCCGAAGGTCAACGATCGCTGGCCGGCCTTTCCCTGCCCAGTAGCGTCAAATCCGAAATGTCTGCAAGCTTGGCGGCGGGAAATGCGTTGGTCGTGCCGGCGAAGCTTCTGCGCGTTGATGGGGAATCGCGGATCGCTTGGTGGCAGCTGAACGAGAAATCGGGAGAGCTTATCGGCATAATGCCCGGGAGCAGGGGCCAAGGAATGGTCGAATATGCAGTGCTAATCGGCAAATTCATACTAGGTGTGACTCCAGGAGTTTTGTTTTGCATGGTTCAATACCTGGGGAAAAGCCCAAACCATTTCTCGTGTTGCCTTGTGACCGCGCTTGTTGGCTCCATCCTTGGTTTTCTTGCTGGGGCTTGGGATTTTGGGCTATTTTCCGACGCGGCATTTTTTTTTGGCACGTGGTTTTCAAGTATTTTTGGCTTGTTTAACCCGTGCGGTGGAGGGGAGCCACCTGGTTGTTGCGGTGGCGGCGGCGGCGTACGAGGTTGACCTCTCTTGTCCTGGCGTTACAGTCAGGAATTCCCTGCGTCCCGCTATTTCATGGCGGGGGTGAATGGAACCGCCTTCCATTCTCGCTGCAAGGCGGCGGGTGTCCCGTCGTTTGGCAGACGGATTTTCGGGTCTATGCGCCAGTTCGACCACTAGAATGGGTGTCCCGTTTTTCTCGCCCCCCTCGGTATTGGGTGCGACTGGATTCAAGGCAGGGGGAAGGGCGGGACGGTACAATGCTTGCGTCCTGCTGATCGAACGACCCGAGGCTCCCTCGGGCAACGGCGGTTTAACCCTGGCAGGTCGCGTGGGTTTCTTCCGGGAGACGACGCCAGCACCTGCGTCTGGTTAGATGGTTATGAGTGTGACGACTCGGTTTCCGGGAGGCGTGGACTAGGGGCTTATGCTCGCTGCACCAGCGACTTCAATCGTTCTTTCGATCATCAGCGCGGCGGCGATTTTGTTCTCCGGAATCGTACTGATCCGGGTCAAGGTATTGCCGCTGTGGGGCAAGTTCGCTAGCGCTCTGCTCGCAGTATACGGAGTGGCCGCTTTTGTCGTGGCGATAAAGTCCGGAACACCCTATGTCCAGTTATTTCATGGCGCCAGCGAATGGAACCGCCTTCCATTCTGGCTGCAAGGCGCACCGGTCGGAACGCTCTTTGTCATTCCGCTCGCGATTGTGCTTGAGTTCGTAAACATTCTGGCGCGGCACACTGGAAAGCTTTCCACGTGGCTCGTGCACGCGGCGATGCTTGGCGTGTGTTTCGCGATCGCGATAATCGCGGTGCGGGCAGAGCCGCAGCCTGGGATAACCGCGGCAACGGGCAACGATTACAACGCCGGTGAGCCGGCAACAAAAGCGTCACCATCGGGGGTATTCAACGACAGTGGCAGCTCGTCACATCCGGCGCTCGCACTGGGCGATTACACCACCGGACAGCAAAACGCACCGGCAGCCGCGAACAACAAGACTGCTACATTGACTGTTCCGAAGTTCCGGGTAGCATCCAGCCTCGGCGAACAGCAAGCGCCAGCTCGCCACGCGTTTTTGGTACTCAGAACGGTTTGGAAGAATATCGGTCCTGCACAATACCTCATACCGGACGTGATCAATCATCTTTTCTTGCTGATCGACGGAGACCGCCAGGCTACGCTGAGCGACGCCACTGCCGCGGCTCCGCATCGGTTGCCGCTCGATCAACTGGTCATACCGGCAACAGGAGATGCTGTCTCCGGCGAGTACGTTTTTGCGATCCCCGATCACGGTGTGACCAGCGTCGATTTGCTTTTCATCGATACGGATCAGGGCGACATGCACCTGGCGCTGTTCGGACGTAATCGTCCCGCACCGCGGACGATTGCAGGGCCGGCTAACAACGGGCTGATCGAAGCCGGTGTCCTGGGCACGGAGGAAGTTAGCGCAGTTGGAAACACCCAGGCTCCCCCAGGGCAAAACTACGAGGTAATTGCGGTCAGGATGCGCGGTCTGTCGAAAGGCAACCTGGTTCGTTTTGATGCCGCAATGTACTCGGTGCTGCGAGATGCCGATGGCTACAACTACCAGGTCAGCGAGGTGTCCGACCTCGATGACGAGTTCACTTCCGCGACACAGTTGCTCCCTGAGGTGCCGTGTCGGGGAATGCTGGTGTTTCTGGTTCCGGCATCGCACTCCGCGCTGACCCTCGCGATCAATCTGCCCGGTTATAACTCAATGGAGTTTGCCCTGCCGAACACGGGTGGTTCGACCCGTATCAGCAAGCCCTTGCTCAGCATCGAGGATCGCGACACTCTGACTCTCAGTGTGCTTGGCCTCAGGCGCGTGTCGTCGATTGGGAACAGCGCTGCCGCAAGCGGGAAGAATTACCTGGTGCTTGACGTTCTGTTTACGTCGAAGGCCGACCAGGGGATTGAATTCCAGACGGCCGAGCAACTAATCCTCCTCGACGGGGACAATCAGATTACAGCCGATTCGGACGCGCTCGACGCTTTACCGCATCCCCTGAAAGAGAACAGCGTAATACCGCCTCATGGCCAAGCGAGATTCGAAGTGGCTTACCAGGTCCCGGCGTCGGTGCGTCATTTCGCGATCCGCTATCGTGGTTTTCAAATGGAGACCAAAGAATCTCTGCCCGATGTTCCTGGGAATGGGCAGTGAGGGTAGAGCGCAAGGCCGGAAAGCTCTGAGCAGAACTTCGTGATTTCGGGAGGTACGCATCGTGGTTTGTCCTTCGTGTGGTTACAAGAACGTAAACGAGAGTGCTCCTTTCTGCGGGGGATGTGGTAAACCTCTTGCCGCTGCCGCACCTCCTGGAGACCAAGTCCCTCCCAGCCCAGATCACGTTATTAAGACTGAGTCGCGCGACGCGCGAAAATCACCGAAACGGATTGTTGGAATAGCGGCTCTGGTGGTGTGTTTAGCGATCGCGGGGGGTGGGCTGGTAATCCTGCACCGCTCTGGCGGGCTTACACGGGGCAATTCCTCCCCAGGAACCAATGCCGCAAAGACATCCTTTACCCCTGAATCGGCTGGCGCGGCAAGTCCTGCGGCAGGGGCACCAGTTTCGTCAGAAACCACGACGGCTAATACTCTTCGGGTAACACCATCTGCAGTGATTCCTTCCGGTACGAACATCGCGGCGTCAGTTTTTGGTGGCGAAATCGAAAGCGTTACTGGATCTTACGGACCTGGACACAATGGCAGGGTCCTGATCGACGGTTTGCCGGAACCCACCTGGAGACCCGAGGGGGAAGACCCGGTGCATCCGACCGAACCCGCCGTCGATCACGTCAAATTTCCCCAGGAGATCGTCCTTTCCTTTTATAAGCGTGACGCGGCGCTGGTTTCGGCGGTGGTGTTGAGGTTCCCAAAAGACGTCTCGTCGCGCCCCAAGGACATCGAAATCTGGACTTCGATGAGCAGTCCGACGGACAATTTCTCTCCGGTTGTAAAGGCCACTCTCGACCTCAGCACACCTTCAGAGACGATTTCGTTTTCACCTGTCCAAACCCGCTTCCTGAAAATTCGACTGCTCTCCAGCACCGGGCCCGAAGCATTTGAGATCGGCGAGATTGAGGTCATCGAGGGTTCGGCTGCAGGCTATGTTCCTCTGATAGCTCGTTACCCGGAGATCGAAAGGTGGAGAAGCAGCGTCCGGTACGCGGCGCAGAGGGGCATCGACTGGCTGGAACCCACGACCATCGATTGGCAAGCTCATAACGAATGTTTTGGATGCCACGTACAGGCACAAACCCTCATGGGGCTGTCTGTCGCGCAGAGAAATCACTATGTCGTTAGTCCGAGTTGTATGCGGGACTTAGTCGAGTTCATGCGAACCAAGCAAGCCGACGACGGAACCGAAAAAGACGAAGGCTCAGCCGGCACAAGGGCAACGCCTACTCAATTCGCCGCAATGGGATACGCGTATTTAGACGAGGTTACTGGAGTCAAAAGTGACCAGTCTTTATTGAAGCATGTCGATTGGTTGACCAAGCAATTGGCGCCCACCGGTGAACTGGTCCCCGATATGGAAGAACCTCCCATCGCTCAGGGATCGTTGATGACGACTGGCAATACGCTGATAGCTTTTATGCAAGCCTTTGCCCAAACCGGAGACGCCCGATACCAGCAGGCCGCTGATCGCAGCCTTTCGTTCATGGCATCGGCCACGCCTAAGACCACTCAGGACAAAATCTTCAAAGTGCTCGCTCTTTCGCGTTTTGGCACACCGCAACAGCGCGAACTGGTTGCGCCGCTCCTTCGCCAATTGCAATCTGAGCAAAATCGGGACGGGGGCTGGGGCGAAACAGCCGACATGCACGCTTCCAACGCGCTTGCTACCGGGCAAGTGCTCTACTCTTTTCAGGAAGCGGGCGTGAGCATCGATGCGCCCGAATTCACCAACGGCGTTCGCTACCTGCTAAAGACGCAGCAAGACAGTGGATCTTGGCCATCCACCAATACCCAGTCATCGAGAAATTCTGAGTTTGCGCCGACGATGTGGGCTGTGATCGGGTTGGCGGGTTTGGTGGAGCCTCCGATGGCAGAGTCGCTTAAGGCTGAGCTGGATAAGTACGGTCGCGTAGCTTTGTATATAAATTTCGACTTCAACAAAGCGACCCTCAGGCCCGATGCGAAACCAATCATCGCGCAGGTGCTCAAATTACTCCAAGATAACCCGGGTCTGAAACTGTCCATTGAAGGACACACCGACAATGTCGGGTCGCATGACTACAATGTGAAACTCTCTCAAATGCGCGCAGCCGCTGTGGTGAGTTCTCTGGTAGCGGCGCATATCGCGCCCGGCCGGCTGAGCTCTGGTGGGTCCGGGCCTGACCAGCCAATCGCGGACAACGACACCGAGAAAGGGCGAGCAAAGAATCGGCGAGTTGAACTTGTCAAGATGTGAGTTCAACTTGAAATGTAATTTCAACGAGGAGGGCCATCCCTTGCGCGCCCATATTTGGGGGTCAACGTCAATACACTATGGGCAAAGCTGACTTTCAACCTGCCACCCAATCGGCTCGCAGGATGCGCCAGCAGATCAGAGCGCACCCCAAGGATAGAAATGCCTCGTGAATGTCTGCCCGCTTTTCGTAGCGAACGCGCAGTCGCCGGAACTGATTCAGCCAAGCGAAAGTTCGCTCCACGACCCAGCGCCATCGGCCCAGGCCGCTGCCATGTTCGGTGTTGCGCTGTGCAAGAGAAGGAATGATGCCTCTGTCACGCAGACCTTGCCGGATCGCCTTGGCGTCATAACCACGGTCGCCCAACACGCAGTCAGGACGATGGCGCGGACGCCCGCGCTCACCCTGCAAGGTCGGAATGGCATCAACCAGCGCGAGCGCGTGCTGCGAGTCGTTGCGGTTCGCCCCGGTGAGCTGGATGGCCAGCGGGATTCCGCGTCCGTCGCAAATCACGTGGCGCTTGCTGCCGAGCTTCGCTCGGTCGGTAGGATTCGGTCCCGTCCGAAGCCCCCAAAAACTGCTCTTACCGAGCTGCCATCCACAACTGCCCGGGACCAATCAATCTGCCCGTAGCGCGCCAGCCAGTCCAGCAAAGAGAAATGGATGAGTTGCCAGATGCCTGCCTCTTGCCAGTCACGTAACCGCCGCCAGCAGGTCATGCCAGAACCGCAGCCCAGTTCCTCTGGCAGCATCTCCCAAGGAATTCCGCTGCGCAAGACGAACAGAATCCCAGTTAGACAAGCACGGTCTGGTAAGCGGGGTCTGCCACCCTTGAGCCGACGCGGCAAGGAGGGTAGCAGCGGATGAATCAGATTCCACAAGGCATCTGGAAGCAAAGGGCGGCTCATAGGCTGAGCATCCTAGCACTTAGCTAGCAAGGTCTGTTGGACAGTGGACACTTCCTGGATTGAAAACCGGGTTTTGTTAGAAGTTCTAAGGACTTTGTTAGGGAATTTCCCGGTCTGCACGGTGTCGTCATTTTTTCCCATAGTGTTCAAAAGTGCACAGACACGAAACCTGAGGCAGTTATAAGGTGTGTGCACACTGACCGACCGGAACAGCCGTGCTGGAACGCGGCCCGTGTCGGTTACCTGATGTGATGGGCCTACAACCCCAACTGATGTTCGTCTCCTTGGTGGCGTAGTGGTTCTTTTGCCTCGCCAGTACGCCACCCCATCTCGTGATGCTGATGCACAGCGACCCAATCACTCTGAGGAGAACAGCACAATGAAACACGGCCGGACCACAATTACCGCGCGTCAAACATCAACCCTGGCCGTCATGAAATCCCCACCTGAGCTTGAAGACGAGATTCGTCGCCGTGCCTATGAGCTTTATCGGCAACGCGGGAGTAATGACGGGCACGAGCTAGACGATTGGCTGCAAGCGGAATCAGATCTGGCTCAGAAGAAGGGAACGAACGTATCCAGGGCAGATCGCGAGCTTCGGGCTCAACAGCTTCGATAGCCTTCCGCCTCTTGTTCTTCAGCGTGGAGAGTCATTGTCACCTTAGAAAGACTCAAAACCATAAGGAAAGCGCAATCGCATCCAGCAGGCTACGCCGATCGGCGCTTTACCGGACCGCCAATCTTCCAGTTTGTGTGATTATCCGTCATTTCCTGAGCCGTGATGTTGTAGGCATGCACGACGGTCCACGGACGTGGATCGCCATTGCAGAATAGAACCATACCGGGCTTCGGCTTCAGGGCGGCATCGAGCCATGTCAACGTGTGCGTCGTGTCAGTTCTCAGTTCGACTTGAATGAGGTGCTCCATTGTGCTTACTCCGTCCTGAGACTGGCTCGCCGACTTGAACAACCCCATGTCATGGTTGCAGGCGATGTTTCGATTTACGGTGACACAGGTCACCAGCCCCGTGACTCCGACAAGAGAAAAGTCGGCAGGGGGTCCGCACATGGGAGCAAGCAGGTGCAAGAGCGAACAGGCCCCACCTGGTTTACCAGCTCCTACAGCATAACCTGAGGTCGTTTGACGAACTGCTCAATTGTGAACAGTCCGACCTCGCGATGAAACGAAGATGCTTTAAGTATCTGGGGCTCAAAATGCTGAAAACACGGCATTGACTTCTGTCATCACCAGTGACAGCATTATGGCAGGACTTTTATTCCCGACCACGTTGGGCTTTTTCATAGGCAACTAAGTGATCCACGTAATTGTTCTGCGATTGGGGATGAATACGGGGGCTACCCATGACGTCCAGGGCAGCGGCCAAGAAACGTCTCAAATTTGATCCCAAGACCTTCCTTTCGACCATCGAGAGCGGCAGAACAATTGCGGCTTTTCTCAAGAAGCATGCGATCTTCACTCAGGGCGACCCGTCTGATTCTGTTTTCTATATACAACAAGGCAAGGTAAGGCTCGCGGTTGTGTCGAAGAGCGGGAAGGAAGCGACGATAGGGGTTCTGAACGAGGGCGATTTCTTCGGAGAAGGTTGCCTCACAGGACAGCCCCTCCGGATGTGCTCCGCGACCGCAATGACCAATTGCGCGGTGATGCGCATCGAGAAGAAGGCCTTGATGGAAGTGATTCACAGAGAACGTGCGTTTTCCGACATGTTCGTGGCGTACCTGCTCAAACGGAACGTCCGGTACGAAGAGGATTTGGTTGACCAGCTTTTCAATTCCAGCGAGAAGCGACTCGCCCGCGTTCTTCTACTGCTGGCTCACTTCGGCAAGGACGGAAAGCCCGAAGTTGCAATTCCCAAAATCAGTCAAGAGACTCTGGCAGAGATGGTGGGCACAACCCGGTCGCGAGTCAATTTCTTCATGAACAAGTTCCGGAAGTTGGGTTTCGTTCGCTACAACGGCGAGCTTGAAGTCCACAGTTCGCTTCTCAATGTTGTGGTGCACGACTAGAGCATCACTCTCTCGGGCGTCGTGCGAAAAGTGTTCAATTGTGAACAGACAGACTCCTTGTGGCTTGCCTATCGTTTGATCATCGCCGGGTTCTGACGTAAAGCTATTTTCAACTTGCATCGCCATAAGGTCGCTGTGGCATGTTGAGTCATGCGCGTCACCGAACGGCGAGCCAAATACATCCTGTAACTGTCCAGAAGAGATGTGGCAATGGACTCCCCCACTGTGTTGTGCATCGACGACCGCCCCCAAATGTTGGAGCTGCGCAAAGCGACGTTGGAGTCGCACGGCTATTGCGTCAAGCTCGCATCGAGTGGATACACTGCGATAAAAACGTTAGAGGAAACGTCAGTGACTGCGGTTCTATTGGAGTACAAACTGGAGGGCATGGACGCGGAAGCCATAGCCTGCCATATCAAGCAGAGGTTTCCCAAGCTGCCGATCATCCTGCTTTCAGCATACTCGGAGATGCCAGAGCGAATTCTCTGGTTGGTGGATGAATACGTGATGAAGAGCGAACTGCCGGAACGGCTGGTGCTGATCATCGAACGAGCGCACAAAGTCGCGACACGACCTGAGGAGCCGATTCAGCGCAGGTGGATAGCGTAACGACTGTGCCGCTTGCGGGTCACGGCGCTGGCACGGTTTTCTACCACGGTTCACCGGCTCAAACAAACTCGGGAGTCTTTGTTTGTTTCCGTTTCCAGGCGCTGCCCGAGGCGCGGCTGGTCAATTTTGACCAGTCCACAAGTGCACTCCCGTTGAATACTGAGAAGAGGTAAATCCATCTGCGGACGCAACACAGCAAACCAGACGCCGAAAGTGTGTGGATCAGCCAACTCGGTCTCAAAGCGCCGGCAATTGCACGGGACACCGGGGAAGTGTTTTGTCTAGTCGCCGGTTGTCATCAGGTTAGGGACGAATGTCGCAGCTAAACACCGTGTTTCCCAAGAGGACTTTGGAAGTGGTCGCTCCGCGCTCTGTGTTACGAGACGGGCCTGCACTGCGCGCGCGATTGCAGTCGAAGCCATCGTACCCGAGTCGAATCGCGGTGATCGGCAATTATCTTCCGCGGCATTGTGGGATCGCTACCTTCACCACGGATCTGTGCGGGGCCATAGCGGAGGAGTGCGGACCGGCTCAACTGATGGCGCTCCCCGTCAACGACGCCGAAGAAGGATATGACTATCCCGCCCGGGTCAGATGGCCCCTCACCCAGGACAGTCTGACTTCGTATCAGGAAGCCGCTGAATTTTTGAACTTCAACAACATCGACATGGTGTGCCTGCAGCACGAGTATGGAATCTTCGGCGGTCCAGCCGGACGCCATATCTTGCATCTGCTGCGCGGTTTGAAAATGCCGGTCGTAACCACGCTGCACACGGTCTTGCGCGAGCCCAATCCTGACCAAATGCTGGTCATGGAAGAGATCGCGGAGCTTTCGGATCGCCTCATTGTCATGAGCCAGCTCTCGTCCCAGTTTCTGCAGGAAATCTTCAAAGTGCCGGGCAGCAAGATCGACATGATTCCGCACGGTGTGCCTGACCTGCCATTCCTGGACCCAAATTTCTATAAGGACCGCTTTGGCGTGGAAGGAAAAGCAGTTCTAGTGACATTCGGCCTGCTCTCGCCGAACAAGGGGATCGAAAACGTCATTGAAGCGTTGCCGCAGATTCTGTCCAAACACAGTAATGTTGCCTACATCGTCGCCGGCGCGACCCACCCTCACATTCTCCGTCGCGAAGGAGACAAGTACAGAGCCAGCCTGCAATCTCTGGCCAAGGAAGTGGGAGTGGAGTCAAAAGTCATCTTCCACAACCGCTTCGTCAGCCCCGAGGAGATGGTTCAGTTCATCGGGGCCGCCGACATTTACATCACTCCCTATCGCCATGAAGAACAGGTGGTTTCCGGAACGCTCGCCTATGCACTAGGAGCGGGCAAAGCCATTATCTCGACGCCATATTGGCACGCCATTGAGTTGTTGGACGACCGCCGGGGCGCGCTGGTGCCCTTCCAGAATCCTGGTGCGATTGCACAAAAGACGATCGAACTGCTGGACACGCCCGCCATACGCCACGGGATGCGGAAACGCGCCTATCTGTTCGCGCGGGAGATGATCTGGAAACGAGTTGCGCAAGGCTACATGGAAAGTTTCGCCCGGGTTCGCAGTGACCGTATGGAAAATCCAAGAGTTCAGTTCTCGGCCCGCGTCGTGAAGAAATCGCTCAATCATTTGCCGGAGTTGAAACTGGATCATTTTCATCGGCTGACCGATGACACTGGAATGCTGCAGCACTCGATCTTCACGATCCCGAATCGCGCCGAGGGCTACACCACCGACGACAATGCCCGCGCACTCATTTTCACTGTGCTGCTGGGGAAACCGGATATCGCGCAACCAGGTATGGAGCAACCGGGTCGAGAACAACTTACGAAAAGCGACTCCGCCGTTCCAGGTCCCGCGACCCGAGAGTCAGCCATCAAGTATCTGGCGTTCCTGCAGCATGCATTTAATCCTGCGACTGGCAGATTTAAGAACTTTCTCGCTTACGATCGCCGCTGGAACGATACTGACGGGTCCGAAGACTGTCATGGGCGCGCCTTGTGGGCGCTGGGAACGGTTTTGGGCCGACCCGGAGATCACGGGTTGAGAGGAACTGCCGGGCGTTTGTTCGAGTTTTCTCTCCCCGCGGTTGTCGAATTCAGCAGTCCGCGAGCCTGGGCCTACAGCCTGCTCGGAATTCAGGAATACCTCACGTCGTATCCCGGGGACCGCGACGCTCAGAAAGTACGATCGGTCCTCAGTCGGCGGCTGCTCCAAATGTATGAGTCCATCCGGCGGCCGGATTGGAAATGGTTCGAGGACGTTCTAGCCTATGGCAACGCCAGGCTATCCCAATCCATGCTGCTCGTGGGCTCAGCGTGCTCGGATGATCGGATGGTTTCCGCCGGCCTGGAATCACTGGATTGGCTGCTTGAGATGCAGCGCTTCGAAGCCGGCAGCCACTTTGTTCCGATCGGTTCACAAGGCTTCTATCGCCAGGGTGGCGAAAAAGCTCGCTTCGACCAGCAGCCGCTCGAAGCCGCCGGCGCGGTTTCTGCTTGCCTGCAAGCGTACCGGGTAACTGGTGATGGCCGCTGGAGCGGCGCAGCCTGGTCGGCTTTCAACTGGTTCCTCGGCGACAACGATCTGCAACTGCCTCTGTATGATTCCGCAACCGGCGGCTGCCGGGACGGTCTGCATCCCGACCGCGCCAATGAGAACCAGGGGGCAGAATCAACACTGTCGTTCTTGATGGCACTCCTCGAAATGCGATCTCTGCACGCTTCTGAACCATTGGATATCCTGTCATGACCATGCCCACAGAAAAATTTATGAGCCTGCTGAGTACTCGTTTCGAGCCACTGCTTCTTCGCCATCCCGCAAACCCGATCCTGACGAGTAAGGATTGGCCATACCCCATCAATAGCGTGTTTAATGCGGGTGCAACACTACTCGCGGATGGCACGACCCTGCTGCTTTGCCGCGTGGAGGATCGGCGCGGTCTGTCGCATCTATGCGCCGCGCGCTCTCCCAACGGCGTCGATGGATGGCAAATTGATGGTGAGCCCACATTGATGCCCAACCCGAAGAACCATCCGGAAGAGATCTGGGGCATAGAAGATCCTCGCATCACGTTCGTCCCCGAGCTGCAGCAATACGTCATTACTTACACTTCTTATTCGCGGGGTGGCCCCGGAGTGTCTCTGGCCCTGACCAAAGACTTCCGCAGCTTCGAACGATACGGCGTCATCATGCCGCCCGACGACAAAGACTCCGCGCTTCTGCCTCGGCGAATCAACGGATGCTGGGCACTCATTCATCGTCCCATGACGAAGCTCGGGTCGCACATGTGGATTTCCTACTCTCCCGACCTGCGTTATTGGGGCCGGCACAGGCTCATGCTGGAAGCTCGCCGCGGTGCCTGGTGGGATGCAAACAAGATCGGGTTGTCGCCGCCGCCCATCGAGACTTCCCGAGGATGGCTCCTGTTCTACCACGGAGTGCGGCACACGCCTTCCGGCTGCTTGTATCGATTGGGTCTGGCGCTTTTCGATCTGGAGAATCCGGAAAAATGCCTGCTGCGAGGAGATTCGTGGATCTTTGGCCCGGAGGCCTCCTACGAACGCCACGGCGACGTGGACGATGTCGTGTTCCCCTGCGGATACACCATGGACGCCGACGGCGACACGATCAACATTTATTACGGAGCTGCGGATTGCGCGATTGCCCTGGCCAGGGCCAGTGTTCGCTCTCTACTGGAGTGGCTGGATGCCAATGGAAGTTGCGAACGCCGCCAGCGAGCACAGGATTGATGAAACCACTACTTTGGATTTTTCAGCTCGCCTTTGGCTGCCGGCACCGTCACCTCAGCCGCGTGTTCACGATCAAACGCCGTACATACCGTGTCTGCTTCGACTGTGGACGGGAATTCGATTTGCCTGACGCGCACCCGCCCATACTGTCCGCCGCTTCGCGGGACGCGCGCTTGGGGACAAATCCCCATCATGCACGCTGAGCTCCCGCGCTTCGATCCGGTCCTGGCCGCACCCGGCTCTTCGCATGTGAGCTATCTTGCTCAGACGCACGCGCCTGGACCTGTCATTCTTGTTGTACTGACCGTGGGAACAAGCCGCGACCTTTGAGTCGTAGCTCTCATTGTTAAGGTCGCTGCGGTTGGGGACCTGACCAGGTCACGACGAAGCCACCAATCGGCATTCTTCATCCGTGTATGCCGCCGAACCTTGCGGCCAAGCACGATTCGACCCTGAGAGTTCTCAAGAATTAAAACCCGGGCAACGTTTCCTGACAGATGAGGGGCGTTAGCCCGAGAAACTTAGATCGGAAACCAAGGAAGGTCAAAGATTATGCCTTTAATTCAACTGCTGGAAGTTCTCGTGGTAGTTGGAGTTCTCCTGTGGTTGGTGAATCGCTTCATTCCAATGCAGGGAACCATCAAGTCAATTTTGAATGGCGTCGTGGTTATAGCTGTAGTTCTCTGGATCATGAATGTATTTGGGTTGTTTCATTCCCTTTCCAGTATCCACGTCGGAAAAAGCTGAGATTTGGCAAGGTCACCCCCGGTTTGGCATCGGAACCAGAGAGTGATCCTTCTCGTATCCAGCGAAGCCATCGGCAGCCCGGTCAACGCGGCCACGACAAGCTTGCGCTCGGGTAAGCGTACGTAACGATCGACAATGGAGGCAGTACACATGAAACTAGTTGGAGCTATCAGCGCAGCAGTTCTTTCTTTGACCCTCGGGGTCGCCGTTCCGGCATACGCACAGCAGGAACAGCACGATCAACAGGAAGAAAACAAAGCCAAGCCTGCTCAGGACGAGAAAAAGGCACAACCAGAGAAACCCGCAAAGCAAGAAGAGAAAAACGCGCAGCAGGAGAAGAACAGCAAGCCAGAAGAAAAGAACGCGCAGCAGCAGGAGAAGAACAGCAAGCCGGAAGAGAAGAACGCGCAGCAGGAGAAGAACAGCAAGGCGGAAGAGAAGAACGCGCAGCAGCAAGCTAAGCCTGAACAACAAGCACAGCGCGAAGGTGGTAACGGCGGTGGCCGCATTCCCGAGGACCGTTACAAGGCCAATTTTGGACAGGAGCACAGGTTTCGTGTCAGCGAATCCGATTCCAGAGATCGCCGCTTCCAATACGGCGGCTACTCGTTCGGATTTGTGGATCCATGGCCGACCAACTGGCTGTACACGCAGGACGTTTATGTTATCGAAATTGACGGCGTGTACTACCTGTGTAATGCGATGTATCCCGGCGTGAACATTACACTCAGCGTCACGCTGTAGCTCTGCCATCTAGGTTTAACTACCGGCGCGAGCCACTCTCGGCTCGCGCCTTTTTCTTGTCGCACCTAATTCGTCGCGCCCGCAAGAGGATTCTCAAAGTCAAACCATGAGATCAGGCCGTTCATCAAGACGGCCGTTCAACGGGCATCGAGGCAGAGAAGAATGGGGCAGTGGCTCGGTTTAAAGAGTCACTGCCCCAGCAATCGCTCTGCCTTGGACTTCAGAAACTGTATTTGAGGGCGAATTCCAGCTCCCGGTTGTTGGTTGCGGTGTTGGTGATTGCGGCCGCTCCTGGAAAGTCCACGCCAATGTAGCCGCCGGAGCCGCCTCCGGGCAGACCGAAGTTCGGGTGATTGAACAGGTTGAAGAATTCGGAGCGGAATTCCACCTGCTGGGATTCGCGAATCTTGAAATTCTTCTGCAGAACGAAATCAAAATCCACTAGATCCGGGCCGCGGAGATTTCCAATCCGCGAGGTCCCGTATGCGTGTGCCGACTGCTGGCCCGGGGCCAGAGGCGGCGTCACAAACGCTTCCTGGTTGAACCAGCAATCCAGAGTCTGATGGCCGGGGTTCGAGCAGCCCCAGTCCGAGCCCTGCGAGGCCGCGTTAAACGAAAAGTCGTAGGGGTTGGCAATCTGATCGGGACGGGGACTTTGGGTGCCCGTGTTGGTCAGGTCGGTGGACAACTGTCCCGTCAGCGCTTCGCCGCTCTGTGCCGAGGTGATGCCGGCGACCTGCCAGCC
>Ga0181530_10002413_pt1 | contig 22186 bp, 17 predicted proteins | sample PEATcosm2014_Bin_42_FD_119769 | JGI IMG/M metagenome (GOLD analysis project Ga0181530, IMG submission 119769) | Peatland microbial communities from MTU Mesocosm Facility, Houghton, MI, USA - PEATcosm2014_Bin10_60_metaG | ecosystem: Environmental > Terrestrial > Soil > Wetlands > Peat | place... | reverse complement strand
CCGGAATTGGCTGGTGTCGATCTGCAGTCCCATGTGGACAGGCAAAAGAATGAGCACAATCACAATGAGGCTGACCGAGGCCGCTTCAATCCACAGCATGACTTCAGCCGACAGCTTGACGTCGCGATAAGCGATGAAGCCTGCGACCAGGCAGACTACAAAAAGCGTGGGGATGGCCGGCGGCGACCCATGGAAAAACTGCTGGCTGAGCACAGTCGCGTAGTAAAGAGCTCCGCCGGCAACCGATGCGCCCGTTGCGAGATATGCAAGCAGCAATCCCCACGCGGCGGCGACGCCAAATGCGGGCGGCAATGTATCTGCCGTGTAACTGTAGAGCGATCCCGGCGAGGCAGAAAGCTTGGCAAAGCGGCTGACGCAAAAACCCACAAGCAGCATGGCGCCTGTGGCCAGCAGGTAGACAAACCACGTGGCGTTGCCTGCCAGCGCGAAGACCAGCGGAATGGTGAGCGACGCCGAAGTGCTGGGCGCCATGGCGGAGACGGACTGCGCCAGCGTTTCTACCGGGCCCAGCACACCCGCGCGCAATCCGTAGCTCTCGTTTTGCGCATACACCTGGCCCTTTGCGGTCGTTTCGGCGGTCACATGCCTGCCCTTTGCTTGTTGTGCGTGAATTACCGTTCGACGGTGGCCTCGATAGTACCATGCGGCTCGTCGATGGGCACGAATATGTGGTTCGGATTGTCGAGGCCGAAGGGGCTCAAATCGGCGAGCAGATGGTGCAGATTAGGCATGGAGAGATGAATACGTGCGATCTCCGGAGCAGCGGCCAACGCGGCTTTTCCCATGTCGAAGAGCGTGTGCTGCACGCTCATGCTGTTGTGACCGGCAAATTCCTTCAGCAGCGCTTCCAGAATTCGCGCGCGCACCGCGGCATAATCCGGCGTTGCTGCTATGTAGTCCCATGTCACCGTGGCGCGCGTGCCGAAGATGCGGTCGGTGGCCGGCTTGAGTGTGGTCAGCTTGTCCTTGATGTAGCCGGTAAACGCCGACTTCGTCGTCTTCAGAATCGTCAGGCCATCGACGCCCGACGTGACGGTCCAGCCGCTCCCTCGTTCGCGCTCGGCATGCGCTGTTTGCAACTCCGGTCCGCCCAATTTGAAGGTCGTGGCCTCCGGCGCGCCGTCGACGATCATGCGCTGCCAGGCTTTTTCCTGGACCTGAATGCTGACCTTTGCCACTTGCGGCTGGTTCGAGAGGAAGTAGTCGCCCAACTCGCAGGCGAAGGCTTCGATGGTTTCGGCCTTCGCACCGCGCGCCACGTAATACACGGTGTTCTTCATCGTGTCGGTGGGCAGAACCTTGCTGTTATCGGCCTCTGTGTAGCTGGCTTCGAAGTCGCCGCACAACATCACGTGCACGGTCCACTCGTTGAACTCATGCCGATCCCCATGGAGCGGATCCTTGACGCGCGTGATTCTCGACAGGCGCACGCGGGATTTTCCGTAGCGGTTTTCACCCAGTCTTGCCATTGGTTAGCTTCCCCTTGTCACGATCCTCGATAAGTGGTGTAACTGTTGTCGCTGAGCAGGAGCGGCAAATGATAGTGGCCTTTGCCGTCGCACGTGAAGGTAATGGAAATTTCCGGGTAAATACCGGCGCGGCCCTGGCGCTTGAGGTAACTGCCTGTATCAAACGTGATCCGGTAATCGCCAGCCGCCGCATCGGCCGCAAGATCGCGGCAACGACCATCCGCGTCGGTGGCGCTGGCCGCAATTTCAACCCAGTCGCACGGCGCATCGCGCACGCGTTCCGGCGATTCGCCATCCATCACTTTAATGTCCAGCACTTCGAGCCAGCCACCGCCAGCCAATTGCTCCAGGCGCACGGCAATTCCCGCCGCGGGTTTGCCGAGGACCGTATCCAAAACATGCGTTGTGATTGCGCTCATTCGATCAACCACTTTCCCAAACGAATTTGCATGATTTGACGCTGCTGCTCGGCGGCTTCGCGTAACTCGGACTCGCGCGTCGATCCCAGCCGCCGCTTCAGAATCGCCAGCATCTCTTCCGCGCTTTTGCCCGTGGCGCACACGATGTACGTGAATCCGAACAGCTCTTCGTATTTCTGATTTCCCGTGGCAATCTCGACCAGCACTTTCTCGCTCGCCGAGCTCGTCTGCGCTTGCTCAGCCCGGGACCACGCGGCAGATTGCGCTCCAGCTTGCGCCGACACCTTACGTTCGCCGATGCGGTGATGACAGGCAAAGGCCTCAAGCCAGTCGGCTTCCTCCATGGCGCCCCACACGCGGTCTGCCTCCTCGCTGAGCGCAAATACGCTCGCGATGGGGCGCAGAGCTACCATCGCATCGGCCCACCGCTTTGCGCCGCAGCAGGCGAGCATGGCATTGCGCGCCGCTGTCTCGCTGGCCGCGTTCCAGGTTGCTAGCGTGGTATTCACGGTCGCGAGCCCTCCCGGCGCAGTTCGAGCAAAAACTCTTCGAGCAGATTTACGGCCACGCGACGGCGGTACTCTGCCGTAGAGCGAATATCGTCGATGGGTTGCACTTCAGCGAGCAGTGCGCGCCGTGCGGCCAGCACGGTTTCACGCGTGAGCGCTTGGCCCAGCAGCGCCGCCTCGGTTTGCTTAAGCCGCGTGGGATAGGGCGCCACGCTTGCTGCCCCGAGCCGAATCTCGCGAATGACGCCTTGCTCCAGCAGCGCAGAGGCTCCTAGCGCAACTTTAGCGATCGCCATGGCGCGCCGCGTTCCTACCTTGCGCAGGTATTGCCGATGGCACGCGAATCGCCTCGGCAGGTGAATCGCGTAGAGCAGTTCATCTGCGGCGAGTACATTGCGCTTGTAGCCGGTGTGGAATTCGGAGTAGGGAACCTTTCGCCGGTCGCGCACAGAAATGGTCTCAATCTCAGCATCGTAAGCCAGCAGCACGGGCGAGGAATCCGCGGCGGGTGAGCCGTTTACCAGGTTTCCGCCAAGCGTGGCGCGGCTCTGGTTGGCAACGGAGCCGATCCAGCTTGCGGCTCTTGCGAGCAGCGGAAACTCCGCGTTGACGACGGCGTGCTTGCGCAGATCGAGAAACGTGGCCGCCGCGCCAATGGCAACACTCTGTGGCGTCACCTCGATGGCGCGCAGATCGGGAATGCCCCACAAATTGACCAGCTTGTGCGCGTTCAAACGCCCGGCCGAAAACGCTACCATCAATTCCGTGCCGCCCGCGATCGGCGTCCATTGGCCAGGCTCGGCGGCAAGCAGATCGAGCACCGCATCCAGGCTGCCGGGCGCAACCAGCTCGTGCATTTCCGCATTACCGCGCATGCTGCGTCCGCTCCAAGTCTGATTGTCCAATCGGTTCTTGCGCAGGCTCCGATTCCGATGCGCCGGCCGCGGACGCGATGGACGCGAAGATGCGCACGAATCCCGTGCAGCGGCACAAATTGCCTGCCAGCGCTTCGCGAATCTCCGCTTCGCTGGGATGCGGGCTGTGCGCCAGAAGCTGTGCCGCGGCCATCAACATTCCGGGCGTACAAATGCCACACTGCGCTCCACCGTTCCGCAGAAATGCCTCCTGCAAGGGATGTAGCTCTCCGTCGAGCGCCAGTCCCTCGACAGTTTGAATCTCGGCGCCCTCGGCCTGCAGCACGGGCACAAGGCAACTGTTCACCAGTTCGTCATTCATGCGCACCGAGCAGGAACCGCATTCGCCCTCGCCACAGCCTTCCTTGGTCCCGGTCAGATGCAGATCCTCGCGGAGTACGTCGAGCAGCCGCTTCATCGGCGGTACGTTTACCGTGCGGCTCTCGCCATTCACGGTGAAGCGGATCGCCGGCCAGTGTGCGTCCTTCCTGGCGTTTCCGTTAGCGTTCATGGCGAGGCTGGCTCCTCTACCGGCTGGCTCGCGACGAGCCCCGCATAAAGATCCTCGGGCAAAAGTGGAATGGCAGTAAAACTTACGCCGGTCGCGTCGCGGATGGCATTCAGAATCGCGGGCGCCGGCCCGTCATGCGGCAACTCGCCAATGCCCTTCGCACCGTACCCGCCATGACGGAAGGGAATCTCTTCAAAGTAGACGTGAATCGGTGGCACATCTTCCGCGGTGGGCATAATGTAGTTCGTCATCTGGTTGTTGGTCATGCGGCCGTCCGCGAGAACCACCTTCTCGTAGAGCGCGTAGCCGATGCCTTGCGCGATGCCGCCTTCAATTTGTCCCGTTGCCAGCACTGGATGCAGCACCCGGCCCACTTCCTGCACGGCCCAGAAGTCCTCCACCTCGGCCGAGTACGTCACCGTGTCCACAGCCACCTGCGCCACGTAAATCGCCCACGCGTACGCGCCGTACGCCTCGCCGTGATACTTCTGATCGTCCCAGTAGATTCCCGGCGGAGCTTCATAGCGGCACATCGACGAGACTTCACCATGGGCGTCGCGATAACGCTCGCAAGCGGCGAGGAATTCCTCGCTTGCATATGTCGCGCCAAGGCCTGCCTGCTCGCGCAACAGGTAGATGAGCTGCAGGCAAGCGCGCTCAATCAAGCGGCCTACAACCATTGAGGTGCGCGAAGCGACTGTAGGTCCACTATTCGGCACCATATTGGTGTCCGGCGCAGCCATGGTTACATCGCTGTATTCGATGCCTAGCGCTTCGGCGGCAATCTGCGTGAGAATCGTATTCGTTCCCTGGCCGAATTCGGTGTTCGAAACCAGAACGCGTACTTTTCCCTCCGGCGTAACGTCCACGCCGGCCAGCGAATTCAGATACAGCTCGCCCGAGCCGGTGAATCCGGAGCCGTGATAAAACGCCGCGATCCCCATGCCGCGCTTGACGGGATTCCGGGCATTCTCACGCGCAAATTGCGCACGTTTGGCGTGATAACCGCTCTCTTGCAACGCGCGATCGAGCAACCGATCGAGCATCATGGGTTCGCGCATAAGTTGTTCCGTCGCGTTTGTATCGCCCTCGTGCAGAAAATTCATTCGGCGCAAATCGACTGGATCCACGCCGAGGACCGCGGCGATTTCGTCCATGTGCCGCTCCATCGCGAAGACGGCTTGTGGCGCTCCGAAGCCGCGAAACGCGCCGTAAGGGACGTGATTCGTCGCCCAGGAACGCGCACGCACTCGCACATTGGGGCAGAGATACGGACCGGTGGAGTGAAGCGTCGCACGCGAGAGCACCGTGGAAGAAAGCGTGGCGTAGGCGCCGCCGTCAGTGTCGAGATGGATTTCGATCGCAAGCAGTTTGCCATCCTTGTCGAGCGCGGTGCGATGGCGCACGCGCGCGGGATGGCGCTTGGTGGTGGCTGCCAGATCCTCCATGCGATCGTAGACCATCTTCACTGGATGAGCGCTTTTCTTCGCAAGCAACGCCGCGTGGCAGGCGAGGACGGAGGGATAATCCTCCTTGCCGCCGAACGCGCCTCCGGTTTCAGTCTGGACCACGCGCACCTTGTCTTCAGGCAGATCGAAGACGCCGCGCAGTGCTTTGAAAACGTAGTAGGGGCATTGCAACGAGCCCCACACCGTCACTCCGTTTTGCGCGCTGTACTCGGCGATGATGCCCTGGTTCTCGATATACAGATGTTCCTGCGCCCCGGTGCGGTACTCACCTTCTACGATGTGCGCGGCGCGGGCCCACGCGGAGTCCACGTCGCCCTTTTCCAGAAGAAAACTCTTGAGCAGATTGTCTGCGCCCCACACGATCTGATCCTGCCGCTCGCTCTCCTCGATGGTGAAGATGGGCGGCAGTGGATCGTACTCGATCTTCACCCCGCCAAGCGCTTCGCGCAATTTGTGCTTATCGGGATGCGCGAGGAGAAGAATCGGTTCCTCGCAATGATTCACCTTGCCGTCGGCGAGGCAGGGCTGATCGGCAACGATGAGCTGAATGATGTTTTCGCCGGGAATGTCGGCAGCGGAGACAACCGTTAATTCGTTCCAGTCGATGCGGCGGTCGAAGGCAATGGAGCGGATGAGCCCGCGCGGAATGGTGCTGCGCACCGTGGCTCCGTACCACATGCCCTCGCGTTTTATATCGTCGACGTAGCAGGCGCGGCCCACCAGCTTATCCACGCCCTCTTTTCGAGGAACGGGGGCGCCAACGATGCGGGTTGTCGCATGCGTGCTCATGGGTGCCGACAGTGCCGTACGGGTTGAGGGATAGCATACAACATTGGCGAAGGACAGGAACAAGGGAGCTTTATTGCATATCGGGCTTCCACCACGGATTAGGGAGCGCCCAAAGCACGATCTCTCCGGGATGTGCGACAGCCGATTTGCCGCCGCACGTGTTTCCCGGTACATATCCCTTCTCAAGTACTAACGAGACCCGAATGAACAATTCCATTTTCGGTTCATTACAATCAAGGTAAGGGATCCGGTACGGCTCTTTGCCAACCTTTGGGCCCGCCAGAAGCGTGAATTCGTGCGCTCCTCCAGGAACCTCGACAGCTGCCAGACCTTGCTTATCAAACGCTATCTCCGATCGATCCCACTTCTCCCCCCATTCAAACGTTACTATCTTGTTTCTCATCGGCTTTCCGGTCTTGGCGTTCAAGAGCCGAACGGTGATCGTTTGCGCCGACAAGGATGAGGACGAATTCCCTCCTCCGAGGAGAGCGATCGCGAGGGCTACTGCAACTGCAGTTGACTTAACCGTGACTCGTTCTCTCAGTGGACTTCTCACTGTCCCGGTCGATTCTTAGCAATTCGGGGTCGCATACATTGACATCTAACAGCGAACAATATAGCGGCCCTCGCTGTTTGCTGCTCTCTGTGTGCTGTCTGCTATTCTGCCAAACGCGCCAGGGTGCGCCCCAGCACGTGCACGCCGCCGCCGATCCACTCGGGCGAGGCGTATTCGTCGGGCCGATGGCTCACGCCGCCGCGGCAGGGAATAAACAACATGGCCACGGGCGCGATGCACGAGACGAACGATGAATCGTGGTAGGCGCGCGCCACCATTCTTTTGTACTTCTTGCCGGCCGCGACGGCTGACTCTTCAAGGGCCGCCAGAATCGCCGCATCGCACGTGGTCGGCGGATCGGCATTGATCAGTTCCGTCGTAATCCTCACTCCGCGGCGTGCGCTGACTTCGTTGGCTGCATCGGCCAATGCGTTCAGAACGCTGTCGCGGCGCGCGCCGTCAATGTCGCGCACGTCGGTGGTGAGCTGCACACGGGAAGGAACGCTGTTCACTGCGCCGGGAAAGACGTCGCAAATGCCCACGGTGCCTACAGTGTCGATGGCGCCCGTCGATTTCGCCGCCGACTCCAGGGCCAGAATCAATTCTGCCGCCGCGGCGAGCGCATCCTTGCGGCCGGGCATCAATTTGCCGCCGGCGTGGCCGCCTTCGCCTTCGATCACGATGCGCTGGCTGGCCGGGGCGGCAATGTGCGTCACCAGGCCTACGTCGAGTCCTTCCTGCTCGAGGTACGGGCCCTGCTCGATGTGCAGCTCAACAAACTTGTGGAAGCGGCCGTTAGGTACCGCGACTGACTCAAGCGGGCCGGCAAATCCGGCTTGCGCGCGCCACTCTTCCAGTCCGCGGCCTTCCTTGTCGCGCAGGGCAAGCGCCTGTTTGGGAGTGAGCACGTTGGCCATCATGCGGCTGCCCAGGCAACCGATGCCGAAGCGCGTGGGCTCCTCAGCGGTAAAAATCACAAGCTCGATCGAGCGCCGCGGTTTGAATCCGAGTTTTTTGAGCACGCGAATCGCTTCCAGACCCCCGAGCACGCCGACGCATCCGTCGTAGAGGCCTGCATTGGGAATGGCGTCGATGTGCGAGCCGGTGCCGACCGGCGCAAGTGTGGGGTCGCTGCCCTCCCAGCGTGCAAAGGTGTTGCCGACGGCGTCCTGGCTTACGCTCAGGCCTGCTTCCGCGCAAAGGCCCTTTACGTACGCACGGGCGCGCATGTCCGCCTCGCCGAAAACTACGCGCGTCACCACCGGCGGCTCGGCTTCGGAGATTTGCGCTAGGGCCATCAGCTCTGCCATGAGACCGTCGATCGATAAATTTGGCCGGTCGCTGGTCATGCTCCGCATTCTCCCAACGGGTGCCGGCGCCAATCTTTGTAGATCAGGTATTTCGCCGGCTTCTTGCCCAGTGCGCCGAACCACTGCGGGCAATAGGCGTGCATCCAGATGAAGTCGCCGGCCTGCACCGGATACCACGAGTCGCCGAGCCGATAGATGCCGCCGCCTTCGAGCATCAGAAGGCCGTGTTCCATCACGTGAACTTCTACCATGCTGAGCGCCGCGCCGGGATCGTAGGTCATGGTGTTCACTGCAAAATCGTAAGAAGGGCTGTCGGGCATAAGCGTACGCACGCGCACTGCACGGTCGCCCATGAGCGCGACGGGAGCTAGGTCGCCTTCGTCGGCGATGAGGGTATCCGGAGCGGCCGTGCCAGGCGATTCTTGGTAGGGCTTCTCAATGACTGCAACGCGCGCAATGCCCGGCGCGCGCACTGTGTGCGCACCGCCTTGCGGCAGGTACGCATAGCCGCCCGGTTTGAGGACGTGCCGCTTTCCACTGGCTTTGAGCTCGATCTTGCCGTCGAGAACGTAGAGGAAGCGCTGCGCGGGCGCAGGACCGAGCGATCCGCCGGCCACAAACTCTGCCGTCATCTGTGTAAAGCGAGCGCCCAGTTGCGGCCCGGCGTGAATGATGAATTCAACGCCTTCCGCGCCTGGCAAAGGCGAACGAACAAATGTGTTTGGAGTCTGCAGCAGATGGTCAGCCTTCAGGCTGCTGCGCGTTAATCCCAAATGATGCACTTGCGACCTCTGCAATGGGAAATCGGAAGAGTGGAATCCAGCAAAATCCCCCACGGAATCCGTTGCCCGATTCTACCCGACCTCGGCGGCCAGGCGCTGCAGAAATTTCCGGCACACTCCCAGAGCAGCCGCGACATCCTCTTCGCGCACGGTTTCATCGGGATGGTGGCTGAGGCCGCCGGGGCTGCGCAAGAAGAGCATGGCCGTGGGCATACGCGCGGCCATCACCATGGCGTCGTGACCAGCGCCGCTTGGCATGCGCTTTACGGGCAACCCTGTCGCCTCGATGGCTTCGGCAAGAAACGCGGTGAGACGTTCATCCATGGGCACGGCCGGTTGGTCCATCTGTCGTGTGCAATGCAAAGCCAGGTTGCGCCGATGGGCGATGGCTTCGGCCTGCGCTAGCAGGCCCTCCACGGCGGACTCGCGCGCAGCGTCGTCGGCGTGGCGAACGTCGAGGCTCACACGCACCGCGCCTGCGATCACGTTGCCCGCATTCGGTTCTACATCCACATGGCCCACCGTCGCCACGAGTCCTTCGCTGCGCCGCGCCAGAGATTCCACGGCAATCGTCCACTCCGCCGCGCCGGTCAGCGCATCGCGGCGCAGGTGCATCGGAGTGGTGCCTGCATGGTTGGCGTGCCCTGTCCACGTGAGAGTGTGCCGTGACTGGCCCACGATGGCAGTCACAGCGGCAACGCGCAGATCCTCTGCCTCAAGAACCGGCCCCTGTTCAATGTGTATCTCGAAGAAGCCCAATGAGTCCTCGCCGATAGCCGCCATTTCGATCTTGCCGGGATCGAGCCCGAAGCCGCGGATCGCATCTTCGAGGGTGACGCCGTCGGCATCTTTCAGCTTGAGAAGTGCAGCATCGAATCGCCCGGCGGCCGCGCGGCTACCGATGAACGGCACGCCAAACCGCACGCCTTCTTCTTCGCTGAAGGCAATGATTTCGATTCGCAGCGGCAGCTTGAGTTCCTGCGCGATCTCTGCGCATTCGAGCGCCAGCGTGACGCCGAGGATGCCATCGAAGGCGCCGGCATTGGGCACAGTGTCGATGTGCGAGCCGATGATCAAGCGTCTGGCTCGCGACCCGGGAGGTTGCCACAGGCCGCGCAGGTTACCGGCCGCGTCCACGCTCACCGTCATGCTCACAGCTTCCATGCGCTCGCGCAACAACACGTGCACCGCGCGCACGGGTGGCGTGAGAAACCTTCGCATGGTGCGATCCGGCTCCTCGCTCATCGCGGCGATACGACGGCACTCGGCAATGGCGCGCTGGGCGCGCTCTGGCAATGCACCTACGCTCATGAGCGCACCTGCTCTTTGCCGCGTGCTTCGCCAATGTGCGATCCAGCACGAAAGACGGGCGCGCCGCGCAGCCAGGTTTCGAGCACGCGACCCTGCAGTTCGGCGCCGAGGTACGGCGAGATTTTATGCCGAAAGCGCAGGTCGGAGGTTGTAACGGTCCACCTGGCGTCGGGATCGAAGACGGCAAAGTCCGCGTCGGCGCCAACTGCGATCGCGCCCTTGCGTCCGCTCATGCCCGCCAGCCGGGCTGGCGCAGCCGCCATCCACTCAGCGATGCGTTCCATCGCGATGCCGCGCTGCTTCATCCCGGTCCACAGCACCGGCAGAGCAAGGCCCAGGCTCGCGATGCCGCCCCACGCAAGGTCCCATCTTTGTTCTTCGCGGCGCTTCATCTCCGGCGGGCAAGGAGAGTGGTCGGTAATCACCATTTCAATCAATCCTTCGTTGAGCGCATTCCACAGCGCCTCACGATTTGCGACGTCGCGAATTGGCGGTGCGCATTTGTACTGGGTGGCGCCGTCGGGAATCTTTGCCGATTCGAACCAGAGGTAGTGCGCGCAGGTTTCAACCGTGACGGGCACGCCGCGCTCGCGCGCATCTTTGAGCAGGGGCAGCGCCTGGGTGCTCGACAGATGCACGATGTGGATGGGGGTCTGGAACTCTTCGGCCAGACCGATGAGCAATGCAATGGCCTCAATCTCGGCAGCGTCGGGACGAGAGCGCAGATAGGTGGAATACTTGCGCCAGTCCGCACTCATCCTGTCCAGCGCCTGAGTGGCCGCGCCTACCGGGCCGGCCACTTCAGCGTGTGCCAGCAAGGGCAGTCCGGTGCCGCGCAACTTCTCCAGCGCCGCGCGTAGGTCGGTTTCATCCACCCATGCAAAACCGTCGATTCCGGAGTGAATGAGAAAGCACTTGAATCCGGGAACGCCCGCCTGCACCAGCGAAGGCAATGAATCGGCGCTGCCACGCACCACGCCGCCCCACGCTGCCCAATCCACCCACGCATTCGCTTGCGCCGCAAGGCGCTTGGCCTCGAGGGCCGGCACATTGATGGTTTCCGGAACACAATTCAACGGCATATCGACCAGCGTGGTCACGCCGCCCGCGGCCGCAGCTTGCGTGGCCGTCTCAAATCCTTCCCACTCCGTGCGGCCAGGCTCATTGATGTGCACGTGCGAATCCACCAGGCCCGGAAGCAACACAAGGTCGCCGAAATCGCAGAGCTCCACGCCTGCCGGCATTTCATTCCAGCCGCACAGCGCAGTGATCCGCTCGTGGTCTACAATCACTGCGGCGGGTGCCATGCCATCCGGTGTCACGACGCGCGCTGAACGAAGTGCTTTTGCCATCCTTTGATTACTTTCGCCGTTGAGGGATGCGGATAGCAAGCGCAACGTCTACCGCTGGTTACGGGGCCTGCGCTTGAGATGAGGGCGGGAGTCTTCACAGCTTTTGGGGGTGCGAGTTCGGTGAGTTTCTGGGACGTTGTGATCATTACGGCCTCGTCGGAGCGGCAAGCGGAGCTTTACCGCGAGGAGATTCAGCGCCGGAACACATCGGGACTGTTGCCCATGGAAACGAAGTTTCTCGTCGTACCCGATCCCGGCGGCCAAAGAGTGGGCAGCGGCGGCGCCACCGTCAATGCGCTGGGCATTTTGGGCAAAGACCGCGCGTGGTGGAGCGAACACCGCGCGCTTCTGGTGCACTCCGGCGGCGATTCGCGAAGGCTGCCGCAATATTCGCCGGGCGGCAAGCTATTCGGCATCCTGCCTTCACGCGCCCAACCGCGCGCTACCACTACGGTCTTCGATGAAACCATGTCGCTTTCGTCGGCGTGGGCAGAGAAAATGCGCAGCGGAATTCTGGTGGCTTCAGGCGACGTGGTGCTGCGCTTCGACGCCAACCAGGTGCAATGGGATCGTCCTGGCGTTACTGGCGTTGCCATGCGTCTCGAAATGGAGCAGGCCGTGCATCACGGCGTGTACGCGGTGGGCGCCGGCGATCAGGTGTACACCTTCCTGCAAAAGCCCACGCCCGCTGAGGTGAAAGCTGCGGGAGGATTGCTGGACGATGGCCGCGTCGCCGTCGATATCGGACTGTTGCGCTTTGATGCCGGCTTGACGGCGGCGCTGACGGAGTTGGCAGGATTCAAGAGCCTGCCTGCTGTCGATGTTTACGACCAGATGACGCGCATGCTCACGGGCCAGTGGAGGCCGGAGGCGGGAGCGGGACTTTTCTGGCGCGAGCTTGAAAGAATTTTGCGCGGCGCTGAGCAGCCCGTGGAATTTCATTGCTCGGTGGTCGAGGGTGTGTTCATCCATGCGGGAACCACGCACTCCTTCCGCGCGCTGGCAGCGGGCTCGGGAGGAATCCTCGACAGCATCGTTGCGCGTGAGTGCACGGTCGGACACGAGGCTGTGGTTCTCGAATGCGATCTCGAAGGGCCGGTCTACGCCAGCCGCGGAGCGATTCTGCATGGGCTCACTGGTCTGCCAGGTTCGATTGAAGTTCCCGAGGATACGGTCGTCCACCAGCTTCCGGTAGACGGCGAATGCGGCACAGGCTGGGTGATTCGCGCGTACGGCGTGGAAGACGATCCGAAACAGCCATACGAAAATGCCACCTGGTTCAACCGGCCGATGACGGAGACGCTGGAAAGGCTTGGACTGCGCGGAGACGAGATCTGGAAGACGGGCGAGCCGCGCAACCTGTGGAGCGCTGCGCTTTTTCCCGTGACCACACCCGACGAAGCCTGGGCTTGTGCGCGCTGGATGATGGGATACGCGGGCAGCTTCGGCGCCGAGCAGTGGAGGCAGCGAACCCGCACATCCCTGGCCGAGGGCGCGCGCTGCGCCGACGGAAAAGCACTGGCCGATGCGCGTAATCACCGTTTGCAGGGCATTTGGCAGGAGACGGCAGTGGATCTGGCAAAAGCGGGATCGGATCTGCGCCCGCTGCTTGCGAATCTGCCTGGCCTGGGTCCCGCCGCGGCTGCTGGTCGCGCCCTGCGCGCGCATGCCGATGGGCTGCGCTCGGGCTCGGCCGAGCACTTCACGCTTGCTGCCAGCCATTTGATGCAGGCTGCGCGTTTGCTGAGCCGCGCAGGGCGCGAAGTGGAAGCTGCTTCAGCGGAGAAGGATGCCTTTACCTGCATTCAGGATGCGGTGCGCGCGGGCTCGACCGCTGCCGCCGATCAGGCGCCATCTCCGTGGCAATTTGAGCGGGTACAGGTCTGCGCACCGCCGCGCATCGATCTGGGCGGCGGCTGGTCCGACACTCCGCCCTTTTGTTTTGACTGGGGCGGCACGGTGCTCAACTGCGCTCTGGAGATCGACGGAACCTATCCGATCGAAACCGGGATTCGACGCATCGATGAGCCCGTCATTCGCTGCATTGCGGGCGGCGAGGACACGCCGGCTGAGTATCGCAGCGCCGAGGAATTGCGCGAGCCATGTGAGCCGGGGTCGGTATACTCCATTCCGCGCGCGGCGTTGCATCTTCACGGCATTCCGGTTGCAGGCGAGTCGCTCAAAGACACGCTGCGCCGGCTGGGCGGTGGTGTCGAAATCTGTTGCCGTGTGCAATTGCCGATTGGATCAGGCCTGGGAACCAGCAGCATTCTTGCAGCTACCGTGGTGCGCGCGCTCGCCGGCCTCTCAGGAAGGGAACTTGACGATCATGCGCTCTCTGAAGCAGTGATCCAGCTGGAACAGCGCATGACCACTGGCGGCGGATGGCAGGATCAGGCTGGCGGCATCTTCCCCGGCGCCAAGTTGCTCATCACCGGGCCGGGTCTGCGTCAGCGCATTCGCGTGCAGCCGGTGCCGTGGAGCGAGCAGAGGCGCGATGAGTTCTGCGCGCACATGGTGCTCTACAATACCGGCCTGCAGCGCATGGCAAAGGATCTGTTGCGCCAGGTGGTATCTCGTTATCTGGCACGCGAAACAGCTACAGTGCAAGTGCTGCACAGCATCAAGACGCTGGCCGTGGAGATGTCGTATGCCACGGCGGAAGGCGATTGGAAGCACCTGGGCGAACTGCTCGACCGGCATTGGCAGTTGAACCAGGTGCTCGATCCCCATACCGCCAACGCGCCGATCAACGCCCTGCTGGACCGTGCGCGGCCATTTATTTATGGAGCCAAGCTGGCAGGCGCCGGCGGCGGCGGATTTCTCATGCTGCTGGCGCGCGATCCGGAAGCAGCTGCGGAGTTGGGCGCGGTGCTCGGTCAGGAAGCATCGCACCGCGGCGCGGTTCCGTACCGGATTGCCGAGGATGGGCTGCGCATCCGCACCTGGGACAAGGCCGCGATGAGTCACGCTGCGGCGGAATCCGGCGATCCGGCCTTGGTTCGAGCCGAAAGCTAAGTTTCTGGCAGCATGAATTCGAACCTTCAATTTCGTGGCTCAAGCCACTCCAGCGACCAGGATCCTGTCGCTGCGTCCTTTGCATCGCAATCAGACGCCCTCTTGATTGATACTCATCCTGCCGGTTCTAGAAGTTCGGCTTCCATCCACCGCAATCGACCGGAGTCTGCGGGGGCGAACCGCTGCCAATGATGTTGGCGTCTACGCAAACGAAGCCGTGATCGATGACTTGCTGATTGCGCCAGAGCACTTCGGAGTACGATTCGTTCGGGTCCGTTCCGTTATACGGGTATCCTGCCGAGCCTCCCGGGCCCGGATTGTAGCCGCCCCCAAGGCCCGGTCCATCGTCCATCGCGGACTTCGCACTGTTCGCGGTGGGCGGGCTGTTCGGGTAACCTGCTGAGCCGCCGGGCCCCGGATTGTAGCCGCCGCCAAGGCCCGGTCCATCGTCCATCGCGAACTTCGCACTGTTCGCGGTGGGCGGGCTGTTCGGGTATCCTGCCGAGCCACCGGGCCCCGGATTATAGCCGCCGCCAAGGCCTGGTCCATCGTTTGCGCTCGCACTCGCTGCGCTGGGATATCCTGAACCGCCCGGTCCTGGATCTGCTGAGTCTGCCGGCGTGTAAGGAGAAAGAATCTTCTGCGTCCAACCCGGAGCTAATTTATAGCTCTTAAGGACGGCCTCAACCGTAGGCACAGTCTGGGCGGCAATCGTCGCGGGGGCCGCTCCATACATCAAAAAACTCTTGAAGAATTTTGCGGAGCTGTCGTCAAGCGAGCAGAAAATGCCCATTGCGTCGCCCGCATTTGCGCCCCCGGCGATGCTGACAGCAAACATGCCGCATTGGCCCATACCCGACGGCATTTGGATGGGTGCCTGATAAAGGTACTTGAGCTGTGCAACCGGCATTCCCTTGAGCGCCGCTTGCTGCTCAAGAACCATGACGAGCTTGTCAGAAAGTTTTGCCGAGGAGGGCATTGTCAAATCGGCGCCGTTGGGGCCCTTCTGTCCCAGCTGAAACGGACCGTCGTGCGCGACGATTACTTGGACGTTAACGGCTTCGCCTTGCGGTCCTGCCATAGCGATCGCGCCGCTCCCGGCATTTGTGACTTGCCATCCGGAAGGCACACCGGCAGAGGCGCTCTTGTCGGGCGCAGTGTAAGGCTGCAGTTGGACTGTCGCGGCAGCGGGCGATGTCGCCTGCGCCCGAGCGGTGACGACGACTGGAATCCCGAAGAGCATCAGCATCACCGGCACGGCGGCCATCCGCAGAGATTTCATGGCATCGCAGATTTGCATGGTGTAGGTCCCTCCGACCTGGTTTTAGGCACTTTGCCTTGCATGGGAAGCGAGCAGCGGGAGTTCTGCTCAGTGCAAGGCACCGGGGGTAGGTGCAGAGTAGCACTCAGGAATTGCTAGTGTCTATTCGAGCTACTTGCGCAATCGGGCAAGCAGGTCCTGCGGATGGACAGGTTTCGCGAGGATGTCGAACTCGTAGCCCTGCGTACGCGCCTTTTCCAGCAGGTCGGCCGTGGCGGCCTGGCCTGAAAAGAGCAGGATCTTGATCGCGGGCAGAATCTCGCGAATGCGAATGGCGGCGTCGATGCCGTTCAGGTCGGCCATGATTACGTCGGAAATAAGCATGTCCGGCTGAAAGGATCCGGCAAGCTCCAGGGCTCCTTCGCCGGAATAAACGGCGCGCGCCTCAAAGCCGCTCTGGTTCAGGATCATGACCAATGTATCGGCGATGACGTGCTCGTCATCCGCTACCAGAATCCTCGGTTTCTGAGTGGTCGTGGGCATATTCTCCTTGGCGCCGGGGATGAGCAATCATGACGGCCCGTTCTAACATGTCACGGTCTCTCGCGCCAGCTCGCGGCCATCCCAGCCGTGCATTTTCCTTACACCGGGAATGGTACGCTTAAGTAGTGTAATGCACTGTTCCCCCGTTGCGTCGAGAGCCATCGAGGGAGCCCAGGAACCATGCGCCGCAGATTCCCCGGCTTCCGGAGACGTATTCACTTCGGGTCAATTTTTCATCCTTATACTGGCAGCATCTGGCCGCGAATGGGCCAGCAGTTTCCCAACGGAGAACCGGAGATGCAGGAAGCGGTCACCCCGAACCCGGCCCTCGACGCCGCGCCTGCGGCCCCTCAAGCGAGCCCCCAGCCGAATAATGACGCGATCATCCGCGCCGTGAAGATCGAGAAGTACTACGCGCAGCCCAGCCAGAATCGCATTCAGGTGATCTCGGCGACTGATTTGAGCATCGTCCCCGGAGAAATTCTTGCCTTGCTGGGGCCCTCGGGATCGGGTAAATCGACCATGCTGCGCATGCTCACAGGGCTTTCCACGCCTTCGGCGGGACAGGTGTATTGGCACGGCACGCCTATCGTTGAGTCCGAAATCAACGTCTCGATCGTCTTTCAGAGTTTCGCGCTGTTCCCCTGGCTCACGGTGCTCGAGAATGTTGAAGCTCCGCTGCAGGCACGCGGGATTGCGCCCGCGCTGCGCCGCGAACGCAGCTTGAAGATGCTCGACACGGTCGGTCTCGACGGTTTTGAAGCGGCCTATCCCAAAGAGCTCTCGGGCGGCATGCGGCAACGCGTGGGTTTTGCCCGCGCCCTGGTGGTTGAACCCGAAGTGCTCTTCATGGACGAGCCTTTCTCCGCGCTCGACGTGCTGACCGCCGAGAACCTGCGCAGCGAACTGCTGGAGCTGTGGGCGAAGAAGACCATGCCTACCAAGGCGATCTTCCTGGTGACACATAACATTGAAGAGGCCGTGTTGCTGGCCGACCGCATCATCGTGCTGGGGCGCAATCCGGGCCACATCCGCACCGACTTCCGCGTGCAGCTTGCTCAGCCGCGCGAGCGCAAGTCGGAGGCCTTCACGCAACTGGTGGACTACATCTACAAGGTGCTCACCCGGCCCGACACAGAGCCTGCCGAAGCGCCAGGCCAGCAAATTACGCCTGCCGTGCGCGACCAGCGCCAGATGCACTACCAGATGCTGCCTCACGCGCGGCCCGGTGGCATCGCCGGCCTGCTCGAACTGCTTCTCGACAAGGGCGGGCGCGACGACATGTACCGCCTGGCCGACGATCTGGCTTTTGAGATCGACGATCTGCTGCCCATCGTTGACGCCGCACAGCTGCTGGGCTTCCTCAAAGTCGAGGAGGGCGACGCCGTGATCACTCCCAGCGGCGAGGAGTTTGCCAACTCCGAAATTCTTCGCCAGAAGGAGCTCTTCCGCAACGCGGCAATCGAGAATGTGTTGCTGCTACGTCAGATTCGTCGGGCGCTCGATACCAAAAGCGACCACACCGTGCGCGAAGACTTCTTCCTCGACATGCTCGATGAGCAGTTCAGCGAGGAGGAAGGGCAGCGACAAATTGAAACCGCCGTCACGTGGGGCCGCTACGCGGAGCTGTTTGACTTCGATGCCGCGCGCCGCCGCTTTGTGCTGCCCGATGCGCTGGAAGAAGAGATTGCTCCGAGCCAGGACAAGAAGTGAACTTCCAGCGCCCGCTCGCACGCACTCTCGTTACCGCTCGCAGCACGCCATTCTTCATCGATCTGGGCGTGGCCGCCTGCGCCCTCGCGGTTTTCTTTGCCGTCGTCTCGACCGGCGTCTATTGGTTCCAGAAACCAATTCCTGTCGTTCCCATTTCAAGCTCCATCGGCGCTCTTCCGCTCTACGCTTTTTATTCGATCGTGCGCATGACTATTGCGTACTTTCTCAGCCTGGCCTTTGCGGTCACCTATGGATACATCGCCGCGTATAACGCACGCGTCGAGCCGTGGATGGTCGCGGTCCTCGACATACTGCAGTCGATTCCGGTGCTCAGTTTTCTGCCTCCGGTGGTGCTGGCCATGGTTTCGCTCATTCCCGGCCATCAACTGGGAATTGAGATGGCGGTCATTCTGCTCATCTTCACCGGGCAGGTGTGGAATCTGGCCTTCAGCTTCTACTCCTCGCTTAAAACCATACCGCGAGAGATGCAGGAGGCATCGCGCATCTATCGCTATTCCAATTGGCAGCGCTTCTGGCAGCTTGAATTGCCCTTTTCTACGATCGGCCTGGTGTGGAACTCGATTGTCTCCGTAGCCGGCGGCTGGTTCGCGCTTATCTTTTGCGAGACCTTCACCATGGGCGACCGCAACTTCCAGCTCCCCGGCCTGGGCAGCTACATTCAAACCGCAACCTACGCCGGCGACGTGCGCGCTTTGCTGGCCGGCATCGCAACCGTGATTCTGATTGTTGTGGCTACCGATCAGCTCGTGTGGCGTCCGCTCATCGCCTGGAGCGACAAGTTCAAATTCGAGCAAGTCGAATCCGCCGACCAGGTCACTTCGCCGATCCTCGAACTCATTCGCCGCTCCAAAATCTGCCAGACCCTTCCCGGCCGCATCTGGGACAGCGTGGAAGAGCCGGTCTACCGGCATCTTGCGCAAAGCAAAGAATGCCGCGTAGTAAAGCCCCTCGACGAGACCAGGTCCAGCAAAGTTTCTCCGCTTCTCTGGGCATTGGCATTGGCGGGCGCGATGGCCGTTTGCTGGGCCGCGGCACAGGCCGCGTTCATGCTCAGGGACGTCACGTGGGCGGACCTGCGCCTGCTGCTCGAAGGCGCGGGTGCAACCTTTTTGCGCGTGAACGTTGCGCTACTCCTCTCTGCCGCGTGGACGATTCCCGTAGGCGTGGCCATCGGCCTCAACCCGCGGATTGCACGCGTTGTGCAGCCGATCGCGCAAATTTTGGCTTCGGTACCGGCGACAGCGTTTTTCCCGATTCTGCTGATGGGGCTGGTGAGGATTGGCGGCGGCCTCGGCATCGGGTCAGTCGCGCTCATGCTGCTGGGCACGCAATGGTACATCCTCTTCAACGTGATCGCCGGCGCCATGTCTATTCCTTCGGACCTGCGTGAGGTGTCCTCGCTGTATCACTTCACGCGATGGCAGCGCTGGATCAAGCTCATCCTTCCCGGCATCTTTCCTTACCTCATCACTGGCATGGTCACGGCCTCCGGAGGCGCGTGGAACGCTTCGGTCATGGCCGAATACTCGCACGTGAAGGGCGTGACGCTTTCGACCATCGGCCTGGGCGCGCAGATTGACGCGGCCACCGACAGCGGCCGTTTCTCCATGCTGCTGCTAGCCACCATCATGATCTCGCTCATGGTGGTTACCATGAACCGGCTGGTGTGGCGGCGGCTTTACCATCTGGCGGAAACCCGGTTTAAACTTGATGGCTAGATACGAGCGGAGCTAGTCGCGTATTCGAAGGATTTTAGCAGCCGCCGAAATGTAGCGCCGGTCTCCACAGTTTGCGGCAAGACTTGGTGCTTTGAAAGGGCACGAGTTTACTCGTGCCGCAAGTTGAGCAAAATCGACGTGGCCTTTAGGCCCTGAGGGAAGTTTTTGGGGAGATTTGCCCTATGATCTCCATTTTTCCGCGCCCCGTCCAGACCGGCTGTAGTGCGGGCGTCGACGCCCGCGCAATTCTATAAACGATTGCGACGCCCGATGGGTAAAGAATAGTTGCAGAGGATGTGATTCATGATTCGCGCAGGTTTGGTGGGTTTTGGCATGGCGGGCCGCGTCTTTCACGGTCCGCTGCTTTCGTCGGTCGAAGGGCTGGAGCTGGCCGCGGTGATGGAGCGCAGCACCAACAAGGCGGCCGAGCGCTATCCCGGCATCACCGTGTACCGTTCGCTCGAAGCCATGCTGGCCGACAAATCTCTCGGACTCTTCGTGGTGGCCACACCGAACGGAACCCACTACGAACTTGCAAAGCAAATACTGAGCGCGGGCAAGAACGTCGTTGTGGACAAGCCGATGAGCCTGACCTCGGAAGAAGCCGCGGAATTAATAGGCCTTGCCAAGAAGCACAAAGCGCTGCTCGCTCCATTTCACAACCGTCGCTGGGACAGCGACTTCCTGACGGTTCAGAAACTATTGCATCAAGGCGCGCTCGGCCGGCTGGTGGCCCTCGAATCCCGCTTTGACCGGTGGCGTCCGGCTCGACTCACGGAGCGGTTGTGGAAGGAGGAGGTTGATTCCGGTGGCATGCTGCAGGACCTGGGGCCGCACCTCGTCGATCAGGCGTTGGTCCTTTTCGGTATGCCGGAGGCAGTCAGCGCCGAAGTGCTGCGCGAAAGAGATGGAGTAGGAGCAAACGATTCGTTCACCATCCGCTTGCGCTACACCGGCCTCATCGTCACTCTTGCCTCCAATCTGCTCTCGCTTAAGGCTGCACCGCGCTATCGCCTGCGCGGGACACGCGGCGGCTACATAAAGAAAGGCGTGGATGCGCAGGAGGCCGCACTGACTAAAATCACGCGCATTACCGATGCTGCGTGGGGCCAGGAACCCTCGTCGGCATGGGGCTTGTTGTATGTGGACATCGAAGGCGGCTCGGTGAGCCGTCCCGTTCCGGCAGTCACCGGCGACTACCGGCTCTACTACGCGGGCATTCGCGATGCGCTGCTAGGCAAGGCCGCCGCCCCAGTCACGGGACTGGACGGCTGGCGCGTGGCGCGGCTGCTCGAATGGGCCGCGGAGAGCTCCGAAATGCGCCGCGAGATTGTGTGCGATTGGAGCCAGGAACCGCAATCCTGATTCAGCATGGATCGGTACCTTCCTTCTCCCTACTGGCTACTCCTTACTCCCTGTCTTTTCACTGCCGGCTCGGCTCTCTTTCAATCAGCGGTACCCAGAAACGGAAACGCGCGCCGCCGCCGGGAACATTTGAAGCCTCGATGCCTCCGCCGTGGACGATCAGGATGGCGCGGATGATGGCCAGACCCATACCCGATCCTTTGCGCTGACCGGTGCGGTGCTTACCCCGGTAGAACTTCTCAAAAATCAGTGGCAGGTCGAGAGGGTCGATGCCAGGGCCGTTATCCTCCACGCAAAACTCCAGCCGGTCGTCGTGGCGGGCGCTGCTCAGCTTCACGCGGCTGCCGGGTGGCGTGTAGCCGGCCACGTTTTCGAGCAGGTGGCGCAGCACGCGGCCCAGCAAATGCGGATCGAACCATGCTGGCTCGTTCTGGGCCGACGCATTACTGTCAAGACGGTTTTCGTCCTCCACCACGATGTTTACCTTGTGCGAGGCCAAAATCTTGCGCGACTCCTCTACGGCCTGGTCGAGCAGCGCACGGGGATTCTGCGGAGACATCTTCACCTTCACCACGTTGGCGTCAATCTCCGCCATTTCCACGGCCTCGCCGACCAGCAGATCGAGCCGCGCCGCCTCTTCGTCGATGATGCGCGCCATATCGGAGCGTGCGGCATCGTCCAGGCCCGCGCTCTCTACCAGAGTTGTGGAAGCGGCTCGGATCGAGGTCAGCGGAGTGCGCAGCTCGTGGGTGAGGGAATCAATGAGCGCCGTACGCAGACGCTCTCCTTCGCGGGCTGCCTCTACTCGGGCCGTGGTCTCGATGGCGATGGAACGCGCCACCGCAATCGCGACCTGGGCGCTGATGGCCGCGGAGACTTCGCGCGAAAGCGACTCCGGCCGCCAGGCCAGCGCGCCCACAGATCTCAATCCCAGCATCAGCGATGTGGAATGGTAGCCGGCCAGCGGAACCAGCGTGGGGCTCAGACCCTCGGTCAAAGCCTGCATGTGGGCACGAATGCTGGATGTCGCTTCTCCCGTCGAAGAGTAGAAACGGTCGTGTTCGCAAACGTACAGAATGACGCCGTCGAGCGCAAAGATGCGGTCGATTAGCCCGGGCAGGTCGCGGATGAGCTT
>Ga0181530_10002410_pt1 | contig 22192 bp, 20 predicted proteins | sample PEATcosm2014_Bin_42_FD_119769 | JGI IMG/M metagenome (GOLD analysis project Ga0181530, IMG submission 119769) | Peatland microbial communities from MTU Mesocosm Facility, Houghton, MI, USA - PEATcosm2014_Bin10_60_metaG | ecosystem: Environmental > Terrestrial > Soil > Wetlands > Peat | place... | reverse complement strand
CGGTTCATCCCCGCGCACGCGGGGAACGGTCCTGTTCCAACCTTGCGACATCAATTGGAAAAAGTCAGGGCCGAAGTTCTACCGATCGGACGATGAAGGGGCATGTGCGCTATTTGGTTTTCAAAGATCATCATCTTTGTCTGCTTCTTTGGGAAGAAACTTGACCAGCTTGAGGCCGTCGAAGTCCGTTGGAACCCTGCGATTCTCTCCGGCTGTCTCAAGGTCGAAGCCGGATTCGTTGTTGGCGTGCCAGGCCATGACCGCGTTGCCGGTCTCGAGCCCCGCCAGGACCTGCGACCACATCATCTCTCGCACCTTCTTGGACACGTCGCCCACGTAGACGCCCGCGCGAACCTCCAGCAGCCAGATGGCGAGCCGCCCGCGAAGTCGGTCCGGCGCGTTCTCAAGTACGATGACCAGCATCACCAAGCGACGGGGGTTCAGGGAAGGCCGGCGGCACGGATTCGGGCGGCGGAGCAGGACGGTCGATGCCACCGGCAGACAGCATGTCTTCAATGAGGGGAATCAGACGGTCCAGGATCTTCGTTGTGCGGAAGACGTCGCGACAAGCAAGGCGCACGGCACGCTCTGGGTTCTCCGGGTTTGAAGCGGCGATTCGAAAGGCCACCGGGACCACGGTTTCGAACTTGACCAGGTCCGCGATGTCGTAGACGAACGAAAGCGGCTTTCCCGTATGAATGAATCCAATGGCGGGCGCGTAGCCGGCCGCCAGCACGGCTGCCTCGGTGATGCCATAGAGGCAGGCCGTTGCGGCGCTGAGGCAGCGGTTGGGGATGTCTCCCGACTCCCACTCGGTGTGGTCGTAGTTGCGGCACTTCCACTCCACACCGTGTCGACGGGCAAGTTGTTGATAGATGGCCCTCACTCGCGCGCCTTCGATACCACGCAACTGCTCGACGCTTCTTCTTGCCGGCGGTTCTTCGCCGAACCGCATCTTGTACATCTGCCGGACGACCTTGAGGCGCAGGTCATCATCCAGCGCCAGCTTGGCTTGGTATAAAAGATGATCCGACCTGGCGCCCCCAGGCTGCCCGGCCGCGTACAGGCGAACGCCGCCTTCGCCAATCCACACAAGAAGCGTCCCCACCCGGCCGGCAAGCGCCACGGCCGCATGGGAGATGCGAATTCCGGGCTCAAGCATCAGGCAGGCGACGCTGCCCACGGGCAGAAGTGTGCGCGTCCCGGTCTTGTCCACCAGGACGAAAGCGCCATCGAGGACGTCGAGACGCCCGCGCTCGACGAAGACGAGCGAGACGCGCTCTTTGATGGCGATGGGGGTTAGCTGGGGGAGCAAGCTAGGCTCGTCTAATCAGCATCAAACCGCAGCCGAATCCTTTTGCATGACCCAGCCCACCGCAAAGCGTGGCCAGGAAGCGAACGGGATGGATCACGGTAAGGAGACCGCAGACATCCACAACGGTGATCCGAATGTCGGGCTGCCCGCGTCGCCTGCTGAATCGGAGCTGGTGGTATCCATCGACGGTAACGTCATCAGTGCCAAAGGAGAACCCACATCGCCCGGCGCGGGCGGCGAGCCATTTCGTGACCGCGTCTTGAACCAGAGCGGGAGTTGCTTCGATTGGGTCGCCGCTGCCGCGCGCCCGGAACTTGGCGTCCATGACCACGTCGCAACGCTGTCCTTTTGCCGGGCCATCCGCGCGCTGGAGAGTAGGGTTCACGCGCGTTGTGAATGCCAATCGCTGTCCTTCACTCAGTTTCGGCCGAAACGGCTTGCTCTCAACAAGCCACAGGCCATCGCGGTCGACTGGCGGTCGCTCTGAGAGCGTGAAGAAACATAGCGACCCCTCGCTCCCCTCCTGCCGGTAGAGGAAATCGCGGCGTCGATCGGGTGAGTCTGCGAACCAAGACCAAACCAGCTTGTGGATCGAGTAGTCGCAGGTGAACCGCTTCCAGAACGCATCGGTCTGGGCCGCGTCGGGACGCAACCTAATTCTACTGAGGTTCATGTGCGGGGATCTCCTCGATGGCGACGAACTCGTCCCGTTCCGCGAACTGCCACTGGTGTCGGTCTTTGGCCGCGTCCCTGCGCCGGATCGTTTGCTGCGCCTCCATTCCGCCTTGGTCTGACTCCCAGTAGAACATTCTGCGCCGCTTGGCGGGTAGCAGGGGCGCCAGTAGGGCGGTGTCCTTGAAGCGCGCTAGTTTGAGGGCCTCGGTGGGGCCATCCGCGTCCAGTACCTGGGGCTGCAAGGGCAGGGCGAGGGGACATGAGCGCCTTCCCAAATACAGCATGAACTCCGGCATCAGAAGCTTCTTCTTGATGAAATCAAGGCCGTAGGGTGCCGAATCTGCTGCCGGCCAAATACACGCCGCGGAGACTGCGTCGCAGCGGTAGTTTCGATGGGAAAGTATCGTCTGCAGTTCGTCCCGTCGAAAATCCAACTCTGCACGGCGAGTTGCGAATCCGTGGCCCTTGCTGCCTGGTGGAACCTGGACAGTGTGGTAGTCGGATAGGAGCTCTCCTGGGGCGTCGACCATGCTGGCGAAGCCATAGGCCGCGTGTAACCGAAACAGTGCCTCGGTCTCACTACGTCGCACTCCGAGTGCTGCCGCCACAAGCCCCAAGACCCCTGATTTTGACGGATGGTCTTGAATCGGCCGGCGCTCACCGACCGCGATGTCACCCCACGCGGACATCGGACCGTAGAGGCGAAACACCAAGAAGCTAGGCATTGCTCGCCGGCTCCAGCCCCAGATGCTTCAGAACTTCCAGAAGGCAATTCTTCCTCTCAGGCATCTTCTTTTGGGCGTCTGGTTCGCCGCGAGACTCTTCCGGGGCCTGCTGGGCCTTCCCGCTGCCCATCGTGCTAAAGAAGACCGCTTCCGCAGCGCACTGCCCATATGCGGCATCCATGGCAGCACGAGTCCTTTCTAGCGAATCGATCGCTGCCTCAAGAATGTCGGGCCCTTCCACCGCGCGAAGGAAGGCAACGGAAAGCGACCTCGGTTGCTGTTGGCCCATCTCCGCCAGAAGGTAGGAGGCGCGCGCGTGGGAGCCAAAGCTGTTCTGCTTTCCTGTCGGCGCGATCGTACAGCAAGCGGTGATGAGGGCCTTGATCGCTTTGTTTGCCAGTGGCTGGTTCTTGCCCAGGTTCTCGGTGAGCTGGCTCCGGTTGATGCAAACGTAGTGGTAGAAAACGGCTGCTGCGAACTCTGTGGCATCAACGTGTCCGGCACCAGTGTCGCCGGTGTCGGCGTTCAGGTCGTCCACGGCGGTGAAGTAGTCATCCTCGACCGTTACCTTGTGCACGCTGATTGCATGGGCAACCTGGGTGGCGGCTTCGACGGCCTCTTCAGACCGCCCCGCCAACATGCGTCCAAAAAGAGCAATATCGACAGTGTCAATCGGCTTTTCACGTATCTTGCTGTAGTCCTCGGAAGACGGCATTTCGCCAGCAGCGACTCTTTCGACAAGTTGGTTCATTCGATGGATCTCACCGATTCCGAAATGAATCAATTGCGTCTTCTCCGGCCCATCGTCAGGCTCCTCGTCTTCGTCAGCTGCTCGACTCTCGGACTTTCGCTGGTCTTCAACGATTGCGGTGGCGAGCTTTGTTGCGGCCTCGTTCGCAATTCCTAGTCGTTCCATTACCTCGATACAGAGTTTGCCCAAGTCACGGTCCTGCGCTCCCGCAGCTGCGGGCGTCTCATCGCTCTCCAAGAACTTGGTAACGATTTCGTCGGCGATGGCCTTGGCTTTCTTCTTATCGATTTTCTCCTTTTTCATCGCCTTCATACAGTACCCGCGGATCTTGTCGTCCAGGTCGTCGGCTCTCCTTTCGGCCTTGCGGAATTCTGCTGCAATCTTGGTGGCAACATCTCTGGCGATTTCATCGCTGACTTTCTTCTCCTTCATCGCGTTGAAGAGGTGCTTCTCTATTGACCGCGATCTCTTCCCATTCGGCACCTCGACGATGTCCGTGAATTTCTGAGACGTTCGCCAGGCACGTTTTAGGCTCTGCGATGAAACACGGAGCCTCTGTGTGCCGCCAAACACTGCAGTCTTCGGTCGGCCAAGGTCGTCGCGGTTCAGGTTGGACGGTGGATATGAAGTGAGGAAATGGAGCTGGATAAAGTCGGACATGATGTTCTCCCGTGCAGAGGTGGCGGCGCGGTGACGGCAACCTGTGTTTCGAATTTCACTTCTTCTCTTGGATCTTCCCATAGTAGTGGAACGCCCATCGCTTCTTGGTGTCGTCGTCCCATGAAAGTATTGAGAACGCCAAATCGACGACGTTCGCTTGGCGACCCAGAAGGCGGATCGCGCGTACGAGGTGGGTCTGAAGCTCAGGCATGCCATCGATTGCTAGAAGACGGCGGAATCGGAGGGTGCTGAGGGGCGGTCTGCCATCCATCCCTGTTGCAAGCTGTACTGGAAAGGTTGTGCTCGATTGGTTCTGCTCGATGTTTGCCAAGGCCGCCGCAAGTACGGCTAGGCGCTCAAGATCCGGTCGGAGATCGGCGGAGCAGACATGTCCGAAGAGGCGGTGAAAAGCTGGTGTGAACGTGACCTCTACAGGGTTTCGGCAACGCCGGAGATCTGCGCGATCGGCACGTAGCCGGTCAAGGCTGGTCCAGAAAGACAGGATTGTGGATTCGACAGACCGATGCTGCGTGTGGACTTTGGGCTGCGTGTTGGGCAATGCATGGTTGATCGCATCAGACATTGTCAGCCTTTCTGACGGGCCTGACGGGCCGGCGTGAAGGAGTGGAAAGGACAAGGATCTTTCGAAGCGCTGGGCTGGTGGGTGCGGTGCATTTCAACAGGTCGTTCCATGCGCATGCAATCCGCTCGACATCGGTTGCGGCGAATTTCGATCGCAGCTGGGAGTGCGACTCGAAGACCAGCTTGGCGGCGTCATGGAGTACGTGAAGCCATCGTTCGCGACGGGGCGTGGTATCGCCATGGGTCTGTAGGCTATCCCGAATCTGCATGATCAAGCCGAAGAAGGCCGTGGCTGTTTCTCCCCAATAGTGCTGCGAGATGTGGCTGAGGTCTGCCTTCTTCGGACGTCTTCTGAAAAGCGCCTTGAGCACCTGCTTCTCCAACGTCTCCCTGACCCGTTCACTGGCTTGAACCATTGCGTGTGCGATCAGCGTGAATTGCATCTGATCGGGTTCGTCGAGAGAATGCAGCGAAACAAGGGGCGCCTGCCCACTGTACCAACACCGGACGGCGGCGCTGTGCATATCGAATCCAAATGTCCAGAGACGCTGTCGTGTCTCCACCTCCGGGCGTAGCCCTCGGATGTCCGTACGCTGGTATGCCTGGACGACCAATGCAGACGCACGGTTGTTTTCCGGATCGGGCAGAACGAGATCAGGCCAGTCTCGATATGGCATGCCGGCACCACTCATCTGCACCGCCAACGGGGAGTCATCCCTGCGAAGGCGGTACGGCGTCAGTGGGTGAAGCCAGGCGCCCTTGTACTGTATGTCACGCTTCTTCTTTGCATAGCTCTGAACAACCGGTATCCCTTCCCGACCCGTGAGGCTGCAGCGACCTGAGACGGGCTTGCCGAGTCGAACACGTCTAGGCATTGCCCAGAACTGGTGGGCGGGATGTACGTCTTCAGGCGTGATGAACTCTCTGCCTTCAAAGGTTGCGGCAAGATCCAGCCAAGGAAAGATATGAAAGGATTCGCAGAGATCCAATCTGCCACCCTTCACAAAGTCGCCTTCCTTGAGAACGTTGAGCCAGACAGTTGACCAAAGGTCGCTTCCAATCAGAACGGTTGTGACGGGGGCTCCGCCACGAAGGGACGCGAAATGGCCAACGCCCCCTTGGGGGGCGTGCATCTGGATCGTCAGGAGCGCCATCGCCGCCGAAGGCAATCCCAGGCGCACCACGATGTCGCGCTTGATGAACAGATCTTTGTTGAGTTCTTCGGTATTCTCGCCGGGACCATCAATCAACAGGCTCCTGATCGGACACTCGGTTGATTCGTCCTCGTCGAACGTCAGATCCTGCATGAACCGCGGCCCTGGACCGTCCAGATTGAAGGCGTCCCTGTATTGGTCGAATTTCGCGCGAAGGGCTTGAGGATCGGGAACGGTCTCCAAGGCCTTGCGCCAGTCACGGGCCGATGCCGGCGCGGCGGCTGTCTGCACGAGGCCGATCAAGAACTGGATCAAGGCGCCATCGAAGTCCGAGCGCGGGCTTTCGATGTGCAGTGGCGGGTCCGTGCTCTCGGCGATCTGCCACGGCGCAATGCTATCCAGAAGTCCGGATCGGCGTCGAACGGGGATCCATTTCTCATCGAGGAGGTTGAACACGGTCACGCGTCTCCTTCCTTGCTAAGCAAGAGCCCCGTGTCGGGCTGGTACGTGATGTAGACTGGTGTCTTGTCAGGCGTTTCGCCTTGGCCGAGCCATCGTTCGCCATCAGGGCGCAGGATAATCGTGAGGCTCCATCGTCCCTTGTCGGGCATGGCTTCTTCGGCAGCCTTGATCGCGGCCTCGTCGGCTTCGCCCGTCGACGAATCGCGCGCCGCGAGCATCGCCTGACGAACGTTGACCTGGCTCAGTTCCCAGGCGTGCCTATCGGATGCGAAAAGCGGCTGCACGTTGTTGCCACAGCGGCGGGCGAGTCGGACCAACGTCGACGGGTCGCTGATTCTCGTCGGCGTCAACGTGTCCGGGAGCCATTGGCTTGGCGTTCGCTGATACCCCTGGTCCAGGTCCAGTGCGTTGAACCTGGCCAACGACGCATGGGCGCTTCTCTGGCCTTCCGTGCGGATCGCGTTGCGATCCAGGCCGGACGGGATCAACCCTTGGGCCTCATCGCCGAACACGGACTCAATGATCAGGCGCGCATCCACGGGCACCACGATAGCGCCGCGCTCGCGAAGGATCCGCATCGTGAGCCACAGCTCGCCATGGTGGGCGTACACCAAGGCCGTCCTCTTCAAAGAGGCTTTCACCCAACTCTCGCCAGGCTGCTCGGTCCATGCTGGTGCCATTATGTGCAGCACGGGCGGCCCGCGTCTGTCCGGGCTGTCAGAGTCCGGCAGGCGGTCGCCAGATTCGGTCCGACGGTGGCGGTGAAGGCGGCCTGCGCGTTGGATCAGCAGATCCACGGGCGCGAGATCCGATGCCATGAAGTCGAAATCAAGATCCAGTGACTGTTCAACAACCTGGGTAGCGATCAGAACGTGTCCTGCTCTGCGGGTAGAGTCGCTATCAGGCCCGAACCGCGCGAGTACGTCCTTTTCGATTCGAAGGCGATCCCCGAGCATGAAGCGCGCGTGGAACAAGGTCACACGAGTCGAGCCGAGCCTCTGCTTCGCGGCTTCGTATGCGTCCATCGCATCGGCCACGCTGTTCCGAACCCAGCACGAACTTCGGCCTTCTTGGGCGGCGCGTGTGAGCAAGTCCAGGACCTCGGCCTCGGTCGTAAGCCATTCGATTTCCACCCTGCGGGCCGTACCGTCACGACAAGGCAATGCGTGCTCGCTTGCCTCCGCCCCGCTGACATGGGTCAGAAGAGGGTAGGCCGTTTGGGTCAGCGTGGGCTTTCGAACGCCGAGGCCATCGGAGAAGGCTCTCGCGAATTTCGCGCGCATCTTCGCCGGAAGTGTCGCGCTTAGGAGAATCGCGCTACCGCCAAGCGCCGCGTGGAACCTGAGAAGCGCTTCGAGAAGCGGGGCCATGTAGCTGTCGTAGGCATGAACCTCATCCACGATCAGCACGGCACCATGAAGTCCAAGCAAGCGCAAGCTGTTGTGTCTGGAGGGCAACACTCCCAGCAACGCCTGGTCGATTGTTCCCACACCGAGCGAAGCCAACAGTGCGGTCTTGCGACGATCTGTCAGCCAAGTTGAGCTGTGGTGGGACGCCGTTTCTTCGTTCGTTGAATATGCCGTGTCCTCGGGGGAGGGGGGCAGCACCAGGTCCACGAGGTGTCGTGCGCTGTGCGCCAACGCGAAGGTCGGGTTGCTGCCCTTGGCGAATAGATTCTGAAGCAAGGGCTTGACCCTTCCGAACATGGCGTTTGACGTGGCCATGGTCGGCAACGCCATGAAGATTCCGCGCGCGTGGCCGGCGTCCATGAGCCTGTGAGCGAGGGTGATCGCAGCTTCGGTTTTTCCAGAGCCGGTCAGCTCCTCAATCATGAAGAGCTGTGGTCCGTTCCCGAGTGGAACGGCCTCGGCATAGCGTTGCAGGGGACTGGGGTTTGTCACATGCGGGAAGAGCGAACGCAGCCCACAGAATGGCGCGGTTGGGCTCGGAAGAATGCGCGTGGCAGCGAGTGCGCGCTCCGCATTGTCGAGAGCAACCTGCCAGTATTTGTCAAGTGGAAGAATCTCCGTGGAGTAGGGGAAGAACGTCTGGTTCGAGCCAAGCCAATCGCAGAGGACAAGCAAGCCAGCGACTAACCAAGAACTCCGGCTGAGGACGCGCTCCAGAATGTCGTGCGGGGGGAATTGGATGCTCGGCGGGGGCAGTAGTTCGCGGACAGCGACGGCAAAAGCGATAGCGTCGGCTTTGGACTTCTTGGTGAAAACTCCGAATCGTTGAGCATCTTCTGGGGGCGTCCCGTGATGACCTGTTGCCGCCCGTATCCAGGGCCCAAACACGTCGAGGACGTCTTGCGTATTCGTCAGCGTCACGTCGCCCAGCTTGATTTCAGGGTGGCCGACCTCGACGGTTGACTCCCTCCATAGCAGGTAGCCCGCAGAATCGTGGTGAACGCAATATGGTCTTTCAGGGTGAGGACCTTGCAGCGTCTTGGAAAGGTCGAGCCGAAGATCCTGGAACCCATCGCAAAACTTTCCCAGGTCGTGCAGGGCAAGGAGCCAAGGCACGACATGGGAGACTACCTCGCGGGCAAGGCCAGCAGACGCGGCTATCCGAGCAAGCAGATTCTGGTCGCTGGCGAGCAGCACATGTCCGACCGCTGCGACGTCCAGGCTGTGGAATGCGAGTCGGTGCCATGGCTGATCGTCCGCAGCCTCAGAGAGTGGCTTTCCAGCCTTTCCCCAGTAGTTCAGAAACCCTGGCTGGGTCACTGGGAGGGCCTCCGCTCGTCAGATTGGTGTCGGTCATCGCCAGCCGCCAACACAATTCCCGCGCAGGCTGCAGCATCCGACAGCGGGTCATGGTGCCGCAAGGGAAGTCCCAGAAACTCGCAAACGTTGGGCAACTTGGTGGGATAGAGATTCCATTTCAGTCGAGCCAGCGCGACCGTGCAGACGAAGGGGTGGTTGGGAATTGCGATCCGCGCGTTTCGGCAGCAGGCCACCAGCACGTCGCGGTCGAACCGGGCGTTGTGCGCGGCCAGGAATTCCACGCCTTCGATCATCGGAGCCAACGACTTCCAGACTTCGCCGAAGCTGTCCTTAGCCGCGACGTCAGCCCATGTGATGCCGTGGATAGGGGTGAACTCGAACCGCGAGGTTGGGGGGCGAATCAGGCTGACCGTCTTTCTTGCGATGCGCCTGCCCTCGACGCGAACAACGCTCAGGGCACACGCACTCAATGAGCTTCGATTGGCCGTCTCGAAGTCGATGGCCGCAAAGGCGCGGGGCCGCCAGCCTGACGCCAGCCTGGGTTCAAGAACGCTGGCTTCCATCTCCCCCACTGTGCGCCCGATGGTTGTCAGTACGGGACAACGATTCGTCACGCCCCATTCGATACCTCTTCGCCCTGTCGCGCAGCTTCTTGGCCATGGTCAAGAGGCCCCCTCAATGGCCCGGAGGTACTTGGATTCCATGTACCCTAGCCAATCACGCGCATCTGACACGTTTCGGGCGACCTCGACGATCCGCTCGAAGTCGACGAACCTTGTGCGCGTCCCGGGAACAGCCCAGGTGAGAAAATCGCCGATCGTGCTCTTGCCGTAGAGACTGCGGGATGACTTGAGGGCTGGATTGGCAAGCGGTGCGACGACAACGAACTCGGCCCCGGGCGCGGCTAGGTCGATCATCCGCGCGTTGCGCATGATCTGATAGAGCCCACCATGGAAAGGACAGCCCGCTTGCTCCTGCGCGTAGTCCTGGATGGCGGGAAAGCCGAAGCAGCTCGGCACGGGATCCCGGAAGTAGCGCCGCTTCTTGACGGCCGTCAGGTAGCAGTGTTGCGCATGTTTGGTGGACCAACCGGGCGCCCTGCATACATCCCTGGCGCGGTTTTCATCGGAGTAATACGCGCTGCACCCACCGAAGCCAGGTTCCGTGTACTTCACCTCGACCAAGGCCACCTGTTTGTTGCCGAAGTCGATCTTCACGTCTACGCGTGTCCTGTGGTCCCCCGACTCGGCCTCGTTGAGCGGATCACCTATGGCTGGGTACTCGAATGCGACAGCGGCCACGCGGTCGAAGCAGGGGCGCCAAACATCTGCAGCCCAGCGAAAGCTCGGCTCTTGGACTGACCGAGCGAGCGGGACGAATAGGTTTAGCGCAAATGCCTGCGACGAACGCAGGTGATGTGCCCAGGTGTGGCGATCACGCCGCGGAGGCAAGACTTTGCTGCCCTGGATGCCTTCCCACAGGTTGTCTTGCCAGTTGGCGGCGTCCTTTAGGACCCAGGGTCGGTCGGGTTGGGTAACCAGGTCCCCTTTCCGTGCAAAGGCCGCAAGCCTCTCGTTTGCCCGGCGGATGAACCCGCCGTTCCCACCCAAGAGGTCCTCGATGCACTCCGGTTCGGCGAGATACCTTCTCCCCTCGTCGGTGAGCCGCCGGCGCTCGTCACTTGAATCGACAGCTACTGTCAACTCCTTCCTTCCGAGCCAGCCAAATATCCAACCGGGAATTCCCGGCTGCCCGCCGGTCCCACGCGCCAGTGACCTTCGGCGATCTGTCGTCGTTTCTTCGTGCTCGTGCGCCAACAATGCGCGGTGGATGTACTCAGCCAACAAGTCGTCCACCGCTTCGATTGCATCACCAGTGCCCGCGCTGGAACCGCTCGACCGAAGGTTGCTCTTCTTGGTCATCGACTAGGCCCTCCCCGCCGCATCATCTCACGTTTCCGGCATTCCAGCTTCTTGGCTCCGGCATTCCAGCTTCTTGGCCACGCTAGTCGCCAACTCCGCCGGGGCCAGCACCTTGGCTGTGGCACTAGCCATCGACAGGGTCAGACTCCATGTGACCAGGACGCGACGCAAGCCGCCTCCAGACCTCACGATTCTCATAGTTCTAGTCTCTTTTTTGCCTCAACCAACGCACTCAAGTGTGATCGCGCACCTCGGGGTGCCCTGCTGCTGCTACTCGGCAGGACCAGCGCCTGCCTTTAACATGGTTTCGCCCCTTCCCTTGCAAGACAAGGGGTCTTGCAGAAAGGGTCACGAAATCGGACGTCATGGAGGCGCTGCTTTGCAAGCGCAGTCAGAACAGCTGCTAGCGAAGGAAGGCGAGAAATCGCCAACCGATGGCCAGTGCGACCGCACAGGGCGCGGCCGGCGTGACCAACGTCGCGAACTTAAACCAGCGGCGCTGGCCCTCCAGGTGAATCAGGACGTACGCGATCCCGAGCGGGGGAAAGACCAGGATGAACGCCATCCAGAATGGGTGCGCCCTGCGATGGGCGTGCACCATGACCAGAATCGACGCCACCAAAGACAACGTGCCGGCGATGCCCAGCACCACCTCCGCTTCGCCAATCATGCGGTTGACCTGTGCCCGTTCACGGGGAGAAAGAGGTCGCTTGCCTCCTCCGACCCGAGCTGCGTCAATCGCCTCGGTCAAAGTCCTGTGGAGACCACCGGCATCGAGCTCGCTGAGGCTGGCGTCGCCGAATGCGGGCTCGATCGTCTCTCTGGCGCCAGCGGGCTTCTTGCTTCCATCGCTCGCAGTCCCTTGGGGCGCGTCCTGGTCTGAAGCCCTGAAGCAGTGACGACCCGAGCGAGGCTATGAATCTCTACCGGGCGCGCCCACTCTCTGGTGGCTATTGACCATTAACCAGCCGGTCTTACGCCCCTTCGCTCGGCGCTGGTTGGTGATATCCTCTGTTCAGGAGGGCGAGGGCATGCAAACAAACGATCGTCGTGCCGCGTGGCTGGTGGTTCTTGGTCTGTGTCTTGTGCCGGCGGCGGGGTGCTCATCGGGCGAGTGCGCGTGCCTGGACTGCCAGACGCGCTCGGTAACCCCGGTCGCGTGGACCGACCAGACCGCCTTGGGCAGTCCAGAAGCGTTGTTCTCCCCATTCCCCGGCACTTGTCAGGCGCCCTTTCGCTGGGATGCGAGCGGCTGGTCCACCATGGTGACCGTTGAGCCGGTGCAGGGAGAGAGCACGCTCACGGCCACCGTGGTTCTGCAGCAGTCGTCCGCGCGCTGGTTGATCCGGACACAGTGCCCGAACGCGCTTCAGGTGGACGGTACGGTCACCTTGGAGCTTCCCGAGGGAACAGTGGCCGAGCAACGGCCCGTCACGATAAGCGCGGAGGCTGGGATGATTCCCACCAGCCTGGAGTTTGCCCTCAAGGAGGAGGAGTTCGGTCCGTGGGTGTCGATCAGCAAATCTGATCCAGCAAGCACGCTCTCGATGTCGATCCAGGTGACCGCGCTCGCGCAAGCCTGCTCCGGCCAGATTCGCCTCACCTCCCAGACCGTTTCGAACGGTGGCGGCGGAGCGAACGCAGCTTCTGGAGCAGATGGCCCGTTCGCGACGTGGTCGACTGGCGTCTCGCCATAGCCGATAGTCGTTTCCGTCCACCGCCGCGCGCTGTCAACAGTTTGTCGACGGCTCCCTACTTCTTCTCGGTCAACTCGGCGTACACGACCTCCACCAGACTCGGCCAGCGATGGCCTCCAGGCAGCACCGGCTGGTCCTCCACCTTGAGGGCCACCTTTACCTCGACCAAAGTCTTGTGTCTTGTCACCAGCGCCTTGACCTTGGCCTGCGTGTCCTCGATCTTCGCAATGAGCGCCTGCACGTCGGCGCGCGTGGCCGCTTGGGCGTGGCCGTTCAGGAACGTGTCCGCGTCGAGTTGCAGGATGGACCGCAGTACCTTCACGAGCCCGACCGAGGTGCCACCCTTCTTCTCGCGGTGGATCAGCGGATCGCGGCCGAGAAAAACCAGGTCTCCTACGAATGCCACCTTCTCTGCCGGGAAGTAGACAACGACATCGCCGTTTGTGTGGGCCGGGCCGAAGTAGAGCAGGCGAACCGTCGCGTCGCCGGTGTGAAGATCCAACTCGTCGGTAAACGCGACGGTGGGGAGATATGCCCTCTCCGCTGGATCCGTGAAAGCCTGGTCGAGGTCGCGGCGGGCGTTGGCTTGCGCGATGACCCGCACGGACTGCGGGTAGCCGGTGAGGCCACCGACGTGATCCGTGTCGCTGTGGGTGAGCGCGACGAATGTGATGGGGTTCGGCGTGAGCTTCTTGATCTGGGCGACCATCTCGCGCGTCGCCTCGGGCGTCATCTTGGCATCGATGCAGAGCACTTCGCGCGCGCCGACGTAAAAGCCGGTGTTGTTGATCGCACCGCCCGTGACTTCATAAATGCCGCCACGAATCTTGTGAACTTCGAGTGGTGGCGCTTTGGGCGCCGGCGCTGGCGCCGCACCGGCGGCGAGCGTGACGGTGAAGACCAGCCCGAAAGCCAGAGCAGAAACGCGCGCAATTCTTGTCATGGTACCTCCTCAAGGGGCGCTGATCATCATCCAGTGGTCCATCGGGCGCAAGCGATGTGAGCCCGTAGTCGCATGGGCTGCGTGCGCGGGCCTCTTCTGCGCGCCTGCTCTCTGGTGGCTATTAACCATTAACCAGCCGGTCGGCAGTAGGTGGAATGGGGTAGCACCACGGAGTCAACCCCGATTTAATAGGAAAGCGGCCCAAAACCGGCCCAAAAGCGGCCTGACCTGTTAAACGCGCTCTCTGGCTGTTAAACGCTCTCTGCTGCTCTCTCCCCGGTGGACCCCGCAGAGAGCGCCCGGAGCCCGGATCAGCCACTCTGGCGCCCGCGATCGTGATCTCTGCGAAAGCCACCACCGTGGGCACCGGCCCCGCCGACTCACGCAACTACCCGCGAATACAGGCCAAAAAGCGCGAGGCCGCGACGAGGCGCTGGGGAGTCGCAGTTAAATCGCCAGCCCACCGAAGTTGGTGGGGGCGATCGAGTGGCTCCGGAGGAGGGTATCGAACCCCCGACCCGGCGGTTAACAGCCGCCTGCTCTGCCACTGAGCTACTCCGGAATGTGGAAGGCGATGATTATGGGCAGCCGCGCTTCGAGGTCAAGCAGTTCGAGAGGGCGACGGTGCGACCGTCTCGTGACGCGGTCTATTTTCCCGCGGCCTCGCCGGTCGGCGGGGCGGGGACGGTCGCGCCCGGGGCTGGCCCCGCCGCAGGGCGAGGCGGCATGACCGGTCCGGCCGGCGGCCGCCACTTCAGAACGCGGGCGGCGTTGTCGAAATAGATCTTGCGCAAGATGGACTCGGGCAGACCCACACCGTCGATCTTCCAGCGGCCCTGGATGGGCGTGGGGCTCTCGAACTGCTTGTCGCGCGTCTCGAAGTAGCGCCAGGTCGAGGTGAAGTAGCGGGCTTCATCCTCCAGGGTCGGCGGGTTGGCGCCGTTCGAGCCGTACATCATGCCATCCTGATCGGCTGCCACGCCCAGGTCGGTGCCGAACAGGATGCGGTCCTGGTACTTCTCGTAGAAGAGTCGCATCTTGGCGGCATCCTGCCGTCCGATCTCGGGCACGCGCGCAGCGGTGTCGATGTACAGGTTGGGGTACTTGTCGAGCATCTGCGCTACGCGATCCGGATCTTCGGGATCGTTGCCGAAGTGCACCCCGATGAAAGTCGTCTTGGGGTGGCGGGCCACGCGCCGCTCGAATGCCGCGTACAGCTCTTCCCACGACGGCACAGGCTGGCCGCGGAAAGACCACTCGGGGTGGGCCTGCAACTCGTCCCAGCGCTCGTTTTTGGCGTCGGCGGGCAGCCAGAAGGCCTTTGGATCACCGGTGTGAATCGCCACCGGCATGCCCAACTCGCCCGCCTTCTCGAACAGCGGATCCAGCCCTGGATCATCCACGGGAAGCACGTGCTTGCCGTCGGGCGTGGGATAGCCGAGACCGAGGCCCTTGGGGATCTTGAGGCCGATGGCGCCGAGTTGCTTGGACAACGCGAGTTCCTCGGCCATCACGTTACCGTAGTCGGCCCGGATGCCGAGATTGGCCATGCGCAACGCCTTGCCGAAACCGGCGTTGGCGAACACGGCGATACGCCCGCCCGTCGCGCGAGCCGCGGCAAGCTGGGTTTCCAGCGCGTGGTGTGGCGGCCCCGGGCTCATGCCCGACAGGTTCACCATGCCGTCGATACCCCAGGTTTCCATGATCTGCAGGGCGCGCTCGATGCCGTCCGGACTGATGTGGGTGTGCGAGTCGATGCGAGCGAGGCGCGCTGACCTTGGTTTCCGCCCTGCTTCCGCGGACTGGGTTTTCCCGCACCACCTGTGGGCCAAGGTTCCGGCCACGCCCAACGCGCCCAACGCCAACAGCAACAGCACCGCTCCCGCTACGCCCCACGCCGACCGCCGGGAACCAGTCATGCTCACGACATCCCTATAACTTGTCGGGCTGGTCCGTCACGGGTTCAGGCTGATCTCCCGGCGTGGGCGGCGTTGCGGCGGATTGACCCTTCGCCCTCTTCAGCTTGGCGAACACGTTCGTGGTCTCCGTGCTGCCGTCCTTCACCCAATGGCCCGACGACAAGCTGACACTGCTTTCGTACAGCAAATACCCGGGCTTGCGGATCGTCACCATGTGGGGCTTGTCGATGTCCAAGATGCGCCGCTGGAATGGCGTCTGCCCCATGGGCTCACCGTCGATCAAGATCTCCGCGCCGGGCGGCAAGGAGCGCACCCTGATCATGTAGACGATTTCGCCCGCCCCGGCAGGAGCCGGCGCGCCGGGCGGCGAGGAAGCTGCGAGCTTGCTCCCCGCCTTCTTGGCCGGTCCTGAGCGCTTGGCACCCTCGTCGGTCGCCTCTGGCTTCGCGATTTCGATCGCCTCTGGCTTGGTTTGCGCTGGCTCTTCCTTCGGAGTCGGCGCCGGCACGTTCTCTGCGGGCTTGACAGGTTCGACTTTCGCCACCGTCGGTGTCGGCTGAACGGTCGGCTGCGCAGGCACGGCCACCTTGGGTACCGCGGGCGGGGCGACTGGAGCCGGAGCGGGCATGGCCGGCGTGGGGCGAGCCACAGGCACCGCACGCGTCTGCCACGGCTTGACCTGCAACAGATAGACCCCAGCGAAGGCGAGAGCTGCCGCCACGATGCCCACCACGATCAGCGTCTTGCCCTGCCCGCCCAGCTTCTTGACCGGCGGCGCTGGAACGTCCTGCCCAAGATCCTCTGCCTCCTGCAGCGCCAAGCGATCACCCTCGCCGACCGCAGGCGCTGCTGCCTCGGCCAGCACCGCTTCTGGCGGAGCGGCAGTTTCTTCGGTGTGCTCTGCGGGCGTCTCGATGGGAGCTGCGCCAGCGCCGTCCCCCATGTCGATCGGCTGGTCGAGCCAGCCCTGCCCTGCTGCGAGATCGGCCGAAGGCGCGCCAGCCGCCGCGTCCAGCCCCGACAGCGGGGGCAGATCGGTGTACCGGCCGGACCCGGCGTGGCCGCCGAGTGGGAGATCGAGGGTTTCTGGAGCCAGCTCGTCGCCCGAGATCTGGAACCGACCCAGGTCGGCCGTGGCTGCTTGCGCGGCAGCGGCTCCGGCAGACCGAGCGGCTCCACTGGCGTCCTCACTGATGTCGATGGGTTCTGACACCAACGAGTCGGTCCCCACCGTCGGCTGGGAGTCAGTTTCCGTGTTCTCGAGGGCCGCGCTGGGTGCCGCTTCCTCGGCCTGCCGCGCGCCCGCTGCGGCTCCGTGCGCGCTGTCCAATGCATCAAAATAAAAACTGGGCGGCTTGTCAGCGATCTCGGTCTTTCCGCCTGAGCCAAATTCGTCGAACGTGTCGGAAGATCCTCGACCCGAAGGCTGCGCAGCAACCGGCGTGACCGGCGCTGGGCGCGCCCCGATGGGTGGCGGCGTCGCCGGCCTGGCCGGGGAACGCGCCGCCGGCGCAGCAACCGAACCGGAGAAAGGCGCACCGGCTGTGTGATCCCCGAGCCTGGCCTTAGTAGCCAAGATCTGCTGGTGAGTCTGCTGGCTCTCAGGCGCAAGCTGATCGAAACGCACCCCCATGCCGGGAATGCTGCCCACGCGCGACTGGTCCGGCTCGCGAATCCACACCACCGTTCCAATGCCAGCCATCAGCGGACTGCCGTCCGCCAGGCTGAAATCGAAGTGCAGCAGCGACCCGACGGCCAGCGGCTGCTTGGTTCGGATGAAGATGCCACCCGCGCTTACGTCGGCGCCGTAGCGCGCGACGAATTCGTCGAGGCTCGCACTCTTGAACTTGATCCGAAGTGTGATCGGGTTGCCTTCAGGGCTTGACGGCTCGTCCATGGGGGTTTTCCCTAGTCGGGAATGGCTCTGAGGTTACGACGGCGTTGAGTTTCCTTCAATTATTGATTGGTTGCCTGCTTTTCCGGCGCGGCGTGCTGCCAGCGGTCGGCGTGGGGCTGCTCGCGGCCAGTAACTCGGCGACTGCCGCCGAAATTGGTGCTCACGCCGTTCACGGCATGGTTGCCTCCGATTCCCGGCTGGCATCTCAGGCTGGTGCCCGCGTGTTGGCCGCGGGCGGGAACGCGGCCGACGCAGCCTGCGCCACTGCGCTGGCGCTCGGCGTCGTGGACCCATTCGCATCGGGCCTGGGCGGCGGCGGCTTCGCCCTCATCTATTCGGCCAAGACCGGCAAGGTCGAAGCGCTTGATTTTCGCGAAACCGCGCCTGCGGCCCTGCGCCCCGAACTGTTCTTGCGGGAAGGCAAGGTCGATCGATCGCTTTCGGCGCGCGGTGGCCTGGCAGTCGGCGTGCCCGGCGAGCCGGCTGGCCTGGCTGAACTCGTGCGCCGGTGGGGCAAGCGGCCCTTCGCTCGCTGCGTGGAGCCGGCCGAGGCTCTGGCGCGAGGATTCCCGGCATCAGCGTGGCTGGTCGAGCATGTGGCCGGTGAACTCAAGCAGGATCCGTCGGAGGCTGCCAGTTTTCTCTCGCTCGTACTTTCGCGCAAGCGCGGCAGCCTGGTCGAGCTTCACGCCGGGGATGTCGTCCGGCGGCCCGACCTGACGATCGCGCTCGCCCGTATACGCCGCGAGGGCGCCGCAGCCTTTTATCGAGGCGAGATGGCCAGCGCGATCGTCAGCGCTGTGCGGAACGGGGGCGGCGTGCTCGACCGCAACGATCTAGCTGGGTATGCACCGGTCGAGCGAGCGCCTCTGGTGACGACATTCCGCGGCCGGCGCATCTTTGCCATGCCGCCCCCGTCAGCCGGCGGGGTGGTCATGTTCGAGGTACTCGGCATCCTTGGCGAACGTATGAAGAACTGGGACCCAGTTCCGGCCGGTCCGCAGGATCCGACCTACCTGCACCTGCTGGTCGAGGCGTTCAAACACGGCTTCGCCGACCGCAGCCGCTTTCTCGGCGATCCCGCGTTTGTCACCGTGCCGTTGTCGCACCTGCTCGATGCCTCCTACCATCGCGATCTGGCAGCCCGCATCCAGCCGAACAGCACCCTGCCCCCCAACCGCTACGGCACGGCCGAGCCATCGGCTGCAGCGCCGGCCCGCGACGCAGGAACCGCCCACATATCCGTCGTCGACAGCGAGGGGAACGCCGTGGCCCTGACCACCACTATCAATCTGGAATTCGGGGCGCACCTTGTGGCCGGTCGCACGGGTGTCCTGCTCAACGACGAGATGGACGATTTCTCGCTGGCCCCCGGCGTTGCGGACGCTTTCGAACTGGTGGCAGGCGGCGCCAACCAACTCGCGCCTGGCAAGCGGCCGCTGTCTTCCATGTCACCCACCATCGTGGTGGGTGAGAACGGCGTGGAGATGGTGCTGGGCGCTGCCGGCGGCCCCATGATCATATCGAGCACTGCCGAGGTTCTGCTCGATGCACTGCTCTTTGGCGTGGACGTGGACGCTGCCGTGGCAGCACCTCGCCTCCATCACCAGTGGAGCCCGGATGTGCTTCGCTACGAGCCGGCCTTGCCAGCATCCGTGGTCGAATCGTTGCGCGCCAAGGGTCACCACGTGCAAGTCCGGGACAAGATCGGCAAGGTCAATGTCGTGATCCGCAGCAAGGCAGGCCTGGAGGCCGCGGGAGAGCCCCGTTCCGGGGGAGCACCGGCGGGATACTGAAAGGTGCTATCCTCGCAAAAAATCAAAACCCTTATGACGAGGAGAAATCGCTATGTCGACCGAATTGTTTAGTCTCAAGAACAAGATCGCGCTGGTCACCGGCGGAACCCACGGCATCGGCATGGCCATCGCCACGGGCATGGCCAAGGCGGGAGCCAAGATCTGCGTGAACGACATCTTTGCGGACAAGCTGGAAGCGGCCAAGAAGGAATACAAGAAGAACGGCATCGACGCCTATACCCTCGTTTTCGACGTCACCGAGGAAGAGGACGTGGATCGGGGCATCGGCCAGATCGAACGCGAGGTCGGACCGATCGACATCCTGGTCAACAATGCGGGAATCATCAAGCGCATCCCGATCCTCGACATGAAGGTCCAGGAATACAAGGACGTGATCGACATCGACCTGGTCGCGCCCTTCATCATCTCGCGCCGGGTGGCCCCGTCCATGATCAAACGCCGCGCCGGCAAGATCATCAACATGTGCTCGATGATGAGCGTGTACGGCCGCAACTCGGTCAGCGCCTACGCCTCGGCCAAGGGTGGCCTGAAGCTGCTCACCCAGAACATGTGCTGCGAGTGGGCCAAGTACAACATCCAGGTCAACGGCATCGGGCCGGGGTACATCGCGACCACGCAGACCGAAGCCATTCGCGTGAACGGCCATCCCTTCAACAACCTGGTCATGACACGCACACCGGCGGGCCGCTGGGGCGAGCCCGAGGATCTGGTAGGAGCGGCGCTGCTCCTCGCCTCCAAGGCCGGCGACTACATCAACGGCCAGGTGGTGTACGTGGACGGCGGGATCCTCGCCAACTTCGGGTATGTGGCGGGGGAAAACGACGTGAAATAGATTCGGACCTACCCAGTGGCCCATTCAGTGGCAACCACTGGCACCATCACTGTCGCCACCAGCGGCACTGGCACCTGCCGGAGTCATACTGGGCCACCGTTTCGACCATCCAACAAACTGGCGCGCTCTCAGCGGACTGGGAGGCGCGGCACGTGGGATCGTTCAACTCCTTCGGCGCCCCTACACGTTCGTGGTCCTGGCGATGCTCATCGTCTTGATGGGTCTGGCAAAGATCTCGATTCCGCGGCGGATGCGGGAGCTGTCAACGGCTCCGCCGACGCGGCCGAAGGTGATCGAGCTGGAGCAGGCGTGAAGCCACCGCCCCCACCGCCACCGACCGCCGACGCGACGGAAGGTGATGGTGCAGACTGCTCGTCGCTAGTCGTCAACGGTGACTTTGCGATGGGCAACGTCGGCTTCTCGACCGACTACACTTACGTGGCCCCTCCCAGCCTGATAAACGCCGAAGGGGAGTACACCGTTTGGCCGGACCCTAGTCAGGTCAACGTGTGGGGCGACTGGTTGGCGATTAGCGATCCCACGGGCGGCCACAGCAACATGCTGATCGTCAACGCTTCTCCGAACGCGAACGCCTCGATGTGGACGCAGACAATTCCCGTGCAGCTCCAAACAACGTATACCTTGTCATTTTGGATGGCTTGCCTGGAGGCGGATTGCATATCACTGCCGACTCTTCAAGCATACGTAAACTCGATCCCCGTCGGCAGCTTGCTTACCGCCGCATCCCCGGGGGGCACGTGGACGAAATACACGGCCACGTGGTCGTCGGGGTCGACGAGCACCATGGCGACCATCACGATCGTTGACACGAATCTCACTGCCGCGACAAACGATCTGGTCGTCGACGACATCTTCTTTGGCACTTGTAAGTGAGCCCAACTGCGGCTCGTGGCATTTGGGAGTCCTCTGGTCGCAGGGTGCTTGGGCGGATTGAAAGGGATTTGCGGCCTCAGAGAACTCTCCCGTGGGGGCCATCACGGCAACATCGAATCCTGTCCAGGGTCTACCTATCGTGCGGCCGGTGCGGAAACTGAGGGCTACTCGATCCAGAACGCCTGTGACGCAGGATTTCCGGCCAAGTTGTCCGTAGCAGCCGGGCTGGCACGGCGCAGGACGTTGTTGACCAACGGGAACGTACTCATCTCAGGCGGAGGCACTCCTGTCATCTGCCCCCCTCTGTCGGCGCTGTCGCGTGCGAGGAGTCGCTCGCGAGCGCGGAGTTGTACGAATAGACCCCAACAACCCTGCGAGCCGAAGAGCCACAGCTGCATCAGGGACAAACACGCGGGCGTTCTTTGCTTGGTGCCGAGTTGGCTACAGAACCTCGTCATCGCGGCCACGCGTGCCGGCTGCTCTGTAGCACCTTGTAGACAGTTCCCGCTACGGCTGGCCAACAAGCACGTCACGCACTTTGGTAATTAACTCGTCACTTGTGTACGGCTTCTGGATGAAGCCCGCCAGACCCTCGCCGGCGAATAGGTTGACAACGTCTTGTTCGTTGTAACCCGAGCTGAGGATTACCTTAACCTCCGGCTTCATCAGGCGCAGCTCGCGAAAGCATGCCTCACCATCGAGATGGGGCATGGTGAGATCGAGAATGACCAAATCCACCACGGCCATGACCTGCTTGAAAATCTCGACCGCCTGGTGGCCGTCCTCGGCACTGAGGACGGTGAATCCTGTCCGCTCGAGCATGCGCCGGGTCAGGTTGCGTACGGTCTCCTCGTCGTCGACCACGAGGATCTGGCCATGACCTTTCCATGCTCGGGTGCTGCTTGCTGCGCTCGCACCCGCCCGCGCCTTGGCTTCAGCAGCCGGGAAGAGCAATCTGAAGGTTGTCCCGCGGCCGACCTCACTGCGGACCTTGATGGCACCCTTGTGGCCGCGCACGATGCCCAGTACCGCGGCCAGGCCCAAGCCGCGGCCGGTGAACTTTGTGGTGAAAAAAGGATCGAAGATGCGATCCTGGGTTGCCTTATCCATGCCGTGCCCGGTATCCGCCACTTCGAGATAGACGAAATCGCCGGGCTGGATGGCGTCAGCGGCAAAGCAGGTCTTGAGATAGGCGGCGTCGCAATAGGCTAGGCCTGT
>Ga0181530_10002409_pt1 | contig 22201 bp, 10 predicted proteins | sample PEATcosm2014_Bin_42_FD_119769 | JGI IMG/M metagenome (GOLD analysis project Ga0181530, IMG submission 119769) | Peatland microbial communities from MTU Mesocosm Facility, Houghton, MI, USA - PEATcosm2014_Bin10_60_metaG | ecosystem: Environmental > Terrestrial > Soil > Wetlands > Peat | place... | reverse complement strand
TATGTTTTTTGGCGTTGATTATTATCCTGAGCAGTGGGTCTTCCCTTACGCCGGCACCGCCGACAACCCCGAGGGCGCTTGGGAACGCGATGCTGAATTGATGACCAAGGCCGGCATCAATGTCGTCCGCATTGGCGAATTCTCCTGGGGGCTCTGCGAACCCAAAGAGGGCCAATACGATTTCCTCTGGCTGCGCCGTGTGATGGACATCATGGAGCAGCACAACATCAAGGTTGTTCTCGGCACACCCACCGCCGCGCCGCCCATCTGGCTGGCCAAAAAACATCCGGAAATTCTGCCGCTCGACGAGTGCGGCCGGGTCAAGCACGAGGGCACGCGCCGCGCCGTTTGCTTCAACAACGACGTTTTTTGGAACACCTCCAAACGCCTGGTCGAAAACATGGCCCAGGCCCTGGGCGATCATCCCCAACTCATCGCCTGGCAGATTGACAGCGGCCTCGGCGGACATCAGACCGAATGGTCGTTCAATGAAGATTCACGTCTGGAATGGCAAAACTGGCTCAAGTTGAAATACGAAACCGTCGAGAACCTCAACGACTCCTTGGGCTTGCGTTATTGTGGACAGGTGGTTTCCTCCTTCGACGAAGTGCCGATGCCCATGCATGCGCCAACCGCGCACAATCCCGCGCTGCTGCTGGATTGGAATCGTTTTTGCAGCGACACCATCATCGCCTTTGTCCGGATGCAGGCCGACGTGCTGCATGAAATTTGCCCCGACCATCCCGTCACCGTTAACCTGCGCGCGCTCCGCCGAAAATTCGATCACTTCGACATGGCCGCCGCCGTGGATTTCGTCTCCGTTGAAAGCAACGCGGCCATCAAGACCAAATCCTCCGAACTCGCCTGCGACATTGACATCCTCCGCTCGCTGAAAAAGTCGGACATCAAAACCCCCGACGGCGATTGCGGCTTTTGGGTCATCGAACAAAAGGCGGGCCAGGTCAACTGGCAGGACGTCAACTCGCTCGTGCGTCCCGGCGTCATCCGGCTGTTCACCTACCAGTTGATTTCGCGCGGCGCCTGCGGCGTGCTTTATTATCGCTGGCGGCAGCCGCGCATCGGCAATGAAAAATTCTTCGGCGCGTTGTTGCCGCACCACCTGGACGGCAACACGCGGGTCTTCAAGGAAATCAGCCAGATCGGCGATGAATTAAAACTGCTCGCCCCCGCCATCAAAGACACCCGGGTCGTGGCCGACGCCTGCATCCTTTTCACGCACGACAACGACTGGACGCTGCAACAGCCGATGCAGCCGAACAAATTTTTTGACCTCCGCGAGCACATTCAACTCATTTACAACGCGATCCACGACCGCAACATCTCCGTGGATTTTGCGCGGCCGACGGAAGACCTCTCGCAATACAAAATCGTTTTCGCGCCGTCGCTGCACCTGCTGTCCGCGGGCGAGGCTGACCGGCTCAAACTTTACGTCCAAAACGGCGGCACGCTTGTCGGCACGTTCAATACCGGCCTCGTCAATGCCCATTGCACCGTGCCCGACACCGGCTACCCGAACGACTTGATTGACATGTTCGGCCTGGAAGTTTTGGAATTCGACCCCATTCCGCCCGGCGAGGAAAATCATCTCACCTTCAAGGGCGCGTTCCCGACCAGCCATTTGCATCCCGCGCGGCTGTGGTGCGACATTATTGAGCCGCAGGGCTGCCAGATTTTGGCGACGTACGCGAAGGACTTTTACGCCGGACGTCCCGCCGTGACCATGAACAACTTCGGTCTCGGCAAGGCCATTTACATCGGCACGATGAGCCACCAGCATTTTTATAACGACCTCGTTTCGTGGTTGCGCCAGATGTGCGGCCTGCAACCCCTGCTTAAAGTCCCTGAAAACGTCGAAGTCAGCATGCGCCAGAAGGAAGGCACGCGCGTTTTCTTTTTGCTCAACCACCAAAATTCGCCCGTGCGCATCCAATTTTACAAGCCCATGCACGATTTCCTCACGGGCAATACCTTCTCCGGCAACTACGACCTGCCACCGCATGGCGTGCTCGTCCTCGACGAACATCCCGAAGACAAAATGTCTGGCGTCAACGCCTGATTTTTTTTGGAAAAATCTTGGGTAAAAGCCCTTGCAATTCCCGGCGAGCGGCGTAAAACGGCTTGTTAAACGTAGCATCAAACTACGAATGTAGAACTAAAACAGAACATATTTGCATAGCTTTGGCTACGGCTGACCCGAAACCGCTAATTTCTAAGCCTTCCCAGAATCAAGCCGCCAGTCGGCGCGGCTTGGCGTGCTTCTGGGAAAGGCGCTTAGCGGTGCTTGGGTCAGGGCGTGTCGAGTCCGCGCCCTTTAGTTCCGTAACGAAGGTTCCGCAGGAGAGAGGGAATCATGAGGACAACAAGAAACAGTTTCGGCAGCTTGGTGGTTCTGACGGCGGCATTCTTCTTTGGCACAAACTTCACGTTGCAGGCGCAGACAAATTTTAACGTCAGACCTTTCCCGCAAAATTTAATCACGCACAATTCGGTGTTCGCAAGGAACCCCGGCGCGTTGGAACTCATCACCAACCTGCTGGCCGAGCCGGAGCCGGAATTGAGTGTGCCGGAGGTTTCGCAGACCGGTAGTCCTCCCGGCACGTATTGGACTCTGAAAGGCGCGGCTGCGCCATTGCCCCTTGACCCATTTCCCGATTTGCCAGTTTATGCCATCGGCACGAACGGTTTTTTGATTGATGATCGTTCGGTTGACTACACCGCTTTGTCGGCACAACGACAAGCCGAGGCCGAGGCTGAAGGATTGACCAATCCGCCCATCACCACTTGCCTGATTGACACCAACGGCCTTTGGCTCGAAGTGCCACCGGATAGCTTGGCCGGCTCGAATCAATTCAAAGTCATCCTTCACAACACGGTTCAGGGCCAGAGTTACGATTTTCTCACAAAATCCTATCTGCTTTATCCGACTTGGGCGACGGAACTGACCACGACTGGTGCGGTGGGAAACGCAACCGAAGTGGAATTATCAATGAATGATCGCCCGATGTTATTCGTTCGAGCAGGGGTGTCCACTTCGTATTCCTTTTACATTAACATGCCACCCTTGAGTCAGGATGTGGAGGACGGCGACATGGTGACATTCAGCGTGAGTACGGGCGGCAATACGAATTTGACTTTTCAATGGACGACCAACGGCATTCCTATTGATGGAGCGACGAACAGCAGTTACACGATTAACATCGTGCAAGACAGCGACGCGGGCACGTATGCGGTCATCATTTCCGACGGAACAAATTCACTGGTGACTCCGGCAGCGCAACTGACGACCGATTCAGGGAACCCGCTTGGCCCCTATCAAACCAGCGACTTCAATTTGATACCTATTTTGGGCGCACGGCAGAACTACCCTTTTAGGGACGGCGTCACGTATTACATCAATTCATCCATATCACTCTACGGCAACACGACCATCGAAGGCGGCGCGATTCTGAAATTCGACAGCGATTATTCAACCAACTCCAGTCTGGTTGTGATGGGTGGACTGATCTGTAAAGGCGAGTCATATAATCCGTCCATCCTGACTTCGATTGACGACGATGCGATAGGAGAATGGGTGAGCTATAGCAGCGGTTATCCGCAAACCGCGGCAACGGGAACGCCGTATCTCGAATTGGCCTATGCCCAAAGCAATGCCATCAGCAACCTGCGCGTTTGCTTTGCCGATTGGGGCGTGACGACGCCGGTTGCTTCCCGAAAACTGGATGTGTGGGATTGTCAATTTGTCCTGTGCAATTACGGGCTTATCAATTTAGTGGGCGGCACCGGTGCGGACGACAGTTTGCACAACGTCCTTTTTGCCGCTTGTGGCGCAGCCGTCGGCGCTTCGAGCAATTCCATTGCCATTGAAGGCGAGCAGGTGACAGCGGATGTTGGTGATTTTTGTCTGGCGGATTCAGCCCCGAGCCGGATTGCTTTAACCAACAGTATCGTTTGGGGAGATTCTCCAACCGCTACAAGTCTTTCGACGGTCAATGTTGCCGTCAATCCCGACGACACTAATTTTGCGTCGGAAGGCAACGGCTATTATTATCTGGCCGCGAACAGCCCGCTTCACAACGCTGGAACAGCGGGCATCAGTTCGCGTTTGCAAACGGAATTGCAGCACAAGACCACTTACTCGCCGGTCCCGATCGCCGCGTTCACGCAGATCAGCGGGAGCCTTATCTTATCGCCGCAAGCGTCGCGCTACACCAACGGTGCGCCGGACTTGGGTTATTATTATGATGCGTTGGATTACACCATTGCCAACCTCACCGTGTCTGGCGGTAACCTCACCGTGCTGCCGGGCACGGCCATCGCCGTGCGCAACGACTATATTCCCGGCTGGTATTTGACTATGATCGGTTATTGCAATTACACGGTCGAAGGATTTGTGCTGCAACAGGGTTCATCCTTTGTCAGTCACGGAACGCCAGCCAACCCGAACATTTTCACCGCCGAAAAAATGGTGCAGGAATTTCCCGAAACCGATTTTTCGTGGTGGCAACTTAATGAGTATGGATGGTGGTTTGGTGCGATAACCTTTGTCACGGATTTTGAGTTGGGGGACAATACCGCGCCCGGCCTTGATTTCCGTTTCTCGAAATTCTACCTGCCGCCGAATGATTATCACATTTGGGCGGGATTGGATGAGTACGATTATCTTGAATGGTCGCCGGACAGCTCGATGTATTTGAGCCTGCAAGATTGCAGCGTTCACGGCGGTCGCATCAACCTCGGCAATCCCGATGATCCAAGCCAGGTTTATGCGTCCGGTGCGGTGACGTGGCTGAACAACTCATTTGAAAACGTCAGCATCAATGTTGACCCAACATATTATTGGTATACCCAGATAGTGAACTCCGATATGCAGCTTCTGGCTTACAACAATCTTTTCAAAGGCGGCGGCTGGTTGCGGCTGATGCCGTTCCCAACATCTGCCGGCAACTGGACGTTCGAGGACAACCTTTTCGACAAGATTGATTTCTTGCAGGATACGGGCCAGCCCTTGGATTTTGATTACAATGCCTATTGGCCGAAACTGGCTGCGGAATTGATGTGGGTCGAGGATACCAGCCGATTGTCACCGGCAACCGGCGGCAATCTCGTTGGCGCGCATGAACAAGTGCTGACAACTGCGCCGCCGTATCAGGCCGGCCCGTTTGGGAAGTTTTATCTGCCGAACACAACGCCGCTTTACGGCGCTGGCAGTCGGAGTCCTGGTAATGCGGGGCTTTATCACTACACAACACGGGTTGACCAGATGAAGGAAGGCAGCGACACGGCAAAGGTCAATGTCAACATCGGCCCGCATTATGTGGCGGCGAATAACAGTAGCCAGCCACTGGACACTGATGGCGACGGTATTCCCGACTATGTGGAGAATTGGCACGGTGATGGCAACTACGAACTTCACACTGACACCGAAACCGACTGGCAAAATGCCTTGACCGACGGCGTTACACCCGATCCTTACAACACGGTTTATGATAACATTGATCTCTCTGGTGATGGACTTACAGGAGCAGCGAAACGCTTCTTTGGCACGAATCCGCTCATTCAAGATAATCCTTTGAGTCTGTTGGCTGTCCTGCAGCAAAGCACGATGTCGGGCATCGTTCAAATACCGCTGAACATCAGCACCAACGTGGATACCAATACGATATTCACATTTTTAGTCAACGGCACCGCCCAAGATACGACAGTTTATCAAACGAATGGCAATTGGTTTGCAGCATGGGACACGACTGAATTTGCAAATGGCGTTTATCAATTGAGCCTCGAATACGATCTCGACGAGGAAACGCCGGTTGTAGGAGCGACAAAATTCGTGAACGCCCAAAATGATGTTTGTTTCCCCAACTCTCTGCGCATCTGCGGCAGTTCGCTGTATGTCCAGCCGCAGACAATCAACACCAACGGCACCTACACAATGGACATTTATGACGACCAAACCAATTTGTTTGCCTCGTTAAGCGGAAACGTGGATGGAAACGGTGTTTGCGACGACCCGAATACGGGACAGCCGGGTATCACCGTCAGCCTACAGGATACGAATGGCAATCAATGGCCTTCGGAATTCTACACGGTGCAGGTAACGACTTATCCGGTGCTGGCAGCGGCGCAAAGCAAAAATCGGATGCATCCAAATCAGGCGGGCGGTGGTGGCGGCGGATCGTCTGGCACGCACCCCGTATATTACGAGCATCCCTGGAGTGGAAACCGCATGTGGGTTATCGCCTCCCAAGCGATTTATGGACCAGCCCAACAGTATGGCGATCCCGGTTACCTGTTTGGACAGATGATGGGTTCTGCGGTGGGCGCGATCATATCGTCATCCTACGGACCTAATAATTCAGTGAATGGAGAAATTGAATGTTCAGGTGGTGAGTCGGGACTTATGCTCAATGATCCAAATAATCCAAGCCCGTATGATGCGGGGAACTGGAATCAGCTTGCTGGTCTTTTGACTGACAGCTGCGCGCGCAATTTCTACTACTACGGGCATGGCAGTGGTTCCCAGATCGGCAAAGGCGGCGGCACGCGCTTGACACATACCCAACTGCAAAACCTCCTTACAAACACTCCAAGCGGCGGTGATCCGCTTTATACTCCGAATTTGCACCCATACCGTTTTGTTTTTTTGGACGGTTGCAACACGGCAAATGGGCCTTTATGCAAGGATTTTGGCATTCCCAATTACACTGTTTCCCAAGACGATTGGGACAATAAATATCATCTGCCCCCGCGCGCTTTTTTGGGCTGGCCTTGGTATACGGGGTGGACATTTAGTACTATGGGCATAACCATTTCACCCAAGGACCACTTTGATTTCATCGAAAAGTTTTTTGGCACTTGGCCCAATGGAGGCGCACTTCAAGATGCAATAAATGCCGCAGGGACTGGTTATATCAACGGCCAGCCCTTTCTCAACTCTTTTGCCACCGGTATTGATCTTTACGGTGATCCCGCCCTGCCTTTTTACAAATAGAAAATCATGATCATCACAAACTTGCTTGCAAACATGGTGGCGGTTGGGTCGCTTTACACCATCCAGACCAACACACCTACGTTTCAGGAATATGCTTTTCATACCATGTTCACCAATGCCCAGGCTGTGGCGGCCGCATGGCATTTGGATAAGAGCTTGATGACCACTAACAAAATTACTTCATTCAAGGCATTCCCTACAACATATGGAATTAGGGGAAGCATGATTTTTGATGGGCGCTATCGTTTTGACACTTATCTAGGGTGGTTCCAAAGTTTTGTGGATACTCCCTATAACTGCATGGTCACTCTAACCGACAATGTTGAAACGAACGATGCGATACTGGAACAATGGATGCACGCAACTAATCTGTTGACGATGGAGAAAGCGCAACAGCTTGCGCTATCGTCTGTACAGTCAATCGGCATTTCCATGGACAAGTTTGGGTTCAAAAAACCGACGAAGCGTCATCAGCGGAAATATGAATGGAAGGACGGGGAAATTTATCCTTTGCCCTATTATGAATTCGAGTGGAAAACAGACCAACATGTTTGTCGGGTGGACATTTCGGGAATCAACAGCAATATAGTTCATTTCTTTTTTGTCGGGGCATCTATAAGATTGCAAACGCCCACTAATTATTTTGAAATGCTCGGTCTGCCGCATGACCCAGTGTTTGTGAAGCGCCTGTCTCTTGTTTTGCCAGGTCAACCGCCAGCATACGAGCTTGACGAATCCCTGAATCGCAAATAGCAGCCAATCGCATAAACCGTGATGATAAAAGCCGAAAGATTATTTTCAAAGGAGAGTTGTGGACGCTTCGCGTGGAAGACCCAACGTTCATTCTCCGAATACCACTAGAAATTACGAACCTCGATTATTTACTTTCCCAGACGAACGCCACGGCAGAAACGTATGTCCCCGCAAGCCAATAAAAATTATCCCGCTTGCACGCCCAATAACAAGCCTACCGTTTACTCCAACGTTCGGTTCGTTTGCCAATCTCGACAATGAATTTCCTGAATTTACTTCTTGCCGCCCTGGCGCTGTTGAGCCTCGCGCTGGTGTTCTGGCAATGGCTCGCCGCCGCGCGATTTCCACTGCACCGGCGCGTCACGGATTTGACCTTTGCACCCGCCATCAGCCTGCTCAAACCGCTCAAAGGCTGCGACGCCACCACCCCCGAATCGCTCCAAAGCTGGTTTCATCAAAATTACTCCGGACAGACTCAAATTCTGTTCGGCGTCGCCGACGCCGGTGATCCGGTTTGCAAAATCGTCCGCGAACTCATCGAAAAAAATCCTGGCCGCGATGCGCAACTCACCGTCTGCGCCGAATCGCTCGGTGCCAACGGCAAGGTCTCCACGCTCGTCCAATTGGAACGGCTGGCCAAACATCCGCTGATTCTGGTCAGCGATGCCGATGTGCGCGTGCCGCCGGATTTTCTCGCCAACATTGCCGCGCCGCTGTGTGATTCAAAAATCGGCCTGGTCAATTGTTTTTACCGGCTGGCCAATCCCGCGACGACCGCCATGCGTTGCGAGGCCGTTGCCATCAACGCCGATTTTTGGAGCCAGGTGCTGCAGGCTGCCAGCCTCAAGCCGCTCGATTTCGCCCTCGGCGCGGTCATGCTCACCCGCCGCAAATTGCTCGAAGAAATCGGCGGCTTCACCGCGTTGGCAAATTGCCTCGCCGACGATTACCAGCTTGGCCATCGCATTGCGCAAAACGGCCATCGCATCGCGCTTTGCCCCGTGGTTGTGGACTGCTGGCACCCGCCGATGAGCTGGCGCGGCGTCTGGAAACATCAACTCCGCTGGGCGCGCACCATCCGTGTCTGCCGGCCCGCGCCGTATTTTTTCAGCATCCTGTCCAATGCCACGCTCTGGCCATTGCTGTGGCTGATGGCGTCGCTGGTCCTGTCAAAAACATTTTATTTCCAGCTCATTGCCGTCGCGTGTTTGTTGGTCCGGATGGGACTCGCCAAAAATCTTCAGCGCCGCTTCATACAATCGCGCGACAATCTCGCGCCGCCGTGGCTGGTGCCGGTGAAGGACCTGCTGCAAGCGGCGGTCTGGCTGGGCGCGTTTTTGGGAAACACCGTCGAATGGCGGGGGCAGAAAAAGCGTTTGTGGCGGGATGGAACGTTGATTGAGGAAAAGTGAAGCGCCTCGTCCGACATTGCCAACCGACGCAGATTTGATAAGGTGGTTTTGGCCGGGCGATTGGCGCAGTGGCAGCGCAGCTCCTTTACACGGAGACGGTCGGGGGTTCGAATCCCTCATCGCCCACCAGCCTTCGTTCGGAGCACGGCGGAGAACGAAGGCTGCCACGTCGAAGTGAAACGAAGACGGGCTACGATGTATAACTTCTCATAGCTGCTCCGAACTACGGCTCGGCAAGCCATCCTTTAACAGCGAAAAGCGAGGCTGCCGCGCCGAAGCTGAAAGCGCAGGCGAACAGGACTTATTCCCGTCAACCACCCCTCAAAACCACGACTCGATGAGCCTTTCTTTTCAACATCGTTGTCGCCTCCGGCCACAACCCACCGGATTTTTCAATATTTGGTTCCAAGCCGAAAAACCCCAGATAAAAGTGGCGAGGCGGAGGGCCTAATCGTGAATCTTTGCCAGGCTGAAAATTTTTGAAAGATTCTGAATTTGCAAACGTAAGAACTGTAGTGCGGTGTTAGCAATTTTAACTGGCATTGCGGTTTCCCTTGAAACAAGTGATCGCGAGTGATTGCAAGTCAATGGTGAAGCCGCGATGGCAACGTTTTATGCCAGCCCCGATCCTCAGGGCCAGGGATAAAAGGGCAAAGGGAATAAGGACGGGGCTGGTATTCATAAAATAAAAAGCAATGGCGCGGATTCCATGCAACAGAGACGGGACGAAACAGAAATTTTATTCCTCTGCCCGCTTGCCGCCGGCAAGAAATAACCCTGATGTCCCATGCACATTTTGCTTTTAGAAGACAACCTTCGCGACCGTCAACTGCTGGAAAAAGCGTTGATGAACGAGGAGTTGGTGTGCCAGATAACTCATGCCAGAACAAAAAAGGAATTTCAGGCGGCTTTGGAACAAGCCGAATATGATTTGATCATCTCGGATTTTACCCTCCCGGGTTACAGCGGAATTGCCGCACTTACCGCCAGCAGCGAACTTCAGCCGGACACGCCATTCATTTTTGTCGCTGGTACCATCGGTGAAGAACAGGTTGCGGAAAGCCTGAAATCAGGCGCCACGGATTTTGTTCTTAAAAACCGCCTCAACCGGCTGGGGCCGGCCGTACGCCGGGCATTGCGCGAAGCCCACGAACGAAAGGAACGGCAGCGGGCGGAGGAGCGGGTGCGGGTTCAATCCCGCGCCCTGGAGGCCGTTGCCAATGGCATCATCCTGACGGATGCGGCGGGGAAAATTCTTTTCGGCAACAAGGCTTTTTGTGCCATGACCGGTTATGCCCTGGAGGAAATTCTGGGCAAAAACCCCGGCTTTCTCAACTCCGGGAAACACAACGCCGGGTTTTTCAGAGCCCTTTGGAACACCATCCTGACGGGCCGGGTCTGGCAGGGCGAATTAATCAACCGGCGCAAAGACGGCACCCTTTATAACGAGGAAATGACCATCACGCCCGTCCAGAGGAGCAACGGAGAAATCAGCCATTTTATCGCGGTAAAACAAGACATCACCAAACAAAAACAGCGCAAGGAGCAATTGCATCAGGCGCGAAAAATGGAGGCGATCGGCCAGCTTGCCGGCGGCATCGCCCATGATTTCAACAACCTCCTCACCGTCATCCATGGCAATGTTCAATTGGTGCTGACGGATGAATGTCAACTCAAGGAGGAGAACCGCCAATGTCTCAAGCAAGTCACCGACGCCACTGAACGCGCCGGGGATTTAACCCGCCAATTGCTCGCTTTCGGACGGAAACAGGTCGTTCAATTTAAACCCCTCAATCTAAACCACGTCATCAGCAATTTCACCAAAATGCTCAAGCGCGTCATCGGCGAGCATATTGCCCTACAGTGCCGTTGCGCCGAGAATCTGCCCTGCGTCAGCGCGGATATCGGCATGATCGAGCAACTGCTCCTGAATCTAATCGTCAATGCCCGCGATGCCATGCCTCAAGGCGGGTCAATTGTCATTACCACGGAGGCTGTCAGCATCGATGCCTCCCACGCCGAAACCCATCCGGAAGCGCAAACCGGCAAGTTTGTCTGTATCGCGGTGGGCGATACGGGCACGGGCATCTCCCCGGAATATCTGCCGCGGATTTTTGAACCTTTCTTTACCACCAAGGAAGCCGGCAAAGGCTCCGGCTTCGGCCTGGCGACGGTCCATGGCATCGTCAAACAGCATCGGGGCTGGATCGAAGTAACCAGCCAGGTTGGAACTGGAACCACCTTTAAAATTTTTCTGCCGGCCAGCGCTTCCGGCGCGGCAAAAAAATCAACTCCTCAAATAAAAGCGATTCCCGCCCGCGGGTGCGAAAAAATATTATTGGTGGAAGATGATGCTGACGTCAGGATGGTAACCCGCGGCTTTTTGGAGGGATCCGGTTATACAATTTGGGAAGCGGCCAATGGTTTGGAGGCTTTGAATGTTTGGAAGACCAACGCTTCACAAATTGATTTATTGCTGACCGATTTTATCATGCCGGGCGGCCTGAATGGCTGGGAATTGGCAGACCGGCTAAGAGGGGACCGGCCGGGCCTGAAAGTGATACTGATGAGCGGGTACAGTTCTGATCTGCCGGGGAAAATTCAACCCCACAGCCATATTTTACCAAAACCATTTTCATGGGAGAGCCTTACGGAAACCGTGCGGACCTGTCTGGACACGGCGCGTCCGGCGGGTTGAAATTTTTGGCAAAATCGCGGGCGCAAGGCACTGACGATCAACCGGCTTCCAATTCTTTTCGGGCCTTTTCCAGGGCAAGATGCATTTCCGCCGCCGAGGCATAACGCTGCGCCGGGTCCGGCTGACAAGCCTTGAGGACGACGGTGTTCAACGGAAAGAAATCCGCCGGATCTCCGCCTTCAACCAGGGTCGTGGCAATCTCCGGAAAATAGGCTGTATTGCGGCCGGTACTGAGCACGTAAAGCACCATGCCCAGGGCATAAATATCCGCCTGCGGTGTGCCCGGACGTTCCGGGTGTGGCGGCATATAGCCGGGCGTGCCCACCAACGTTCGCTCCTGGTCGGGAGGCCGGATGTCGGTGATGAGTCCCAAGTCCGCCAGTTTGGGCTGGCCGTTTACAAAAATAATGTTCTGCGGCTTGATGTCGCGATGCGTCAGCCCCTGGCGATGGAGAAAATCGAGGGCGTCGCTCAGGGCCAGCCCGATCCGCACACATTCCCGCACCGGCAGCCTCCGCCGGTGGGAGCGGGCGCGTTCACTCACCAAATCACGCGGTTTGTAGGTGGAAGGCTCTCGTTCCCAACCCGGCTCCAGCGGGTCACCCAGCTCCATCACGTAATAAAAATATCCCGCCTGCTTCTCGCTGACAAATTCCACGCGCAACAGGCCGGGATGTTTGTCGGAAACCGGCTGGTATTTTTTAATGCCGTTGAATTCGCGTTCGTAGGGATCAGCATTCTGGTCGAAATTTGCCAGGTAAACCACCTTTAGCGCCCGCCATTGTCCGGTCGTGTTCCGCGCCAGCCAGACTTTTCCATAAGCGCCCTCGCCAAAGGGTGGATTGAACAATTTATAATCCGGGGCATCCGGCATCTCCTCGACCGGAGCGGCCGGGCGGGGAAATGACAGGGAAACTGAAACCATCTTTTTTTTGAGCGCATAACGCATCCTCACGGCCAGCGCCCAAGCCAGGGCACAGGGCACTTGTCCGCCCACAATCACCAGCCAGGGAAACCAATAATTGGTGAAGTAACTCCATGAAATCGCCCCGAAAGCCACCCCCAGGACAACCGCCACCGCCACCGCACCGGCCAATGGCAGTCGCATCCGGCACAATCCGCCGCCCAGCAACAATCCGGCAGCCACCAACGTCAATGCCTCCAGCCACCAGGCTGGCCGCCGCAACCAGTCGCCATTCATCAAATTCAAAAAGGACGTGAGCAGGATTTCCACGCCACCGACGGATTCACCGGTCCAAGGCGTGTACGGAGTGCTAAATTTGTCTTTTTCATTGCCGGGCGCCGATGTTTCCGGCGCCGTGCCGATGAATACGATCCGCCCGCGGAAATAATTCGTCGGTTGGTCCAGCGCGAACCGGTAGCTCAACCTGGCCGCTGCGCCATCGCGACCGTAGTAACGCAACCATCGTTTCTGCGGATATTCGCTTAACTGCGCCCCGGCCAGCCGCGCGGCGGTCCAGGGCAGACTCGGATATGGCCCTGGGGATGGAAACGGCCAATGCCGGCGCACAGTCGAGTCGGGGTCGAGGCAGGCGACACCCCAATTGGTTCCGGCAGCGTCGAGAAACAGTTCGGATGGCAATGTTGGCTGCGCTCCGGCCAGCCCCGGGTACGTTACCTCCGCCTGCTCGGACATCAACACAATGCGTTGCTGCCGCCGCATGGCTTCGGCCAACGCCTCGTCCGTTGTGGAATCGCATGGTTGCCGAAAGAAGGAGTCAAACACCACGAGAGCGCAACCGTCATCCGCCAACCGGTTCAGCAACTGGGCGTGCAATCCACGGTCCCACGGCTGGCCGCGAACCTGGTGAAATTCATCGAAGGCCTCATTGTCCATCAAGATGAGGGTAACCCGGTTGGTGATCGCGTGCGCACCGAAGCGGACCAAATAATCGTAGCTGGCATTCACCCAAGGCTCGCCCAGCGGCATCTTCCACAACATGAGACCGCAAAGCACCGCCAACGCCGTGCCCAGCACGGATTTGAAAAATTCATGTTGTCCGATGGCTTTGACCTTCACCGCTGGCCGAGTGTAGAAAAAAACCGGCAAAGAATCAGCGATTTTTAACATGACCAGTTGAAAGGGGGAAATGAATGCTGCGCGGCGCCCATTGCCGGCACCAAAGTCCTTATGGCTACCGATGGTTCAAGATGGACTGATACCAAAATTCTACATCTCGGCGCCTATGGCGATTCCGGGTGCGCTCAAACCACGGGCACCATTCCCTATCCCCCGTTCAGCCCGGTTTACCGATTCGCAATCTATTTTACCAATAACGTGCCGACGAATGCCCATCCCATGGTCCTGATGACCGGGTTGAATCCCTGGGCGCCGTTGAAAACGAAACGCGCGCGTCCAAGAAGAAACCGGGTTGAATCAAAGTTCAGCCCGTTTTTTTAACTCACCTTCGCTGATAACCTTGAAATGTTCACTGCGATTTTCCCTACGCCCCTGTTTTTTGGCTCCCGGCTTCTTTATTCCCGCCTTCACCCGGCTCCGGCGCGGCAGGCTTTAATGCAAGTTGTTCCGGCGGCGTGGTGGCCAGGCCGGGCTCGGCGGTGACCGGCGCGGGCGGCCTTTCAACCACAATGCGGCGGAGTTCGTCCGCGGCGGGCAAATCATCCAGACCGCGCAGGCCAAAGTATTCGAGGAACAATGCAGTCGTGCCATAGGTCGGCGGGCGGCCCACCACTTCGGCGCGGCCAACCGCCTCCACCAATCCGCGTTCCATGAGCGTCTGCATGGTGGCATCCACGTTCACGCCGCGAATCTGTTCGACCTCGGCGCGCGTTATGGGCTGGCGATACGAGATGATGGCCAGCGTTTCGAGCGCAGGCAGCGAAAGCCGCGGTGGCCGCGTCTTCACGCCCACGAGCGCGCGCAACCACGGGCCAAATTCCGGCTGCGTGACAAATTGCCAGGAACCCGCCACGCACGCGAGGCGATAGCTGCGGGCGGCGGTTTCGTGTTCGCTCGCCAATTGTTCCAGCGCGGCGGTCAGTTCGTTCTCCTTGGCTTTGGCCAGCGATTCGGCGGTGGCGGCGGCGCCTTCCGCATCGGCGGCGGCGGCGAGCACGTCGCGAAGCTCCTTCACACTCAGCGGTTTTTGCGCGGAGAACAGCAGCGATTCGAGAATGAATTTTAGTTCCATTATTTTTTACCTTTTCGGTGAGTCCGTTTTGGTTTTTCGTCGTCCAGCGGAATGCCATCGCCGATTTGTTTTAATTCAGGTCCGTATTTGTATGAAATCTCAATCTCATCGTCGCCTTCTGCATAGAAAGCCTGTCCAGCATCAAAACAAATTGCCTTAAATCCTCCATCTCCGGTTAAAATCCATGCGGCAATTGGTAGCCGCCTTATGATCTTTTTATCACCGGCAAAATTGATTTCCAACCACCAGTTTGTTGCAGAACAAATACTTGAAACTCCATTGCTCATTTTTGAATCATTCCTTTAGCATCAAGTTCTGCATAGCAGGCCCAAAAAAGTTCCCGAAACATCATGTCTATTTCCGAATCCGGAACGTTCAAGTTTCGTAATTTTTCAGCGCATTTACTTACTAAACCGAATTGGCCTTGCCATCCTTGGCCTGCTTTTTGAATGCCGAGTTTCCCTACAATATGCGGCCAATCAGTAGGGTGGAAAATGTGTTCGATCTGGACAGGCAAGCCTTTCTTCAAACTGGTTTTATGATCGGAGAGGATCTTTCGCTTCGCCTCTTGAACGATTTTCGATCTCATTTTTGGATTCAATTGTGGTTAGCTCTATTCGTTTTGAATCATGGTCGGAGCGACAGGACTTGAACCTGTCGCTGGCCGCTGGCTTTCACCCTCCGCACCAACCTCGCTGGCAGCAACAGTTGGTTGAGAAACAACCGGTTCGGGCACGGATGCGGCAACGGGTTCAGTCGCGGGTGATGACGTGGCATCGCCTTGTGTCGTGCCGGAGACCGGCGCTCCAGCCGCCTTTGGTGGCGCGGTGAGGCGGATTTCGATTTCGCCGAACGGTTCGGGTTGCGAGCAAACGAGCTGCCGCAGCCGGATCAATTCGAGCAGCGCCAGAAAGGTGCAGATGACCTCGGAGCGGCTGGCGGCGCTTGCGAACAATTCGGCGAAGCGCAGGCTGCCGCGCCCGGAAATCACGCGGAGAATGGCCTCGATTTTTTCGCTGACGGTCCATTTGTCCTCGAAAATATCGCCCCGGTCTTCACGCCTGGTGAACCGTTGCAGCACCCCGTTGACGGCGTTGAGGAGATCGAAAATTGAAACATCCGGTTTAGGCGGCGGCGCGGCGTTTTCAAATTCGAGTTTGCCGGGCAGGCGCGGAAAAATGTTTTCCTGTTCGGCCTCGAGCACCTGCAGGCGGGCGGCGGCGTCCTTGAACTTTTTGTATTCGACCAACTGGCGGATCAATTCCCAGCGCGGGTCTTCGCCTTCCTCCTCGCCTTCCACCTGCACCTGCTGGTCCACGGGCAGCAGCTCGCGGCTCTTGATGTACATGAGCGTCGAGGCCATCACGAGAAATTCGCCGGCGATCTCCAGATCGAACTGGCGCATGAGGTCAATGTATTCGATGAACTGCGAGGCGAGGCGCGTAAGGTTGACTTCATAAATGTCCACCTCCTCCTTTTTGATGAGGTAAAGGAGCAAATCGAGCGGGCCTTCGAAGACCTCGAACTGGACTTTGTATTCCGCCATGCGCTGAATGAACTGTGAAAATTCTAAAACGGGCGGAGGAGGTTTGCAATGGCGGAACGAAAATGAAAAATACAGCCCCGAACGCTTTCGGGGCCGGTCGCAGGTTCAAATCCTGTCGGGCTCACCAGCCTTCGCTTTTGAGCGCCGCGAAAAGCGAGGCTGCCGCGCCGAAGCTGAAAGCGCAGGCGGGCCGGGATCCATGGCCAAGATTCTTAAGGGCAGTCCGATACAGCTGCTGAACAAGGAAGGCCCCATGGGCCGAAGCGGGAACATTTTGAGCGGGGACGCGCGCGCGACAAGATTATTCCGCAGTTCTCAGTCCATCCAAGTCTTCAATTTCCAAAAAACCGTGCAACTGGCGGATGCGCGTGGGGTGGCGCATTTTACGGAGCGCCTTGGCCTCGATCTGCCGGATGCGCTCACGGGTGACGCGGAATTGCTGCCCAACTTCCTCGAGCGTGCGCGCGCAACCGTCGCCCAGACCAAAACGCAGTTCCAGCACCTTCCGTTCGCGCTCGGTCAGGCTGCACAACACGTCGCCGAGTTTGTCCTTGAGCAGGCTGAAACTGGTGATGTCGAGGGGATTGTCGGCAGCCTTGTCCTCGATGAAGTCGCCGAAGTTGGCGTCATCGGTGTCGCCGACCGGTAATTGCAGGGAAATGGGCTGTTGCGCCATTTTCAAAACGGCGCGCACGCGGTCCACGGGGATTTGGGTCTCGTCGGCGATTTCCTCGGGCGTCGGTTCGCGGCCAAAATCCTGCAGCAGGCGTTTTTGGGTGCGCATGAGCTTGTTGATGATTTCGATCATGTGCACCGGGATGCGAATGGTCCGCGCCTGATCGGCAATGCTGCGGGTGATGGCCTGCCGGATCCACCAGGTGGCGTAGGTGGAAAATTTATAGCCGCGGCGATATTCGAATTTCTCGACGGCCTTCATCAAACCCATGTTGCCCTCCTGGATCAGGTCGAGGAACGACAGGCCGCGGTTCGTATATTTTTTGGCGATGGAAATGACGAGACGCAGGTTGGCCTCGACCATTTCGGTTTTGGCCTGGAGCGCCCGGGTGGAAAATTCGCGCAGGCGGTCAAAGGTTCCGAGGTAATCCGCATGCGGCATCCGGACAAATTCCTCGAGCGCCTTGATTTTTTGCTGTTCGGCTTCGACCAGATGCCGCTGGGCGCTGGATTCGCGCTGCGCCTCGGCGTCGGCCAGCGCGTGCAGGCTGTACCGCAATTTGTCGTGGATGTTTTCGGCCACGAGCGCCATTTCCTCGATCACTTTTTGCTTGCAGCAAAATCCGGGGAACACCCTTTGCAGTTTTCGATCCAGCCGTTTGAACGCCGCCAGCGCGCGATTCTGTCTGGACTTGTTATGCGCGTTCCGCCAGGCGGTGTATTTCGCATCCACCTCCCGGTCAATTTTCCGGACCTGCGCGACCAGCCGGTGCAGCGCGCGCAAATGCGCGTTGCGATTGTCCACTTTCTTGTCGAGAATGACGCGGTCAAACCGTTCCCGCGGCGGTTCGACCAGGAGTTTTTCCGCCAGCGCGATGTGTTCCTTGCCGGCGAAACCAAGGCTGTAAATGATTTTGCGGACTTCGTTTTCGGCGGCTTCGATGCGTTTGGAAATTTCAACTTCCTGTTCGCGCGTCAGCAGCGCCACCTGTCCCATCTGCTTGAGATACATCCGCACCGGGTCGTCCAGAATGTCCAGCCGCGTGGTGTCTTCTTCTTCGGTTCCAGGGGTTTTGACGCGATCCACCTCCGCTTGATCCACGATTTCGATGTCGAGACTGCGAAGTTTGGCGAAAATATGGTCCAACTTTTCCGGTTCAATCGCGCTTCCCGGCAGCGCTTCGCTGATATCACCATAGGTCAGGCGCCCCTGTTCCTGTGCGAGGCGGACAAGATCCTTGATTTTTTCCGATAATTCCGCGTCGGAATCAGTTGGGGGCAAGCCGTTGAGCAACGGGGCAGCAGCCAATTGGATAGCCTTGTCAGTAAACACCACGCCGTCAGGCCTTCCTTTCTTCGGGAATAAATCCACCTCGGGTTTCCGCACCTTCGTTTTTGACATACGCGTTCAACACTCCCGGTTCACCGCCGAAAGCAGGTAGAATATGGAACGACTGGTCGAACTCGTCAAGCGGGGATACGCTAATTTTTGCAAACGCGGCTGAAAGATTGCGGCGGCCAGAATTTTTATTTGTCGGAAGTGATGTACATTTCGTGTTTTTTGAGATGTTCCAGAATCATTTCCACCGTGCGGTCAATCGCGCCGAGATTTTCATGAACGACCCGTTGCGCGTTACGCCCCAACTCCGCGCGGCGGTTTTCATCGGCCAGCAATCCGGCAATGGCGCCCTCCAATCCTTCCGGGTCGGACACTTGAATTGCGCCTTTTTGCGCGACAAAACTCCGCGTGATGTCGGCAAAGTTTTGCATGTTCGGCCCCAAAACCATCGCCTTGCCCAGCGCCCCCGGCTCGATCGGATTTTGCCCGCCGACGGCGGTGAGACTTTTGCCGATGAACACCACCGTTGCGTGTTGGTAAAAAAATCGCAATTCGCCGGTGGTGTTGACCAGCAGGCAATCCACCTCGCCTTCGCGCAACTGCGTGTTCGTAATAATATCATTGCGGTAAACAAATTTCACGCCGCGCTCTTGCAACTGCCGCCCGACCTCCCGGGCGCGCTCAAAATGCCGCGGCACGAGCACGAGAAACAGTTTTGGAAACCGCGCGCGCAGCCGTTGCGCGATCTCCGCCAGAAGAATTTCCTCGCCCGCGTGCGTGCTGCCGCCAATCAAGATCGGCGCGTCCGGTGGCACGCCGATCTGCCGCAGCATCGTTGGCACATCGAGTATGTGGCGTTCATCCAGTTTGGCCGCGTCGAATTTCAAGTTGCCCATGATGCGGATGGCTTCCGGCCGGCAACCGACATTCTGCAGGCGCCCGGCGTCTTCTTCATTTTGCGCCCCAATACCGGCAAACGAAGCGAAGAGCGGCCGGAATAAACGGCCGAATCGTTTGTAACCCCGATAGGAGCGATCGGACAGCCGTGCATTGGCCAGAAAAAGCGGAATGCCCAGATCGCAGGCGCGCCAGATGAAGTTGGGCCAGATTTCCGCCTCGACGAGCACGATGGCTGTGGGGTTGATGATGGCCAGCGCGCGTTTGACGCATTTCCGCCGGTCAACCGGGTAGTAAATTTTGCTGATGTGTGTGGGCAATCGGCTGCGCAATTCGCCCATGCCGGTAGTCGTCGTGGTGGACACCACAATCTTGACGTTGGGCACTTGTGGTTCGAGCGCGTGGATGAGCTGCGTGCATAAATTGACTTCGCCGACACTGACGGCGTGAATCCAAATGACATGGCGGTTGGTAAGCACTTGTTTGAGGCCCGCGCTGTAATGTCCGAAGCGCTCGCGAAAACCGGGGAGCCAGTTGCCACGCCGCCGCATCCGCATGAAGTAATACGGCGAAGACAGCACGAAAAAAATCGTGAACAGGATGTTGTATAGTATGCGCACCCGAAGTCCCCAATTCCTGACCGGCATACTCTCCTGAAAAAAGACGCTGGACGCAAAGAAAATGTTTCAAGCTGGCGGCCTTTTCAGCCGCGAAAGAAAATCAGCCAAACGTCGCCGAACCCGCTCCGCCAACGCCGACGCCGCGAGTTAATTTGCTTGTTCCCCGCCGGTTGATTTGTTCCATTGCCATCCATGACGCAACCATCCGTCGCGCCGCCGCCCGTCCGGCGCCGGCTTTTCCAGCGGCCTTGGACCTGGTGGTTCATGGTGGCGGTGCTGGTGGTGGTCGCCGCCGCCCGTCTTCGTTTGCTGAATTTTCCCCTCGAACGCGACGAAGGCGAATACGCCTATGCCGGCCAGCTCATGCTGCAGGGCCTCCCCCCCTACCAACTCGCCTTCAACATGAAGTTTCCCGGCACGTACGCGGCTTATGCGGCCATCATGGCGTTGTTCGGCCAGACGCCGGCGGGCATTCATTTTGGCGTGCTGTGCCTGACGATGCTGACGGCGTTGATGCTTTTCTGGCTGGGCAAACAAATTCTCGACGGAACGGCAGGGATGGTCGCCGCCACTTCCTACGCCGTGATGGCTGCCAGTCCGGCAATGCTGGGACTGGCCGGGCACGCCACGCATTTCGCCGCGTTCTTTGCCACCGCCGGCTTGTGCCTGATGTGGAAGGCGCGGCAGAACGCGGGCTGGCTGATTGTGTTCCCCGCCGGTTTGCTGTTCGGTGTTGGAGTTTTAATGAAGCAACATGTTGTGTTCATCGGATTGTGGGCGGTGATTGCTTTTATCGTCCAGCAGGTTCGCCCAACCCAATTACCACCGGCCAGACGGTTTTGGCCGGTCGCGGCGTTTGGCGTGGGAATGATTTTGCCGTTCAGCGTGTGCGGTTTGATCCTCTGGCACGCGGGGGTCTTTGAGAAATTTTGGTTTTGGACGATTGATTACGCCCGGCGGTACGAATCGGTCGTCCCCATTGACCAGGCGCCGCGTTTGTTTTGGGAACGTCTTTGCCGCCTGGCCGGAGCGGATCCGCTGTTATGGCTGGTTGCCGTCACCGGCCTGGGTCTGATCTGGTTCGATGGCCGGTTGCGGCCGGCGCGACTCTGGCTCCTGGGATTCTGTCTGATGTCGGCATTGACCGTCGTTCCCGGGTTTTATTTTCGGAAGCACTATTTTCTTTTGACCCTGCCGGCGGCGGCGTTGCTCGCCGGTTGCGCGGTCAGTGGAGCCAGGCGGCTTGGGAACTCCCCCGCCGGAACTTCCCGGTTCGGCGACTGGCCGGTCTGGGGCTACGCACTGATGGTGGCGGCAACGATCATGGCCAAAAGTGATATCTGGTTCATGAAGACACCAGTACAAATTGCGCGCACCCTGTACGGCGCCGATCCATTGCCGGAATCGGAGATCATTGCCCAATACATCCACAACAACTCGGGGCCGGACGCGCGCGTGGCCGTGCTCGGCTCGGAACCGGAGATTTATTTTCTCGCGCACCGCCATTCCGCGACCGGCTACATTTACACCTACGCGCAGATGGAACCGCAGCCGTTCGCCGTGAAAATGCAACACGAAATGATCAGCGACATCGAAACGCGCAAACCGGAATTCGTCGTCTTTGCCGACAACATCATGTCCTGGAACCGCCGGCCCGATTCCGACCCGACAATTTTCAACTGGTGGGATTCTTATCAAACCAACTACACACTGGTCGGGATGGCGGACATCATTTCGCCAACGCAGACCGTTTATGTTTTGGGTGCGAAATGGGTTGCGCGTTATGGCAGGGATATTCGTGGGAGCGGCCTGGAGGTTTATCAACGGAATCCCACTGTGAACGATTATTGAATAAATCATGGCCGGCCCCCCTCAAAAAACATTTTATATGCACGTCGGAGTGTAGCCTGGCCGTTTTATTGACGGTCGCCGTCGTCTGGTTGCATTTCTTTCATCTATTGAGTCTCGCATAATAGGGTGACATCAAGGCCACAATTCAGCCTGCGAATAGCAGGCGGCGATAACCAGCCGCCTACGGCACATCCGACGAAGTGCGGCCGTTGCTTCAAAACTGAGTTC
>Ga0181530_10002407_pt1 | contig 22209 bp, 23 predicted proteins | sample PEATcosm2014_Bin_42_FD_119769 | JGI IMG/M metagenome (GOLD analysis project Ga0181530, IMG submission 119769) | Peatland microbial communities from MTU Mesocosm Facility, Houghton, MI, USA - PEATcosm2014_Bin10_60_metaG | ecosystem: Environmental > Terrestrial > Soil > Wetlands > Peat | place... | reverse complement strand
ATCCTGCCAACCTTCTCAACCCCTCGCGCTGCTCGGGTGTTACGTCAATCCGTGACCGACCCGGCATCACATCCCCCCACATACGGTAGCTCCGGTTCCGGATTATGCCATATGTGGACCGACTGTGAGAATCTTGCTTAGTCCCATCTCGCGAGGGCGCTTGTCGAGCATGAAGCGGTAGATCCACGACTTGGCCCCATTGGCGCTGACGTGCAGGTAGAGACCGCCACCGTCGGGATACATTCCCTTTGTCCTCGCCTTCGTCACCGCCAGCGCAGTGAGGCGCCCAATCGTCCGCCCAACCTTATTTCCCTCAACTCTTCCCACAACAGACGAGCGAATTTCGGCGCAGGCTAGCAGAGGGTGCCAACGCATAATAACAGCCAACGACAGGCCGAAAAACGGCTGTTTCAATAGCTTAATATAGACGATAGCGAAGGCTAGAAGAGGGTAGAACAGGAAGAAATTGGCGGAGGGAGTGGGATTCGAACCCACGATACGGTTGCCCGTATACACACTTTCCAGGCGTGCGCCTTCGACCGCTCGGCCATCCCTCCGTCCCGCCGTCGCGCGCGGCGATGGGCGGCGAAGACTAGAGCAAATTAAGCCTGCGCGGAATTCGCTTGCGCATCTGGCATAGCGTGCGAGCGGCCACTAAACTGCCGGTAGAGCAGGAGGTCGCTGGGGTATGACGGCGCGGGTCCGCACGGTGGCGTTTCACGGCGTTGAGGTCATCGATGTCGAGGCCCAGGTGACGTTTGTCGCCGGGTTGCCGGCGTTCCATGTCGTCGGGCTGCCGGACAAGGCGGTCGCCGAGTCCCGCGAGCGGGTGAGGGGAGCGCTGGCCGCGCTGGGACTGGCGCTGCCGCCGCGCCATATCACGGTCAACCTCGCCCCGGCCGATGTACAGAAAGAGGGCAGCCATTTCGATTTGCCGATCGCGCTCGGCCTGCTCGCCGAGATGGGGATCCTGCCGCAGGACGAGATCGGCGGTTACCTCGCGGTCGGCGAATTGGCGCTCGACGGGTCGCTGACCAGCGTCGCCGGGGTGCTGCTGGCTGCGCTCGCCGCTTCGGGGCGCGAGATCGGCATTATCTGCCCGGCCGCGTGCGGCGGCGAGGCGGCGTGGGCCGGCGAGATCGAGATCGTCGCCGCGCCGAGCCTGTTGTCGATCGTCAATCACTTCAAGGGTACCCAGCTGCTGCCGCCGCCCGAGGCGAAACTCGCCCCGCCGCGCGCCGCCGGGCTCGACCTCAAGGACGTCAAGGGCCAGGAAAGCGCCAAGCGCGCGCTGGAGATCGCCGCGGCCGGCGGGCACAACATGCTGATGATCGGCCCGCCCGGCTCTGGTAAGTCGATGCGCGCCGCGCGCCTCCCCGGCATCCTGCCGCCGCTCGAGCCGGCCGAGGCGCTGGAGCTCGGCATGATCCTATCGGCCGCCGGCGGCTTGCGCGGCGGCGCGCTTCTCCGCGAGCGGCCGTTTCGCGACCCGCACCATTCGGCCTCGCTGCCGGCGCTGGTCGGCGGCGGCATCCGTCCGCGCCCCGGCGAAATCTCGCTGGCGCACCAGGGCGTGCTGTTCCTCGACGAACTCCCCGAATTCAGCCGCGGGGCGCTAGAGGCGCTGCGCCAGCCGCTCGAAACCGGACGGGTCAGCGTCGCCCGCGCCAATGGCCATGTGACTTACCCGGCGCGGGTTCAGCTTGTCGCGGCGATGAACCCGTGCCGCTGCGGCTATCTCGCCGAGCCGGGCCGCGCCTGTGGCCGGGCGCCGCGCTGCGCGCAGGATTACCAGGCAAAGCTGTCGGGGCCGCTCCTCGACCGCATCGACCTCCATATCGACGTGCCGCCGGTCGCGGCGAGCGATCTCGCGCTGCCGCCGCCCGCTGAAGCGAGCGCCGATGTCGCCGGCCGCGTCGCGGTCGCGCGCAAGCGCCAGAGCGCGCGCTACGCGAAGCTGGCGACCGAGCGGCGCATCCGCACCAATGCCGAGGCCGACGGCACCCTGCTCGATGAGGTCGCGACCCCGGAGGAGGCCGGCCGCACCCTCTTGACGCGCGCCGCCGAGCGGCTGCGCCTGTCGGCGCGCGGCTATCACCGGGTGCTGCGCGTCGCCCGCACCCTGGCCGATCTCGACGGCGCGCCGATCGTCGCCCGCCGGCACATCGCCGAGGCGCTCAGCTACCGGCGCGGCTTCGATGTGCCGGAGGGCGGATGAACGGACGCTAAAATCGCCGCAATCGCCGGCTAACTTTCGCGTTGTCGTGTGTTTCTTCCGGCGGCCGCGCCCGAGCTGCCTCCTGCTCCAAGACGGCCGCCTCCTGTTATGAAACCGCATAACAGGAGGCGGAACAGGAGGCGACCTCCTGTTAAAAAGCGGATAGCGGCAGGTGGAGCAGAGCCGCGCATACCCCACCCGCCGGGAATTCGCTTGCGAGAACGGGGGCCGATGGCCGACGATCGACAGTAGAGGCATTTCCTCAAAGGATTCGGGCATGAGCGAGCCTTATCTGCGCAGCGGCATCTTCCTGGCGCCGTTTCATAACCACGACGAGAACCCGACCCTGTCGATGGAGCGGGACCTTGAGCTCCTGGAGCACCTCGACCGGCTCAACTATCACGAGGCGTGGATCGGCGAGCACCATTCGGGCGGGTTTGAGCTGATCGCCTGCCCGGAGATGTTCATCGCCGCCGCGGCGCAGCGCACCCGCCACATCCGGCTCGGCACCGGGGTCGTGTCGCTGCCCTACCACAACCCGTTCATGCTCGCCGACCGCATGGTTCAGCTCGACCACATGACGCGCGGCCGCGCGATGTTCGGGGTCGGGCCCGGCGCGCTGGTGCATGACGCGCTGAAGATCGGCGTCGACCCGAGCGATCAGCGCGAGATGATGGAAGAGTCGTTCGACGTCATCATCCGCCTGATGCGCGGCGAGACCGTCACCAAGAAGACTGACTGGTTCAACATCACCGACGCGCAATTGCAGTTGCGCCCCTACACGCGGCCGACGATGGAGCTGGCGGTCGCCGCGGCGCGTTCTCCGTCGGGGTCGGTGCTCGCCGGCAAGCACGGCGTCGGCATGCTGTCGATCGGCGGCACCAGCCCGATGGCGATGGAGCGCCATACCGCCAACTGGGGCATCTATGAGGAGACCGCTCGCGCTAACGGCCACACGCCGAACCGCAAGGACTGGCGCGTCGTCGGGTTTTTCCACATCGCCGAAACACGCGAGCAGGCGATAAAGAATGTGAAGTTCGGGGTCGAGCAGTTTGCGCAGTATTTCCGCGACGTCGCGACCTTCCCGATCATCCCCGGCGATGTCGGCGATGCGACTCAGTGGCTGATGGAAACTGGTACAGCCTGCATCGGCACGCCGGACGATGCGATCGCCTATGTCGACCGGCTGATGCAGGGGTCGGGAGGCTTTGGCGTGCTTTGCGAGCTTGCGCAGAACTGGGCCGATTGGGAGGCGACAAAGCGGCATTACGAGCTGATGGCGCGCTTTGTTCATCCCAAATTCCAGCAGAGCCGCGAGTTGCTCAAGGGCAGCTACGACTACGCCACCGAGCGGCACGTCGAGTTCGGCGGTCAGGCGGCCGCGGCGATCCAGAAGGCGATCGACCGGCACGAAGCGCGGCAGGCGAAGAAAGAGGCGGCGGAATAGGGTCGGGGGCTTGCGAATGCAGAGCCAGAACCGCTTCTTCGACGACATCGCCCGCGTCGCCGGCGGTGCGGCCGGCGCGCTCTCCGGGGTGCGCGGCGAGATCGAGGCGCGGCTGCGCGGGCAATTGGAACGCATCCTCGCCGGCATGGATCTGGTCAGCCGCGAGGAGTTCGAGGCGGTTAAGGCGATGGCCGCGAAGGCGCGCGAAGAACAGAAAGATTTGCACCGTCGCATCGCCGAACTGGAGGCGCGCGACAAACGCACCCCACCGCGACAGCCACGCCGAACATCGAAAAAATCAGTTATCCCCTAATTCTGGGGGTCAAACGCAAAATAACGCAACATCTAGTCTTGCAACTGTCATCTGTGTTTGGCAGCGTAGCCCTGGGGTGGGCAGGGTTACGCGGTCGAGTAATTTTCTCGATTGCCACTGCCATAAAGTTGCTAAAAGGGGCGGCCGCGCTGTTGCGGCCGGTCGGCCCTAGGAGGGCGCGATGACTTCTCTGAATTTCGAAGAAAGTCGGCCGCATGCCGGTAATCCGATCGATCTGGTCGAAGAGATCGTCATCGCCAATGACTGGGCGCACGATCGTGCCGGGGAAGACGAGCTGATCGTCGAGATTCCCGGCCGCTGGTGCGATTACCGGCTCTATTTCCTGTGGCAGGAAGAGCTTACCGCGCTGCATTTCTCGTGCGGCTTTGACATGAAGGTTCCAAAGCGCCGCCGCAACGTGCTTTACGAGCTCTTGGCGCTCGCCAATGAACGGCTGTGGCTCGGTCATTTCGACCTCGCGGCGGGGGATAACTCGCCATCGTTCCGCTATGCCGTGCTGCTGCGCGGCCTTGCGGGGGTCGGCAGCGAGCAGGTCGAGGATCTGGTCGATATCGCCGTGTCGGAATGCGAGCGGTTCTACCCGGCGTTTCAGCTCGTCGTCTGGGGCGGCAAGCCGGCCGACGAGGCGATGGCCGCGGCGATGATCGACCCGATTGGCGAAGCCTGACCACGGAGCCTTTCCGATGAGTGCCGCTACGGTCGTGCTCGTCGGTTGCGGCCAGATGGGCTCGGCGATGCTGCGCGGCTGGCTGGCGCGCGGCGCGGCCGCTGCGTATCACGTCGTCGAGCCGGCGGGCGTGCCGGCGGCGCTCTCCGGTTCGCTAGGCGTCAATGCCTGTCGCACCGCGGCCCAGCTCGCCGACGGCCTGGCGCCCGATGCGGTGGTGTTCGCGATCAAGCCGCAAATCGCCGACGCGGTCGTGCCGGATTATAGTCGCTTTGCGCGGCCGCAGACCGTGTTCTTGTCGATCGCCGCCGGCAAGACCATCGCCGGGCTGGCGCGCCATCTCGGCGACGCCGCGATCGTCCGGGTCATGCCGAACACCCCGGCCGCGATCGGCCGCGCGATCAGCGTCGCCTGCGCCAATCCGCGGGTCAGCGCGGTGCAGCGCGCGCTGTGCGATGGGCTCCTTGCCGCGATCGGCGAGAGCACCTGGATCGATGACGAGGCGTTGATGGACGCAGTGACCGCGGTCTCGGGCAGCGGTCCGGCTTATGTCTTCCTGCTGATCGAAACGCTGGCGGCGGCCGGCGAAAAGGCCGGGCTGCCGGCCGATCTCGCTCTGCGCCTCGCTCGCGACACGGTGGCCGGCGCCGGAGAGCTGGCGCGGCAATCGAGCGACAGCGCGACGCGGCTGCGCGAGGCGGTGATGAGCCCCGGCGGCACCACGGTCGCGGCGCTCGATGTGCTGATGGCGGAAACCGGGCTTGCCGCGCTGATGGAGCGGGCCGTGGCGGCGGCGACCGAGCGCTCGCGCCAATTGGCGAGCTGATGGCCGAGGGACGCGGGCGCAGAGCCGGCCACCGCGCCGCGCAGGCGACGGTCAGCGACACCGACCGCATCATTGATGCCGCGCTGGCGCTGACCGTGGCGCAGGGTTGGCGGAACGTGTCGCTGGCGGCGGTCGCAAACGAGGCCGGGCTGCCGATCCTCCAGGTCTATCGGATTTTTTCGTCAAAATCGGCGATCCTGTGCGGCCTATCGCGCCGGGTCGACGAGGCGGTGCTGGCGGCGCCGATCGAGGCCGAGACCGGCGAGCGCCCGCGTGACCGGGTGTTTGATCTCTTGATGCGGCGATTCGACGCACTCCGTCCGCATCGCGATGCGCTGGCCGCCTTGCGCCGCGACCTGCCGTTCGATCCGCTGAGCGCGGCCGCGGCCGGAGCGGCGCTGTTGTGCTCGATGCGGCTGATGCTCGAAGCAGCGGGGATCGCCTGCAGCGGCATCGGCGGAGTGATCACCGTCAAATTGGTAGCGGCGACTTATGTTTTTGCGGCGCAGACCTGGGCACGCGACGACTCGCCGGACCTCGCGCCGACGATGGCGGTGCTCGACCGCAGGCTGCGCGCGATCGAGCGGTTTTTGGCGCCGCGCCGCACCGCGAGAAGCCGCCGTGAGGCCGAAGGCTGACCCACTAATTGCGTTCGCCGCAGGGTTTCGCCTGATATTGTTGCATTGCAAAATTCTCTTGACGAAAAATCAGGCAACAGCCATATAGCTGATTGTGCACTGCACAAAAACACCCACAGCCCGAACCGGAATCCCGCCATGGCCGATGCACGCAGTTTTTTCGATTTCGACGTGACCAAGATGTTCGCCGATTTCCGCCTTAAGCCTTTCGACGTCGAAGCGATGTGGGCGGCGCAGCGCCGCAACATCGAGGCGTTCAGCCAGGCCAACCAGCTCGCCGTCGAAGGCGCGCATGCGGTGGTCAAGCGCAACATCGAGATCACCCAGCAGACCTTCGAGGATCTTTCGACCTTGATGCGCGAGATGACGCAGCCTTCCTCGACCGAGGACCGCATTGCCAAGCACACCGAATACACCAAGAAGATGATCGACAAGGGTCTCAGCCACGGTCGCGAGATTGCGACGATGGCGGTCAAGACCGGCACCGAGGCGGCCGAAGTGCTGCAGAAGCGCACCACCGAGGGCCTCGACGAGATGCGCGCCCTCGCCTGCAAGGCCGCTGCCTGAATAGACGAGCGTTTTCGCAAAAGGCCGTTCCGAAATATCGGGACGGCCTTTTCGAGTCCGTTGCGGCCACTGCTATGATCGCCCGATGACGATCTCCTACGACACCTTCGCCCAAGTCGATATCCGGGTCGGAACCGTCATCGCGGCCGACGATTTTCCCGAGGCGCGCAAGCCCGCCTACAGGCTGACAATCGATTTCGGGCCGGAAATCGGTGTGAAGCGCTCGTCGGCGCAACTCGTTTCGAACTACCGGCGCGAGGCGCTGGTCGGTCGGCAGGTTGCGGCGATCGTCAATTTCGCCCCGCGGCAGATCGGCCCATTCATGTCCGAAGTCCTGGTGCTCGGCTTTCCCGATCCGACCGGGGCGGTCGTCCTCGTCGCACCCGACAAACCGGTCGAGAACGGCGGTCGACTGTTCTAGTCAGATCATCGCGGTAAATGCACTCGAGCGCGGAGGCCGCCCCGCGGCGAGGTCTCCAGCCGCACATCGCCGCCATGGCTGCGCGCCACGTCGCGGGCGATCGTCAGGCCGAGGCCGATGCCACCGGTCGACGGGTTGCGTGACGAATCGAGCCGGATGAACGGCTGGAAGACGTGGTCGCGTTCGTTGAGGGGAATGCCCGGCCCGTCGTCGTCGACCAGGATATCGACCCCGTCACCGACCGAGCGGCTGGTCAGCCAGACATGCGTCCCATAACGGGCGCCGTTGGCGATCAGGTTTCCCAGGCAGCGGCGCAGCGCGTTGGGCCGGATCGGCACGACGAGCTCGGCGGGCTGGTCGACCGACAGTTCCGTACCCTGGCGCCGCTGTGTTGCGGCCAGATCCTCGATCAGCGGCGCTATATCGGTCTCGACTGGTGTTTCGGTGCCCTCGCCGCGGGCGAAATCGAGATAGAGCTGAACCAGCCGCTCCATCTCGACGACATCCGATTTTAGCTCGGCGACGATCGGATTGTCGCCGAGCAGCTCGAGCTCGAGCTTCATGCGGGTCAGCGGCGTGCGCAGATCGTGCGACACCCCGGCCAGCATCTCGGTGCGCTGCCGGATCTGGCGCTGGATGCGATCGCGCATCTGGATAAACGCGACCGCCGCCTGCCGCACTTCGAGCGCGCCCTCGATCTTCGAGAAGACGACCGGCCGGCCCTTGCCAAACCCGTCCGCGGCCGCGGCCAGACGGCGCAGCGACTTCACCTGGTTGCGCAGGAAGATCGCCGCAACGACCAGCAAAACCAGCGACGAGCCAATCATCCACAGGATGAAGATGTAGGTCGTCGGCGTGGTCAGCCGCTTGCGCGGGACGATAGCGCTGAGCACGCCACCGTTTACCGGCACCTCGACCCGGAAGTCGCTGGAGTCGCTGAGCGTCTCGGTACGAGCGGCGGCGCCGACACGCTCGCGGACGGCGACCCGAAGCTGCTCCTCGACACCGCCGCCATCCGACGGCGTGGGGGGCGGCAATGCCGCGTTGCGACCAAAACTGAAGCCGATTTGCGTCGCCGACGATGCCTCCTCCATCAGCCGGGCTTGAACCGCGTCGCCGATGGTGAATTTCATGGCCTCGACCACAGTCGCGATGTCGCCCGCGACATCGGCGGAAAGGCGCCGCTCCACCGTCTCCCAGTGCCTGGCGTAAAAGACCCAGGCCGAGATGATTTGCACCAGGATCAACGGCATGACGATCAATAGCAGCGAGCGGCCGAACATCGTCTTCGGCAGCACGCGCTTGATCCCGCTGCGCTGACGGATGTCGAAGCTGTCGGGCGTGATCGGCGGGATGTCGATCGGCAGGTCGTTCATCGCGGGGCGCTCGTCAATCAGGACGCAGCGCGTAGCCGGTGCCGCGCACGGTCTGCAGATAGCGCGGGTTGCGCGGGTCCGGCTCGACCTTGCGGCGCAGCCGGGTCATCTGCACATCGACATTGCGGACATTGCCGCTGAACTGCGCCGATTGCGACAGCTCCTCGCGCGACACAGCCTGCGGCGCGCGCTCGGCGAGGCTCGCCAGCAGCGCCGTCTCCGCCGCGGTCAGCCGCACCGGATCGCCGTTGCGGAACAATTCGCTGCGCGCGAGGTCGAAGCGCAACCCGGCAAAGCGCACTTCCGGCGCCGGCGTGGCTTCCTCCGGCGCGGGACGCCGCTGCAGGATGTTGCGAATACGCAGCACCAGCTCGCGCGGCTCGAACGGTTTGGCGAGGAAATCGTCGGCGCCTTGCTCGAGCCCGTTGATCCGGTCTTCCGGCTCGGCGATTGCGGTTAGCAGCAGCACCGGCACGGACCCGGAAACCCCGGTTTCGGTGCGCAGCGAGCGGGTCAGATCGAGGCCGCTTTCCCCCGGCATCATCACGTCGAGCACGATGAGGTCGAATGCGAAACTCGTCAACTGGGCGCGCGCCTCGAGCGCATCGGCGGCGCCGGTCACCCGAAACCCGCTATCCGACAGATAGCGGCGCAGCAGCTCGCGCAGCCGCGCATCATCGTCGACCACCAGCAGGTGAGGCTCGGTTTCGCTCATCGGCAGCCATTATACAAAAAACTGACCGATCAGCGCCGGGTGGGACGCATCCGGTCGAAACGACGGCGGTCGTCGGGGCTGGCGATGATGTTGAGCAGCACCTTGCGAAACCCGTCGACCGCCCCGGCGCCGGCCTTGCGATAGGCGCCGGCCACGCGGGCGCGCTGTGGCGCCGAGAGCTGGCGTTCGAGTTCGTGACCTTTCTCTGTGAGTTCCAGGAGGCGCTGGCGGCGGTCCTGCGCGCCGTGATGCTGGACGATGAAGCCCTGGCGCACCAGCTGGCCGAGCACGCGGTTGAGGCTCTGCTTGGTGATCCGCAGGATCACCAGCAAGTCGCCGACGGTCATTTGCGGCCGCCGCCCGACAAAGTGGACGACTCGGTGATGGGCGCGGCCAAAGCCGTACGCTTCGAGGATCGCGTCGGGCTCGGCGGTGAAGTCGCGATAGGCGAAGAACAGCAGCTCGATTCCCTGCCGAACCTCCTCATCGCTGAGGAACGGTGCGTCGTCCGGGGCGGAAAATTTTACGTCAGTCATGTTGACTTATTTCGCAAGCATCGGTACAATCGGGCGTTTGCTGGGTTATAAAGTTTCGCAAAATCCCGGCGCGGGAGGAATTGCTCATGGCTGATGACCTGCTCCCTTTCGATGATCGCGACGGCTTCATCTGGTATGACGGCCGCCTTATTCCCTGGCGCGATGCCAAGCTGCACGTGCTCACCCACGGGCTCCATTATGCGAGTTGCGTGTTCGAAGGCGAGCGCGTCTATAACGGTAGAGCTTTTCACCTCGAAGATCACAACGCGCGCCTGATCAATTCGGCGAAAATCCTCGGATTCGAGATTCCCGCGAGCATGGACGATTTGGCCAAAGCGACGCAGGATCTGATCACCGCCAACAAGATCGTCGATGGCTACGTCCGCCCGATCGCGTGGCGCGGCGCCGAGCAGATGGGTGTGTCTGCCGAGCTCAGCAAGATCCATTTGGCCATCGCGACCTGGGATTGGCCGTCCTATTTCTCGCCCGAAGCGCGCGCCAAGGGCATTCGGATGGTCCAGTCGAAATGGGCGCGACCGGCGCCGCACACCGCCCCCGTGCACTCGAAGGCGTCGGGCTTGTACATGATTTGCACGTTGGCCAAGCACGAGGCCAACGCGGCCGGTTATGACGACGCGCTGATGCTCGACTGGCGCGGTCAGCTCGCCGAGGGCACCGGCGCCAATCTTTTCCTCGTGATCAATGGCGAGCTGCACACGCCGACACCCGATTGTTTCTTGAACGGCATCACTCGGCAGACCGTGATCGCCCTCGCCAAGAGCCGCGGCATCAAGGTCGTCGAGCGCGCGATCATGCCCGACGAGCTCGCCAAGGCTCAGGAAGTGTTCCTGACCGGCTCGGCGGCCGAGATCACTCCGGTCGGTGAGATCGACGGCGCGATCGGCCACTATCGCTTCACGCCCGGCGCGATTTGCCGGCTGATGATCGAAGATTACGACCGCGCCACCGGCAAGAAAACGGTGGCGAGCGCGGCGGCGGCAGAGTAGGGGCGACCTACCTCCACTTGGTCACGTTCCACTTCTGGGTTGCCTCGTCGTCTTCGCTGCGCGCGGCGACCCAGTGCTCGCCCTGCGGTGTCTCCTCGCTCTTCCAGAACGGCGCGTCGGTCTTCAGCCAATCGATCAGGAAATGGCATGCGGCGAGCGCGGCCTCGCGGTGCGGCGAGGCGGTCGCCACCAGCACGATCCGGTCGCCTGGCTCCAGCCTGCCGTAGCGGTGGATGACAAGGCTTGCGTCGAGCGGCCAGCGGCGGTTCGCCTCGGCTTCGATCTCGGCCAATTTCTTCTCGGTCATGCCGGGATAATGCTCGAGGGTCAGCGCCTCGACCCGGTCGGCGCCGCCCATATCGCGCACCAGCCCAATAAAGCTTGCGACCCCGCCGATGCGCGGGTTGCCCTGTGACAGCTTCTCGATTTCCGCGCCGACATCGAAATCCTCGCGCTGAACCTTGATCATGCGCTCAGCCTCCGGTGACCGGCGGGAAGATCGCGACCTCGTCGCTGTCGTGGATCTTGTGCTCCGGCCCGACATAATCCTGGTTGACCGCGACGCGCACGGTTTTGAGGTCCTTGAGCGCTTCCGCGTAACCGGGCCCGCGCGATTTCAGCCAATTTAACAAGCCGTTGACATCATGAACCTGCGACGGCAGTGCAAGTTCCTCCTCCGCGGTGCCGATCTTGGCGCGCAGCCAGGCGAAATAGAGGAGCTTCATCCGATGATCTCGGCATAGGGCAGAAAATCGACCGTTGCGCCGGGCTGGAGCCCGTCGGTCGCCTCGTCGATTATCACGAACCCGTCCGAGCGCACGATCGACGACAGGATGCCGGCGCCGTCCTTCGGATATTTGTGCGCGACGATCGCGCCGCCGTCGCGGATCAGGCTGGCGCGGACATATTCGCGGCGCCCGGGGCGCTTCTTGTAGGCAAAACCGGCCTGCACCCGGAAGATCGCCGGCTGCTCGTCGCCGGCGCCGGCGAGGCGCAGGATCAGCGGGCGGGCGAGGATCGCGAAGGTCAGCGCCGCCGCTACCGGGTTGCCGGGCAGCCCGATCAGCGGCACGCCGTTGATCTGCCCGAGCGCGACCGGCCGACCCGGCTTGATCGCGAGGCGCCAGAAATCGAGCCGGCCTAGACTCTCGATCGCGGCGCGGACATGGTCCTCTTCGCCGGTCGAGACGCCGCCCGAAGTGACGATCAGATCGTGTTCCTTGGCGGCCGCGGCCAGCGTATCTGCGAGCGCCGCGGCGCGGTCGGGGCGGATGCCGAGATCGCTGACCCGGCAGCCGAGCCCTCGCAGCAGCGAGCCGAGCATGATGCGGTTGGCGTCATAGATCGCGCCGGGCGGCAGCGGGGTGCCGGGCTCGCGAACCTCGTCGCCGGTCGACATCAGCGCGACCCGCAAGGGCTGATAGACGCAGAGCCGGTCCTGGCCGAGCGCCGCGGCGAGCCCAAGATCGGCCGCCCGCAGCCGCCTTCCGGCCGTAAGCGCGACCGAGCCTTTCTCGACATCCTCGCCCGCATGGCGGCGATTGGCGCCCTTTCTGATGCCGGGCTGCAGCGCGACCTTGCCGTCGGCAAGCGTGCAGTCCTCCTGCATCATCACCGTATCGGCGCCATCCGGCATCGGCGCGCCGGTGAAGATGCGGATAGCCTCGCCGCGTTCGATCGCGCGGCCGAGCGGATGGCCCGCGGCAGCGCGCGCAGTGACTGGCAGCATCGTCTCGCGGTCGGGCAGCAGATCGGCATGGACGATCGCATAGCCATCGACCGCGCTGTTCGGATGCGGTGGCACATCCATGCCCGCGACAAAGTCGTGCGCCAGGATGCGCCCCGAAGCCTCGACGAGCGGCACGATCTCGTCACCGACGACCGGTGTTACGCGCTCGGCGATCAGCGCCAGCGCCGCGTCGACGCCGAGCAGCGTCCCGCCAAAGGCAAAACAATCGTCGCTAAGCTGCGCCATCAGCCAAATCCGCGCCGGCCGAGGATGAAATCGGCGATCGCCGCAATCTCGCCCAATGGAAGTAACGGCAACGGCACCATGAGCGTTTCATCCGAGGCAATCGCCACGATATGCGGATCGTCGGGATAGAGGAACGGTTTTCCGACCGAGGGCCGGTGCACTTCGACCTTTGGATGAGGATTGCGCTTGAACCCTTCGACCAGCAACAGATCGACCGGCGCCATTCGCGCCGCCAGCTCATCCAATGACGGCTCCGGCGCATCGCGCAATTCATGCATCAGCGCAAACCGCCGCGACGAGGCGACCATCACCTCGCTGGCGCCGGCCTGGCGGTGACGCCAGGAGTCCTTGCCCGGCTGGTCGATGTCGAATTCGTGGTGCGCGTGCTTGATCGTCGAGACCGTGACGCCGCGCCCGACCAGCTCCGGGATCAGCGCGGCGAGCAGCGTCGTCTTGCCGCTGCCGCTCCACCCGGCGAGGCCGAATATCTGCATGCCTCACGCGAGCTGTTGCGGTTTCCCGGACCGTGCCGCACTCGGCCGGGCGATATGCGACAGGCCGGCGCGCAGATAGTCGTAGCCGGTCACCAAGGTCAGGATCGCGGCGAGCCACAGCAGCAGCTCGCCGATCAGCACGACCGGGATGACGTGCCATCCGGCGTCGCCGACGATCAGCCAGCCGATCGACATCATCTGTATAAACGTCTTCCACTTGGCGAGCCGCGACACCGGCACGCCGACCCGCAGGCCCGCGAGGTATTCGCGCAGCCCCGAGACCAGGATCTCGCGGCACAGGATCACCAGCGCCGGCAGCAGCGCCTGGCTCGGCAATCGTCCGAACGCCGTCAGCATGAACAGCGTGGCCGATACCAGCAGCTTGTCGGCGATCGGGTCGAGAAAGCGGCCGAGCTCGGATTGCTGCTCCCAGCGGCGCGCCACGTGGCCGTCGAGCCAATCAGTGACGCCAGCCGCCGAAAACAGCGCGCAGCAGAACCATCGCGCGTAGTCGCCCGACAAATAGAACGTCGCGACGACCAGCGGAATCGCGAGGATGCGCGACAGCGTCAACAGATTGGGCACACTGGTCAGCGGCACGCACGCCTCCGCTCGGATAGCCCATCGGGGCCGAGTCTCATTTTAGGCTATCCCCGTGAAAGTGGTCATAAACCTTTTGCGCGACAGCCTTGCTGATCCCGCCGACGCGCTCGATCTCGGCGAGCCCGGCTCGCGCGACGCTGCGCGCCGAGCCAAAATGGTGCAGCAGCGCCTGTTTACGGCGCGAACCGATGCCGCTGATCTCGTCGAGCGGCGACTGGCCGATCGCCTTGGCGCGCCGCGCGCGATGCGTGCCGATCGCGAAGCGATGCGCCTCGTCGCGCAGGCGCTGGAGGAAGTAGAGCACCGGGTCGCGTGGCTCCAAGGAAAACGCCGTGCGGCCCGGCACGAAGAACCGTTCGCGCCCGGCGTTGCGGTCCGGCCCCTTGGCGATGCCGACGACGCAAACATCGCCGAGGCCGAGCTCGTCGAGAACCCCTTGCGCGACGCCGAGCTGGCCCAGCCCGCCATCGATCAGCACCAGGTCGGGCCAGGTGGAGCTGGCGCGGTCGGGATCCTCCTTGAGCGCACGAGCGAATCGCCGGCGGAGCACTTCGCGCATCATCGCGTAGTCATCGCCGCCAAAGCCGTCGGGTTCCACCGCGCCGGTTGCATCATTTTCTTCGACCCGCTCGCCGCGAATCGTGAACTTGCGGTACTGGTTCTTCATCAGTCCTTCGGGGCCAGCGACGATCATCGCGCCGACCGCGTTCGAGCCCTGGATGTGGCTATTGTCGTAAACCTCGATGCGGTTGAGCGGTCCCGGAATGCCGAGCGCGGTCGCGACGCCGTCGAGCAGCTGGCGTTGGGTGCTGCTCTCGGCCAGGCGCCGGCCGAGCGCTTCGCGCGCGGTCGCGGCGATGCGTTCGATCAGCTTCTTCTTGTTGCCGCGCTGCGGCACGACAAGGCTGACCTTGTGCCCGCCCAATGACAGCGCTTCGGCGACCAGACCTTGCTCGACCAAACGGTGGCTCAGCAGCACCAGCGGCGGTTTGGGCCGATTGTCGTAGAACTGGCCGACAAAGCTGGTCAGCACTTCCTCGACGGGGAGCTGGCGGTCGTGGCTCGGAAAATAAGCGCGGTTGCCCCAGTTCTGCCCGCCGCGGAAGAAGAACACCTGGACGCAGGTGTGCCCGCCGGCCTGATAGGCGGCGATCACGTCGGCGTCCTCGATCCCAGGCACATAGATGTCCTGATGGCTCTGGACCATCGACAACGCACGAATGCGATCGCGCAGCATCGCCGCGGCCTCGAAATCGAGCGCGGTGGAAGCCGCTTCCATCTCGATCGCGAGCCGCGCCTGCACGTCGGCGCTGCGGCCGGACAGAAAGCCTTTCGCCTCGTCGATCAGCGCCGCGTAGTCCGGCGGGGCGATGCGCCCGACGCAGGGCGCGCTGCACCGCTTGATCTGGTAGAGCAGGCAAGGCCGCGTGCGATTGGCGAACACGCTGTCACCGCACGAGCGCAAGAGAAACGCCTTCTGCAGCGTGATCAGCGTGCGGTTGACCGCGCCGGCCGAGGCGAACGGGCCGAAAAACGTGCCGCCCTTCTCGCGCGCGCCGCGATGCTTGGTGAGTTGCGGAAATTCATGGTCCGCGGTGATTTGGATCAACGGGAACGACTTGTCGTCGCGCAGCAGCACGTTAAAGCGCGGCAGCAACCGCTTGATCATGTTGCATTCGAGCAGCAGCGCCTCGGCCTCGGTCGCGGTGACGACGATCTCCAGGGCCGCAGTCTCGGAAACCATGCGCCGTGTTCGGTTCGAGAGGCCGGCGACGTGGGTGTAGTTCTGCACCCGGGCCTTCAGGTTGCGCGCTTTGCCGACATAGATCGCATCGCCCTTGCGGTCGAGCATGCGATAGACGCCGGCGCCGTTCGGCACATTCTTCAGCGCGGCGCGCAACACCGCGGCCCCGTTGGCGATGCCGCCAATGGGAGCTGGGGCAGGCGTGGAGGCGGGATCGACGTCTTCGGCGGCGACATCGATCCCGCCTGGGCCACGCCGCGGGTCGAACGATTCCGGGCCGGGCTGGCGCGAGCGGCGCGGCGCCCGTTTCGGCCGGGCGGGCGCTTCGGCGGAAGCGATCGTCACGCTATTTTCGACGCTTGCGGGCATATCCACCGAACCTGGGGATAAGTTTGTCGAAAAACTCGGGCCGACATCGGCCGAAGGCAGTCAAACTCTGGTTTCCAATCCATTGCCTATAAAAACGGCAAATTCATAAGCTATTGAAATTTCGGGTATTTTCGATTTCGATTGTTAACGGCCTGTTACAATTGAGATTCCAACGGCGAATCGACTGTTGTCATACGAAGGTAATATCCGCTGTGAACAACTTCACCATCGCGATACAGAAGTCGTGCCGAATCCAGGGCTTAGTTGAGACATTTTGTCACCCATCCAGCCGGCGCGCTTTCGCCATCCCTATTCTACCACGTGGGCTTGGCGTGGCTGCGCCCAGCCGAGATGCTGGCCGCCGTCGAGCGCGATCATTTGCCCGGTCATCGCCGGCGCGGCGAGCAAGAAACGCAGCGCCGCGGCAATCTCGTCCGGGCCGGTGCCGCGCTGCAGCGGCATCGACTTGCATTGCTCGGCGAATTGCTCATGGCTCTGCCGCGGGCTCGGCAGGGTCGGGCCCGGCCCGATCCCGTTGACCCGGATACGCGGCGCCAGCGCCAGCGCCATCGTCTGGGTCAAGGTCCATAACCCGGCTTTGCTCAGCGTATAGGAGACGAAATAGGGCGTCAGGTTCCACACCCTCTCGTCGAGTAGATTGACGACCAGGCCGCCGGCCGCCGGCGGCAGATGGCGTGCGAATTCCTGGATCAGCACAAACGGCGCGCGCAGGTTGACCGCCAGGTGACGATCCCAGCTGTCGTGGGTCGCGGTCGCGACCGTGTCGCCCTCGAACACCGAGGCATTGTTGACCAGCACCCCGATCGGCCCGAGCGCGGCGGCGGCACGCGGCAACAGGCCGGCGACAGCATCCTCGTCCGCCAGATCGGCGGCGATTGCGATCGCCTTGCCGCCGCCATCGCGGATCGTCGCGGCGACGCTCTCGGCGGCCTTGCCCGACCGATTGTAATGCACCGCCACGGCGTAGCCCGCCTCGGCGAGCGCCAGGGCGCAAGCGCGGCCGATGCGCTGGCCGGCGCCAGTGACCAGCGCCGCCCCGGGAATCTCCGGGACCGGGTAGGCGCCGCTCGCCGTCGCGCCATCGTCAGCGGCGGGCACGGCGTTCCTTCTTCGCCCGCATCTTGGCACGCATCACATCGCGCGCCGAGACTCCGGCACGCCCGGCGATCGACCGCCCGCGGGCACCCTCGGTGCGGCCGATTCCCGCCGGCGCGGTGCTCGCCGCGAGGCCGAGTTCGGCCTGCTCCAACCGCTTGATCTCGTCGCGCAACCGCGCGGCCTCCTCGAATTCGAGGTCGGCGGCGGCGGCGCGCATGCGCTTTTCGAGATCGGCGATGATCGCCTTCAGGTCCTTGCCCTGGTAGTGGTTTGCCTCGTGCTCCGACAGGCCGACCGTGACGTGATCCCGCTCGTAGACGCTGTCGAGGATGTCGGAGATGCCGCGCCGGATGCTTTCCGGGGTGATGCCGTGCGCCGCGTTGTATTCCTGCTGCTTCTCGCGCCGCCGGCTGGTCTCGGCGAGCGCCGCCTTGAGGCTGTCCGTCATGTGGTCGGCATAGAGGATGGCGCGGCCGTCGATGTGCCGCGCGGCGCGCCCGATCGTCTGGATCAGCGAGGTGCGCGAGCGCAGGTAGCCTTCCTTGTCGGCGTCGAGGATCGCGACCAGCGCGCATTCAGGAATATCAAGCCCTTCGCGCAGCAGGTTGATGCCGATCAATATGTCGAACACGCCAAGCCGCAGATCGCGAATGATTTCGATGCGCTCGATCGTGTCGACATCGGAATGCAGGTAGCGAACCCTAAGCCCGGCTTCGTGCAGGTATTCGGTCAGCGCCTCGGCCATCCGCTTGGTCAAGGTCGTCACCAGCGCGCGCTGCCCCTTGGCCGCGACGTCGCGGCATTCGGCCATCAGATCGTCGACCTGGTTCTCGATCGGGCGGATGATGCAGGGCGGGTCGACGAGGCCGGTCGGCCGCACGATCTGCTCGACAAAGACGCCGCCGACCCGCTCCATCTCCCACCGCCCCGGCGTCGCCGAGACGAAGATCGTCTGCCCGCGATAGGCGTCCCATTCCTCGAATTTGAGCGGCCGGTTGTCGGTGCACGACGGCAGCCGAAAGCCGTATTCGGCGAGCGTCGTCTTGCGCGTCCAGTCGCCGCCGAACATGCCGCCCAATTGCGGCACGGTGACATGGCACTCGTCGACGATTACCAGCGCGTCGCGCGACATGTATTCGAAAAACGTCGGCGGCGGCTCGCCGGGTTTGCGGCCGGTCAGGTAGCGCGAATAGTTCTCGATGCCGGCGCAGCTCCCGGTCGCCTCGATCATCTCGATGTCGTAGGTGGTGCGCTGCTCCAGCCGCTGCGCCTCGAGCAGCCGCCCGGCCTTGAACAGCTCGTCGAGCCGGATCTTGAGGTCGCGCTTGATCTGCTCGATCGCCTGCAACAAGGTCGGGCGCGGCGTCACATAATGGCTGTTGGCGTAAACCTTGATCGATTGCAGCGCGGTGATCTTCTCGCCGGTCAGCGGGTCGATCTCGTGAATGCCCTCGACCTCGTCGCCGAACATCGAGACGCGCCAGGCCCGGTCCTCGTAATGCGCCGGGAAGATCTCGATCGTGTCGCCGCGCACGCGAAACGTGCCGCGCACGAAATTTGTGTCGTTGCGCCGGTACTGCATCTCGACGAAGTGGGCGAGCAGCCGGTTGCGGTTGATCCGCTCGCCGGTTTTGACCGTTTCGGTCATCTGCGAATAGGTCTCGACCGAGCCGATGCCGTAGATGCACGACACCGAGGCGACCACGACCACGTCGCGCCGTTCGAGAATCGCCCGCGTCGCCGAATGGCGCATCCGGTCGATCTGCTCGTTGAGCGAACTCTCCTTCTCGACATAGGTGTCGGAGCGCGGAACGTAGGCTTCCGGCTGGTAGTAGTCGTAATACGAGACGAAATACTCGACCGCGTTCTCCGGAAAGAAGCTCCGCATCTCGCCGTAGAGCTGGGCCGCCAGCGTCTTGTTCGGCGCCAGCACGATCGCCGGCCGCTGCAGGCGCTGGATGACATGCGCCATCGTAAAGGTCTTGCCTGAGCCGGTGACCCCGAGCAGCACTTGGTCCCGCTCGCCGCGCGCCAACCCCTCGCACAACTCGTCGATCGCCTGCGGCTGGTCGCCCGCGGGCTGGAATTCGGACGACAACTGGAACGGCCTGCCGATATCGCCCGTCGGGCGCTCGGCGACAAACAGCGGCTGGAGCATGGGGTAAAGATAAGCGCGCTGGCGATCGGATGCCAGCATTGCGCTTGGCTTGAGCACAGCGCAAGGCAGCAAAATCCCGCTAGTCCGGCTTACGCTGAGGGCTATGCGCCGAAAACTGACATACAGGTCCATGCGGTTTCCGGACAGTCGAGGTCCGCGCATGAACGCCGATTGCAGCCGTAGTTCTAGCGACCGCAGCCGGCCTTGAGCGAACGTAGGACGCCTGGGCCCGCAGCGGACCTATTCGCTGCTAAGAACGTGGAAGCTTCAGCTCCGCGACGCTTGGCCTAGATCGCGACGCTTGGCCTAGATATAGAAGCGAAATGGGAGTGGCGCCGAGACGCCGGTTGGCCCGGCAGTCAGGATCTCGCCTGTTAGGTCCGCGAACCTCAGTGTTACCGGAAGCCCGTCTGAAAAGCCGGCGTTGTTGAAGTTGACCTTAGTGAGCGCCATCAGGTCCTTGAGCACCTGTCGGATGTCAGCGTCTCCCTTGACGACATCAACCGTTATGGGGTTGGGCACCTCTCGACCGGGGTAGGTGTTGAGGCGGGGCGTAAAGCCCGTCGTCCAAAGGTAAGCTCTGCGCTCCGACACCAGGATCGCCGTGCCGCGTAAGACTGGACGGGTCCCATAGCGGAACAGCTTCAGTTCGTTCTGCCGCCGGATCCGGATACCCACCAACTTGGTCTCGGCCGGCACCGTGGATTGGAAGCCATCCCACTCGTGCTCCTCGAACCAGGTCTTGCCATGGACGAAGAGTTCGGTCGGGGGACGACTGTGCATCTCCTCGTAGCACGCAATCACCATCGTCATCAGCTCGGCCGCTTTCTCGCGGCTGAGATGGAAGCTGTGATCGGTCTCGGAGTACCAGGGCCCGACCGCGCCCTTGAAGACGACCCCCTCCCCCGAGTTCAGGAACATCTGCGCGCCACAACAGGCGTTGTCGCGGCCCTTGGCGTTCTCGATGTGCTTAAAGACGAGGCCGACGTAGCAGACGCCCTCCCGAACGTCAGCAACGCGCCACGGCCGCCCGCCCGCCTTGTAGAAGCAAGTGGTGGCCAGATTCCAGGCAACGGACGCGGGGTCCTGCAGCGAACGTCGCGTGCCTTCATCGAACTCCGCCGGCGTCAGGGTGGTCTCTCGCACCACCTGTAGCACCTGACCGGTGTCGAGAAGCCGCGCCTTCAACTGATTGTGAAAGTTCAACTCATATTCGTAGAGCGCCGCCGCCTCCATTTCCTCGATGAACATCGACCCTCGCGACAGGATCGACTTGGCGGCCTTCCGGCCGATCACGCCTGTGGATTTCTCGCGCTGATCCCGAGGAACGACGGATTTTGGCCGCCCGTATCGAAACACCTCTTCTGGAATGACTGCGAACCAAAACTGCGGTCGGGCTTCCTGTTCGCGCAGGTACTTGCGCAACGCGTCGCTATAAACGTCCACAGCCTTGAAAATGGCCTCGTGACGGTCCTCCGTTCGGATTCGTCGACTCAGGAGGTCGCCGTCGATCGTGACGAAGGCGAACGGCTTCACTGGCCAGGGGACGCCAAAGACGGCCTGGAAGCCGGGCCACATGGTCTTGTTCTCTTCTCGGCCGCTCTCGGGGGCCGCGATGGTCGAAGATAGGGATTTGACCCAGGTCTCGTATCTCCGGATGCCCTCCGCCGTCCCGATCACGCCAACATCCATCCGGGCAGGGCTTTGGTTCGAGGCGGGCGGCCCATAGAGGAACAAGCCGTCTTTCGGGTGTTCCGTCTGCTGATTGAACCCAAAGCTAAGCATCGGCTCGTCAATATGAATCATCGTCCACTCGCTCGTTCGTCCTCCCCGTCATCGGGCTCGAGGTCGAAACTTTCCTCCTCGTCGTCTTCGGGTTCGTCAGGATCCTCAGCTTCATCCTGGAATTGGAGGTCGCCGACAATATGGCGCTCGGCCGTCAGCTGCAGCAGGCGACCAGCAAGGACCAGGGTCTGAGGACCATCCAGCGGAATCGAGCACTCGGTCTGATCGTCCGCCAACCACACGGCGAAGGCCTCCTGAAGCTGGCGCCAGTGCTGGTTCCACCAATTCTTGCAAAAGCGCCTACGAATAGGCGCGGTCCGCTTCGGGTCGGCGATGGCAATTTGGCCGTCCTCCGAGAAGGCCACGTAGGGCTTGAAGCGGACGAACGCCGGCGGCCCAAGGACCACGCTGACCTTCATTGCCAGGTGCCAATACACTTTGTTCCGCTCGCTGCGGCCCACGATGTTCTTGTTGGTCCGCCGCCCCGACGCCGCCGTATACGGGACCTTGTTGTTGGTCACGAGCCCGATCGGGAAATAGAACACACTGGACGAGCGTTGCGGCAGCGCCTTCAGGCCACGCCGCACGAGATGGCGTTCGATATGTTGGCGCAGAAGCGCGGTCGCGATATTGGAGGCGTCCGCCCGGCGCGGGGTCGTTACACCGGGCACATAGCTTGTCAGAAATTGCTCAAGCGACGTCTGGGTTCGAAGCTCCGCCATCATGGGCGGGGGCAGAGCCTCGTTGATGGCGTCCAGCCCGGCGAAGGTGATCAGCAGTTGGTAAAAGGGCGAGAACGGGATACCGCTGACGCGAAGCGCCTCAGTGATAGCGGCGGCATCGGCGTTATGCGTGAGGTACGAAACCTCGGCCGGCAAGGCGCTGATTGGAGAAAAGCTGGTCAGGACAGGCTCCGGCTCGTTGTTGATCAGCGCCGCGGTCTTGACCGCGTCCTGACGCCACCGCTCGAACTCGGCCGTCTGGTCGCCCTCGGACCGGGGGACGTTGGCTGCCTCCAGAGTGTCGAGCAACTCGATGAGCTGCCCACCCCAGCCCCGGCTAAAATCGATCGCGTTAAGCTGGTGGACTAAGCAAGATTCTCACGGTCGGTCCACATATGGCAGAATCCGGAACCGGAGCTACCGTATGTGGGGGGATGTGATGCCGGGTCGGTCACGGATTGACGTAACACCGAGCAGCGCGAGGGGTT
>Ga0181530_10002405_pt1 | contig 22237 bp, 14 predicted proteins | sample PEATcosm2014_Bin_42_FD_119769 | JGI IMG/M metagenome (GOLD analysis project Ga0181530, IMG submission 119769) | Peatland microbial communities from MTU Mesocosm Facility, Houghton, MI, USA - PEATcosm2014_Bin10_60_metaG | ecosystem: Environmental > Terrestrial > Soil > Wetlands > Peat | place... | reverse complement strand
CAGAATGCGGTCGTCCAACCGCAGATCGAAAGTTTTGACCTCCGGCGACCGTTTGGCGATCTCCGGGTAATGCGCGAGAAAATTCTGATAGCGGCGCGCGTAATTGGCGTCACCGAGCATCAGCTCCACGGCGCGGTTTTCCACCTGCGCCACGATGCGGATGTCGTCGGCATCGGCGGCATTGATTTCGGAAACGTCCCTGGCGAGATAGCCGAGCTCCTGTTCCACCTGCAGGAAGGCGCGCACGCAATCCAGGCGCTGCTCGGGGGTCTGATCCTCGTGGACGCCGGCGAGCACCGGGAAGGTAAACTGCGCCTGGGCGGGCAGATTCAGCAGCACGCCGTGAGCGTCGATGAGCCGAACGTTGGAGTGCAGCAGGACGAAGGCCACGGGCCTGCGCTCCTGGATGCGGACGGCCAGGCGGTCGGGCCAGACGCGGGAGACGGAAGCGTCTTCCACCCAGTCGATGGCCAGCAGGCGGCGGCGGCGTTCTTCGAGGGGCGCGGAGAAGATGCTGTGATCGAAATCGCCGGCGAAAATGCGGAGCACCTTGGAGCGCTCGGTGTACCGCAGGCCGGTGATGGTGAGCGAGCCGGCGTCGCGGGAGAGTGCAAAGCGGGGGTCGGTGACGACGAACTGGCGGACCTTCAGAGCGGCCATGGCGGTGGAAACGCCCACCACGCCAAGAGCCAGGAGCGAAAGCCAGAGGCGCCATCGGAAGCCGGCCGTTTTTTGGGTTGCGCGGGCCATGTCAGTCGATCCCCCGGAGTTTGTCGAGAAGCTTTTCGCCGGCCTGCCAGACGTTGCCGGCGCCCAGAGTGAGGACGGCGTCGCCTTCCCGCGCCACGCCCAGCAGCGCCTCGACGCCGCAATCGGCCGAGCCGACGTACTCGACGGCGCGGTGGCCGAATTGGCGGATGCGATCGACCAGCGCCGCGGCGGTGACGCCCTCGATGGGCTTTTCGGAGGCCGCGTAGATATCCATCACGAAAACCGTGTCGGCCTGGTTAAAGGCGCGCGCGAACTCGTCCATCAAATGGAAGGTGCGGGTGAAGCGATGGGGCTGGAAGAGCACGTGGACGCGGCGGAAACCGCACAGGCTGGCGCCGTCCAGGGTCGCGCGGATCTCGGTGGGATGGTGGCCGTAGTCGTCGATGACGGTGATGCCGTGCTCGACGCCGCGCACCTGAAAGCGGCGGTCGACGCCGTTGAAAGTGGCCAGCGCGTCGCGAATGGCGCCGGGGGCGACTTCGAGTTCCATGGCGACGGCGACGGCGGCCATGGCGTTGAGCACGTTGTGGCGGCCCGGGATGCGCAGGTGGAAGCGGCCCAGATCGGCGGAGCGGTAGCGCAGGCGGAAATCGCTGGCAAAGGGATCGAGGGTCAATTCGGTGGCTTCCTCGTCGGCCTGGGCGGTGGTTCCGTAGGTGACGATGCGGCGCTGGATGGCGGGCAGAATGCTCTGCACGTTGGCGTCGTCCAGGCAGACGATCACGGCGCCGTAGAACGGCACCTTGTTGACGAACTCGATGAAGGCGGCGCGGGTGGCTTCGATGGACGGATAGTGGTCGACGTGTTCGCGATCGATGTTGGTGACCACCGCCAGGATGGGGGCGAGTTTCAGGAAGGATCCGTCGCTTTCGTCGGATTCGGCCACCAGGAAATCGCTGCGGCCCACGCGGGCGCCCGAGCCGCCCATGGTGCCGACACGGCCGCCCACCACCACGGTGGGGTCGAGCCCCGCGTAGTTGAGGATGGTGGCGGCCATGGATGTGGTGGTGGTCTTACCATGGCTGCCGGCGACGGCGATGCCGTACTTGAGGCGCATCAACTCGGCCAGCATTTCGCCGCGCGGGATGACGGGGATCTGGAGGCGGCGGGCCTCCAGCACTTCGGGGTTGGATTCGTCCACGGCGGAGCTGACGACCAGCGCGCGCGCACCGGTGACGTTGGAAGGCGCGTGGCCCTCGAAGATGCGCGCGCCCATGGCTTCGAGGCGCTGAGTGACCGGCGAGAGCTTCACGTCGGAGCCGCTGATCTGGTATCCGAGGTTGAGCAGCACTTCGGCAATGCCGCTCATTCCAATTCCGCCGATTCCCGCGAAATGCAGGTGCTGGGGACGAAAAAACATTTCCTTAACGTATTGTTTCGGCTTGCGGGGCTGGTGTCAATTAAAAATTGCGGATTTCAGGCCCGGGCCACCTCCTCTAAAATGTCGGCGGCGCGCCGGGCGGAGCCCGGATGGGCGAACCGGCGGGCGGCGGCGGCCATGCCGTCCAGGACGCCGGGCGCGCCGTACAACTCCGAAACAGCCGCGAACAGGCTCTCTCCGTGCATGCCGGCGTCGCGCACCAGGCGGGCCGCGCCGCCGCGTTCCATGGCCTCGGCGTTGCGGGTCTGATGATCGTCGGCGGCAAACGGGAACGGCACCAGGATGCTGGGACGGCCGGCCGCCGCCAGTTCCGAAACCGCGCCGGCGCCGGACCGGGACACCACCAGATCGGCCTGCGCGAAAGCCGCGGGCATATCGGTAATGAAGGGCACAATTTCTCCCGCGAGGCCGCTTTGCGCAAAGGCGCTCTGCAAATCGGCGAGGCCGGAAGGTCCGCTCTGATGCACGATGCGCACGCGGTACGCGGCCCGACGGAAGAGCGGCCAGCTTTCGCGGGCGGCCCGATTGAGCGTTCGCGAGCCCTGGCTGCCTCCGGTGATCAAGATGTTCAGGACGCCGCCGGCCGGCCGGGGCGGGATGCGGAAGAACTCTTCGCGGACGGGGAGACCGGTAGTTTCGGTCCTGCCGGCGGCGAAATGGGCAGCCGTTTCGGGGAAAGAGATGAGCGCGCGCGCGACGAAGCGGCCGATGACGCGGTTGGTGAAACCGGGCATGGCATTGGGCTCCATCACCACCACCGGGACGCCCGCCAGCAGCGCCGCCATCACCGGAGGACCGGCCACATAGCCGCCCATGCTGAAGACCGCGGCGGCCTGGCGGACGAATTTGCGGCAAGCGAAGGTGGTGAACGGCAAGCGGAATAGAGTCGCCACCTTCCGGCGGAGCGATACGCGATTCAAGCCGCCGATGTCGATGCGCTTCAGCTCAAAGCCTTCGGCCGGAACCAGCCTGGCTTCCATGCCATGAGCGGTGCCGACGAAGAAAACTTCACGGCCGCGCCGGCGCAGTTCCCGGCCCACGGCCAGCGCCGGAATGACGTGGCCGCCGGTGCCGCCGCCGGCCATCAGGAAAGGGCGGTCGATCGATCGGGCAAGACTCTGTTCCATCAGTACGGCCTCGCATTCCGCGAGGACCGCTCCCTTACGGTCCCGGCTCGCATGCGAGCCGCGCGCGTCAGCAAGCGGTCTGACAACCCATGAGCGAACTTCACGAACGGGCGTTCAGCCGGCATGTTCGCTCACGTTCATGAGGATTCCCAGCAGCGCGAGGGTGCTCAACAGGGAACTGCCCCCATAGCTGATCATGGGGAGCGGAATGCCCTTGGTAGGCATCATGCCCAGGACCACGCTGATATTGATCAAGCCCTGGACCACCACCACGACGGTAGCGCCGAGAGCCAGGTAGCGGCCGAAATCGTCGCGCATGCGCACGGTGGCGCGCAGGCCGCGCCAGAATATCACGCCGAAGCCCATGAGCAAGGCGGCGCAACCGACCAGGCCCAGCTCTTCGCCCACCACTCCGTAAATGAAATCGGTATGAGCCGCGGGAAGGTATCCGACCTTCTGGCGGCCGTTCATCAGGCCGACGCCCGTCACGCCGCCGGCGCCGACGGCGATCTGCGATTGCTCCAACTGGTAATTGGTATCGCGGGCGGCCAGCGATTCTTCGAGCCTGGCCCGGATGTGGCCTTGGGGGTCGATGCGGTCGGTGAGGCGAAACCGGGGATCGAAATACTTCACGACGCGGGCCGTCCGGTAAGGCGACAAGGCGATGGAGAGCACCACGCCCACAAAAGCCACGGCGGCGGCGATCATGACGAAGCGCCACTCCAGACCGGCGACGAAGAAGACCACCGCGACGGCGGCGCCCAGCACCACGGCGGTTCCGAGATCGGGCACCACCACCAGCAGGATGACGAGGCCCACGGACAACGCCGCCGGCAGCAGCGTGTTGCGCGGGTTGTTGATGGCGCGAGCGCGCCAGGTGACGAAGAATGCCAGGAAAATGACGAGCGCGGGTTTGGCCAGCTCGGAGGGCTGCACGCCGAAAGAGCCCCCGAGCCGCAGCCAGCGGTGGCTGGTGGTATCGAGAACATAGACCGCGATCAACAGCACGATGGCGATACCGATGGCGGTAAAGGCCACGGCGGGGCTCTGGAAGCGGCGGTAAGGCATGCGCTTGAGAGCCATCATGACGAAGATGGCCACCACCGCCCATTCCAGCTGGCGCAGCACGAAATGCCAGCTCGATGCGGGCCGCGGGTCCATGGGGGACATGATGGAGGAGGCGCTGTAGAGGATCAATAGCCCGGAGAACACCATGACCACCACAGTGACGAACAGGATCCAATCGGTTTTGAGTCTTTGACCCATATCAGTTTCTCTCCGGCAACTGCTGGACAATCTGTTTGAACACGCGGCCGCGATGTTCGTAGTTTTCAAACTGGTCGAAGCTCGCGCAGGCGGGCGCGAGCAGAACGGTGTCGCCGGCGTGGCCGTGGGCGCAGGCGTAGGCGACCGCGGCCTGCATGGTTTGGGAATCGACGAGCGGAACGGCTCCCTGCAACTGGGCGGCGATTTTGGGCGCGGCGGCGCCCACCAGCAGCGCGGCGTGCGCGCGGGCGGCCAGCGGCGAGCGCAGGGCGGCGTAATCGAGGCCCTTATCCTTGCCGCCGAGGATCACCCAGAGGCCGCCCGGAAACGCGTCGATGGCTTTGAGCGTGGCGTCGACGCTGGTGGCCTTGGAATCGTTGTAGAAATCGATGCCGCCCACGGAGCGGACGAATTCCAGGCGGTGCTCGACGGCGTGAAACGTGCGGACGGCCGCGGCGATGGAGGCGCCGTCCACGCCGGCGCGCGCGGCGGCCACCGAGGCCGCCAGCACATTCTCGACGTTGTGCCGGCCGCGAATGGGGATCTCGCCGGCCAGCATGAGCAATTTGCCGTCGAGCACCAGCTTGTCCGAACAGAGGCCCGCGCCGGTAGAGACTTTGCCCCGGCCGCTGAACCACTCCACCCGCGCGGCGGTGCGCGCGGCGTAGGCGGCGCACACCGGATCGTTGGCGTTGAGGATGGCGTAGTCGCCGCGGGTCTGCGTTTCAAACAGCCGGCCCTTGGCGGCCGCGTAATTCTCGAAAGTGTGGTGGCGGTCGAGGTGATTCTGCGTGACGTTGAGGGCCAGGCCGATGTGCGCGCGGAATTCGGAAATGGTCTCGAGCTGAAAGCTGGAAAGTTCCAGCACGTTCCACTGGCCGGGACGGGAGTTCCCGACCATGGCGGTGACCGGGGTGCCGATGTTGCCGCCTACCTGTACAGGCACTCCGGCTTCCCGCAGGATGTGGCCGATCAGGCTGGTAGTGGTGGTCTTGCCGTTGGAGCCGGTGATGCCGATGGTCCGGCCCTGCAGGAACGGCGCGGCCAGTTCGACCTCGCCGATGACCCGCACGCCGCGGCGGCGGGCTTCCAGCAGCGGCGCGAGATCGGCGGGCACATCGGGCGAAAGAACGATGAGGTCACAGTCTTCGAAGGCTTCGGGAGTTTGCGTCTGGAAGGGAATGCCGAGCCGGGAAAGGAACTCATCACCTCCGGGGAGCTGGTCGAGCGGCTTGAGATCCGTAACGCGCACACGCGCGCCATAACGCACCAACAACTCGGCGGATGCCATTCCGGATTTCTTCAACCCGACCACCAGCGCTTTTGTGCCGTCGTAATCCATGTCTATCGCAATTTCAACGTCGAGAGCGCCAACAAGGCCAGCACCAGGCCGGCGATCCAGAAGCGCACGATGACTTTCGATTCGGTCCAGCCGAGTTTCTCGAAGTGATGGTGCAGCGGCGCCATCAGGAAAATGCGCCTGCCGTGGCGCAGCTTGTAACTGCCCACCTGGAGGATGACGGAGACGGCCTCCAGCACGAAGACGCCGCCGATGAACAGCAACAGCACTTCCTGCTTGATGAGCACGGCCACCACCGCCAGCGCTCCACCCAAACCGAGCGAGCCGACGTCTCCCATGAAAATCTCCGCGGGATGCGCGTTGTACCAGAGAAAGCCCAGGCTGGCTCCGGTCATCGAGCCGCAGAAGATGGTCAGCTCGGAGGTGCGCGGGTTGCGCGCGAGCTGCAGGTATTCAGCGAGCTGCGCGTGGCCGCCGGCATAAGCGAGCATGGTGAGCGCACCGGAGGAAATGACCATCAGGCCGATGGCGAGGCCGTCGAGGCCGTCGGTGAGGTTAACCGCGTTGGAGGTGAAGACCACCACCAGGCAAACAAAGATGCAGAACGGCGCGGCGCCGAGGGCATAGGTCCACGGGCTGCGGAGCAAGGGCTCGATGAGCAGGGTGGGCTGGTACTGTTTCACAAACGGGATGTTCATGGCGGTGGAGAAATCGCCATTGGCGCGCATTACCAGCAGCGCCGCCGCCAGGGCGAAGCCCAGCGCGAACTGGTAAATGAGCTTGCGCGTGGCGGTGAGGCCCAGGTTGCGGCGGTTGGTCACCTTGGCATAGTCGTCGAGGAAGCCGATCCAGCCGAAGCCCACCAGCGCGGCGATGGCGATCCACACGTAGGGGTAGCGAAGGTCGGCCCACAGCAGGGTGGGGATGACGATCGAGATGATGATGAGGACGCCGCCCATGGTGGGAGTGCCGGCTTTCTTCTGATGCGATTCCGGGCCCTCCGCGCGGATGTACTGGCCAATCTGGAATTCGCGCAGCTTGGCGATGAGCCAGGGGCCCAGCGCGATGCACAGGAAGAGGGCCGTAAGGCTGGCGAAGGCCGTGCGGAAGGTGGTGTAGCGGAAGACGCGGAGCGGGCTGGCGAACCGGTAAAGCTGTTCGTATAAGAGGTAGTAGAGCATGGCGGATTAGACCAGGAACCTTTCCAGAGCGCGCTCTACGTGCACGCCGCGCGAACCCTTGAACAGGACAGCGTCGCCAGGGCGGGCGGCGCGGCGCGCGAAGTCGCCGGCCTCGGCGGAGTCTTCGAAGAAACGGGCGGAAGAAGAGGGAAGCCCGGCGGCCACGGCGGCTTCCGCCATGGCGCGGGCGTGGCCGCGCACGGCAATCAGCAGATCCACTCCATGCCCGGCCGCATATTGGCCCAGGGCGCGGTGCAGGTGGTCGGCGGCGTGGCCCAGTTCGAGCATTTCGCCGAGCACGGCGATGCGGCGCTCGGCGGGTGTTTCGCCGAGCACGTCGATCATGGACCGGGCGGCCTCGGGGTTCGAATTGTAACAGTCGTTCCAGATCACGATGCCGTTGTGCTCGATCTTTTCCCCGCGCATGGGGCCGATGGCGAAGGTGCGGACGGGTTCGCGCAGGCGGGCGGGCGCGATGCCAAATTCGCGGGCCACGGCAATGGCGGCCAGCAGGTTCATCACGGCGTGGCGGCCCGCGAGGCCGGTCTGGTAGTCCACGCCGCAGGCTTGAAAGCGGGCGCCGGCAGGACCGAATTCGACGGCTTCGGCGCGCACGTCGGCGCTATCCGAAAAACCGAAGCTGACGGAGCGGCCGGGATGGACCTGGCGAAAGAGCGCGACGCGGGGGTCATCGGCGTTCAGCACGGCGACGCCGTCGGCCGGCAGGGCTTCGATGAGCTCGCGCTTGGCGGCGGCCACGCCATCGATGGAATCGAAGAACTCGAGGTGGGCGTAACCGACGTTGGTGACCACGCCGATCTGCGGCGCGGCCATGGCGGCCAGCTCGCGAATCTCGCCGGCATGGTTCATTCCCATTTCGAGAACGGCGGCGCGGCAGCCGTCGGGAAGCCGGAGGATGGAGACCGGCACGCCCACGTGATTATTGAAATTACCCACCGTTCGCCCCACCGGAAACTCGACTTCGAGCAGATGCGCGATGGCGTCCTTGGTTGTGGTCTTGCCCGCGCTGCCGGTTACGCCAATGACCGTCCGGCCCCATTGCCGCCGCGCCCAGGCGCCCAGGTCCTGGAGGGCGCGCAGCGTGTCGCTCACCACGAGCTCGTAGACCGGCGGATGTTGTTCTTCGGGAAACCACTCCCTCACGGTCGTGGCTCGCGTCCGGCCCGCGGTCGTGGCTCGCATGCGGTCCACCACCACGGCGGAGGCGCCCTTCTGCGCCGCGGCCGCCAGAAAAGCGTGGCCATCGTGGTTGGGGCCGCGTAGCGCAAAATATACATCGCCGGGATTCTGTGTCCGGGTGTCCACGCTCCAACCGGCGACGAGGATGTCCGGAGCGCGCCCGGCGGCCCGCATGGCGCGCGCAACCTCTTGTAAATTCAGGGTCATGGCTCCGACGTTTTGAAGTACCCATAACCCTTTAGCACTTCTCTCGCCACCGCCCGATCGTCGAACGGGATCGTGCGATCCTTCAGAACCTGGTATGGCTCGTGGCCCTTGCCGGCGAGGATGACGATGTCGCCTTCGCGAGCCTCCTTGAGGGCGCGCGCGATGGCGGCGGCGCGGTCGGGCTCAATGACGTGAGCGACGTCGGTGCGGCGGATTCCCACCAGGGCGTCATTCATGATCGCCAGGGGATCTTCGGAGCGCGGGTTGTCGCTGGTGAGGACGACGAAATCGCTGCCCTCGGCGGCGGCGTAACCCATGAGGGGACGCTTGGCGCGGTCGCGGTCGCCACCGCATCCGAACAGGGTGATGATGCGCTTGGGATTGAGGGCGCGGGCCACGGCGATGACGTTGCGCAGCGCGTCGTCGGTGTGGGCGTAATCCACCACTACGACAAAGGGCTGGCCCTGGTCGACGCGCTCGAAGCGGCCGGGGACGGCGGCGAGACCGGCGATGCCGCGCGCCACGGTTTCCGGCGGGATGCCGTAGGAAAAGGCGGCCCCGCAGGCCGCGAGAATGTTGTACACATTGATTCTTCCGATGAGCGGCGATTCCACCGCGAAACGCAGCTTGCCGAGTTGCACATCGAAGCGCAGGCCCTGAAAGCCGGAAGAGACGTGTTGCGCGCGCAGGCCGGACTCGGCGCCAAGGCCATACCAGAAGACTTCGGTTTTGGGATGAAGGGGGATGCGGCGGGCGTATTGGTCGTCGCGATTCAGCACGGCGAACGGCGGCGGGGGTGCGCCGGCGCCCGAGAACAACATCTGTTTGGCGGCGAAGTAGTCTTCCATGGCGCCGTGGAAATCCAGGTGGTCGCGGGTCAGGTTGGTGAACACGGCGGTATGAAAGTGAAGCGCCCAGACGCGGCCGAGCGCGAGCGCGTGGGACGAAACCTCCATGGTGGCGTGGGTGCCCCCGGCCTGCCGCAGGTCCGCGAGCAGCTTCACCAGTTCGAGCGATTCGGGCGTGGTGTTGACGGCCGGAAGCACGCGTCCGGCGAGCCGATATTCGATGGTGCCGACCAGCGCGGTGGTGTAGCCGGCGGCGCGGAGGATGGAATCGAGCAGGTACGCAGTGGTGGTCTTGCCGTTGGTGCCGGTGATGCCGGTGAGCCCGATGCGCTCATCGGGGCGTCCGAAAAACCTGCGGGAGGCAATGGCCAGGGCGTGGCGTCCGTGCTCGACGGCAATCCACGGCGCGATGCCCTGCGGCGCTTCCGATTCGGAAACCACGGCGACGGCGCCGCGGGCGAGCGCGTCCTTGGCGAAGCGGCGGCCATCGGTGCGGCTGCCCGGGAATGCGAAGAACAGGAAGGCGGGCTCAACGCGCCGCGAATCGTACGCCAGGCCAGCGACCGGCCGGGAGGCAAGTTCGGGCGCGAGGGGCTGCTTCAGCCGAACGCCCGAGAGTATCTCGCCCGTGGTCATCGTGCAAACTGTACGCGAATGCGTTCTCCTGCGTGCAGGACGGCGCCGGCCGGCGGATCTTGAACGCGGGCGATGCCGCTGCCGTCGGGTTGCACCGTCAGTCCTTTGGCCGCTGCTTCCGCCAATACCGCCCGCAGCGACATTCCCCGGAAGTTGGGAACCGCGGATTGCGGCGGAGCGGGCGCCGCGGGACTGGCAATCGCCTGTGCAGGGATTGCCGAGGCGGGACGATCGTCGTCGCCGGCGTCTTCCAAAATGTTGGGCTGCTTCGAGCCCAGATCGGCGATGGCCAGATCGTCGATGGCTTCGTTTGCCGCAATCAGGGCCGGGGCAGCCGGCTGCCGCTCGGGCAGATCCTTGGGAACATCCAGGATGCGCAGCGCTTCGGTGGCGACGGCGCGGAACACGGGGGCGGCCGCGGCGCCGCCAAAGCCGGCCTGCCCGTGCGTGCCGTTGAGCGTCACGACCACCACCACCGCCGGATTGGTGAGCGGCGCGAAGCCCATGAACGATCCGTTGTAGGTGTGTGTATAGCGGTGCGCGGCGAAATCGTAGATCTGCGCGGAGCCGGTCTTGCCGCCGGCCGTGTAGCCTTCCAGCCTGGCGCCTTTACCCGTGCCTTCGAGCACCACGCCTTCCATCATCTGGCGCATCTTGATGGCGGTTTCCGGCTGGATGACGCGCACCGGCGGCGCGGGCGAAGTGGTCTGGCCGTTGTTCTTGAGCACCAGGCGGGGCCTCACCAGCAGCCCGCCATTGGCCACCACCGAGGCGGCCTGCGCCAGTTGCACCGTGGTGACGCTGATTTCCTGCCCCATGGAAATCGAAGCCAGCGATGTGGCGCCCCATAGCGGCAGGCGGCGCAGACGGCCCCGGTCCTCTCCGGGCAGCGGGATGCCGGTCTTCTGGCCGAAGCCGAAGCGGCGCACATAGTCGTACATGTGCTCGCGGCCGACCTGCAGACCGATTTCGATGGCTCCGATGTTGCTGGAATGTGCCAGCACCTCCCACATATGGACGATGCCCATGCCGCCGTGCGAATCGTGAATGGTCCGGGTGAAGAGCGTGAGCACGCCGCCGTGGCAGTTGATCAGGCTCTCCGGTCCCAAGCTGGTGGTTTCGAGCGCGGCGGAAAGGGTGATCACCTTGAATACCGAGCCGGGCTCGAAGGAAACGCCGGTAGCGTGGTTCTCGCGGCCGGCATCGTCGACCGACGCGGGCGGCTGGTTGGGATCGTAGGTGGGGTAACTGGCGAGCGCCAGAACCTGCCCGTCGTAGGGGTTCATCACGACCACGCTGCCGCTGACCGCGTTGTGCGCCTGAACGGCGGCCGCAATCTCGCGTTCGGCGACGAATTGCAGGCGCTCGTCGATGGTCAGGGCGATGGTGGCGCCGGCGCGCCCCTCGCTGGCCAGTTGCTGGTCGATGCCGCGGTGGCGGGCGTCGGTGAGCCGCAGCGCCTGGCTGGCCTGGCCGCGAAGCTCCGCATCGAGCGCCTTCTCGATGCCGGCGTTGCCCGCTTCCGCGAAATCGACGCCGCCCAGGACGTGCGCCGCCAGCGTGCCCTTGGGATAGTGGCGATGGCTCTCGGGCTGGACGTGGATCCAATCGAGGTTCAGCGCCTGGAGGTTTTGCGCTTCCAGCGGCGTGATGTCGCGTTTGACCCACAGGAAACCGCGGCGACTGTCGAAGGTCGCCTGGATGCGGCTGTACAACTCGGCTTCATCCAGGTGGAGCTGGTTGGCCAGCAGGCTGGAATTGAGCTTGAGGTCCGGCAGCTTCAGCGGATCGACGGTAACGGATTGGATGCTCAGGCTCATGGCCAGCGGGCGGCCGGTGCGGTCGAGGATGGGGCCGCGGGCAGCCGGAATCTGGATGAGGTGCTCCTGGCGGGCGCGGGCCTTCTGGACGTAGTCCTGGTGATGGATGATCTGGAGCTTGATCAGGTTGTAGAAGATGGCCGCGCCCCACACGAAGACAAGAGCGGCCACCCATGTGAGACGTCGATCGACCATGCCGCGCCGCGTGACCGAGTCACGCTCCTCCTTCGCTTACTTTTTCACCATGGCGACCGCGCTATCGGACTGGTTGTCGAGATGGACAACCTGGCTCGACAAAGGGGTCACAAGGTTCTGCCTCTGCGCCAGTTTCTCCAGCCGCTGGGGGCTGAGGAGCTCGGCCTGCTGGAGTTCCAGCGCGCGGCGCTCATCGGCCAGGCGGTGTGCTTCGGCGCGCAGGACTTCGATGCGGTAACCGGCCAGGGTGCTGGCCGCGCCGGGCGCCAGAACCCCGGTGAGCAGCGCCAGGGCCACACATGCCGCGCCAATGGCCGACCAGCATTTGCCGCGCGATTCCGGATCGGCTTCGCGCACCAGCCGCGAATTGTCGATTTTCTTGCAATAGAAAAAGACGTCTTCCTGGGGAAGCGTGCGCAACAGGAACGGGTCCCGTTGGATGCGCGCGCTTTCCGTCCGGACGACGGGGGCCTCCGCGCCCGCCGCCAGGGCTGTTCTTCGGAAAAATTGTGGCACTGTCGCCATGGCTGTTTGTTACCTCTTTAGTACATCTCGACGGCACGCAACTTGGCGCTGCGCGACGGCGCGTTTTGGGCAATCTCTTGCTCGCCCGGCTGAAGCGGATGCTTGGTCAAAATGGCCGCTCGCGCCTGGCGTCCCAGCTCCCTGAATTTCTCTTTCACTTTTCGATCGTCGATGGACATGAAGGCGATGACTACCATACGCCCGCCGCCCGACAACAGGCCGGGGCCGGTCTCCAGCAGCCGGTCCAACTGGCCTGGCTCATCGTTGACCGCCATTCGCAGCGCCATGAATGTTTTCGTGGCGGGATGCAAACGGCCCGTCCTGGGCACGGCCCGCTCCACTACATCGGCCAGATGCAGTGTGCTCCGTATGGGCCGTGCTCGGACGATTGCTCTGGCTATCTTCCGCGCCCTCCTTTCTTCGCCTAGCTGAAAGATCAGGTCGGCGAGCGCCTTCTCGGCGCTGTAATTGACTAAATCGGCCGCGGGCATGCCAGTGGTTCGATCCATTCGCATGTCCAGCGGCCCATCCGCCAAAAATGAAAAGCCACGCTCCGGCGTGGTGAGCTGATACCGGCTCACACCCAGGTCCGCCAGCAGGCCGTCGATCTTGTTCCGCCCGTTCTCCTGCAACGCCCGTGGCAGGTCCTCGAACGATCCCTGGTGATACCGGATCCGGTCCGCCCACTCGGCCGTGTTGCGTCGCGCCAGCTCCAGAGAATCCGCATCGCGATCGCAGGCGATCACCAAACCAGTGGTGAGACGCTGCGCGATGAGCGCGGTGTGGCCGCCCAACCCGGTGGTGGAGTCGAGATAGACTCCGTCGGGCCTCGGCGCCAGGAGTTCGAGCGCTTCGGCGGCCATGACTGGAAAGTGCATAAGCCATCAGTTCAGCCCCGCGGCTTCGAGCAGCGCCAGGTCGTCACTGGAGACCTGCGCCGCCTCGCGCTTGCGTTCTTCGTAAATCTTTTCGGTGAGAACTTCGATGCGGCCGCGGTATGCCATGAGCCGCACGGGTTGGCTCTCAATCGCCAGCTCGCGCCGCAATTCGGGCGAGAACAGGACCCGGCCCTGGCTGTCCATTTCGGCTTCGGCGCCCAGGTCGTTGGCGTTGAAGGCGATGTTGCGGGCGAGCTTCACGTTGTCGCGATACGATTCGAAAAACTTCTCGTTGGCGCGCCACACTTCAACGGGGTATATTTGCGCCGTGCGACGATCCAAACTGGTGACAAAGAGCTTCTTTTCCTTGAGGACGGCAAAATACTGCTGGAAAGTGGCGGGCAGCTTCAGGCGGCCCTTATCGTCCAGCCGTCCGGGATACATACCCCGTGGCGGCTCGACCATCAGCAGTTGTTGACCCAGGGACTCCATAATTAGTCCCTTTTATATCCAGATTTGGCCACAACCAATAGTGCCATGGCATTTAATGATTTGCAAGAGAGAAATTACAGATCTTACTGATAGGGACGGAGTTATATCGATACCACCCAATCTACACTGATCGGGACACATACTATATATAGATTTGATGGCGAAGGAAAGACGAAGAAAAGGGGCTGGCGGACCAGCCCCGGAGAATGGAATAGTACTACTGAATGGGTATTGTGCTGGTCACACTATTCACCGCAGTGGCAGATCCGGCAGGGACGACGCCCACCGAGAAGGCGATATTGTTACCCTGGGGGGCATTCAGCGGGACGAGGAACGCCACTTCGAAGACGCCGATCATGTTGGCGCCGATGCGTGCGCTGGTCACCGTGACACCGCCGGACCCGCTGATGCCGACAATGACCGTACCGGTAGCCCGGGCATCGGCGCCGATGAGGTCGGCGCCGGGGTTATCCACCTGGCCGGTTCCCACGAAGGGAACGGTCGGCCCGAGGCCCGTCACGTAGACGCGCACGGTTTCACCGCGGCGCCCGGGGTTGCTCAAAGAAACGAAGCTCCCGTCGGAGCGCAGCGCCACAGCGCGCAGCGCGCCGTCGGAGTAGGGGATCTGGAAGATTCCCGGCGCGACGGCGAGGACCGGCACGTTGACCGAGGCGGAACCAGCTCCGACGTTTACGGTCACCGGAACGCTGTTGCCGGGCTGGACCTCGCACGGCACCTGGACCAGCAATTGCGGCTGTCCGTTGACCAGGGTGGCGCTGAAAATGGGCGCGAAGGTGTTGTTGAAGTCGATCGAGATGCCGTTGGCCGAAGTCGGGAGAGGCCCGAAAACAGGCTGCGGGAAAAGACCGGCGGCTCCGCTGGGGTCGAGGCCCGCGGCGGTAATGGTGGCGAGGCCGCAGGGCGAGATGAAGTTCACCTGGCCGCTGGCTGCGTTGGCGAAGCTGGAGGCGGTGAGGGTCGGGCCGGGAGGAGTGACGGTCAGGCCGAAGGTGACGGAGTAGCCCGGCACGGAGGCAGTCACGGAAGCCGGGCCGGTAACCGAACCGGCCGTCACGGTAACAGAGGCCTGCCCGGCGCTGTTGGTGAGGCTGGAATTGGAAGACACGCTCACCGGCCCGGAGGCCGAGAATTGCACCGTGTAATTGGACACCGCGATGGTGCCGCTAGTCAGCTGCACGACCAAGGGCGCCGGGAAGTTGGTGTTGATGACGGCGCTCTGCCCGCTGCCGGAGACGATGGCGATGCCGGTGGGCGTCGGTCCGGTGGGCAACACCGTCAGAGTAAAGGTCTGGGAGAATCCACTGACGCTGGCTGTCACCGTGACCGTGCCGATCGCGTTGCCGGCGGCGACGGTGACCTGCGCCTGGCCGCTACCGTTGGTGACGGCGCTGTTCGCAGACAGGAGGGCGGGTCCGCCGGCGGGGCCGGAGATGGAGAATTGCACCGGGTAATTCGCGAGAGGGTTATTGAAGCCGTTGACCTGGACCACCAAAGGCAGCGCGAAGTTTGTGCTGGCAACCGCGCTCTGCCCATCGCCGGAGATCTTCTGGAGGCTCTTAATGGGCACGAGCGCGGTTTCGATGAAGGTGGCGTTGATGGAGGAGTTGTTGGAAAGCGCCACGGTGATGCCGACGTTGCCGGCGGCGGCGCCGGAGAAGCTGGCTGCATCGGAAACCTGGCCGTTGTTATCGGTGGGGTTGGTAGGTTGCGAGAGGGCCACCGATGCGTTGGGGTTGGCGGACCAGCTCACGTTGACGCCCTGGACGGGGTTGCCGTGCGAGTCCACAACCTGCGCGACCAACGTGCCCAAGGATTGCCCGGGAGACAGTACCTGGTTGTTGCCCTGCAGGAGATTGATGGCCGCCGGGTTGCCGGGGACGGAAGTGAAGGTATAAGGACCGAATAGCTGCAAGAACATCGGCTGGAAGGGCAGCCACACTACGCCGTTCTGATTGCCGGCACTGGAGGCGAGCGTGAGATCCGTCTGGCTGTTCACGGACGCAATGACGTATTCCACACCGTTAATCCGAATCTCCTGGTTCTGCACGAGGGCTGAGAAGTCGCTGCCGCTGACCCAGGCTACATCCGTACCGGTGGTGGTGACAGTTCCCCCGCCGGTATTCGAAGTGGGGGCCGACACGCCGCCGACCATGACATAGAACTGGCCGGTGCCGCTGCCGGAGACCAGGGGCGTGCAAGTGGCGTTGGCATCAGGGTTGCTGCCGACGATGTAGGCGCCAGTGATCACCGTCCCGGGGTTTCCGGCGGGGCTGGATGAGTTGGATGGAGCGCACTTAATGGTGGGGGATGTCTGGCCCGGTGCGAGGAGGAGCTCGATGGAAACGCCCTGGACGCCGGCGCTGGCAATTCCATCGCCGCCAACGTAAATCTGGATATTCGGAAGCGTCGAACCGGAACTCACGGCGGGCAGCGGCGAGAGGAGCAGTTGGCCGTTGGTGGTGGGTGAGCTGGCAAATACCATGGAGAGGGCGTTCAAGTCGTCGAGGGCAAACGTCTCGGAGAAGATGGCCGAGGGGCTGCCGTTATTGGCGGCTGCGACGACGGTGGATGGCAGATAAGGCTGCGTGGCGCTGCCGAACGCCTCGGGCACGCTCTGGTTCATGACGTTGCTGCTCATGCCGTTGGCGTCGGTGGTGGTGGAGGCTGAAGCGACGGTAGTTTGCTGACCGCTGGTGACGGTCCACGTGATGGTGGCGTTGGGCACGGCATGGCCGCCGGAATCGAGCGCCTGCACCGTAAGGGGCTGGAAGGACTTCAACGTGCACTGTTCGGCGTAGCAGGCCACCTGGCCGTCGCCGGCTATGATCTTGAGGCTGGCAACCGTTTGCGCCGCTGCCACGCGAGCACCCGACAGGGCTACCAGCATCGCGGCGATTACAATCATCCTGGATCGTGACAAGACTTCCTCCTGGTTCCGGGGGAACACTAATGAAAATGGGATGGACGCGGAGAGAACTACAGTATAACACGACTCGCGCCGCGCAGAGCGAGCGCGCAGGCGCAAAAAAAAAGAGGGGAGCCGAAGCTCCCCTCCAGGAAAAACATCAGACTTGATTCTAGTGAACCAGATTCTCGATGCCGACTCCACGGCCAGTTGGGTTGTAGAGGTAGTTCGGATCCAGTTCAAGAGCGAGGTAGCTCGAGAACAAATTGCGGAGGCCAAGGTCGGTCACCGCTGCGTATCCATGAGCGTACTGGAAGTTGCAGACGGCGATTACGTATCCCTGGAATCCGGTAAACATGTTGGAAGCGTTGACCGCCTGAACCGTACCGGGTTGGACGATCGGGAAGCAGTTGGTGCCCGGGACAGGATTGGAGATCATGTCGCAACCCTGTTTGACGGCCGGAGCGGCAGACAAGGCACCCGCACTGGAAATGGTATTTCCGTACGGATACAGCGTGCAGGAGCCGACCTGGGGAAGCGCACTGTTGGTATTCGCGATCGGATAAGGCTTGGTACCGAACGGATCCATGGAAGTATTCGCCACGGCAATACCGGTGTCAAAGCCGCCCGTACTCCCGACCGGACTGTTGGTCACGAACGGGTAGAGCAGGGTGGTCTGGCACAGCGAGATTGTGGTGAACGGGCCGTTCGAAGGATTGGCGACGGCGAAGCGCGGAATGATGGTCGCTTGGGCCGTCGGACCAAAGCTTGCGGAGAACGCGCCCTGGCTCGGCTCGGGAGCGAAGCTCAAGGACACGTTGTTCACAGGCTGACCCAGGATGCTGGTGATCTGCGGCAAGCCGTAGGGGTTCGAGGCAGTGATGCCGGAACCCGGAGCAGCCACGTAGGCGATGTAGACGTTAAAATTAAACTTCTCTACGACAGACGGCTGCGCGTTGGTGACTTCCCAAATCGCAGTGGCGACGCCGCCGGTAGAGGAGGGAGCCAGTGGCACGATAGGCTCGCCGGAAGGTCCGGTAGTCGTGCCAGCGACGACGAGACTCGAGAAGGTGGAGCCGTCGACTGCGGTCTCGCTAGCCGTGCCCGCCGATATCAGAACAGCTTCGGAAACGTTCAGCGTGGCGGTGCCAGCCAGGGTCGCGTTTATTGCCCACGTGGACGCCCCGCTGCCGGGAGTGACAACTCCGGAGGAGTTCGTCACGTTATAAGTGGACACATACAGCGTGATGCCGGCGGGGATGTTGGTGAAGACGGCCTTCAAACGAGTACCCCAGTCGGCCAGACCCGCGTTGTACGTGTTGCTGCCGGTGGTGAAGGTATCGCCCAGCGCGACGGGGACGATGAACCCGGATTCCGAGTTCGCGGCGAAGCCGCCGTACAATCCACCGGGGATGTTTTGAACCCCGGTATTGGGCGCCTCCGCGGCATACGTCCCAGCGGCGCTACTCGGGGTATTAGCTCCCGGCACGACGCGTGTCTTAAACGCAGTTGCGAAGCCCTCCGTATATGTCAGAGTGGATGAAACCCATGGAGTTTCGCTGGCGCACTGCGCGAAGATGGTTGGAGTGGAGATCTTGGAAGTCAGGCCAGGGCTGATCACGACGCCGACCGGGAACCCAGCCTGGGTCAACGGCAGAACCTGCGACGGGCTGGTCGAGATCGAGGCAATGATCTGAGTCTGGTTACCAATCGTGGTTACGGGGTAACGGATGTTGGTGATGCGGAAAACACGGGAAATGCCCGAGGTGGCCGGCGGAAGCACGGGAACGCCATAGAACGTGACCGTGTTGGCGCCAACCGCGCCCAAATAGCCGCGGTAAATGTTCTGCGCCGCAGTGCCGGCGCCGGGCGTCGTGAGGCCCGGAAGGGTAACTGCCACTTCAGTGGTCCCGCTCGCGTCGAGACCAACGTATGAGGCGCAACCACTGGAGGCCGTGCACAATGTCTGCGGAGCAGCCGGGCCGTAGCCGCCGTTAGCGCCGGCGGTAGCGGGGGTGGCCAGTCCCGAACCCGGCTCGTCAATCAGCAGGGCGACTTCGGAAAGGCCGGTGGAACTCGAGGTCGAGAACAACCGGCTGGTGATGGCGAAGCCGTTGGTGATGTACACCGTGATATTCGTGGTAGGAATCAGCGCGCCCGCCGCGTACGTCGGGCCGCCGGTGCAACTGATCAGAATATCGCCCAACAGTTCCGTGAAACCTTCCACACGGAGCTGCGGGATTGCTGCACCGTTAGCGGTGCAAGTGAGGGCCCCGGCTGTACCGCTGCCGGTAGAGCCGATCTGTGCGCTTGCCAGGCCTGCCGTAAGGGCCAGAACTGCCAGCACAATAAACCATCTGCGAAAATCTGCCATTTCCTTCTCCTTGTAAAGTACGAAATTGAACCGGCTGAAATACTCTTTCAACCTGAGCCTCAACCTTCAACTCAAAAAACCTTTAATTCACCCAGGGGATCTCTCCGTGTCGGGCGGAGAGTTTCCAGCGGCCACCAAGCCGGACGCCGGATTTTACTGCCGAAGCCTTTTCCCATGGCACATGGCTTTTGTTTTGTCTCTTCTGTGCCACAGCCTACAAACGCAAAAATTGCACACTACAACCGGACGCGGTAAAACCTATTCATAGCTGAATGCCAAGCCCCGTGTCAAGGGACTCGACGGCGAATCCATCAGCCAGAAACCTCATTCTACACTGTCTTGCCCGATTTAAGCACGCGCCGGCGTCCCGCGTCAATAGTTTCACACCGAATCGTCTCATATTTTCGTTGCCCGCAACCCCAATAAAACAGTATTCCCGAGCGATTCCCCCTCTTTGAGGGTGAGGGAAATGCCGCCCGCAGAACTCGACCGGCAACTTCGAAGCATTCCACGCAGCAGTTACAGTGCCATTCGTCACGGAAAACGGGCCCTTAGCGGGAACAGCAACCAAACCGGCGGCCGGAGGAATCGACTGCGTCCAAAAGATCCAGTGGCGTGCCGCAAGAACCCGGCGCCCAGGGACGAGGCATCGTGGGACGAGCCCTGAAGCGCTGGCAAGACACCGGCGGCCAGACCGCCGTCGCTACCAGTTGGTCGACCGGCCAGGAGGCCGCCCCACAGCCATGAGCACTGCGCTATTCCGATGGCAGGCTGGTCCTCCATACCAGGTAAAACGTGGCCGCCAGATACCCCAGCCAGAGCACCAGCAACACGGGTCCACCAATCGATTTGAAAACCGTCAGGCGGGACAGCGCGCCGGCGAGGCCGATGCCCTGGAAGGCGCCCAGATGCAGCGCGGCCACGGCGCCACCGGCTTTGTGCCGGATCATCCCGGTGTAATACGGGATCTCGACGAGATGCACAGTGTAGAGGTCGAGCAGCGCAAAGAGAACAGCGCCGGACAACACCGCGGCCCTGGCCGGAAGGATGCGGCGGAGACCCGCCACCGACAGCACGACCTCCGCCGCCACCACCGCGTCCAGATACCAGCCCATCGACCCGGCCAGCCCCTTGCTCATATAAAGGAGCACGACGTTGTAGCACTGTCCCGCCCAGAAAGCCAGGTAAAGCGCGCCGAGCGCGACCAGCGCCCGGGTCTGGAGCGTGCGGCCCTTCCACACCAAACCCACCGCCGCCAGCAGGATGAACAGATAGAACACGTGGTACATCCAACTGCGCACGGTGAGCGAACTCCAGCCGCCGAAGTAGAGGTGCGAAAAGAGAATCGCATCGATGGCTTTGGCCCAGTTGATGGAAACCGCCTGCCTGAGCATCGCCACGGGACCGGCATGGCCGATGATGACGGACTCGCTCAAGCCCGACAGCGTCCCCGTGAGTCGCAGGTTGCGCCAGTACCACCAACCGGCGATGGCGGCGCCGATGGCCGCCGCCAGAAGACCATGCAGCACGGTCACCGCGCGGCCGGCGCGGGCGCGGCGCAATTCCCACAGCCACAAAAGGGCGAACGCCGGAATCGCGGTGAGGAAATAGGCCTTCGCCAGCAGTCCCAGGCCGAGGGTGAGGCCCAGCCCAACGGCCGGCCACAGATCCCAGCCACGCGCCGCCATGCGGACAGCCAGCCACGCGAGCAGCGAGAACAGGACGATGGAGAGGCCGTCGTTGCCCACGCGCGCCACGTCCAGCGCCACCCCCGGCATCAACGCAACAATGGCGGCGCACCCCAGGGCGAGGCGTTCGTCGAGCGCCGGGCGGGCCACGGCGAAAACCAGCGGAACGGCCAGGGACGCCAGCAGCACGGAAAGCCATCGCAGGACCATCACCTGCACGGCCAGACTGCTTGCGCCGAGCAGGCGCTCGACCGGCGTCATCATCCAATAGTAGAGAGGCGGCTGCAGGGCCTCGTAAGTGAGGAACGCTCCGCCGCCTGCCTCGCGGCTCCAGGCCCGCGGCATGGCGCGGAAGGCCGCTTCGCGGCGCGCGCGCATTTCCGCGGGGAGGGTCCAGTAAGAGTCCTGGGTGAGCCAGGGCGGCGGGAGGTAGCGCATTTCCCACGGCACGGGGGCGAGTTGGAGGGAAGCTTCGACGTCGCGCGGAACCGGCGCGTCGCGCCCGACCAAGGGCTCATGGGTCAGGGCCATGTGGCGGATTACCGAGAAGTGAGCCCATTCGTCGTAGCCCTCCCACAAAGGGAGCATGGAGGAATAGAAGGCCAGACGCGCCACAAAGCAGGCCCAGACGGCCATCACCCGCCAGTCGACGCGCATTGGTAGCATGATAGCGCGAGCGGCAGCAGGACAGGACTGGCCGCGTTTTGCAGGGTGCCGCTATGGCTGCTACTGGTGCGGGACGAGGGAGTCCCGCGCAGACTAGGGGGGGTCGGCCCCACAGAAACAAAAATCCCCGCGCCGCTTCGGAGGATACGGCGCGGGGTCGTGCCCCCGTTACAAACTCAGGTCAGCCCGCCAGGGCGTCGGCCATGTGGGGCTGGTAAACACAGCGCGGATCGGAGGCCAGATAGTCGCCCGTCAGAGCGTAGGCCCGGGAACGCGATCCGCCGCACACCTTCTGATATTCGCATATTCCGCACTTGCCTTCACGCTGGCTGGTATCGCGCAGCGTCTGGAACAAGGGGGAATTCCGGTACACGTCGGTCAGCGAGTCGTGGAGCACATTGCCGCCGCTGATGGGCAGGAACCCGCTCGGGAAAATCTCGCCCTGGTGGGAGACGAACACGAAGCCCTTGCCGTCGCTGACGCCGGCGGTGCGGAACGCCACGCCTTTGGCGGCTTCGTTTTCGGTGACGCCGTGCTCGGCCTTGATGCGCTGCGCGACGTAGCGCCGGTAGTGCATGGCCTCGGTGGTCTTGATGCCGAACGGCGCGGTTTTCGAGAGCTCGTACATGAACTCGAAGACCTGCTCGTACTCGGGGGCCAGCAGGTCGTCGCCCTCCAGCGCGCGGCCGGTCACGATGAGGAAGAACAGGCTCCACATCCTGGTGCGCACTTCTTTGGCGAGGTCCGCCATTTCCT
>Ga0181530_10002403_pt1 | contig 22242 bp, 19 predicted proteins | sample PEATcosm2014_Bin_42_FD_119769 | JGI IMG/M metagenome (GOLD analysis project Ga0181530, IMG submission 119769) | Peatland microbial communities from MTU Mesocosm Facility, Houghton, MI, USA - PEATcosm2014_Bin10_60_metaG | ecosystem: Environmental > Terrestrial > Soil > Wetlands > Peat | place... | reverse complement strand
TCGAGCAAGTCGCGCATGTCGGAACTGGTCTCCGACACGCCGAGCAGCCCGGACTGGAAATTGACCATTTCGTTGAAGTGCTTGGCGCTCATTTTTTCGGCGCGCGCCAGGTACCAAACGAGTCCGGGATCGAGATCGCCGGAGCGGGTGCTCATCGGCACACCAGCAGTCGGGGTGAAACTCATGCTCGTATCGATGGATTTTCCGCCGCGCACCGCCGCCAGGCTCGCGCCATTGCCGAGGTGGGCGAGGATGACCCGGCCCTGCGCCATTTCCGGTCCGGCCAGGCGGGCCAGCTCTCCCATGAGAAACTCATACGATAACCCGTGAAAGCCGTACCGCCGCACGCCCTGCGCCTCGTATCGGCGCGGGATCGGCAATAACTGGGCTACCCGCGGCAGGTCGTGGTGAAAGGCCGTGTCGAAACACGCGACCTGGGGTAAGTGGGAAAATCGGCGGTGAAACGCCTCGGTCAAGAGGATCTCCTCCGGCAGATGCTCAGGATCGAATGCACTGAGGCGGTGCAACTCCTCGACCAGCTCCGCCGTGATGCGCTGCGGCTTGCTATATTTCGGCCCGCCATGCACCACGCGATGCCCGACCGCGGTCAAGGCATCGCGCCCGCTGCGTTCCGCGATCCAATCCATCAGGGTTGTGACCGCCACGGAGTGGTCAGGTGCCGTCACCGCCCGTGAAAAGTCGTCCGCCTTGTTCAAGCCTTTAACTCGAAATGTGGGCTCCGGCAGTCCAATCCGGTCTATTCCTCCCTCCAGAATCCGATTGAGCGGATCGCCGGCCTCGAAAAGCGCGAACTTGATGCTCGAAGAGCCTCCGTTGACTGTCAGGACGCGCGGGTTAGCCGGTTTCATGGGTGACTCCATCGTCCGGCTGCAATCCGAATGAAGCTAGCTTCGCGCGAGTTGTATCGTAATCCGTGTGAAGGATGCTCCGAATCCCCAAGCCTTCCGCGACCTTGACGAACATCGGCGTATTCTCGATATAGAGGACCTGCTCAGCGGGCGCTTGGGCGACGTCCAGCGCCAGGCGGAAGATGTCCGCGTCGGGCTTCCGGATGTGGACGAAGCAGGAGGAAATGAACGAATCCACAAACCGGTTCAGCTTGAACGTGCGAATCCGATGCGAATTCAATTCCCGCGCTTCGTTGCTGACCACGGCGATCTTCAGTCCATGCCGGATCTTGAGCTGAGCGAACAACTTGATCATTTCGGGGTAGGGTTTCGATTGCGCGAACATGAAGCGCCGAAACTGAGCCCGGGTGAACGGTCGCCTTTGGTGGAAGACCACCCGATCCAAATACTCCTCGAGCGTGAGCTTCCCCTCCTCGTAGGTGTCGAAGGTCAGGTGATGCCGATCCTCCATCTCGGCCCACTCCAGCTTGAAGTGTGTCGCCGCCCGCTTGCGCGCCTGATGAGCCCATCCGTCGGTGAGCAGGACCCCGCCGATATCCAGGAACAACGTCGTGATCGGGATCGCTTTTTTCATTTGGCATTCGTCAACGCCGTCTGCCGGCTCCCTCGGTTGGTGGTCCGAACCAGAAGTATCGCGCTGGATTGGGGGCCCAAGTGGTAGCTCTTTGGATCTTTCCAAAGCGGCTCCTCGCCTTTCGCAAACAAGTCTCGTGGCGCCTCCCGAGCCGTATCCACGGCCAGATGCCATCGAGAGCCTGGCGATAGGGTTGGCAAACCGAAGTCGATCGCCGCCGCGCCTGCGTTGAACATCAGGTACAATGCGTTGTGCTCGCTCTCATGGATTAGGCAGGCGAACTGTTTTTCGTTTGGGCCGGTCCAGTTGGGTAATCCCCCTTGCGGGCCAAACCACTGGACCGCGGCGTCCGTATAGAATTGCTCCTCGCCGAGAACCGGATGGGCCTTGCGAAAGGCGATCATGCCACGCGTGAACCGGAAAATGTCCTTGTGCCGGTTCAGGCAGCCCCAGTCATGCCAGCTCGTTTCGTTGTCCTGGCAGTAGGCGTTGTTGTTGCCGCCTTGGGTGCGACGAAATTCGTCCCCGCCAAGCAGCATCGGTACGCCACGCGAAACCAGAAGGGTTAGGAGGAAGTTCTTGATCTGCCGCTTCCGCAAGCTCTCGATCCCGGCATCCGTCGTCTCGCCTTCCGAACCGCAATTCTGGCTGAAGTTGGCGTCAGTTCCGTCATGGTTATTTTCTCCGTTCGCCTCGTTATGCTTTAGGCGATAACTCACCAGGTCGTTCAGAGTGAAGCCGTCGTGGCAGGTGATGAAATTGATGCTGCCCTCGGGCCCCTTGCCGGACTTGGTATAGATGTCGGCACTGCCGCAGATGCGGCTGGCAAAACGACCGAGCATCCCCTCATCGCCGCGCCAGAAGCGCCGGACATCATCCCGATACCGGCCGTTCCACTCCGCCCAGCGCCGCTCTGAAAAGCTACCCACCTGATACGCGCCGGCGGCGTCCCACGCCTCGGCGATGATTCTCACGTCTCGCAAGATCGGGTCCTCGGCGATCTGTTCGAGAATTGGAGCGTTGGCCAGCAGCTTGCCGGTGCCGTCGCGGCTGAGAACCGACGCCAGGTCAAACCTGAACCCATCGATGTGCATCTCGGCCCTCCAATAGCGGAGTGCGGCCAGGATCTGGTCCCGCACCGCCGGATTGTTGGCGTTGATGGTGTTGCCTGTGCCCGTGTAGTCCTTGTAGTGGCGTTTGTCGTCCGCCAAGGTGTAGAAGATCGAGTTATCCATCCCGCGGAAGCAGAGAGTCGGCCCCGTTTCGTCCCCCTCCGCCGTGTGATTGAACACGACGTCCAAAATCACCTCGATGCCGGCATGGTGAAGAGCGCGGACCATTTCCTTGAACTCCGTCTTCTGCCGGCCCAAGCCTCCCGCACTGCTATAGGATGCTTTGGGCGCGCAGAGAAGCACCGGATCGTATCCCCAGTAGTTCTTGAGCGCTTGATTAGTCCGAGGATTCCTGCGCGTGACAGAAGTCTCGTTGAACTCCTGCACGGGCATCAGTTCGACAGCGGTCACCCCCAGCGTCTTGAGATAGGGAATCTTTTCCATCAACCCTCGGTAGGTTCCCGGATGGTCCACGCCCGACTTGGGATGAATCGTAGAGCCGCGAACATGAATTTCGTAAATGACCGTCTTCGACCACGGATGCCGCGGCAGCTGGTCTCCAGCCCACTCGAAGGGCTCATTGACAAAGACGCATTTTGGCATCGAACGGGCATTGTCCAGCTTCGAGAAAGCTAGGTCGTGCTCACGCGAAGAAGGGTCGTATCCACGCGCCGATGCGAAATCCCAAGTAGGCAGCCTCGAAATGGCGGTCGCGAAGGGATCGAGGAGAAGCCGGTGGAAATTGAAACGATATCCCTTGCTAGGATCGTAAGCGCCATCCACGCGGTAAGCATAGCATTGACCGGAGCCGATTCCCTTCACCCAAACATGCCATACGTCGCCGGTGCGGTTGCGCGCCGGATCCAGATCGATTGCCCGGGCGGGCACTGCGTCCTCGGGATGGGCGAACAATTCCAGTCGAACCCGGCTGGCATTGCGGCTGAAGATGGCGAAATTAACCCCGCCTCCACTTTCCTGGGTGCCTAAAGGCAGGGGAGAGCCCGCCCGAACGTCAGTGCGCGCGGGGACCTTGGAAATGTGTGCGCGTAACTCGCGCCGGGGCGTTTTCGTCAGCGTTGCCACAGGATTCGATCGGATTCCAACGGAACCGCCACACCGGTGCGCTGAGGTATGACTCGCACCGTGTAGTCGTCCGCTGGACGTGCAGTGGGTACCGTTGCGCGATAGACGCAGCGGCGGGATGCGTCAGGCGGCGGTTGCGCGCGCTTCATTTCCTCCCGCACGGCATCGCCGCCGTTGATTCCGTCCGCATAAAGTTCAACTCGCACCGCATTCGGATCGACATCATTCAGAAGGACTTCGATTTCAAACACGTGGTGGTCCGCGTTGGTTTCGGTCCGCAAGTTTCCGAAGCGCAAAGAGCTCCATTTTCTCTCCACTGATTGCTGCCAATCGACCACTTGCCTTCCCACTGCGCCCTTGTTCGCCGCGCGTTCCCGGTAGGCGGTGGCAGCCGGGAGGTAGTGCTGTTCGGTGTATTCGCACACCGCACGGCTGGCGGCAAACCTAGGCGTCAACCGCGCCATGCTTCCCCGGATCCGTGCCACCCAAGCGGTTGGTATGCCCTTTTCATTGCGCGCATAAAATTCCGGTATCACCTCCTGCTCGAGCCGCTCGTACAGCGCCTCAGCCTCGGCGGCGTCCCAGGCGGGATCGTCGCCGTGCTCCATGCCGTCGCCTAGCGCCCAGCCGACCTCTGGCATATAGGCTTCGGCCCACCAGCCGTCCAACTCGGAAAGGTTGATGCCACCGTTGACGAGCACTTTCATGCCACTTGTCCCACAGGCTTCCCACGGTCGCCGGGGCGTGTTGACCCAGACGTCCACCCCCTGCACCAAGCGTTCGGCCAAAAGCATGTCGTAATCAGCCAGGAAGACCACGGGCGGACTCGCATCGCTGCGACGGATAAAGTGCGTCCACTCCTGAATCAGCGCCTGCCCGGCTCGGTCCGCCGGATGGGCCTTGCCCGCGAGGATGAGCTGCACCGGACGCTGGGAATTCTTGAGGATGTGGATTAGCCGGTCGGGATCGTGCAGCAGGAGGTTGGGCCTTTTGTAGGTTGCAAAGCGCCGCGCGAAACCGAGGGTCAACACACCGGGATCCAGCCGCACTTGGGTCCGGGCGATCACCTCCGGCCCCGCTCCGGCAACGGCCATCTGGCGGCCGACGCATTCGCGGGCGAATTCAACCAGGGATTTCCGGCTGGCCGTGCGCAGCTCCCAGAGCTTTTCATCGGAGACCCTGCGGAGGTCCGCTTCCAGGGTCGTCGACGTCCCCAGCCACCGCCCCTTGCCACAGGCCTCCGTCCAAAGACTGTCCGCCGCCGTCGAATCCCAAGTCGGCATGTGCACGCCGTTGGTCACGTGCCTGACCGGCACTTCTCCCTCCGGCCACCGGGGAAAGAGGGGCGAAAAAATGTGCCGGCTCACCCGGCCATGCAATCGGCTGACTCCATTGACCGCTCCGCTCCCGCGAATCGCCAGGTAGGCCATGTTGAAAGGCTCGTTCGCGTCATCAGGGTTCTGCCGTCCCAACGCCAGCAGATCGCGCAGCGTAAGGCCGAGCTTCTCCTGGGCGTACCGGCCCAGGTATTGCGCCATTAGGCCGGGGGAGAATAGGTCAAACCCCGCGGCGACGGCCGTGTGCGTCGTGAAGAGATTGCCGGCGCGCGTGGCTGCCAGGGCCACGGCGAAAGACTGTCCGGTCTCGGCCATGAAGCTCCGAGCGCGCTCCAGCAAAGCGAAGGCCGCATGCCCTTCATTGAGATGACAGACGTCCGGTTTGATCCCAAGTGCGGTGAGCAATCGCCAACCGCCGATCCCAAGTACCATCTCCTGCACCAGTCGTAATTCCGGACCGCCGCCATACAGTTCGCTGGTGATTCCCCGATGCATCGGGGCGTTGGCGGCGTCGTTTGAGTCGAGCAGGTAGAGCTTGATCCGCCCAACCTGGACCTGCCAGGCGCGCAGCCAGACGGAGTATCCGGGCAGCGCGATTTCCAGACGCAGCCACTCGCCGTTTGGCTGACGCACCGGTGTCACCGGCAATTGTCCGGGATTGTTGTAGGGATAAAGCGCTTGTTGCGCTCCGTTCTGGTCGATCACCTGGCGAAAATACCCTTGCTGATAGAGTAGCCCCACGCCGACCACAGGAACACCGAGATCGCTGGCGGCTTTGAGCTGATCGCCGGCCACGTTGCCGAGCCCACCCGAATAAATCGGAAGAGCCTCGCTCAACATGAATTCCATGCAAAAATAGGCGACACAAGTGAGAGGCGCCTGGGGATGTTTCTTTTGAAACCAGCGGTCCTCCGCTTCCGTCTGCCGTTTGTCCCGCAAAAGGCGGTCGAGCAATTGGCAAAAGTCGGGATCGGCCAGAGCGCTCGCAAGCCTTTCGCGCGAGACGGTTTGGAGCACCACACTGGGATGATAGGTGAGCGCCCAGAGCGCGGGATCGAGCCGCCGCCACAACTCGTCCATACTGTGATTCCACGTCCAGCGCAGGTCCATGGCCAGTTCGGTCAAGGCATCATGGCCTTGCGGCGAAATGGGCGGAGAGGTGCTGCCGGGTGTGGGTGTGCTCATGATCGTAATTATGTCCGTGATAAAAACTCAGCTGGGATCGTTTTCATGGCGCCGCGCGGCCGCCGCTCCGCTTTCCGTCTGTTGATGGGGGAGGGACCGGCTCCACCGGGCCTGCTTTCGGCCCCCCGGCTCCCGCAGCCAACGTTGCGCTGACGATAGTCTGGGCCTCCTCCAGGATCCGGCGCAACTGGGAGTCCCCGCGGAAACTCTCGGCATAAATCTTGTAGATGTCTTCCGTCCCGGACGGACGGGCGGCGAACCACCCGCTTTCCGTCACGGCCTTCAATCCGCCGATCGGCGCATCGTTGCCCGGCGCGCGGGTGAGGATGGACTGGATCTTTTCGCCCGCCAACTCGGTGAGTTTGATCTGCCCCGGGGAAAGCTTTGCCAGCGCCACCTTTTCCGCCGGCGTGGCGGGCGCTTCCACGCGGTCGTAAAACGGCTCGCCGAACTCGTGAATGAGCGCGCGATAGATTTCGCTAGGATCGCGGCCGGTCCGCGCCGTGATTTCTGCGGCGAGCAAGCAGGGGATGAATCCGTCCTTGTCCGTCGTCCAAACACTGCCGTCCAGACGGACGAATGAGGCCCCCGCGCTCTCCTCTCCGCCAAAACCCAGTGAACCGTCGAGCAGGCCGTCAACGAACCATTTGAAGCCGACCGGCACCTCGTGGAGCTTCCGGCCAAGCTTCGCCGTGACGCGATCGATCATCGCGCTGCTCACCACGGTCTTTCCGACCGCGGCCGCCTTGCGCCATTTCGGTCTGTTTTGAAACAGATAGTGGATCGCAGCGCAGAGGTAATGATTGGGCGGAAGAAGCCCAGCGCTCTTGGTGACGATCCCATGGCGGTCGTAATCGGTGTCGCAGGCGAACGAGAGGTCGAAACGGTCCTTCAATCCGATCAGTCGCTTCATCGAATAGGGCGAGGATGGATCCATGCGGATCTGGCCATCCCAATCGACCGTCATGAAACGGAACGTGGGATCGACCGTCTCGTCGACGACGGTCAGGTTTAACCCATGGCGCTCTGCAATTCGCGCCCAATAATGAACGCCGGCGCCGCCGAGCGGATCGACGCCGAGATGGAGCTTCGCTCCGCGAACGACGTCCAGATCGATTACACTGCCGAGGTCGTTGATATAGTTGTTGAGATAGTCGCGCCGATGCGTCGTCGAGGCGCGTAAAGCCCGCTCATAGGGAATCCGTTTCACGTCTTTGAGCCGGGCTTCGAGCAGCGCATTCGCCTTCGCCTCGATCCAATCGGTGACAACGTTGTCCGCCGGTCCCCCCTGCGGGGGATTATATTTGAAGCCGCCGTCATGGGGCGGATTGTGCGAGGGCGTGATGACTATCCCGTCGGCCAGCCCGGCTTTTCGCCCGCGATTGTAGGTCAGGATCGCATGGGAAATCACCGGAGTCGGCGTGTATTCGTCCCTTTCGGCGATCATCGCCTCGACCCCGTTCGCCGCGAGCACCTCGAGCGCTGTGGCATAGGCCGGAATCGACAGCGCGTGGGTGTCGATGCCCACAAACAGCGGGCCGGTGATATTGCGCTTCGCACGATACAGGCAAATCGCCTGGGTGATCGCCAAGATATGCCGTTCGTTAAAAGCCCGGTTGAACGACGAGCCGCGATGCCCAGAGGTGCCAAACGCCACTCGCTGCGCCGGTACCTTGGGATCGGGCACCTCGGCATAGTAGGCGGTGATGAGCCGTGGCACATCGACCAGTATTCCGAGCGGCGCCGGCTTTCCGGCCAGAGGGCTGATTTTCACGGCGTTGCCTTCGTCGGCTGGCTTTCGAGCGCGGCCACTTTTGCTAGACGGCGCCGATGGCGTTCGGCGCCGCTGAAGCGCGCTGCGAGAAAAGCCTGAACCAGCTCCCATGCGGCCGCGTGGCCGACGACCAAGCCACCGAGGCAGATCATGTTCAGGTCGTCGTCCTCGACGCCCTGGTGCGCAGAAAACGTTTCATGAATCAAGCACGCGCGCACACCCGCCACCTTGTTGGCCGCGACCGAGGCGCCCACGCCGCTGCCACAAATGGCGAGGCCGCGATCTACCGTCCCGGCGGAAACTGCGCGTGCCAATGGGACAACAAAATCCGGATAGTCATCGTCCGGCTGCGGCCGGGGGTCTCCGAAATCGCTCACGCGATGTCCGCTCTCGCGCAGCAACCCGACCAGATGCTGTTTCAAGGCAAAGCCACCATGGTCCGCGGCAATTCCGATCCGCAGCGGCTTCGGCAGCTCGGTTGGGCTGGAGTTGATCATCGCACCGGTGCGCCGTTTAGAGTACCGGATTTTCGTTCGCCGCTTGAACCGGCGCCATCGCGGGGGCCTTCTTGACTTCGGCGACCTGCGCTGCGGCGGTGCGTTCCTGTAATCCCATGGTCAGCGCTGTTACCCCAGCGAGCCCGCCTAGCTGCATGGTTTCAACGGCCGTACTGGGAACGATCACGATCGTGGCATTCTCCTTCAAGCCCTCGTACAGCATGTTCATGGCCCTCAGATGGAAGGCGATGGGATTGTGCTCATAGCTCTTCGCCGCTTCGGCGAACTTCTCCGCCACCTGTCGCTCTGAGTCTCCCAGGATCACCCGGGCCTGACGCTCTCTTTCCGCTTGGGCCTGCATAGACATCGCATCTTCCAGGGCCGAGGGGATTAAGACGTCCTTCACCTCCACCGAGATGACATTGATGCCCCATGGTTCCGTGCGCTCATCGATGATCTTTTGCAGCACGCTGCTGATCTTGTCCCTGCCTTCAAGCATGTCCGAGAGCATTGTCTTGCCGATCACATCGCGCAGGGCTGTTTGGGACGCCCAACTGATGGCGCTTTGATAGTCCGCCACATCCAGGGCCGCCCTCTTTGGATCCACCACCTTCCAAAACAGCACCGCATCCACATCCACCGGCACCGTATCTTTGGTGAGGGTCTTTTCCGCCTTGAAGCCAGTCGTGATGACGCGGGTGTCGATCCAATAGGGAATCGCATCGATGACCGGAATAATGAAGAATAGTCCCGGCCCCTTAAGGCCGTGGAAGTGGCCCAGACGCAATATCACCGCCTTGTCCCACTGGTCGGCAACCTTGGTTGCGGAAGCAACAATGATGGCGAGAACAAAGGCGCCGATTTCAATCCCGAAGGCCTCTGTGTTGGCCCCGACTCTATGCCTGGTGTATGCCAATGCGCCGCCGGCGCCCAAGATTACAGCAAATAGCAATGTAGCGAATGCTCTGTTTTGTCTCATTTCGATTGTCTCCGTTGTCTTGCTCGGTCGTTGGATTTTCCTTTGTCCGCAGCCAGGAGCTTACGGCTTCGTGCCTCACGAATATGCGCGGGAATCATACGGTAATTTTGTCATCGTGAGGCGCTGGTGATTCTTCGTTGCGGTTGATAGTCGCGATCGAGTTATCGATTGCGTTTTATGCAGCTATTTTATGCTGACGCCGCCGCCTGTTGCTTCGTTGACTTATGGTGATCCAACGTCACCGGATCACTGCGGCCGAGGATCTCCTTGGCCCGGGTGATTTCATCCGCGGAGCCATGGGCAAGCAGGAGAAACTTGTCGGTCTTTAGCGCCGTTTCATACCTCAGTATGCTGTCCTTCGGGATGCCTAAGCTGAACAGACCTGCCCCGAGTGCACTCAGACCCCCGACAACGACCGCGCTTTCCAGCGCTCCGACAAGCCAACCGACGAGCGGCCCAGCAATGAGCAACGGTCCGATGCCTGGAATAAAAAAGAACGCGGAGCCGAACAGACATCCCCATATCCAGCCCCAAAAGGCTCCTATTCTCCCCCAATGCTTCATCCGGTCTCCGACATTATAATAGCCCACCACATGCTGGTCGGTGTGATAGTCCCGGCCAACAATCGAAAGTTTCTTCATGTCGAAACCGGATTGCTGCAATTCTTTGACAGCCGCTTCGGCTGCTGCGTGCGACGGGTAGATTGCCACGATGGAATCATTCCTGTTCATATTATTTTGGTCCTGTGTCTATTATGCGAAGGTGGGCTGTGGCAGCGTTCAATATAGCTGCCGAATTAATTGTGATCACACTCTTGGCTACAGCGGCTTGGCTTGTTGACCGTGTCTTATCCGGCGGAAGGCGTGCCCAATGAAATGAATCCCGTTTGCCATATAGAGAAATGATGGATGTTAAGTGGCGCCGTTCGATCCTTGTGAAAACGCTATGACTTAGCTGCGGAGATTTCCCGCCGCGTGAACTTCTATCCCGGCCTTCGCAGGTTCATTTTCACATGCCCGTTGGATTTCCGTCCTCGTGAGCTTCACATGAACCTTCGATTCTTCGTAGCTGATCCGTTCAATCTTGCTGGGGGAGATCAGAATTTCCTTGCCCGAATACCAGTGGCCAGCTTCGACGACCAAGTCGGCAATAGCCCAGGTTCTGTCGTCGACCAGAAAGCTGCTCACGTGGCCGATTGTTCCGTCGACCGTCTCAATGTGGTAGCCAACTAGCGCTTGAGTGCTGCGTAGATGGGGGTCGGCATGGGCTTGGCGCGAATGCTCTGCTGCGGGGGACAAAGATGCCACGACAATTGGATAGTTTCCCATCCCCCACATCTGGGTTCCCTGCCAATAAGGCGGCCACGCATAATAACTGTGGTATTCTGATTCGAACTGGCGGGAAACCGGCAGGTGCGCCTCGAGCGAAGGACTGTTTTCAATCTGCTTCTTGCTCAACCTCACATGTAGTGTCTTTCCGGGCAGATCCAATTCTCCAAATGCATAGGGGGAGAGCAGGACGAGGCGTCCGGGCAGCCATGATCCCGTATCCGCGACCATGTAGCGAATCACCCAAGTTTTGTCATCGAAGTAGAAGTCCTTCACCTTCCCGATGTCGCCGTCTCGCGCGGCAAGTTTGTTGCCATAGAGTTCTTTGATGTTTTGTGACATAAATTCTTTGCCCTACGGTTGTTTTTTTCGGGCTCTCCCCTCTGGGAAGCACCACAAGTGTCGAACTGCTTTAGGATACGCCGAATGGCGGCCGCAGGCCATGGGGTGTTGCACTACCGCGGTGTCCTCGCTAGCGACCGTTCCTTTCGGGTCCGGCGGTTGGGAGGCTGTCTCGCATGAGGCGTGAAGCAGGAACAACGCTGGGAATTACAAAATAATCTGGACAGATCTAAGCCGACGAACTGTGTCACGCGATGAGGGCGGCCTTCGTGTGATTGATTCCCGAATCCGGCGTGGTAAACAAGGCGTTGTTTCTTGTAGCTCAGCTCGCAAAGGTGGAGGTTGCGCAATTACCTGGGGGAAAGCTGCTGCCGGAGCCGCGGGCTCGCGCCAACACTACGTCAGTCTGGGGCGCCCTGGAGGGTTACACCCCATAGGCGGGCATTCGTTTTGGGTGCATCTTGAACAACTAGAGAAAACAAGGGCCGATGAACGGAGACTGGTCATCGGCCTGCCATTCCAAGTCCCGCAAAAATATGAAGGCGACCACCCTAAACACAGTACCAACGTCATGCGCGAACGACGCATTGGCTCCCTCCCATGAGGAAATTGCAGTGGAGGCAGAAGTGCTTTGGCGGCAAAAGGGATGTCCGGAGAATTGTGACGAAGAGATCTGGCTGGAGGCCGAGCGGCAGCTTTTTCACGTGGCGAAAACCCACCGAGATGAACGGGATGAGAAGGCGTTCTCGGATCCACTCTCCCGTTTAGACAACAAGAGCGACGGCGTCATGGGGGAGCTTGAGGAGTTGTACCCTGGGCAAACTGGCAGGGAAACGACCTCGCTGTAGATCAGGCCTCGCCAGTTGCTTTGATCGCTGCTATCTCCAAGAGTGCGATCTTTTGCCTGATGCTGCCCAGTGTCTTCCTGCGATCAGGAACGCGCGTCGAAGAGCAGTAGCAAACGGACCAAGACACCGCCCGATATTCGGCAATCAATTCCAGTAACAAACCAGAGATCGAATTCAAGTGCAGGAAGATGAAACCCATGGAGAAGAGAATCACAGGTGCAGCCCTTGCAATGTGCACAGTCCTCGCGGGATGCGTCGGGACGGGCCCTAACACCCAACAGGGCGCCGTCGAAGGCGGAGCCCTAGGCGCTGTTGCAGGAGCCATTATTGGCAACAACAGCGGTGGCCGAAACGGAGCCGCAGGCGCCTTGATCGGCGCAATTGCTGGCGCCATCGCCGGCGGAGCATTGGGAAACTCGGTCGACCACCAAAATGGCACAATCTATGGGCAGCCGTTGGCCGCTGTCCCAACCTACCCGGGTCACCCTCCGACGCCCGATGTCATCGTCGCGCAACCTCTACCGAATTCCGTATGGGTCCCTGGTTACTGGGAGTGGACCGGTGCCCAGTATGCCTGGATCGCCGGCTACTGGGCGGTACCACCTGCCGGATTCCAGGTACACGTCGAGGGCGCTTGGCTCTTCCATGGCGGCGGCTATTACTACCGCCGGCCATATTGGCGCTAGGAACCCTTGCATCCCGGCCTGGGCAAAGCCTGAGAAGCCCTCTGAAAGGCAGGGACTCTTGCGAGGCATGATCCGGAAGCGGCAATGCGCATCGTGAGGATGTGAAGTCCAACCGTAGCTTTCGTTGACGTGGACACCACATGGCGATGGATTGGCGCAGAGCGTATCATGGGCAACACTTAACTCCTCTTCCTGCCCCCGACTTGGCTTTGCTTCCTGGACATCCCCGCAGATGCCGAAGCGGCCTTTCCTTATCTTCGAGCATGTTTTCGCTGACGACGCTCGAGGTCACCGTCTTGCCGGGTAGAACCAGCTTTGCCCTCACCGAACGACGACAGGCTGATTCATAGCGCTCGGCAATTGTCATCGCCGAGGGTTCCGTCGTTGTTAGGCAATTGGAACCCACTCAGGCGGATACCAAGAGATCCGCTGCGGGAGCGATGCATTAGTTCCCTTGGCGGCCGCCCTTACGTTCCTTTGGCGCCCTCCCTAGGCACAGCGGGGAAAGGCGCTGGATGTCGGCAATATGTCGGCACCCCGGCAGCCCAGCATGGGGTCTTCACTCCATCGGGTGCTCTTGGAGTTGACAGCTCCCGGGAGCAGGTCTCGCGTCGGCGCATGTCGCGCCCCGACGCACTGAGTCTGCAAGAGCGCACGATTCTGGAATTGTGCGCCGCTGGGTTCAATGACTGCGAGGTCGCAGCGCGTCTGCATGTAAGCCGGCTAGCGGTTTCGGAGATCCGAAGGGATACTGCCGAGAGACTCGCTGTAAGAATCGCCTCGGCTCACCCGTTCCATATCCGCGAGGTGGTGCTTGCTCGCCATCTCGATTCCATGGAGTTCTAGCTGGTGTCGCGGCCTCGAGTGTTTCCTCACCTGCCGCTTCGGCGAACGCGTGGGCTTGGACTGGCTAACCATCAAACGTAGTCCTTGCGAATCGCGGGCGAGGAGGAATTGCCAAGGGGCATCACTCCGCAACGATGGTCAGGCACTTTGTTCGTTCCATCGCCATGGCGATGGAACGGACCCCAGGGTCTATCTGCCGCCAGATAACCTAAGGGCGTGGCTCGAACGGCATCCTGTGGTCCCCAGCCTGCTATGCAGGATAACGGGCGAGGCGCAGGTCGTGGTGTTAAAGGACGCAGGGCGAGATCTTGCGATCTTAAAGACTGGTCCAACCGATAAGGCAAACCGAACACTGTGACGGTACATTCGAGGGAACACCCAAGAAAAGGCGTCGGCCATACGCTCCCCTCGATGTCCTCCCGGGGTTTCGCGTGGCTCAGTTCGGCGGGCTACTTGACGATGAGGTCGTTCTTGACGTCCTTCACATTCGGAACGGCCGAAGCATCTTTGCCTGCTGCCGACTTCTGGTCCGACGTGTCCACAAAGCCGCTGAGCTGAACGACTCCCTGGTGCGTCTCGACTTTGATCTCGAATGATTTCACCGCGTCGTCACCCAGAAGGGCGCTCTTCACTTTGGCTGTGACGACCGTATCGTCCACGTATTGCCCGGTGGTTTCAGGTGTGGCTTTCGGCGCGCAGCCACTAGTCAGGCCGCCAAGCGCGAAGGCCCCGATCAATGCAAGAAACGATGCGGACGTCGCTATTTGGAGGGATGTTTTCATGGAATGGGTCAGATTTATACCCCGAGCACTTTCTTGATCTCTCCGATCTTTTTCTGTGTCTGACCTTCGACCTTTTCCGCCTTGCCCGCATCTTTCAGGTGATCGTTCCCGGTCGCCTTGCCGGCGGCTTCTTTGACGTTGCCTGCGATATCCTTGGCCGTGCCTTCTACTTTGTCGCTAGTGCTTGATTTCATGTTTTTTAATTTCCCCTTAAGTTTGATCTGCCGCCGAATCAGAGGCCATAGGGTCTCAGTTGCCTGCAAGAAAAGGCCCCGTTGGTGACTGCCTCGCTGCTCATTGCTGAGAAAGAATAAACGAATACTCGAAGGGGTCCTATGGGGTGTTACCCGATCAACCCCGCTGCCGCACGTCACAGTACCTCCGCTGCTCAGCTTTTGGATTAACAGGGGAGTGTCGGGCGGAACAGGACGCTGGTTACTGCCGGGCTTCTTTCGCCACGCCCAATTCGGGACTTACTAAATCGGAAAGGCTCCAGCGGCAAATCAGGGGAAGGACAAAGTCGCCTCGACACGCCCCAATGCGGCAATGGCATAGGCTCTCGCTTCGTGATAGCGCATGGCAAAGTACTCCTGAAGAACATAAAAACGCGCACACAAATCGCGGACGATCTCAGTCGAAGGCATGACCAATAGTTTGTTGAGAATGTTGATGGCTTCGGCGTAGAGCGCCTGCAATTCATGAAGACATTTCTTGAGCAAGAGGAGTTTTGTGGCTGGGGCTGATGTGGACGACGAGGTTCGAACTCTTGGGAGGCGTTTTTTCACCCACCAATTATACGCAACATGAGACCATGGCCGCGATGGGGTGTTGCCCTAAGCTGGACGCCGTTGGGCCATTCTCATCAAGAATGGAAAAGGCGGTCCATATATCCAACGCGTTGGTGCGTGCCTGTGCCTGCGCCTGCTCCCCGCGCCTTACATGGAAGCGACCAAAAAGTAACGCGACATTTTATCAGAAAGCTTTACTCTTCAACACAGGACAGGGTCATTTTTCTTTCTCCCCGTGCTCCAAAGGAATCTCGGCGCGCACGGTCGTGCCCTTGCCGGGCGCTGAGACGATGCTCAATCGGCCGCCGACCATTTCGACACGTTCCTTCATGCCAATCAGGCCCAGACGCTTTGGATTTTTTGCCAAGAGGGCAGTACCGACACGAAATGATCTTCCATTGTCGCTGATGTCCATCCGGATCGCGCCCGGAATCTTGGTGATGCTCAAACCGACCTTGGTGGCGTGCGCATGGCGGGCGACATTTGTGAGTGCTTCCTGCGCTACCCGAAACAGCACTGTACGCTTGGCGGTTCCGAGCGCCTCGATCCCGTCAAAGGCCGTTAGCTGGATTCTTAGTTTTTTTCGCGCCGCTAGTCCCTTACTATACGCATGAAGTGCCGGGATCAGGCCGACATCGTCGAGCACCGCCGGCCTCAGTTCACGGGCGAATCGGTGAGCTACTTTCACGACATTTGCCACGAGCCGTTGGATACGGGCGACTCTTGCCTTTGGGATTGGCGTGCCGGCTGACCTTCCCGCATTCAAGGCTGACAACTCGATATTGATGACGACCAGCTTTTGCACGATGCCGTCATGCAGCTCGCGGCTAATCTCTCTTCGCTCGTCCTCTTGGGTTGAAATGAGCTGACGCGTTAAATTGCGGAGCTTTTGCTCCATCAAACGTGATTCCAAGAAGAGGTTATGAAACTGAATCTTCCCTTTCCTTATTGCCACATCGCCAGCCTTGCGTCGCGCAATTTCGCGCTTTAGCCGACCGTTCCCTTTGGTCGAATCCGCGTTGCTCCGCTGCGAATGCTTCGATTGGCCGCCCTTACGGATCGGTTGCCGCCGGGCTTTGTGATGACCTGAAGTCGCGCGCATCCCTGGGAGAGAAGCACTTTTGCGGCGATGACTCGTACTTTTCCGGTTGGCTTTCACAAGGCCGGATTTCGAAGCATGAATCAAAACATGGGTGCAATGTGACTGCAAGGCTTCGTTCAACCATTGAGGTCTGGATCCTTTGACCTGACCTGCTTACCGGTATGTATTGCTGGCTGCCGAATTATTTATGGGGTGATCAACCCATTAACAGAAGCATCGAGGCATTCTATGCTCGCACCCGAAATACGCTGGCATGAACCCCTCTGTGCTCCCCTTAACCGAGCCTGTGGCCAGTGCGGATAAGAACGCAGGCGCATTGGCTTCTGATTCGCGGCAAGAATCGAGGATAGATCGCTCCGGCAGTTGGAGCAGCGAAGACCCGGCGGGCGACAACGGCGAAAGCGCGGTTGCGCCACTGAATGTGGTAATAGCCTATGACGGCATTCCCGCCGGCCAACGCGCACTCAGCATGCTGGCCCAGCTGTTGGGCCAGGAAATCCAAACTGTGAACCTTTATCGGTCCTTATGGCGGCTTGATCTCATCAATGATCCGGAATGCTGCGAGCAGATCATCTCAGATACCATCGCAGCGGACCTACTCATCCTATCAGCCGGCGAACCCGAAGCACATCCTACAGCAATCGAAGCTTGGGTGTCGCTCTTTTCATCCCAGCGCCGCGGTGTCAGCACCGCCATATTATACCTCCTTGGCCGCCCGGATAACTGGAGCTACTCATTCCAGGAGCGCGTCATCGCACGCACCGATACCCAGCCAACTATGGCCACGGAGTGAGTTAACCAGCTCACCTGCGGGTTTGAATACACTGCCTGGGGAGTGGGCTTCAAACCTGATGCGTGAGCCAATCGAGCCCCGTGGCGAACTGGACAAAACCGAGGAAGGTGACGCCCAGCACGTCCGCTTTGTGGGGTGGGGTTTCGCCCCATGGTGGACTGGCCCGCAATCGGGCAGATTCGGGCCGTTGTAGTGGTTAGGTTTGGTGTTGGTTAGGTGAAAAGTAGACAAGCACCCTGGCCCCTCGTGAAGACCTTCAGTCTCACGCCCCCGCAGATGATCGAACCCGTGTGGTTGCAGGGGGCCAGGACGCCCACCATGAGGCGCGTGACGTGATTCCGGTTTTCCGGCCCGCTCCGGGAGTAGTGCAACACCCCATGGTGATGAACTTGGCGAGGTGGTATCATCAAACTCAGCCAAATCGTCCGCGCAGCCCTTGGGGAGTCGAGTCTCTCCCGACTACGCCGCAACGCCGAGTTTCCGCATTACAACTGAATTCAAGGGAAAGAAAACAACATGTTGATCGCCGCAAAGACACTTAAGGGTTTCAAACTAAAGAGCCTCGATGGCGAGATTGGCAGCGCAAGGGAGTTCTACTTCGATGACCGTCACTGGACCATCCGCTATCTCGTTGCCGACACGGGCGGGTGGCTGACGGGGCGGCTCGTCCTGATCTCCCCCTATGCCCTGGCATCGGTGGACCCGGGCAAGCAGGAGGTCGTCGTCGATCTAACCAAGAAGCAGATCGAGGGTAGCCCCAACCTGAGCAGCGACAAGCCTGTGTCGCGGCAGTTCGAGGACAGCTATTACGGCTACTACGGGTACCCCAATTACTGGACCGGCCCGTACAGCTGGGGCCCCTATCCGTACGTCAACCGGGACCGGGACTCGTGGACGTACCGCCGGGAGGGGATGGAGGCCTGGGATTCCCACCTTCGCAGCACGAAGGAAGTGAGCGGCTACCACATCCAGGCCCGGGACGGGGAGATCGGCCACGTGGCGGACTTCATCGTCGATGACCAGACATGGGCGATCCGCTATCTGGTCGTCGACACCACCAACTGGCTGCCGGGCCGCAAAGTCCTCATTTCCCCGAAGTGGTTCGAGCGGGTGAGCTGGACCGAGTCGAAGGTCTTCACGAGCCACACCCGCGAGGGCATCAAGGCGGCCCCCGAGTTTACGAGCGAGGCGCTGATCACGAGGGACTACGAGAGCCGCCTGCACGAATTCTACAAACGCCGCGGGTACTGGCTCGACGAAATCGAGAAGCGCTAGCCGCCGGCTTCGCTTCCAGCAGCCGGCCGACGGCTCGTTTTCCCGGCGAGGATGGCCGCGGTCGGTTCGCTACAGCCCGAAGGATGATTGTGCGCCGCCAGTATCGCCGCCGCGGAGGCCAGTATCGCAGCCCGCAGTACCTCGCGGGGATGGATCAGGGTGCTGGTCAGCGTTCCCAGCGTGAGCATTTGCCGGCCCATGGCGTGGTTCCTTCGGTCGAGGAAGATCACCCAGAACGACTCCTGCATCGGGTACTCGTCGAAGGCGCCCTTGAGGTAGTCAACCGCCCTCTGGGCGCAGTCGACCTTCCTGAAGTCGACGTTGGCAACGACACGGTAGGAGATCGAGGCTTCATAGACACGCATGGGATTGGCTTCCTTGCGTGGCTTCTCCGTGGTGCCGGATTGGCGCCTTATCGGAACTGCCCGCTAGGAGCGGTTTCCGGTCCGGAGGTCGCCAGTCAAAGCCCTGGCGGGAATGCCGAGGAGGGAGCCGCAGGCTCCAACGAGGGGGAAATGGACGCGGCCTTGGGCGGGGTGGAGACGGCGCAGCCGTACGACCTTGACCAGACGTCAAAATCAGGAAACCAGCGGACGGGCAGCAACTCTCCAAACCGACCGCAGGGAGCATCGGTGTTCAAGGGGTGCGCCGGAGGACGAAACAGGCGGCCGGTTAAACCAGCCGCCTGCTGATACGATCCTTAGTCGCTCTGCTCGGTTTTCAGGTCCGCGAGCCGTTCAAAAATGAACGTGTGGGCCTGGTCCGCCAGCTTCGCGACCAGCGGGAGATCATCACGGCCGAAACTATCGGCGTCGTGGAAGTTCCGGGCCTCGTCCAGATAGGTCCGGGCGAAGGTCACGTTGTAGAACTTCTTGTTGTCGGACTCGTTTTCCCAAACGGCTGCTTTAACGCGGCCGAGGCGAAGAGTCTTCACCGGAAGCTTGGCGCCGGTGGCGTTCTTACTCTGCGGTGCTGTTTGGTCGGATTTGGTTGTCATAGTTCCTTTTTTGTTTTGAGGAGCGTGATTGCTCTCTCAGCCCGAGGCGGGGGAGCCGGCCGGGGCGAGGGGACCGTCGGGGGGATTCCTTTCAAGGAACACCCGAACGCGCCCCGGCCGCGCAGCGGCGCTCCGGCGGGAGGTTCCGCCAGGAGAGAGCAGGACCGCGGCAAAAAGGAACGTTCCGCCCTGGCGGAATTGCTTTCCAAATTCGCGGACGCACCGTGGAATTGAACGCGTAGGCGAAGCAAGAAAAGGGGAAGATCGCGCCGCGGTCCGGTCAGGCCGTACGGGAAACTGAGGCAGCAAGAAAAGTTCGCCGTGACTTTCGCTCGGGTAGGAACGGGGCTTAGTCACGGCACCGTTGGGTGTGTTGACGGTCGCGGAGATGTTAGGCCCATACGTTCGGTTCGGCTCGCGGTTTTGAAAATTGCAGAGCGGGATCGATTCGGCGGCGGATGTGGCCGGTCGCCCTTCGGCCGCAGGCGCTTCCTCTTGGCCCTCACGGGCGGCTACGTCAGGTAAATGGATCCGTGGGGGCAGTTCGTGTACGCGATTGGACGACGTTTGAGCAGCTGGGCCACCTCATTCTGCCGGAGGAAGCATCCGCGCAGCGGTCAGAGACGGACATAACCCCTCCCCCTCAAGGGGGAGGGGTTATGTCCGACCTATTCTGAACAGCAACAAAGTCATTCTGGGCATAAAGCCGTAACTGCTGCCCCGACAGCATTTCGTCGCGACCGAGATCACTCTTAAAGCAAAAAATATGAACTCAAATCCCAGCCACAGTCCTGCCTTCTTCGAATTCGATGAACAGTCGATTCTTGCCAATCTCGGCGGTTTCAAATTCGGACCCTGGCTGCACAATCAGTTCCCTTGTGGGGTTTCCGAATGGACCGCGTCTCTTGCCGGCATTCGGTTTGCGGTTTTTCGCGACACGCGGCCCGAATGCGAAAAAAAATTGCGCGCCTTTGCGTCAAACGGGTTTGGACAAATCGAAGAATGGCGTTCTCCCAACGCAGATGGGTTTTGGTGGACCGAGATCCTGCTTCAGCACGAACCCGACTGGATGGAAATTGAGGAGGTGGGGTATCGCGATGTTTGGCGTCTTAGCTTCTGGCAAGATCACGGCCGCGAGGAGGCCGTTTCCCTGCGCGATTTCTTCCAGCGCAACTGGGACAAGCACTACCAAGATGGCCAGGGGCCAAACTACCTGGAGGCTGTCGCGAAAATGCCATGGCACGAGAGGATGCGCCTTCTTGAGCTGGGCCTTTTCGTTCCCGACGTGAATCGCCTGGAGCCGCGCGGCTAATAGAAAAACCAATCCTCTCTTTGTTCAACCGAGTACCCTAGGCTACGAAGGCGATCGATCAAAGGCGCCTCGATGTCAGCAGGAATCTCCCAATATGTTCCATTGAGGACGCTGTCTTCTTTCAGGCTAAATTCCTCGCGGACAATCGGCGGGAGACATTGAGCCAGCTCCGATTGAAGCCAGGGCGGATAATCGCCGTCTGAATAACCTGGAAGCGCTTCGGCATTGAATCTTTCACGCCCAAGCGGTTTTCCCTCCATCTGATCCAGAAGGCTCAACCACTCGCCACCAGGCAGCATCGAGGCAAATTGCCTCCATGTCTTGGCCTTATTAATGGCCTGCCAAATCTGGTTGACGTATAATGCCCGCGTTCGGGGTGCGATGATGACCGACTCGGATTTATGCGGAATCCTGCGGTAGACAAGGTCCAGGTTCCCTGTGTCTGATTGTGTATGGTTTTGAGGTTCCCGCTTTCTGGAACGGATAGCCTTGGGGGTTTTTGTGATAGTCGGCGTTGCCTCATTCTGCCGTACCATTGTCAATACGGAATCGGCGGCGCCAACGCGAAAGATCTCTACCCCGCCGCTACTGAATCTATAAAGAAGCTCGACCACATAAGCATTTGGGTGCTTCTGCTGTTGGCATTTCTCAACTAATCGATTGTCGGTGAAGCTGCAGCCTGCAGCGAGGGCAAAACCTCCTGCCGTAACCAAGACAAGCCCAGCAGGTGTGCCCGAAATGTTTTTGCCGGAGGATCTGCAGGACGGATCTTGGAGAATCTTTACTGCCTCCTTTGCGAACCGCATTAAACGCCCTCGAATCATTCTATCCTGGCATTTGATTGCAATGATTACGGGCAGCTTAGCGCAATCGAGATCCCGCGGAATCTCCAATAGCTGTTTTCTATATGTGTCATGCATTGTGATCGCCGCATTGCAGGCCGGTTCTTGTATTTCTTTACATGCTCCCCCTGTGGTCACGTCTCCCACGGCAAGTCCGGCTTGCCAAAATGGCCGTAATTTGTTGTTCGACAGTAAATGGGCCTTTCCAAACCCAAGAAGGTGGTGATTGCGGCGGGGCGGTAGTCAAAGGTCCTGGCAAACGCCTCAGCCTCCTGATAATCGCCTGTGCCCCATGTGTCCACTTTGATAGAGACTGGCTGTGCAACGCCAATGGCGTAAGATATTTGAATTTCAGCTGTTGCAGCAAGGTGGCGTTTCACAATCTGCCGGGCTACGTATCGCGTGAAATAGGCTGCGCTGCGATCGACCTTCGATGGATCCTTTCCGCTGAATGCGCCCCCTCCGTGGCGGGCAAATCCGCCATAAGTATCAACGATGATTTTTCGGCCGGTTACTCCGCAGTCGCCTTCCGGACCGCCTATTGCAAACGCTCCTGTGGGATTGATGAAAGTCCGTATCGTCGGCCGATACCAACTCCCAAGGGCTCGTGGCAGCAATTCTGCGTTTACCCACGAGTGAATGAGGTGCTGCGGCGTGTCTCTCGCATGCTGTGTCGACACAACTGCATCAGTTACTTCTACAGGGATTCCATCGACATAGCGGACGGAGACCTGAGCCTTTGCATCAGGGCGCAGCCAATCGACTCGCTCGGCCTTGCGAGCATGTGCCAGCTGTCGGGTGATCCGATGCGCAAGGTGTATTGGCAACGGC